>Ga0302326_10030682_pt1 | contig 10754 bp, 7 predicted proteins | sample Palsa_T0_3_FD_202264 | JGI IMG/M metagenome (GOLD analysis project Ga0302326, IMG submission 202264) | Peat permafrost microbial communities from Stordalen Mire near Abisko, Sweden - Palsa_T0_3 | ecosystem: Environmental > Terrestrial > Soil > Palsa > Peat permafrost | place: Sweden: Abisko...
CGAGGATTGTCCCGGGCCCGCGTCGATTTTCCAAAGCACGGGAGGATCGGCGGGCAGTTTTTCGAGCGCGTGTTTCGGATCGCTGACCACCGCATCACGATTTGGCCCGCGCCATTGCGGCCAGTCCGTGGCCTGGGCAGAGGCGACGAGAAAAAAAGAAGCGCAAAAAAGTTGGAGGGAGGTTTTCATGGCGGGACTTATTTCATTACTAACCCCGCAACCGGGCGCTGCCCAAGAATTTTCCAGCGCCGGGATTGTTCACTCACCCCCGCCATGTCCCTTGCGACCTCGCTTTTCGACCTTCAGGTGAATGGTTTTGCCGGCGTCGATTTTCAAAATCCCGCATTGACCGCGGGCGACCTGCGCCGGGCGATTGACGCGCTCCGGAACGGCCAGACGCACCGGATCCTGCTCACGCTGATCACCGACGAACTGGACGCCCTGGCGGAAAAGTTCGCCCGGATCGAGAAATACCGGGCCGCCGACGCAGTCCTGGCCGAGACGATCTGCGGCTACCACCTCGAAGGGCCGTTCCTGAGTCCTGAGGAAGGGTATCGCGGCGCGCATCCCGGCGAATGCATGCGGGCCCCGGACCTCCCGGCTTTTCAGCGATTGCAAGAGGCGGCGGGCGGGGCCATTCGCCTGCTGACGCTTGCGCCGGAGTGGCCGGGAAGCGCGGAATTTATCAGTGCGGTGGTGGCGCAAGGGGTCGTCGTTTCCCTTGGGCACACGAACGCGAGCGAGGCGCAGATCGACGAAGCCATCCGCGCCGGGGCGACGATGATTACGCACCTCGGCAATGGGACGCCGGTGACGCTGCCGCGCCACCAAAACGTGATCCAGCGCCTGCTCGCGCGCGACGAACTCGCCGCCTGCCTCATCCCCGACGGCGCGCACCTGCCGCCATTTGCCCTGCGCAATTTCTTCCGCGCCAAGCCAGTGGGCAAAGTGTTGCTCACGACGGACGCCATGGCCGCCGCCGGCGGGCCGCCCGGCCGCTACCGGATCGGGCGCCTGGAGGTGGAATCGCGCGACGGCTTTGTGCGCGCACCCGGCAGCGCGAATCTGGCCGGCTCCTGCCTCGCGCCGGCCGACGGCGTGCGCAACGCCGCGCGCTGGCTGGGCGTTCCGGCGGGTGAGGCGCGGGAGATGTTTTCCGGGCGCGTCGCGGCGCACTTTGGCATCTGCCTGCCGGAGATTGAAATCCCGGGAGAGTGACCGCCCCGTTGTGGATAAACCCCGCATGAAAAAAGGTCACCTTGATCGGATGAACAAGATCGACTTTATGAGCGGCTCACGCCGGATGAATTTTCGATGAAGGTGGTCAGAATCGACTCCGCATCCGCCGCACCCCTCGAAAAATGAAAACACGCTTCGCCTTCGTTGGATTTCGTCACGGCCACATCCTTGATGTGCTTACCGGAGTGGAGGGGCGGGAGGACGCCGAGGTGGTGGCGTGTTGCGAGGAGGACCCGGCGACGCGCGAGGCGCTGGCCGCAAAGGGCCAGATCCAGATCTCGCACACCGATTTTGCCACGATGCTTCGCGAAGTGGACTGTGACGTGATTGCCATCGGCGACTATTACGCGAAGCGCGGCGCGTTGGCGCTGGCGGCACTCCGCGCCGGGCGGCATGTTCTCAGCGACAAGCCGCTTTGCACCTCGCTCGCCGAGCAGGATGAAATCGAACGCCTCGCCGCGCAAAAGCATTTGCGGGTGGGGCTGCAACTCGATACCCGCGATTACGCGGCCCCGCGGAAATTGCGGGAGATCATTCGCGACGGCCAGATCGGCGAAGTCGCCAGCATTCACATCGACGGCCAGCACCCGCTCCTTCCCGGGTCGCGGTCCGGGTGGTACTTTGAGCCGGGCAAACACGGCGGCACGATCAATGACATTGGCATCCACGCTTTTGATTTTATTCCCTGGATGACGGGGCTGGCATGGGGCGAGGTGCGCGCCGCGCGGAGCTGGAATGCCAAGGCGCACGCGTTCCCGCACTTCGAAGACTGCGCGCAAATGATGGCCACGCTCGAGAACGGCGCCGGCGTGCTGGCGGACTTTTCCTACCTCGCGCCCGACACGCTCGGCTACAAATTGCCGCACTACTGGCACATCCTCGTGCACGGCACGCAAGGGCTGGCGGAGTCGCACCTCTCGGCGAAGGAAATCACGGTGATCAAGGACAGCAGCGCGGCGCCGGAAACGATTTCCGTGGGGACAAATCGCACACGCGGTTACCTGGAGGATTATTTACAGGAACTGCGCGGCGTGAGCGCTCCCGGTTCGCCACCGATCCGATCGCCCGAAGAATTGGGACGGGAGTGCGACGAGGAGATGCTCACGTCGGCCGCGTGCCTCCGAGCGTCGCGACTCGCACTGACGGTGCAGGCCATGGCGAAATCATAAGAGGGCGTCTAAAAAGTAGGGATGGATCCCATCCCTACTTTTTAGACGCCCTCCAAGGGCCGCAGCATGCGCACGTGCGGGCCGGCGGTGTGGACCTCGAAGACGCCGCCCGTGGTTTTGAAACCGTGCCGCGCGTAGAAGCCGGCGGCGGGGGTGCGGGCATTGCACCACAGCCACTGCGCGCCGGCATCCCGGGCCGCGGCGATGCAGGCTTCTACCAAGGCGCGACCCGCGCCCAGCCCGCGCGCTTCGGGCGCGGTGGCCATGCCGCGCACTTGATACGCCGCGTCGAAATCCGGCCGGTCGAGCAGCGGCACGAAATGCATCGTGGCGACGCCGACCAGTTGGCCATCCGCGAAGGCGCCGAAGTGCAGTGAAGTTTTCGCCTCGTCGCCGGGGAAGATCGCCGTCTCGCGGGGAAGGCCGGCGCGGAGGATGGCGTGGCGGAGCGGGATGGTCTCCTCGGCGGTGATGCGGCGAATTTCGAAAGTGGACATGGGAGATTTACCGCGTGCGACCCGCCTCGCGCGCTTTGATGAGGATGTCCTGAAGTGCGTTGGTTTTGTCGGGTTGCTGCTCCGCGAGATTTTTCGTCTCGGCGAGGTCGTCGGCGAGATTGAAGAGCTGCAAGCCGCCGCCCGCCCCCGTGTCGCGCGGCGGACTGTCATTGTCTTCCAGGGCGATTTTCCGGGGCGGCGCTTTCTGCGCGACGACAAGTTTCCACAGCCCCTCACGCACCGCGAGCGGGCCGCCTTGCTCGATCAGTCTTTCGCGGCCGACTTTGGATTGACCCAGCAACGATGGCAGGACGTTGAAGCTGTCGGGGCCGGCGTCGGCGTCGAGGGCCTGCTTCGTGAGCGCGGCGAAAGAGGCCAGGAAATCGATCTGGCAAACGAGGGCGTCCGACACGCCCGGTTTCACCTGGCCCGGCCAGCGGACGATGAACGGCTCGCGGGTGCCGCCCTCCCAGGACGTGTATTTGCCGCCGCGCAACGGACCCGCGGGTTTATGTCCGTCGAGTTTTTCGACGGCCTGGTCCTTGTAACCGTCATCGATGACGGGGCCATTGTCGCTGGAGAGAATGACGATGGTCTTGTCCGTGAGCTTGAGACGGTCAAGAGCGGCAAGGACCTGGCCGAAGCTGTCGTCCACTTCATCGATGACGTCTCCCCGCGGCCCAAGCGGAGTCTTGCCGGCGAAGCGCGGATGTGGCACCCGCGGCACGTGGACGTCGTGCGTGGCGAAGTAAACGAAGAAGGGCTGGTCCTGGTGTTGCTCGATGAAGGCGACGGCTTTCTTCGCCAGCGTGTCGGCCATTTCCTCGTCGTTCCAGCGCGCGGCTTTGCCACCGGTCATCCACCCGATGCGCGAGATACCGTTGACGATGGTCATGTCATGGCCGTGGCTGGGATGCATCTGGAGCAATTCGGGATTTTCCTTCCCGGTCGGCTCGTCGCCAATCTTGTGCTGGTAGTTGACCTCGATGGGATCCTTGGGATCGAGGTTGGCGACGCGGCCATTTTCCACATACACGCACGGCACGCGGTCACCGGTGGCCGGAAGGATAAACGAATAGTCGAACCCAATCTCGCGCGGGCCGGGTTTGATTTCGCCGTTCCAATCGAGTTTGCCTTTTTCCCCGAGGCCCAGGTGCCATTTGCCGATGGCGGCGGTGGCGTAGCCGGCCTTTTGCAGCATCGACGGCAGCGTGGTCCGGCCGGGGGCGATGATCAGCGCTGCGTCACCGGGCAGCACGCCGGTGCCGGGTTTGCGCCACGCGTATTCGCCGGTCATCAAGGCGTAGCGCGAAGGCGTGCAGGTCGCGGCGGCGGCGTGGGCATCGGTGAACCGCAACCCCTCGCGGGAAAGCCGGTCGATATTCGGGGTGTGCACGGCGGTGGCGCCATAGCAGCCGGTATCCCCGTAGCCGAGATCGTCGGCATAGAGGATGACGATGTTGGGTTTGTCGGCGGCAAAGGCGATTTGGGCGAAACCAAGAGCGAGGAGGAAAGCGGTGAATTTCATGGGGGAGCGGGAAACATCCAACATCCAACACCCAACATCCAACCACCAAATGAGGGGAGCGGCGCGCCAACTGGACGCGGGACTCGAATCCGAAATCTGAACCTGAAACCGGATGTCGCGTCTTGGCAGGCGGCGCGGCGCACCTACAGTCGGCGGCGTGAACGTCCTTCGCTGTCTTGCGCTTCTCCTGCTCCTCACTTTTGTGCCCGGCCTTCGCGCGGCCGACAAACCGCTGGTTGTCGGCATGGATCTGAGCTATCCGCCGTTCGAGATGCGCGACACCACCGGCGCGCCGGCCGGCGTGAGTGTGGACTTCGCCAGGGCAGCCGGTGAATTTCTCCATCGGCCCGTGCAAATCGAAAATATTCCCTTTGCCGGCCTGATTCCGGCGCTCAAGACCGGACGCATCGATCTCATCATTTCCTCGATGACCGCCACGCCGGAGCGGGCGCAATCGATTGATTTCTCCGAACCCTATCTGCGCACCGGGTTGTGCCTGCTGGTCGGAGCGAAGACGGGGATTCAATCCATCACCGACGCGGATGGCGCCGGACGCTCCGTGGCGGTGGTCAAAGGCACCACCGGCCATATTTACGCCACTCAGCAATTGAAAAAGGCGCGCGTCCTCGTCCTGGACCAGCCGGCCTCGTGTGTCCTCGAAGTGGTGCAAGGCAAGGCCGATGCGTTTATCTTCGACCAATTGTCCAACCTGCAAAACTGGCACAAGAATCCCGACACGACCCGCGCGGTGCTGGCACCCTTCCAGGCCGAGACATGGGCCATCGGCGTGCGCAAAGGCAACGATGCGCTCCGCGCGGGGGTCAACGCTTTCCTGGCCGATTACGGGAAAAATGGCGGCTTCGACAAACTCGGCGATAAATGGCTCGCTGGGCAAAAGGCGGAGTTTGCGAAGCTCGGGGTGCCTTTTGTTTTTTAGTCCTGGATGCGCAGATAGCGATACGGCCGGGCGCCGCACAGCCTGAGCCAAAGGATGCGGTGCTCGCTGGTCACTACCTTGGGCTGAGGCTCCGCTTCGGCTTCGTAAAAAAGCGCCGAGGACTTCGACGCATCGAGCCATTTAATGAAAAGGACCACGTGTCCGTGGGGCGCATCCATGATGTCGCCCGGTTGGAGATAGTCGGGCGAATCGAGTGCCCGGCAGAGCCCCGGCAACGTGGCTGTCCCGAGCTTCTGCGGCAGCTTCCAGCAGCGGGAAATGAACCCCGAGCAATCGATGCCCACGGCCTCATCGCTCACGCCGGCGTTGCCAGCGCTTCGCTTCGCTGTGGAATAAACGTCACCGGCGGCCTTCCCAGACTTTAAGCCCGCATCGAAGCTCTGCGGAGTATCGAAGCCGCCCCATTTATAGGGCAGTCCGATATTCTCCGCATCGACGTGCCATTTCCCGGCTTCCGAAGCCCCGGTCGGTGAGTCTGGTGTTTCGATTTGAACTCCGTGGGCGTCGAGACTGTGGCGCACATTTTTCGAGGTGGCCTGCCAGTGGTGCTCGGCATACGAACGCGCGATCGAGAGAATCTCCTCGCGGGAGACGGGGTCTTTTGGCAGCAAATGGGTGAGGCTACCGGTGGCCACGGCGCCGTGTCGCGACGAATAAAAAACGAGGACGGTGCCGAGGAGGAGGGAAAGCAGGACGAGCCACGCAACCCCGAATGTTCTCGGAAAGGCGTGCGGGCGGTGCAATCGGGCCTGGTGGAACATCGGGTTTATCTCATTCTGTGTGCTCCGCGTGGCAAATCTGAAAAGCGTTTTGGGGAAATTCAGACGCCACGGTGGGAAAGCGAACTGGACTCGGCGGCAGGATGCCCGCGCTCCCCTCGCACCATGGCATCCGGACGATTCAGCGATGGAGATATTCCAGCTCGTTCGGCGAAGGCGGCACACCCTCCGGTTGTGTTTTCCTGCGGCGCCCGCTATGAGCCAGCGGAATGTCCTCCGAAAGCCTTCCCGCGCGCCGCGTCCTCACCTGGGCGGCGCTGCTTTTTTCGGCGCTGACCTTCACCGTTTCGTGGTGGCACTGGTGGACGTTCCAGTACGGCTCGTTTGACCTCGCGTTTTACGTCCAGGCGCTCTGGCTGGCTTTGCGTGGCAAGTGGCTGGTTTCGCTGCTCAACGTGCCGCTCATGGGCAATCACGCCGAGCCGATCGTTTTCCTGCTCACCCCGCTTTTCGCGATCTGCCCGCACCCGATGCTCTTCGTCGCCGTGCAGACACTCGCCTTCGCGTCGATGCCTTTTACGGGCTGGCGCATCGGCCGCCGGCTGGGACTCGAACCGGGGGCGGCGCTGTTTCTGGCGCTGGCGACGCTGGTCACGCCCGCGGCGCTTTCCATCGCCGTCTACGAATTTCATCCGGAAGCGCTGGCCGCGCCGCTGATCTTGCTGCTCTTCGAGGCCCGGCTCGCCGAGCGCCACGGGCTTTTCTGGGTGTGGTTTCTCGCCGTGCTCGGCGTGAAAGAAAACATGGCGCCGCTGCTCGTGATGTTTTGCGGCGTTTACGGCATCTGCGAGCGGAAGCGGGATCGCCGATGGCAGGTCGCCTGGAATCTCCTGCCCGCGGTCCTCGCCATCGGCTGGCTGCTGCTTTACGGAAAGGTGATCAGTCCCGCGCTCAATGCCGGTAATGTCGATTACCTGCAGCTTTATGGGCAGCTCGGCTCGTCACCGGGCAATATCCTGCGCAATTTTTTCGTCGAGCCGCACCGAGTCGTCGGTGCGCTTCGCACCTCGTTGACGCAAGGCAATATGATCTGGGCGCTGCTCGGGCCCTTCCTCCTCCTGCCGCTGCTGCGTCCCCGGTGGCTGGTCATCGCCGCGCCTTTGCTGCTCCAGCATCTCCTTTCCTATCGCTACTCGGAATGGTCCTTGGGAGCGCATTATCCCGCGCCGTTTCTGGCCCTGTTTTGGATCGCGACGGCGGAGAGCCTGGTGAGATTCCGCCGGCAAACGGCCATTGCGGGCGGCGTGCTGCTGGCCTGCGCGCTGGCCCATTTTCGCTTCGGAGCGGCCCGCGAACTGACCGCCGAAATCCCCGGCCTGGGCGCGGTGCTCGAAGAGCGCGAATGGAAGGCGCAGATGTTGTCGAGAATTCCCGAGGGCAATTCTGTGACGGCGAGCCTCGGCTTCCTCTCGCACCTCGCCAAACGCGAGAACGTCATCTCGCTGCACCACGTCCTGAAAGGCCTGAAGACTCTGAGCGTGGAGGCCTATACGCCGCCGCCCGTGGGCGATGCCGTGCTCATCGATTACGGCGACCCGCGGACTTTCGACGCCGAGGCCGGTTATTACCATCCGCGGAGCCACCTCGATGCGACGCGTTCGATGCCGTCGAGCGACCAATTGCTGAATGAGTATCTGCGCCCGGCACGCTGGCAGACGCAGACGCGCAACGCGGTGGCGCTGCTGCGCCGCGGTGAACCGCTCCCGCTGCCGGCGGTTTCCGGAGCGCTGGGCGAGGTGTGCGAGAACACGAAGCTGACCGACTTTCTCATCACGAAACGGCTCCCTGGCGCCTGGCAGATCCGGATGACGTGGGATTTTACCGGAGAACGCCGGCGTTTTCCCTGGCTCATGCTGGTGCTTTCGGACGGCAAACACACGTTTCCGATCGTGAAGGGAATTTGCGCCCCGGAAGCCGGCGAAGGGCGCTACGCGGAGGAATGGAACGTCGTTTTCCCGAACTGGATGCACGCTGGCTACCACGAGGCGTTTGCGGAGTTTTATGACGGGAATTCGGCGATTTGGTGGAAGAAGATGCCGCCGGATGACCGGACGTACAAGCTCGTGGTGATCCCTCTTGGCGGAACGGAAATCAAGCCGGGCGATTTCACACCCCCGCCACCGGCGAAGTGACGCCGGTTTTCAGCAATTACGAGCCGCGACGGACTTCGAACCCAAGCGATTGCGCTTTGCGCAAGGCGGCGTTGGCTTCCGCTTTGCGGCCCAGCTTTTCCAGGATCATCGCCAGTTCCGCATAGTGTTTGGGCTGGTTCGGGTCGCGGCCCATGGCCTCGAGTTGCACGTCCAGGGCCACATCGGACCGGCCACGGGCGTTCTCGATTTCGGCCACGCAGGCCAGCGCCCGACCGTCGTAAATGTCGAGCCGGCTCGCCGCGCGCAAGGCGGCGATCGCCGCCTCCGAGTCACCCGCCGCAAAACGCAGGATCCCGAGCGCCGACTGCGCATCGTAGTGCCACCAATGTGCGGCCGCAAAGTCCGCCACGAGCGGAATTGCCGCTTCCGGACCCGAAGTTTCCCGCACCAATTCGCTCTCGGTCTTGACCAATTCCCAGGTCTCGGGAAAGCGCTGGCGGGCCTCGCGGATGATTTCCAGCGCCTCCTCCCGGCGCCCGGCGTCCCGGCGCAGGAGGGCGAGTTGCACCGCGGCTGGCCAGGTGCGCGGGTACTGCCGCGCGATCTGGTCCGCATGCTCCTTCACCTCACCCAGCAGCGCCTCCGCTTCGGCCTTGCGGCCCTGCCGCGACAGGCAAATGGCAAGATTCTGGCGGGCTGGGGCAAATTCCGGAAACTGGGCGATCATTTTGCGGAGCACCTGTTCCTCCTTTTGCGGTTCGCCCCGATGGCTGTAGATGGCCGCGAGCGAGCTGAGGATGCGCGGCGTCGCGCCGCCGGCGGCGATGGTGCGGGCGCAGAAGGTCTCTGCATCGACCCAGTCGCCGCTGCGCACCGCGGTGCGCGCCCCCAAGCCGCCGATGGCGAGAACGGCCACGCACGCGCACGCCGCTTGCGCTCGAACCGGCAGCGCGACGGCCAGTCCGGCCAAAAAGATCATGAAGCCGATGCTCGCCAGGTAAATCCAGTGTTCGGCGACTTCCGCGTTGAGTGGGAAAAGATTGGAAATCGGGAGGAACGCCAGCGCAAACCACGCGGCGCCAAAAATGCGCCACGGCCGGCCGGGTCCCCCTTTGGCACAGCCGATGATTGCCCCCAGGCCTGCGAGCAAACCGATGACGGAAAGGTACTCATAGCGCGAGTGATCCCGCCAGGCCGCGACGCTCCGGTAGATGGCCGAATCGGAAATGGAGCGTTCCATGTAGAGATGTCCGGGGTAAAAGAGCAGACTGGTGTAATCCCCCAAGGCGCGGAGCATGAGCAGGATGCGAGCGTCCCACGGGGCCGGCGGCCCATCCTCCATCGGCGCGCGATAACCGGGCTGTGCGTGCAGGATGGCATAAACCCCGAAAACCGCGCCAACCCCCGCGAGCACGCTCCATTTCGTCGGCCAGGAGCGGTCCCGATCAAAAGCGAAGAGATGAACCAGGAACAGGAACAGCCAAACGAGAGCGATCTCCTTGGAGCAAAGCGCGACCAGCAGGGCCGCGGCGGCGAGGACGGCAGGCAGCACCCGCTTCGATCGGACGGTTTTTTCCAGCGCCCGAAGCAGTAAAAGCCAGGCGCTAAGCGCAAACAACGCCGCCAGGCTGTCCGCCCGGCCCGAAATATAAGCGACCGCCGCATTGTGGACGGGATGGACCGTCCAGGCCAACGCTACGAGCAGGGCGACAAATTCCACCCGAGTCGGGGCGTCGGCCGTGAGGCGCGGAGCAAGTGCCGGCAGCAAGCGCCGCAGCAGGAGAAACAACAAGTATCCGCTGAGGCTGTGGATGAGGATGTTGGTGCAATGGTACCCGAGAGGATTGCCGCGCCACATCCAGTAATCGAGCATGTACGACCAGTTTTGCACCGGGCGGTAGTAGGTGGAAAACGAATCGAAAAAGAGGTAATGGCGGAAAACCTCCAAGCCGAAAACCGGGCTGCGAAAGAAGGGGTTTTCCCGAACGAGGTAGAAGTCGTCCCAAATCAAGTCTCCGCGCAAGGCGGGCGCATAGACCATAAAGCCCGCGGCAAGACAGACCAGCAAAGCGATCCAAGGCCGGACGAGACAGCGAACGACACGGTCCAGGGAGGATTTAGGGGCTTCAGCGGCAGCCATTTTGCAAATGCAGGATCAGAATTGAAAATCGGGAACGGAGCACACGGAGGAGAGGAAAGACGGGTTACCTAAGCTAGCCGGGTGCCCAGCCCTGCGAACTCGTTTGAAAAAAGGCTCCCTTCGGAGGGGTCCGGTTTGGTGGTACAGCGGCGCACCCGGCCCAATGGCGATTCTGACGATCGCCACCGGGACGGTTGCGCCACTCTGACGGGAGTTGCCGTCCGGTAAAAACGGCTCAGCCGCCATCCCGCGGAGCAGGAAGGCGGCTGAGGAAAGTCCTAGATCGTGAAGGGATCAGGGATAGTAGGGCGACCAGAAGTCGCTCGGCGCCACGTCCGAGAGCTTGCTGAA
>Ga0302326_10030688_pt1 | contig 10753 bp, 8 predicted proteins | sample Palsa_T0_3_FD_202264 | JGI IMG/M metagenome (GOLD analysis project Ga0302326, IMG submission 202264) | Peat permafrost microbial communities from Stordalen Mire near Abisko, Sweden - Palsa_T0_3 | ecosystem: Environmental > Terrestrial > Soil > Palsa > Peat permafrost | place: Sweden: Abisko...
GACCCCTTTGCTCGAAAATGTAGCGGCGTTGCCGCCCATATCCACTTTCACAGCGAAGGAAATCTTGTCGCCATCGATTTTGCAATCGGTGAGCGGAAGCGGATCGCCCTGCGGACCCTGCACCGTGCCGCTTAACTTATCGCCATCCTGTTTGAAGCTGTAGGTCAGCGTAAAATCGCTGCCCCCTCCCGATATGGAGCCCACCCAGTTGCCCGAAATATCGGAAGCCCAGGCGGCTACCGATAGCAGGCCGAAAAGAACCGTAAGATACGCGAATTGGCGTCTTTGCATGGATTGATTGTACCGTCCGCCATTCGGGTACGCTAGTCTGGATCTATGTGGAAAGGAACCGTGGATATCTGGCGGCGGGCGGGTCATGTCGCACAGCTGTTTATCCTCGTGACTGTCGCCTTTCTGCTTCTGCACTACCTGCACGCTGGTTTCGGCCTGCAACTTGTTGCCGGCGTGCTGGTGATCGTCCTGGGTCTGATCGCGGCATATCAGCTCGCGCGCCGCATGGCGCGCAGGGCCATCTGGCGTCTTCGCAATCGCCTGATTGTGGCGTATCTTTTCATCGCCGTCGTGCCCATCGTACTCATCCTGGCGCTGGTGTTTTTCGCCGGCAAAGGGATCATCGGCCAGGTAGCGGTTTACTTAGTCGATACCGAATTATCGCGGCGCGAGCGCTTCCTGCAGGCCGAAGTCTCGGCACTGGTGAACCTGCCACCCGATAATCCGGAGACCTTCGTCCGCAGGTTCCGGATGAGAGGTCCGGGGCTTCCCGATACCGAAATCGTGCTGGAGGGCGAGAAGGCATTGCGATATCCTCCCGACTCCGATCTACGCGTGCCGGATAGTTGGCGATCGCGCGAAGAGCGGCAGCTTTCCGGCCTGATCTTGAGGACGGACGGAGAAAGACGCCACCTATACGCTTGGGCTTTCGCTTCCCACGATGGAAATACAGCGGTCGCCGTGGCGCCGTTGACGCATGAAATGCTCGCAGGGTTAGTCCCCAAGCTGGGTGACGTCAACTACACCCCGATTATGGGGCATATCCAGAAATCGCACGTTCCGTCACCGGCGAATCTGTTCGATTTCCCCGTGAGCGGGGTCGTTCCGGTTACCGTTCCCACTTGGGAGACGCCCGATGGCTCCGGCGATCTATTACTGACGGTCGACACTCGCCTGTCCGCAGTGCTGAGCATTCTATTCGGTCAAAAGATCAAGGTCTTCGGCCAGAATTTGTCGTGGGGCGAGGCATGGCTGGCGGTGTTTTTCGGGGTGCTGATCCTCTTCATGGTGCTTGAGGTGATCTCGCTCATCGCCGGCATTCAGTTGAGCCGCTCCATCACCGGCGCCGTCCACGAGTTATACGAGGGCACACAGCACGTCAAGAAGTACGATTTCTCTTACCGCGTTCCAGTGAGCGGTACTGACCAGCTTGCCGAGCTTACGAATTCGTTCAATAGCATGACTGCGAACCTGGGTCGCCTGATCGTTGTGGCTAAGGAAAAGGAGCGGCTGGAATCGGAGCTCGCCATCGCGCGCGAGGTGCAGGATCAGCTGTTCCCTAAGGATGTGCCTTTCACCAAGACGCTGGAGTTGAAAGGCGTTTGCCATCCCGCCCGCATGGTCTCCGGCGACTACTACGATTTCATGAAGCTGCCGCACGACTCGCTGGCCTTTGCCATCGGCGACGTGGCGGGCAAGGGAATTTCGGCGGCCCTTTTGATGGCCACCATTCAATCCACCATGCGCACGCAGATCAACACCGCGACGGCCGCCAACGGCAGTTATAAGGCGCCTTCCACAGCGTTCCTGGTGAGCAACCTGAACCGCCAGCTTTATGCCAACACCGCGCCCGAAAAGTACGCCACGTTCTATTTCGCCATGTACGACGAGGAGCGGCACGCCCTCACCTACACTAACGCCGGCCATCTTTCTCCCCTGCTGGTTCGCGACGGCAAGGTAAGTCTGCTCGAGCCGACCGGCACTGTGGTGGGAGCGTTCCCCTTCGCGGTATACCAGGAGAAGACCGTGTCCATGGAACACGGCGACATGCTGGTAGCCTACACCGACGGACTGGTGGAACCTGAAAACGCCTACGGCGAGATGTATGGCGAGGAGCGCCTGACGGAATTGCTCATCAAGTACACGCGCGCCGATTCCTCCGAGATTATCGCCCGCGCGATGGAGGCAGTGGTGCAATGGACCGGCTCGTCGGAATTGCAGGATGACATGACCATGGTGGTGGCACGGCGCATATGAACGACTTTGTATTACTATCCAAACGTAGGCTCACGGCGCTGATTCAAAAGCTGAACGCTGAGAGCCGACCGCTGACAGCTTGCGCGCAGCGCATTGTGGGACATGCTTTAGCTTGTCCATTATCTATATGAAAGTCCTGACTACAGCTGAAATGCGTGAGGTCGACCGGCGCACCATCGAAATGGGCATTCCCGGCATCGTCCTCATGGAGAACGCGGCGCATCGCGTCGTGGAATTCCTGGCGGAACAGTGCGCGCCGCTCGCGGACGAGCGCATCGTCGTGCTGTGCGGCAAGGGAAACAACGGCGGCGATGGTCTCGCCGTCGCGCGCCAGCTTTTCACGCGCATTCATCCGCGGGAGCTTCACGTGGTGCTGGTGGCCGCTCCCGAACAACTGAAGGGCGATGCGGCGGCGAACCTGAAAATGCTGGAAGTCTGCGGCTGTCCGGTATGGCAGGCGATTCCGGCCGAGGCGCGCAATTCCACGCTCGTGGTGGACGCGCTCCTGGGCACGGGTGTCACTGGCGCGGCCAGCGGTCGCATGCTGGAGGCGATCCGCGAGATCAATAACGGATTTCCTTTGGCGAAGGTGATGGCCGTGGACATCCCCTCCGGCATGGCGGCCGATTCGGGCGAATCGGCCGGTGAATTCGCGCGGGCCGATTATACCGTGACGTTCACCGCGCCAAAGCTTGCCCACGCGCTGCCGCCCAATTGCGACCATGTCGGCAAACTGGCAGTGGGCGCGATCGGCAGTCCGCCATCGCTATACGAGAAGGTATGGCTGTCGCTGATCGAGCCGTCGATGTTTGCATCTCTACTCGCGCCGCGGCCGCGCTCGGGGCATAAAGGGACGTTCGGACATGTGCTGATCGTCGCCGGATCGCGCGGTAAGACGGGCGCGGCAGCGATGAGCGGACTGGGCGCTCTGCGCGCCGGCGCGGGACTGGTGACCGTGGCTTCCGCCGCGAGTGCTATCGCTGAGATCTCTGCGCATGCGCCGGAACTGATGACCGATCCGCTAGCGGAGACGCCGATGGGTTCGATCGCGCTCAATGCCGGGTTGGAAAAGCTGCTGGAGGGCAAGACCGTGATCGCCATGGGGCCGGGTTTGGGCCGTCATCCCGATATCGCCATGCTGGTGAATGGGGCGCTAGAGAGTTGTCCCCAACCGATGGTGCTCGATGCCGACGCGCTAGTGGATCGAATCGCCGGCGCGCAGGGACGAGTTCGCGTGTTGACGCCGCATCCTGGTGAAATGGCCCGCCTCACCGGCAAGTCGATAGAGGAAGTGCAGCAGGATCGCGTCGGCACGGCGCGCGCGTTCGCCTCGTCACGCACCGTGACATTGGTGCTCAAAGGCGAGCGCACGTTAGTGGCATTCGCCGATGGGCGCGTGTGGATCAATCCTACCGGTACGCCCGCCATGGGAACAGGCGGCACCGGCGATATCCTCACGGGGTTGACTTCGGGCTTGCTGGCGCAATTTCCGAAGCAGCCCGATGAGGCTGTAGCAGCGGCTGTCTATCTGCACGGCCTCGCCGGCCAGATCGGCGCGCGGGCTCTCGGGGAGAAGTCGCTGATCGCCACAGACATTCTGAAATATCTCCCTGACGCTATCGATTGTGCGGCGCCGGCGCCGCGGGAGGCGCGTGGCGACGTACCGCACCGCCTCTGAAGCGGAAACCATCGCTCTCGGAGAACGGCTGGCGCGCGAGCTTCCGCCGCGGGGCGTGGTGCTGCTGATCGGCAATCTGGGGGCGGGGAAGACCACGCTGGCGAAAGGCATCGTCAACGGCTTGGGCGCGGCGGCGCCCGACGAAGTCTCGAGCCCTACCTTCACGCTGATTCATGAATACGGCGAGGGCCGTGTCTACCACATCGACTTGTATCGCCTCGACGAGCCCCGCGATGTGGCGACTCTTGGGCTGGAAGAAATTTTCGAGCGCGACGGACTGGTGCTGATCGAGTGGGGCGAACGTTTTCCGCGGCTGCTGCCGGCGAATCGCACCGAGATCCGCATAACATCGGTCGGCGATGACGAGCGGGAGATCGAAGTGACGCAAACGTAGGACATGCTTTAGCTTGTCCAAAGAGATGAGGTGCGCATGATCAATAAACAACCGTGGGCGCTGATCCTGGGCGCGAGCAGCGGGTTCGGCGAAGCGACGGCGCTCGAACTCGCCCGCGCCGGCATGAATATCTTCGGCGTCCATCTGGACCGGCGAGATCAGCCCGGCCGCGTCGACGGTTTGCAGGAGAAGATCCGCCAGTTCGGCCGCGAATGCCACGTCGTCAATGACAACGCCACGCTTGACGATACTCGCAGGGAGTGCATCGCCGAGCTCGCGCGCCGCGCGGCCGAGCCCGCGGGGACGCTGCGCGTCATCTTCCACTCGCTGGCATTCGCCGCGTTCAAGCCCCTGGTAGGCGCCGAGGAAGTCATCAATCGCCCCCAACTCGAACTAGCGGAGGATGTGATGGGCAACTCACTCATTTACTGGGTGCAGGAGTGCCTGTGGGCCGGGCTCCTCGATCGCGGCGCCCGCATTTTCGCCATGACGAGCGCCGGCGGCTCGCGCGCCTGGCCGCAGTACGGGCCGGTGGGCGCGGCCAAGGCCGTGCTCGAAGCGCACATCCGCCAGTTGGCCGTGGAACTCGCGCCAGCCGGCATTACGGCCAACGCCATCCTGGCCGGAGTCACCGATACCAGTTCGCTGCGGCAAATCCCGGGCCATGAGAAGATACTGGAGGCTGCCCGCCAGCGAAATCCCAGCCGCCGCCTGACGCAGCCCGAGGATGTCGCGCGCACCGTCGCGGTGCTCTGCCATCCCGCAACATATTGGCTCACCGGTAACGTGCTGCGGGTGGACGGCGGGGAGAATATCGTAGGATAAAACGCATGATGGAAGATGACGGACTCGATTGCCTGGACCTGCTCGAAGAGACGCCCATGATTCTGCGCGGGCTGATGCGTGAACTTTCCCACGAGGATGCCCACTGGAAACCGGCGCCGGATCGTTTCTCGGTGGCGGAAGTGCTGGCGCACTTATCGCACTCCGAAGGCCACTGCTATCGCGCGCGCGTCGATCGCTTCTTGAGCGAGGAGTTGCCGGAATTTGAATCGGACGACGCGCAGATGTATCTCGATCTCTATCGCGATGCCGACGCCGAAGATTCCTTCGATCACTTCGAGGAGCAGCGCGAGACCAACATCGAATTTCTGCGGGAGTTGCCGCGCAGCGCCGGCGAACGCCGCGCCAGGCACAAAACGGCTGGCGAGATCACTTTACAGCAGATGCTGCATGAATGGTCCCTGCACGATCTTGGGCATATTCGACAGGTGGCGGAACTGGTGCGCGCGCGTAAGCATTGGGAGCAGGCCGGCCCGTTAGGCGCGTTCTACAAGTTGCGGCCGTAAATTCAGGCCGGGCTGCCGCCCGAAGGCAAGCCGAAACATCCCCGCGTCGGATAAGCTTTAGCTTGTCCAAGCGAGAGGTCACCGTGTGCCCGTCGCCCTGCTAGAATCGTTCTCTACCAATGGGCACGGAAAAGAAACGTCTCTTCATTGGCCCGGATGGCGCCAACCTCGTCTTCACCTTCATCCTGGTCAGTTCGCTGTTCTTCCTGTGGGCGGTCTGCAACGGCATGATCGATGTGATGGACAAGCATTTTCAAGAGGAGCTGAACCTCAACAAGGCGCAATCGGCGTGGGTGCAATTTGCCCATTATCTGGGCTACTTCCTGATGGCCATGCCGGCCGGTTGGCTGGCTGTCAAGCTCGGGTACAAAGGCGGCATCATTGCCGGACTCCTGCTGGTTGCAGGGGGCGGCTTCTGGTTCATCCCCGCCACACACATCAGCTCCCTAGCCCGCCAAGGAGCGGTATCGCCTACTACGGCGTTCATCGGATTTCTAGTTGGCGTTTGCGTCATCGCCACCGGCCTCACGTTTCTCGAAACCATCGCCAACCCATACACGACGGTCCTCGGCGACCCGCGATACGCGGCCACGCGCATCAATCTGGCGCAGTCCTGTAATGGCGTCGGCTGGATCATTGCCCCGGCCATCGGCAGCGTCTTCTTCTATTCCAAAGATGCCGCAGGCCACAGCACCGGCAGCCAGACACTCTACATCCCTTACGTCACCATCGCCTGCGTGGTATTGGTCCTCGCAGTCGTCTTTTATTTCGCCAAGGTGCCCGACGTCAAGGCTCCTGACGATTACCACGTTGACGATTCCACGCCGGGGGTTTCGCACTCCATCTGGTCGCATCCGCATTTCGTGCTGGCCGTGGTAGCGCAATTTCTGTACGTGGCCGCGCAGGCTGGCGTTTTCAGTTTCTTCATCAACTACATGACCACCGAACCGCCCGCCATGCCGGCGTCCTGGGGCGCGGGAATGGCGGGTTTCGCGGCCCACATGGGACCGCTGCACAACTGGCTGGTGGGCTGGTTCGATACGCAGGCCAAAGGCGCTCTTTCGTTGAGCGACAAAGGCGCCTCGAACCTCGCCGCCGTCGCGAACATCTGCTTTCTACTGGGCCGGCTTAGTGGCGCCGGACTGCTGAAGAGAGTTTCCGCTCACAAGATGCTAGGTTTGTATGGCCTAATGAATGTGATCGCTACCATCCTGGTCTTCTGTAAACTGGGATGGATCTCGGTGGTTTGCGTCTTCCTGACTTACTTCTTTATGTCGATCATGTTCCCCACCATCTTCGCCCTCGGCATTTTTGGACTCGGGGCGCGCGCCAAGAAAGCTTCGGCATTCATCGTGATGGCGATCATGGGGGGCGCCCTCCTGCCCAAGGTGATGGGCGCGGTAGCCGATAAATACGATATGTCCCGCGGCTTCATTGTGCCCACTTTCTGCTTCGCCTTCGTGGCGTTCTACGGGTTCACGTGGTCAAAGTATAGTAAGGCGGAATCCCTCCACTCCGTGAAGACTCACATCTGAGCGAGTCATAATAGACTTGATGCGCCGCACTGCGGTGGTGTTGCTGCTATTGGCGGCAACGATGTCAGCTCAGGTGCCCGTTGTAGCCGGCGAAGTCGCCCGCGTACGGAGCGAATTCGCGCTGCGGGCAGGCGAGCAGAGTCTGACTTGCGAAGTGACGCCGCTGGACGCCGTCGCGAATTTCGCGTTTCTATTCGAGGCCGGCTACGTCTTTCACGTCCCCCAGTCACAGTACTCCGAATCGGACGGCGGATGGGTTGTGCTTACTTCGGTTCGTCCCGATGGACACCCGCTGGAAGACATGTCCCTGATCCATTGGGTTTCACGCAAGCGAGCGGTCGCGGCCGGATCCCATTTCGATATCCGCGGCTTGTATCTTCTTGGGGTGGGCGGCTATTCGGTGGAATCCACGCTCCGCGACAGCCGCGGCCGGGTCTGCCGCAAAGAGTGGCGGGTGGTGGTTCCGGCATCGCGCGCCGATCGCGCCATCCAGTCAAAGTTGCCGCCATACCGCGTAGCGCCATACTCGCCCATCGTTTCGCCCGACATGCGGAAACCGGACGACGATGCACCGGGGCGGCTGACAGTTTTGCTGAATGCCGCGGCAGCCTCACCACGGCGCACGACGATCGGCAGCGTCGACCGCGAACGAATTCTGGATGCACTTGCTGCGCTGCTGGAACACCTGCCCGCGACGTCGGTGCGCGTGGTCGTCTTCAGTCTGGAGCAACAGAAGGAGGTTCTTCGGCTCGACAGGTTCATGCCATCCGACATGAAACGGATTGCCGAGGCGATCGCCGAACTCCCGCAGGCAACTATCGACGTCAACGTGCTCAAGAATCCGATGGGCCACGTCGACTTTCTGGCCGGCTTGATCCGCGGGGAACTGGATCGAGCGGATGCCGCTCACATGGTCGTGTTTCTTGGGCCTACTTCGCGCTACTGGGAGAAGCTTCCGAAGGACGCGCTGCCGGCGGCCGGGCAATCGCACGCACGGGTCTTCTATGTGCGCTACGAGCGTTGGGGACGTCTTTTTTTCTCGCCATCTGATTCGACCCGAATGTCATCACGCGCCCCCGTGCCGCCGTCCGATCCCACGCGCGGGCAGCCGGACATCATCACGAGAGCTGTCGCGCAATTGAACGGCAAGACGATGATCGTCCACACGCCCGCTGAATTGGCCGCCGCGATCCGCAAGATCGAGGATAGGTGTGGGGCATGCTTTAGCTTGCCCAAGAAATCCAGCAACAGATGATGTGAATCCGTGGTTTAGCCCATCCGCGCTCCGCGAGAGCGGATTTCGGAGACCTTCCAGACCCCACCATCCTTGGTCGAGTCCGAAACCGCTTGCTCACGCGCGCGGCTCGGAAACGCGGCGTGCCCATACCGATCCCTGAAGTCAATTCTTGCCGCCCGAGACCTTGCCGACAGGAATCCCGCCGAGAGGAGACACCGACTCCGCTTCCTCTGGTCGCGGCTCAGTATCGGCACGTTGCGTTTCCGAGCCGTGACCGAAGGGAGCGGTATGCCCGATGCCAAAACTGGCTCAAGTCAATTTCCTCCCCACCCCTAAACTGTGTCCCATTGTTTGGCATCCATCAGGAAAATGGGGTGAGCTGCGCCCGGAACAAGCTAAAGCATGTCCCACAAAAAGCCCCGTCTGCGGTCCGATGCGGGGCATGCTTCAGCTTGCCATGACGACTGAAACTCGCCCGCCGCCACAATAATTGGTTAGCCCAAATTCCCCGACCTCAGGAGTTCGGATTCTCGGCGCTGCAGACTGAGGTCCGCGCCCGTCTCAGCGAGGCTGGAGCTTGACGTTGGTGAACTCGGCAGTAGTTTGCCCGTTGGCATCGTGCGAGCACACCGCGAGCCCGACGTACACCGGGTCGGTCAGGTTCACCGTGAAAGGCGCCAGCGCTGCGAGTTGGCCGCCGGGTTCTCCAGCCATCACACTGAACGTGTTGCCCTGGCGTTCAATGCGAATATGCTCCGGCACAGTGGTATCGAGGAATTTCGGCAGGACTGCATCGCCAGTTACTTCGCTGGCGCCAAGCCGCCATTGCGCGGCGACTTCGCCATTGCCGTGGAAAGCAATGTCGGCATAGGCCGAGCCCGGGTCAAGGCTCTGGCGGATCATGAGCGCGGCTTTCCGCTTCTCCTGAGCGCTGGCGCCGGTGAGCAGGACATCGGCCGTGAGGGTCATATTCCCCGACATCTTCTTCCAAACGAAGTGGAAGGCATCCGCCTTACCCCACATGTCGGCGCCGCCGCCCGTGACGCGATACTCGCCGGGGCCATCGGATTCCACCTTGCCCTTTTGCAGCCCTGCGCCAATATCGGTATTCGATTCGAAGGGCCCGAGACTTCCGGCGCCGCCAATCGCCGCCAGGCACGCAACGGCCAAGGGGCGTAGCAAGCAATTCGCTTTCATATCGTCTATTTGGTCGCCCAGTAGGCCGGGTGACCCACGTAAGTTTCGTTCTCGAGGTTCGCCAAAATGGCGCGGCGCATGGCGAGTATGTCCACAGCTCCCTGCTCCTGGTAAATCACTCTTCCGCCGGGCGCGATCACCATCGTGTACGGCACACCTGCATCCCACTTAGGGTCGAAGGCCGCCTGCAGGCCGTAAGTATCGTCGGTGCCGAACATAAGATTGCGGCTGGAGGCGTGCTGCGCCTGCAGCAGCTTCATCACGCCGGATTTTTCATCCGGGTAATTGGTGGACACCGTGACAAGGTCGAAGTCGCGGAGGCGGAACATGCGCCATGTCTCCTCGATGGCCGGCATTTCCTCGATACACGGACCGCACCACGTCGCCCAGAAATTCACCAGAATCACCTTGTCGGTAGGATTCTGCCGCAGTTTCTTCAGGTCATCCGCGGTCACCATTTCCACGTTCACCGGCTCGGCCTCGATCTTCTTCAGTTCGGCTGCTTCGGCGTCGATCTTCGATTTCCACTTGGTGGAACAGCCGAAAGACGGAGTATGCGGAATGGCGACCGGCTTGCCCGCCAACACGGCGTCGAGCGCCAGCCGCGCATCCTTGATTTTCACCAGCGATTCGCGCTGTGCGTTGTCGATGCGGCCTTCATACTGCAGCTTGCGGTCTTTGTCGAAGATGAAGACGTGAGGGGTAGCCTGTGCGCCATAGGCTTGGGTCACCGACTGTGTGGCGCCGTCCCACAGGTACGGAAAATTGAAATGGCGATATTCGGCGCGAATCTTCATTTCGTCGAGGGTGTCGCTAACATCGGTATAGCCTAGTTCCGAGAGCATGACCGCTTTGGGGTCGTTGGGGTTGATGGCGACGAAGTCGACGCCCTTCGGCGCATAATCTTCCACCAGCTTTTTCATGCGGCCCTCATAGAGCTGTGAGGTGGGGCAGTGATTACAGATAAAGATGACGACCAGGATCGGCGCTTTGTACTCACCGAGGGTGTGGACCTGGCCGTCGATGCCCGGGAGGGAAAAGTCGGGGGCCTGCGAGCCGATCGGAAGGATGGGATGTTCCTGGCTGGTGTGAGGC
>Ga0302326_10030694_pt1 | contig 10752 bp, 8 predicted proteins | sample Palsa_T0_3_FD_202264 | JGI IMG/M metagenome (GOLD analysis project Ga0302326, IMG submission 202264) | Peat permafrost microbial communities from Stordalen Mire near Abisko, Sweden - Palsa_T0_3 | ecosystem: Environmental > Terrestrial > Soil > Palsa > Peat permafrost | place: Sweden: Abisko...
GGGGCGGCCTGACGGTCGAGTCCGTTGGCGGCGGCCCCGGCCTCATCAACATGCACACCGAGTCCGCCAAGAAGCGCGGCATCGAAATCCGCTACGCAACGCGCGGCCTCAATCTGTTATTCGACGGTAATCGGGTCGAAGGTGTCCGCGTCCGCCAGGATGGCGAAGTGCGCGAGCTGCGGGCAAAGTCCGTGATCCTGGCCTGCGGCGGCTTCGAGGCCAATCCGGAATGGCGCACGCGTTACCTCGGTCCGGGCTGGGATCTCGCGAAGGTGCGCGGCAGCCGTTATAATATCGGCGACGGCATCCGCATGGGACTTGATATCGGTGCTGTGCCGCGCGGCAACTGGTCCGGCTGTCACGCCGTGCAGTGGGAAATGAATGCGCCGGAATTCGGCGATCTCGCCGTCGGCGATCAGTTCCAGAAGCACTCCTATCCGTTCTGCGTGTTGATCAATGCGACCGGCAAGCGCTTCGTTGACGAAGGAGCTGACTTCCGCAACTACACTTACGCGAAGTATGGACGCGTTGTGCTGGAGCAGCCGGGACAGTTCGCCTGGCAGATCTTCGATCAAAAGACCAAGCACCTGCAGCGCGACGAATATCGCATTCGGCAGATCACCAAGGTGACGGCGAACACGCTCGAAGAGTTCGCGCAAAAGCTTGAGGGCGTAAATGCCGCAGAGTTCCTGAAAACCATCAAGGAATACAACGCGGCCGTGAAAGCCGACGTGCCGTTCAATCCGAACGTCAAGGATGGGCGCGGCACGACCGGTCTCGCCATCAACAAGAGCAACTGGGCGAATACGGTCGATACGCCGCCGTTCGAAGGTTACGCGGTTACCTGTGGCGTCACCTTTACGTTCGGCGGACTTCGCATCAATACCGACGGCGAAGTGCTCAACACCGATTACCAGCCAATCCGCGGTCTCTATGCGGCGGGCGAACTGGTCGGCGGTCTGTTTTACTTTAACTATCCCGGCGGATCGGGTCTGATGGCCGGTACTGTGTTTGGCAAGATCGCCGGAACGTCGGCTGGCCGCGCCGGCAAAAACTGACCATGGACGCCAAGGTCAAACGTCCGCTTAACGAGCTTGGCGCCGCCGAGGTTGCGCACAAGGTTGCGGCAGGCGAAGTGACCTGTGAAGCCGTGGTGCGCGATTGTCTTGCGCACATCGAGGCCCGCGACAGCGTGGTCAAGGCCTGGGTCAATTTCAATCCGGAGCTTGCATTGGCGCAGGCCCATGCGCTCGATCGAGGCACGAAGCGTGGTCCGCTGCACGGCGTGCCGGTCGGCATCAAGGACATTATCGATACTTTCGATATGCCGACCGAGATGGGCTCGCCGATCTATCGCGGCAACCGGCCGTCGGCGGATGCATCGTGTGTTGCGCTGCTGCGCCGCGCTGGTGCGATAATCCTCGGCAAGACCGTGACCTGTGAGTTCGCCGGCATGGCGCCGGGCGTCACCACCAATCCGCATAACCCCGCGCATACACCGGGCGGTTCGTCGAGCGGTTCTGCCGCGGCTGTGGCCGATCACATGGTACATGCGGCGCTCGGCACCCAAACCGGCGGATCGGTGCTGCGGCCGAGCTCCTATTGCGGAATCTTCGGCTTCAAGCCGACCTACAACACCTTCAACAAAATGGGCGTGTGGCCGGCGGCGGAAAGCATTGACACCGTCGGTGTCCACGCCCGCTCGCTCGATGACATTGAGCTTATGACAGACGTGCTGCGCATGCAGACGCCGGCGCCGCCGCGCAAAATAGATCGTGCGCCGCGGATCGGTTTCTGCCGGACCGCGGTCTGGGACAACGCCCAGCCGGAAAGCAAAGCCGCGGTTGAAAGTGCCGCTGCTGCGCTGGGTAAGGCTGGCGCCGCCGTGCAGGAGATCAAGCTGCCCGATGCGTTTGAAGGAATGCACGGTCTCGCGCGCGGTACGGTCAATTTCGTTGAGCGCGCGGCCTGCATGGCGTTTCTGTGGGACAATCGCCGTGACGCGCTGTCGCCGCAAATGCGCCGCTACTGCGAAGGCGGTGAAAAGACCTCGCGTGAAGAATATATCGCGGCCTTCCGCCGGCTCGATGAATGCCGCGCGCTGCTGGGTTCGGTATTCGAGAAAGTTGACGTACTGCTGGTGCCGTGCGTGTTTGGCGAAGCGCCAAAAGGACTCGAATTCACCGGCGATCCGAGCATGCAGGCGATCTGGACCGCACTGCATACGCCGTCGATCACACTACCGACCCATCGCGGCCCGAATAATCTTCCAGTCGGCATTCAGCTTGTGGCGCAGCGTTACGAAGACGACCACTTGCTCGCGGCCGCGCGCTGGGTCTGGCAGAAAATCGGTTCGTCGGAAATGGTTGGCTATCATGGTTAGCGCATTCAGGTTCATGCAGTACGCGGAGCGGTAAATGGAATTCGACAATTCGTTTGATGTGCCGCTGTCGCCTGCGCAGGCTTGGACTGTGCTGATGGATATCCGGCGCGTTGCGCCGTGCATGCCGGGTGCTGCTCTGACCGAAATCATCGATCCGCAACACTTTCGCGGCAAGATCGCGGTTCGGCTCGGGCCGGTAGCGCTGGCCTTTGCCGGCAACGTGTCGTTCGAGAACGTCGACGATGCCAACCACAGCGCGCGCGTCAAAGCGCAGGGCAGCGACGATAAGGGCCGCGGCTCCGCCAATGCCACGGCAGCGTTTCGCATTGAGCCGGCCGAAGCCGGCTCGCGGGTGCTTATCCACACCGATCTGATGTTGTCGGGCGCGGTGGCGCAATATGGCCGTGGCGTCGGCATGATCCAGGCGACGGCGGCACAGATCATCAATCAATTCGCCAAGAACTTGCGAACGCAACTGGAGCAGCAGCCGGTGACCGCCCCCGCCGCGGCTGATAACGCCGCTCCGCCGGCGGATGCGCCATTGCCTGAACCAGCCAAGCCGATCGCCGGGGTTTCGCTTGGCGCCCGCGTGCTCTGGCAGCAGTTGGCCGGGCGCTCCGACAAAAAGTCATGAGGCGAACCAGGCGATCGCTGTCGACTCTCTGCTGTCTGGCGACGCTGATCGCGTTTGGTGGCATTGCGGCCGCAGACGACGTCGCTGATTTCTACAAAAGGACGAACGTCTCACTCGTCATCGGGTTCAGCGCAGGCGGCGGCTACGATGCTTATGCGCGGCTCCTGGCGCGTTTTTTAGGCAAGCATCTGCCGGGCGGTCCGACCGTTGTGCCGCAGCAGATGGCAGGTGCCGGCAGCCTCCGAGCGGCAAATTACATTTACACGGTTGCACCGAAAGACGGCTCGATATTCGGCACATTCTCGCGCAGCATCAGCATCTCGCCCCTTGTCGACAAGGCGCAATTCGACAGCCGGAAATTTACCTGGCTTGGCAGCGTGACAGACGACAATACGATTTGCGTGAGTTCGTCTGCATCGCCGGTCAAGAATTGGGACGATTTCATCAACACGCCGTCGAAGTTCGGCGGCGAGGGTGTCGGCGGCGAGCCTGATAGCTGGCTATCAATGTACCGGAACGTTTTTGGCGCCAAGGCTCAGCTTGTCACCGGGTACCCGGGCACGAACGACATCGTGCTAGCTATGGAACGCGGCGAGGTGGATGGCCTCTGCGGCCTTTCTTGGAGCACAATCAAGACACAGCATCCGCAATGGCTGACCGGTCATTTGGTCAACTTCATCGTGCAGGCAGCACTTCAGAAAGAGCCGGCATTGCCTTCCACGCCGCTCGCGACCGATCTGGCGAAGACACCGGAGCAGCTTCAGATTCTGAAACTGATGCTGGTGACCGAGGCGATGGCGCGGCCGTTTGCGGCGCCACCGGAAACGCCGCCAGACCGCAAGGCGGCGCTGCTTGCAGCTTTCGACGGAACAGTGAACGATCCCGACTTCCTCGCTGAAGCACAGAAGCTCAATTTCGATGTGCGCCCGGTCAGCGCCGCAAAAATCGACGCTTTGCTGGCGGACGTTTACAGCACGCCGAAAGAGGTCATTGATCGGGCGAAGAAAGCGATTGCGAGCGAGGGCCAGTGAGCGACCGGATCGGGGCTCGTGTTCCACGCCTTGAGGACTATGCACTGCTGACCGGCGGCGCGCGCTTTGTCGATGACATTGCCTCGCCTGGCGTGCTCCACGCGGCTTTCGTACGCAGTCCGCACCCCCACGCACTCATCCGCGCCATTGATGCAAGCGCCACGCGCGAGCTGCCCGGCGTTGTCGCCATCCTTTCGCTTGACGATCTTGCCCCGGTGCTCAGGCAGCGCCGAATGATCCGGATTTCGAACTCGGGAACGAAGCTCGATCAAAGCTGGCTGTTCGCGCTCGCCGATGGCGAAGTGTCGTTTGTCGGCGAGCCAGTCGCCATCGTCGTTGCCAGTGATCGTTACGCCGCCGAGGACGCCGCGGCGCTGGTCGCCGTTGATTATGAGATTCTGCGGGCGGCCACCGACTGCCGAACCGCAGAGCGCGGACCGCCGGTGCGCCGCGAGCTTTCGTCCAACAAAGTCATCGCCTACACAGTTGGCTTCGGCGATAGCGAGATCGCGTTCGCCAAGGCTGCGCATATCGTTCACGAAGATCTGTGGATCCATCGCGGCGCCGCGCATTCGATCGAATGCCGGGGCATCCTGGTGCAAATCTCCGATCGCGAGACGACAGTGTGGGCCTCGACTCAGAAGCCGCACGACCTGCGCACCGCGCTTGCCGACTATATCGAACTCGACGAGAGCCGGCTGCGCGTGGCGACGCCCGACGTCGGCGGCGGTTTCGGGCCGAAGCTGTGCGTCTATCCCGAGGACGTCGCCGTCGTCGCCGCGGCGACCTTGCTGCGCCGTTCGGTCAAATGGATCGAGGACCGGCGCGAGCACTTCACCAACGCTGCGCAGGAGCGCGATCAGTATTGGTCGATCGAGATTGCCGCCGACGCCGACGGCCGCGTCCGCGGCGTGCGCGGCAAACTGGTCCACGATCTCGGCGCGTATGCTCTGCAGGACGTGAACCTGCCTTACAACTCCGCCACGACGCTCACCGGTCCCTACATGGTTGCGGCGCTGTCGATGGAGGTGATGGTCACTCACACCAACAAGGCACCGGTGTCGTCGGTGCGCGGCGCCGGGTATCCCCAAGCCGCCTTCGCCATGGAGCGGCTGCTCGACCGGTTGGCGCGCACGCTCGGTCTTGATCGTGCCGAGCTCCGCCGCCGCAACCTCATTCCAGCGGAGAAGATGCCGTATCTGAAACCGCTGAAGACGCGCGCCGGCGAGCAGGTGCAATACGACAGCGGCGACTATCCCGGCTGCCAGCACGAGATATTGAGTGCGATGGGCTGGGAGGATTTCCCGCGCCGGCAGGCGCAAGCCCGCGAGCAAGGCCGCTACGTCGGCATCGGCATCGCCCACGGCGTCAAGGGCACTGGCCGCGGCCCGTTCGAGTTTGGTGGCGTGAGCGTGTCGCCGACCGGTCGCATCACGGTGACGACCGGCGCCGCCGCCATGGGGCAGGGGCTGGCCACGGCGCTCGCGCAAATCTGCGCCGAGTCGTTCGGCGTGCGCGCGCAGGATGTGGTCGTCATCTCCGGCGACACCGCTGCCGCGCCGCTCGGCCTTGGCGGGTTTTCCAGCCGACAGACTGTAACCGCCGGATCCTCGGTCCATGTTGCCGCCGGCGCGGTGGCCGCCAAGGCGCGAAAGCTTGCCAGCCACGTGCTCGAAGCCGCGGAGGAAGATCTTGAACTCGCCGATGGCGCGGTACGCGTGGTCGGCGCGCCACAGCTCGCGGTAAAGCTCGGTGACCTGTCACGGATGCTGAAAGGCGCGCCGGGTTACAGCTTCCCGCCGGGGATCGAGCCCGGCCTGGAAGCCTCCGCCACCTACCGGATCGACAAGCTCGCTTATGCCAATGCCTGCCATGTCGTCGAGGTTGAAGTCGACATTGAAACCGGCGCGGTCACCATCCTGCGCTACGCGGCGATCCAGGACTCCGGCCGCCGCGTCAATCCGGTCATCGTCGAGGGCCAGATTCACGGTGGCATTGCTCACGGTGTCGGCAATGCCCTGCTGGAATGGATGGGCTATGATGAGTCCGGCCAGCCCGTGACCACCACGTTCGCCGATTATCTGCTGCCGACATCGACCGACCTGCCGCGGTTCGAGACGCTCTACAAGGAGACACCGTCGCCGCATAATCCGTTGGGCGTGAAGGGCATCGGCGAGCTTGGCACCATCCCGGCTGCCGCCGCGCTGATTTCGGCGATCGAGGATGCGCTTGTGCCTTTCGGTGTGCACGTCGCCCAGATGCCAATCACGCCTCATGAACTCGTTGCCCTGATTAACAAGGGTGCGACCTAGTGTGGCGGTTCAGAAGTCCGCATCATTCTTGCCGCGAGTCCGAAATGCGGACTTCTGAACCAAAGCCCCACTAGATCAATAAGTTGCTAGTGTCCTTTTGATTCCAAAGTTCGCAAACGGGAGTACCGCACAATGATGCGAACTTTGGAATCGGACACTAGTGAGCTTTTGACCTGATGGTCTCACCGGCGCAAACTAACGTCCGGTATGGAGAAAAAGATGAAACGACCGATCGCCGTTGCAAGTATTTTTCTTGGACTGTCACTTACGCTGGGCTCTGCCTCCTTCGCGCAGGATTTCCCGGATCGGCCGTTGCATCTGATCGTTCCCTATGGACCCGGCGGCATCACCGACTTTGCCGGCCGCACGGTCGGACAAGCGCTTGGCAAAGCTCTTGGACAGACTGTCGTGGTGGACAACAAGCCAGGGGCCGGGGGAATCGTCGGCGTCGATTACGTCGCTTACTCGGCGGCCGATGGTTACGAGATGGCTATTATGGACCCGGCCATTATCATCAACCCGATACTCCAGAAATCGATGCCTTACAACGTGTTCACCGATCTGGTCACGCTGTCCCGCGTCAGCTCGTCTCCGGAGGTGCTGGTGGTATCGCCCCAGCTCGGCGTCAAGACCTATGCCGAACTTGTCACTTACGGCAAAGCTAATCCGGGCAAACTCAATTACGCGTCGGCCGGCGTAGGCACTGCGCCGCATTTGGCCGCTGTCTTGTGGGAGTTGGGCACGGGCATCCAGGCCGAACACGTGCCGTACAAAGGCATCGGCGGTTCGTATCCCGACCTGATGAGCAACAAAGTCCAGTTGGCGTTTTCGAGTATTCCGGGCGCGCTTCCCTTCACGAGCGACAATCGGGTTCTCCCGCTGGCGACGACGATGCTGAAGCGTTCAACGGTTTATCCCGACTTGCCGACCTTGGCCGAGTCCGGGTTGCCTGGCTACGATGTTGATGTTTGGCTCAGCCTTTATGTCAGGTCCGGTACGCCTACGGACATACTCAATAAACTGAACGCAGGCGTGCAGAAGGCGTTGCGGGATCCCGAATTGGTCGCGGCCTTCGCCAAATTCGGCCTGACGGCGGTGCCGACCAGCCTCGCCGATGGTGCGGCTTTCACCAAAAGCGAATCCGACAAGTGGAAGAAAGTGATCGCCGACGGCCACATCACGCTAGATCAATGACGAGTACGCCTGCGGGCATGCCTTGGCCGACCGAATTGCGCCTGCACAAGGATCGCAAGACCCTCACCGTAAGTTACGAAACCGGCGAGCGCTTCGATCTTGCGGCGGAGTACTTGCGCGTACGCAGTCCGAGTGCGGAGGTGCAGGGCCATTCGCCGAGCGAACGGCGCACGGTCGGCGGCAAGCAGAATGTTCAAATCCTCGACTTGCATCCGATCGGCAATTACGCGGTGCGGCTGGCCTTCGACGACATGCACTCGACCGGAATTTTCAGCTGGGACTATCTTTTTGAACTCGGCCGCAGTCGCGAAAGATACTGGAACGAGTATCTCGCCGAGCTTTCTGAAAAAGGCCTTTCGCGCGTCCCATAATCCATAAAAGTAGCCGCATTTTCGCTGTTTCTTTGCAACCAATCTTCGTGAACCCGGTAATTGTTCCATGTGTCGGCTTGCGTAGATTTGCGGACGCGCGCCCGGCATGCGCGCACTCGAGCTTTTTTTGCACGAGGGGCGACTTCGACATGGGAAAGGATCAAATCGTGCGTACAACGATCTGGAAATTTTCCGCAGATGAAAATGGCGCAGCGGCAATCGAATACGGTCTGTTGGCGGCAGGCATTGCGGTCGCCATCATCGCCGTGGTCGCTGCGCTCGGCACCCAGCTCAACACCACATTTACGAGCGTCTCTAGCGGATTGAAGTAGATCGATCGTTGCTCCGGGCTTTTTCGGGCTCATCAACGAACGATCAACCTCGGTTCGGCATCATCGAGGCAGTGTCGGGGTGGGATGTACGATGGGGCACCGTCCGGCATCAGAACGGCTCCGGTCTCTCTCCCTCATGACCGGGGCCGTTCGTTTTTCGGCTCCGTCATCGATGTGGCGTGGCCGTTAGCCGGGCGCCGGTTCCAGTTTTCTCAACCATGGTTGATGGAATGTTGCCGGCCGGCGCGCGAGGCAGCCGATAGCGTCGTTACGCTGCTTTCGTCTAGGATCAGGTCGAGCGGCTGCTCAATGCCGCAAAACTGGGAGGAAACCGATGAAATCTCGTATTCTGAGTGCAATTGTTCTCTTTGGCGGCTTGCTGGTTGCCGGGCAGGCGCTGGCTCAGCAGCAGGCCGCACCCGCGGCGCCGACGGCGCCGCCTGATCTCAACGCCGTTCCTGACAAAATGCCCTTCAATATTCCATTCGGTACCCCGATCGGATTGGAGCAGGCGCAGTCGCTCATTCAGGCGGGCGTCGCCGAGGCGAGCAAACGTGGCTGGCCTGAGGTTTTTGCGGTCGTCGATGCCGGCGGCAACCTGGTTGCATTTTCCCGGATGGACGGCGCTGCACTCGCATCCATCGCTATCGCCCAGCACAAGGCGCGGACCGCGGCCAGATATCGCCGCCCGACACGTGCGTTTGAGGATGCCGTGCAAAAATTCGGCTTCAATTACATCCTGACGCTGGATGACGTCATTGCATCGCGCGGCGGCGTACCGCTGGTCGATAGCGGCAAGATCGTCGGCGCAATCGGTTGCTCCGGCGCCACGGGCTCGCAGGACGAACTGCTCTGCAACGTGGCGGCGGCTTCGATCAATAAATAGCAGCCATTGAGGCTGTCAAAACGAACGGGGGCGGCAGCAATGCCGCCCTTTCTGTTTGGGTTCATCACGCCATAAGCCACCATGCGCCATTGCCATTCAAAACACGTGCTTAAGCATGTTTCGTGTTGCGCCGCCTGCGGGAACGGTCTAGGCTGTTTCGATAGGTCCTCGGCGCGGACTTGCGGGTGTCTGCGCCCTGAGCAAAATGCCAAATCAGATGTTGTCACCGAGTCTTAGTGAAGCTCAAGCCGCTATTTCCACCATCGGCAGGCCGACGCCGCAGGTCAGTGCGCTGGAGAAGGTTTCTGGACGAGCGATCTATGGCGGCGACTTCAAGATGCCGGGGATGCTGCATGTAAAGGTGCTGCGCAGTCCCCACGCCCACGCCCGCATCGTTCATATCGAGACCGAAGCTGCTCGCGCTTTGCCCGGCGTCCATGCTGTCCTGACTGGAGCCGATACGCCCGAACGGCTGACAGGGGTGCATCGCAAACAGCACCGCATCCTGGCGACGGGAAAGGTTCGCTTTGCCGGCGAGGAAGTGGTTGCGGTGGCGGCCGTCGATGAGGAGACCGCACGTGATGCGCTCGATCTCATTCGCGTGGAGTACGAACAGCTGCCGCTGATCGGCGACATGGATCAGGCCCTGCAAGAGGGCGCGATCGAGATCCACGACAAAACCGGAAACCTCTCGATCGAATATAATGTGAACCGTGGTGACGTCGACGCGGCTTTCGCCCGTTCGGCGCTGGTGTACGAAGCGACTTACGAAACGCCTTCGCAATATCCCGGATATCTGGAACCGATGGCGACTGTCGCCTGGGTCGCGAGCGATGGCCGTCTCACCGTACGGACTCCGACGCAAACCGTGTTTCTTGCCCGAAATCGTTACGGCGATGCCGTGGGTCTGCCGGTCTCTGCCGTTCGGGTCATTCAATCCGCGGTCGGCGGCGGTTTCGGCGGCAAGACGATCGAGGAGTGCAACAGTCTGATTTGCGCTTGGGTCGCAACGCGCGTCGGTCGGCCGGTGCGTTTTTGCAACAGCCGCCTCGATGACTTTCTCGGGGCTCGCTCCAGCCCGGCCGAGCGCATCTGGCTCAAAATGGGCGTTGATGCCGATGGCCTTATCATCGCCAAGGACGTGAAAGTCCTGGCCGATTGTGGCGCCTACGAAGGGCTATCGACGCATGTGTTGCAGGTTTCGTTGGTGCGTAGCGACAACATGCATCGCCATCTCAGGGATGTGCGGCTGAATGGGAAGCTGATCTACACCAACAATCCGCCACGAGGCGCCTTGCGTGGGTTCGGCGGCCCTCAAGCGGCCTTTGCGCTGAACAGCCACATGACAGTACTGGCCGAAAAGCTCGGTCTCGATCCAATTGAGTTCATGAAACGAAACGCCGTGCAGGCGGGCGATACTACTGTGCATGGCTTTGAGCTTGGCAGCGGCGGATTGAGTGAATGTCTGGATCAAGTCAGTGAGGGAATCGGCTGGGACCATAAAAGGCATCGTCCAAAGGATACGGGTATTAGGCGGCGCGGCGTCGGGTTCGGCTCAGCCATTCATGTCAGTGGCAATCGTGAGATGGGCAACTGGGACGGATCTATT
>Ga0302326_10030695_pt1 | contig 10752 bp, 10 predicted proteins | sample Palsa_T0_3_FD_202264 | JGI IMG/M metagenome (GOLD analysis project Ga0302326, IMG submission 202264) | Peat permafrost microbial communities from Stordalen Mire near Abisko, Sweden - Palsa_T0_3 | ecosystem: Environmental > Terrestrial > Soil > Palsa > Peat permafrost | place: Sweden: Abisko...
TTGGGCTAGCCGACAGGACGGCAAAATCACCGACGGGATTTTGGCCGGAGTGGTTGCCAGTGCCTTGGTTTTTTTGGCCACAGCGATAGCAGGAAGCATCCGCATGAACATCGTGCTTGAAATCATCAAAAATCGTCCCGCGTGGCATCAGGCGCTCCTCACCTTCGCGCGTTCGCGAAGCGTCCTGTCGCAAGCGAACTACTACTACGCGGCACAAGTTCCAGATCGGCTTTTGATCGGCGTGGCGTCTGGAGCCGTTGCCGGTGCAATCGGCGGCTTGATCGGCACGTTCCGTGACGGCCGACCGCGCCCCCGACCACGAACAAACTGATCAGCCAACCCGGCTGGTTCACCTATCCCTTTAGAGCGTCTTCACGGCGCCAGCACTTTGCCGCGCGTCTCGGGCAACAAAAACGCGGCCCCCGCCATGACCAAGTAGGCCGCGCCCGCAAAAAGGCCAATCGCCTGGCCGAGCGGAATTTTTAGCGACACGGCGCCGACCATGGCCGGGAAAAACGCGCCCGCGGCTCGGCCAATGTTGTAAGCGAAGCCCTGGCCGACGCCTCGAACGCGCGTGGGAAAATGCTCGGTGAAAAATGGGCCCATGCCGCTGAATACGCCCGAGGCGAAAAAGCCCAAGGGGAAACCTAATACCAGCATGGCAGCGTTCCCGAACGCGATCGTCGTGTACGTGACGGCGACGGTGCCGGCGCCGACCGCGAAGATCAGGAAGGTGAGCCGCCTGCCGATACGGTCGGCGAAATATCCGGCGGTGAGGTAACCAAAAAGCGCGCCCGCAATGGAGACGGCCAGATACCCGGCGGAATTGAGGACCGAGAGGCCGCGCTCGGTGCGAAGAAACGTCGGCAGCCAGGTGGTGACGGCGAAATAGCCGCCCTGCGCGCCGGTGCCCATCAGGCCGCCGAGAAGCGTGACGCGCAGAAGCGGCGGGCGAAAGATTTCGAAGAACGAGGGCTGGTCGCCTTCGGCCGCCAGGCGAGCGCGCGACTCGAGATAGACGGCCGGCTCCTGGACATAGCGCCGAACCCAAAAAACGAGCAGAGCGGGCGCGATGCCGAACAGAAAGAGCACGCGCCAGGCAATGGCCGGGGGAAGCACCGAAAAGAACACCGCATAAAGCAGCGCGGCGATGCCCCAGCCCACGGCCCAGCCGGCGTGCATAATCCCCAAAGCTTTGCCGCGATGCTCGGGGCGGATCACTTCGCCCAGCAAAACCGCGCCGGCAGCCCACTCGCCGCCAAAGCCGAGACCGAGCAGAGCGCGCGCGACGAAGAGTTGCGAATAGTTCTGGGCCAAGCCGGACAAGAAGGTGAAGCCGGCAAACCACAGGATGGCGAGTTGTAAGGCGCGGACGCGTCCATAGCGATCGGCAAACCAGCCCGCGAACCATCCGCCGACCGCAGAGACCAGCAGCGCCGCCGTTCCCAGCAAGCCAGCCTGGCCGCGGGTGATGCCCCAGGTGGCAATCAGCGCGGGGATGACGAAGCTGTAGAGCTGAACGTCCATCCCGTCCAAGCCCCAACCACCGATGCAGGCTTGGAGTACGCGCCATTCCTGCGGCGCCAGATCGGCCATCCAGCCAAACATGCCGCCGCCCTTGACCACACGGGTGTCCGCGGTTTCGGTCTGTGGCTTCAAGGCGCGACCTCGTGCGGGCCCACTTTGTGAATCGGCAGGGGCATTGGCCCCGAGGTTACATGCAGGCTCGATGCGCGGTCAATTTATGCGTGAGTTATGTGTGAGCATTGTCCCGGGGGTCTCTGGGCACCGCGAAGGCCAGCGTTCAACACCGGGGGCGCAGGCTCGCCGCGTGCCTTAGAATAGGCGCCTCTTGGCTACACCGGCAAAACTCGACCGGCTGTCCGTGGTGCTGGTGGCGACGCGCAATCCGCTCAACCTGGGTGCGGCAGCTCGCGCGATGAGTAACTTCGGCTTCCGGCGGCTGCGCGTGGTGAATCCCTACGAGGTGGCGTTTCGCGAAGCGCGCTCGGCGGTCGGAGCCGCGCATGTGCTCACCAGCGCAGAGGAGTGCCAGAGCGTGGCGGAAGCGGTGTCGGATTGCACGCTGGTGGTGGGAACGACGGCGGTGGGACACCGGACGTTGCAGCATCCGCTGCGGGGTCTGCAGGAGGGAGCGCGCCTGATTCTTCGCCAAATGGAAAGCAGACAGGCCCGCCGCGTCGCGCTGCTCTTTGGCTCCGAGAAATCCGGCCTATCGAACGAGGATTTCAGTCACTGCCACTGGCTGCTGCACATTCCCACCAGCGAAGATAACTACTCGATGAACCTTGGCCACGCGGTGGCGGTATGCCTCTACGAATTGACGCGGGGGCTCACGCGCGAGGGGAGAGCGGAGCGGCGGAACGGCGCTGGCGTGCCCGCGCCGGTTCTGGAGACGGAGAGGCAGGAACCCGCTGCGGGCGCTGACGTCGAGCGAATCTCCACACTTTTGCTCGAGGCGATGTTTGCCAGCGGCTACCTGAAGCGCAAACCGACCGCCGACGCGCAGGCCAGGTTGCGCCGGCTGGTGCGCCGGCTGAAACTGGGCGCTCGCGACGTGCCGGCGTGGCTGAGCATTCTGCGGCAAATCGTCTGGAAATTGCAGAGAGGCGAAGGAAACGGCGGCGGTTGAAATTCGCAGCCGGTGGGTTTAATCCCGGCTCAGTCAGTGTCAAGGAGCCAGCACAGGTGGGCTCTTACCACAGGCCACTCGCTTGCGATGATGGAGTAGACGCAAGTGTCGCGAAGGGTTCCGTTCGCTGCCGTTTGGTGGTTACGCAGAACTCCATCGAGCTTCGCGCCCAGCCGTTCAATCGCACGTCTACTCTGTTGATTGAAGAAGTGGGTACGAAACTCGACCGCGATACAATTCAATGATTCGAAGGCGTGCGTAAGGAGCAGTCGTTTGCATTCGGTGTTAAGCGCTGTGCGCTGCACGGACTTTCTATACCACGTTGAACCGATCTCGACACGCCGGTGGACGGAGTCAATATTCATATACGTAGTCATCCCTACGGCCTTGCCGCTGGCAGTGGCAATGACGGCAAACGGCAACATGGCGTTTCGATTCTGTAAGTCGAGTCGCCGATCAATCTCTGCACGCATCCCCTCGGGTGTTGGTACCGACGTGTACCACAGTTTCCACAACTCGCCGTCCTTGGTTGCTTCAACGAGATCGTCGTGATGATCCTGAGACAACGGTATCAGCGTAGAGTGGGAGCCAGTCAATGTAAGCGGCGCAGGCCACGTCATGGTCGTTTGCTCTCGTCTAAACTCTAGGAAGCTTCCTGCAACAACGTCCAGATCCAACCGATGAACGTGAGAACCAACAAAGGGTAGGCAAAGAACGGGAGCGGAGAGGAAGTGGGCAACACCAGTTGGCCTGCGAAAATCCGCGCGGCGGTAATCGCAAAAAGGATCGCGGCTAGCAGGCCGATCAGACGAATCCAGAGGGCTAGTGTCGGCGGAACACTGATCAGCAACAGGGCCGTGGCCCACAAAGCGGTACCCGCGCCAAAAGACGGGACGCTTTCGAGCAAACTCGCAGCGGTGCCCGAAAGCATGACGGCCTCGCCGATCGCGAAGACCAGGAACCCGGCAGCGACCACGTCGCGTCCCTTCCGGAAAAATTTCACGGTTAGCAAAGCGGTGGCCATCACCAGACCGGCGCCGTCAATGGCCCAGAAACTGGAGCGAAGGTTCGCTTGCGCGACCACGGTTCCCGCCATGCCAAACACGGCGCCGAGAACGAGGCCAAAAGCGGCGACGAGGTTTAGCGCCCGGTCCCGCGATGGATTGATCGGGGAGGGATGGATTGGCGATCGATTCGTTGGCGATGAATTCATTGGCGGTTTTCGCCTGGAAAGGTGAGGCACCGCGGCTTATTTGGCTTGGTCGGCCATGGCCTGGAGAGGATCGCCAATCAAGCAGCCCTCTCGCCACTCGTCGAGAAAAGCGGCATCGTGTTTGTTGTAGAAGCCGATGGCCAGCTCGTTCCAGTCGAGCACTTCCCAGCGAATGCAGAAATATTCTTCGCGGACGGCGACGGCCGAGACGTGCGCGAGCAGCGCCTGGCCGACGCCCAGCTTGCGGAATGGAGCGCGGACGAAAAGATCGTCCAGCCAGAGCACCGCGCGCCCTTGAAATGACGAGTAGAACTCGAAGAACAGCGCGTACCCGGCGGCCTGCCGGTCCGACTCGGCAATCAGGGCGCGAAATTTGGGGCTCGGGCCAAAGCCGTCGCGAGCGATGGTCTCTTGCGTAACGGCTAATTCGTGATCGAGATGCTCGTACTCGGCGAACTCGCGGATCAACGTCGTGAGCAGCGGCGCGTCTTTGACGGTGGCGGTGCGAATCGAAATCATATTTTGGGTCGCGAGTCCGGCGTCGCGAGTCCGAGATTATAGGCTAGCCGAGCGTCCGCTGTCGCCATCAAAGCGCGCGGCGAGGGGTAGTGTCGGCGCAAGTACGCGGCGCAAGTGCTTTGGTGCGTACTAGATACGGCGAGTCGCGACGGGCAGGTGGGTGGCCTGCCGACGTGTCAGGTGCACGAGGAAACCACGGGAAATATATTTCCTCTAGCCATTAACAACTTTCGAACGAAGGCCTCATGACTTTCTAACATCCAAGGCGCCAATCTAGTGACATGAAAACGGCGATGATGGGCTCTGCGGAATGGGTAGCAGGGATTCCCGTCAATCGTACGCCATGTCGTTAGTCGTTCGCTTGGAGGCCAATCGTGTTGAAGAAAATGAATCGGGTATCCGTGGTGATGGTCGTTGTAACGCTGCTCGTAGCCGGAGCAGTCGCCGGAACTGCTTTCGCACAGAAGCAAGCCGTTCCAAAGCCGATCGATCGAGTTGCACTCGGAGACGATCAGACGCAGCAGGTGACGGTGTCACTGACGGTGGACGTGGATAAGAACGGACAAATCACGCGGCAAGAGTGGAACCGGATGATGACCGCTGCGTTCGACAAGCTGGACACGAATAACCGCGGGACCGTTAACGCCACGGAACTGACACAGTCGCAATTGCATGTGATTCCGTCCGAAAAATTCGGAAAGTAAGTCAATCTCCAGCCTCAGGATACAAAACACAGGTGCTGGCTGGGCTTGCGAGATCACCGATCTCGAGGCCCGGCCAGCGGCCTTTCCCGCGGGGTTACTGCGATCCTGCGGGTTACTGCACGAGCTGTAGAGTGAGCCGGCTTCCCGGGAACGCTGAGACGGTCAGCTGCCGTCGCGTATGACGCGGCAAGACTCGATGTCGAAGGTGACGTCGCCGATGGCCAGGTGAGCCTGATCCCGAAAGCGCGCCGCAAATTGCACGAAGCGCCGGGCGTCCGCGAAGTTCGAGGCCAAGCCGAAGGAGACGCGGATCGCTCCCACGCTCTTGTGGCCGCGCCTTTGCACCAGCTGCAGGAAGCTGCGCAGGCTGATCCCCGGTCCTTCGCCCAGCGCAGCCAGCATGTCTTCTTCCGTCAATCCTTCCGCCATTTCGCTCGACCCGGGATTGCAAAAACATCCCGTGCGCAGCGAAATGCGTTCTTCGCTGGCCAGCTCCTCAACGCGCCGATAGTCGAGCAGGTGGCCCTGCGGATCGTAAAAATTCAGCGCCACGGTTGGGCCGCGGTCCTGCGTGCTGACAGGCCCGTAGATGCGCACCATCGCACGGCCATTGCTGTGGCGCAGCGCCATGAGTTCCTCGAGCAGCCAGCCGGTTAGGCAGCGCACGCGCTCAGCGATCGTGCCGATGCCGATGGATTCGAGGTGACGAAGCCCAATTTCCACGGCGGGGATGGAAAGGTAATTGAGCGTGCCGTCCTCGAATGCGGCTTCGCTCGGCGACAAAACGTGAGCGCGTCCCTGCACCGAGACGAAGTTGACCGTGCCGCCCGCAAACCACGGCCGTTTCAGTTTCGCGAATGTCGCGCGGCGAATCAGCAGTGCGCCAACGCCCGTGGGATAGCCGAACATCTTGTAAAACGAGAGACTGACGAAATCCGGCTGCACTGCGGCCAGATCCAAACGCCCGGTGGGCACGAATGCGGCTGCGTCCAGCAAAACGTCCCAGCCCTTGCTGCGCGCCTCCGCCACCAGCCCCAGCGAATGCCGAACGCCGGAGAAATTCGATTGCGCAGGGTAGGCCAGCAGGTTTGCTTTGCCCGGATCGGCTTGCGAGAGCAGCGCTGCCAGGCAAGGCCCGTCGAGGCGCAGCTCCGGGACGGTCAGCGGAGCGTATTCGACGCAGGCGCCGCGGGCAGAAGCGAATTCGCGAATGCCGTTCACCGAGTTGTGATTGTCGAAGGTGAGCAGCGCGCGGCTGCCCGGCTCGAAGGGGTAAGACTCGCCCACCAGTTTGAGTGCTCCCGTGGCATTGGGCGTGAAGACGACGATGTAGTCGTCCGGGCTGGCGTGAAAGTAGGTGAGCACGTAGCGGCGTGCCCGCTCGACGTGCTCAGTCATGGCTACCGACGCGGGATTCGCAGAGTGGGGATTGCCGAAGACGGCCGAGCGCAGCAGCTCGAAATGAGTGCGGAGTTGCGAGTCGGCGTAGAGCGAGCCGCCGGTGTAATCGAGGTAGACCTGTTGCTGCTGGTCGATGCGTGAGTAGTCGGCGGCACGCAGGGCGTCGAGCGCCGTGGTGCCGGCATAACTCGGGTAGCGCGCGAGGAGGAAGTCGTTGTAGGCCTCGTCGAGGCCCCGAGCGGGGCTGGCGGAAGGCTCCCTCATAGACGCCTCGTCATACGGGTTCGCGATCGCTATTCGAGCTGCGCATTTCCGATTCGTTCAAAAGTATACGCCGCGCAGCCTGAACCAAGCCAAGCCTACGGCGGCGAGGAGGTAGTTTTTTCTAAACGGAACGATGTAGGCCCGGGGCTCACCCCACAATTTCTCAACCAGTTACAAGGTACTAGTTTGGCGAGTCACGTGCCTTCCCTCTCTTCGACAAAAAGAGAAGAGGTGACCGATGAATGGCAGCTCGATCACGTTCCTTCATTTGCTTGCGTTTGAGTGTTCTCGCTGCGAGACGCCCATCGTGGAATGGGCGCTGAGCTCGATGCGCAGTCCCGAGTTGGTCGATGGGACCATGTTTCAGTTGAAGTGCTCGTGTGGCTGGTCCGATGGGCGAGTTGGAGCACAAGCGCGAAACCACCTCACAATGCCCTGGACCGCTCCTCCCGAGGAGCCGTCTTCGAACGGACACACCTGAGGTGAAGAACTGGGCTCGCCGCATACACTAAAGACTTTACAGCCACCGGCTGCTTTTTCCATTATTGTTTATCGGCCCCAGCATATTGAGCAGCCGGAGTAACGCCAATCGGAGTGCGCATACTACTAGCGGATGACCACGAAACGGTCCGGATGGGTGTGCGCGCAGCACTCGCTCAAGAGTCGCAGTTTGACATCTGCGGCGAAGCTGAAAATGGCCAGGACGCGGTAGCCAAAGTTCGGCAGCTGAATCCTGACGCGGTGATCCTAGACGTGTCCATGCCGGTGATGAACGGCCTCGAGGCCGCCCGGGAGATACGCCGGATCGCGCCTTCGACCAAAATTGTGATGTTCAGCATGCACGACTCCGCCCAGATGTCGGAAGCCGCGAAGCAAGCGGGTGCCGACGCGTTCGTGCTCAAGTCGGCGCCTGGGCGGCAACTGGTGCACGCCATCCACGATGTCCTTCTCCGCAAAGAAAACGGCAATAAATCCTGATCCGCCGCTGCCTTTCGCCATCTGATTCTTCCATCCCAAAGAAACATCTGCGCTGATTTGCGGCGCACGGCGACGAGATGACTTCGAGCGACGAGACGACTTCGCGGCGCAGCGTGTCCTCCACGGTGGCGTGCGCCACGTAGCGTGTGCGATGATGAGCGAAGATGAGCGGCATCAAACAAGCTGCATCCACGATTGCGCGCGAAGTGCTGCCAAACGGTTTGGTCGTCGTCGCCGAGCCCATGCCGCACGTGCACTCGGTTTCCCTGGGCATCTGGGTGCGCTCGGGCTCGCGCTCGGAGCCGGAACGGCTGGGCGGCATCGCGCACTTCATCGAGCACATGGTGTTCAAGGGAACCTCGCGACGCACCGCGGAAGGGATCGCGCGCGAAATGGACTCGGTGGGCGGCATGCTCGACGCCTTCACCTCGAAGGAAACGGTTTGCTTCAATGCCAAGGTGCTGCACGAACATCTCCCGCTGGCGTTTGACGTGATCTCGGACCTGGCGCTGCGGCCGCTGTTTGCCGAGGAAGATATCGTCAAGGAGCGCCAGGTTATTTTGGAAGAGATTCGCATGGAGGAGGACAATCCCGAATCGGTGGCGCACGAACTACTCACCAAGAATTTCTGGCGTGGGAATTCGCTGGGCGCGCCGATTCTGGGCACGCGCTCCACCGCGCGCCGTTTCACTCGCGCCGCCCTGGTGGATTGTTTTGCGTCCTGGTATGCGCCCAACAACCTGCTGCTGTCCGCCGCGGGCCGCATCGAGATGCCGCAATTGCTGGAACTCGCGAACGGCGCGTTCGGAGCGGTCAAACTCCGCGCGCGCGTGGCTCGCTCGGCGCCAGCACCCACTCCGCACGGGCTGCTGGCGGCGCGCAACAAGCCCACGCTCGAACAAGCGCACATCACGATCGCCTTGCCGTCGAATCGCCTGGCCGACCCGCGACGCTATGCGACCTCGCTGCTGAATAACATCCTGGGCGGCGGCATGTCCTCGAGGCTGTTTCAGAATATTCGCGAGCGCCAAGGCCTGGCCTACGCCGTCTTCAGTGAGCTGACTCCGTATGCGGATGCCGGCATGCTTTCGATTTACGCCGGAACCGCGCGGCAAAACGTCGAACGAGTCTTGCGGCTGATCTCCGAGGAGCTGCGCCGGATGAAGGACGAGCTGGTCGGCGAAGACGAATTGCGCCGCGCCAAAGACCACTTTCGCGGCGCTCTGGTGCTTTCGCTCGAATCTTCCGGGGCGCGCATGTCGCACCTGGCCCGCCAGGAGATGTATTTCGGCCGCTTCTTCAGCATCGCCGAGTTGCAAGCGTCGATTGAAGCGGTCACGCGCGAGCAGATCCAGCAGATTGCTCGCGAATTCTTTCACACGGATAAGATGGCGGCGGCAGTGGTTGGGCCGCTCGCCGGTTTCCGGCTGCGGCGCGACCTGCTGGCCTGCTGAGCGATTTTTCCCGTCCGAAAGCCGCTGGCCTTTTCGATTGTGCTTCCCTCTCCCCTTGCATGCCCTGGCGGGAGCGGTGCGCAAATCTCGCACTTTTCCTGCAGCAAACCGTTGACGCTCTCGCAATGCTTTGCGATGATTCCAGCGTCCCGCGCATCTCTTCCACTGTGCAGCGGGACGACTTGGGGGAAGCGCATCAGCCTTCGCGTAAGCATTTTGGCGTCGGGCAGCTCCGGCAACTGTACGTTGCTCGAGACTTCGCAGACGCGCCTGCTGGTGGATGCCGGCCTGGGCAAGCGCGAGACGCTCAAGCGGCTCGCCGCCATCGAACGCTCGGTCGACCGGCTCGACGGCATCGTCATCTCGCACGAACATTCCGACCACATTGGCGGTCTCGCGCACCTGCTGGCCGAATGGCGCACCACGGTGTATCTCACCGCGGCCACGCACGCCGAAGTGCTGCGCAATCTTTCCGAGAAACAAGCCCAGCGCTTCGATCGCGTCGAATTCATCGAGCCGGGCCAACGTTTCGCGGTCGGCGATATCGAAGTTTCTCCGTTCGCGATTCCGCACGATGCGGCCGACCCGCTGGGCTTTACCTTCCGTGCCGGCGGCGTCAAGCTGGCGGTGGCCACCGATCTCGGCTACATGCCCGAGCTGGTCAAGTATCACCTGCGCGGATGCGACGGGATGCTGCTCGAATCGAATCACGACCTGGAGATGCTCAAGGTCGGGCCGTATCCCTGGCACGTCAAACAGCGGGTGATGAGCCGCACCGGCCACCTGTCCAACGACACCGTGAGCGAATTCCTGGGCGACCCGGAAGGCTTCGACGGCCGCTCGCGTTTTCTCGTCCTCGCGCATCTCTCGGAAAGCAACAACAACCCCGACGTCGCGCGCATCTGCGCCGAAGAAGCGCTGGGGCGACGCCAGGGCGATTGCGCCTTCCGCGGCGAATTAATGATTGCCTCGCAGAGTCAGCCGTTGCCGCCCTTCCAGCTGTAAACGCCGACCAAGCCGACGTTGGGTCATGATGAATTGACGTCGATCTGAACGGCCGCTGCCAGCTCCTCCGTTTGCAAATTCCAAACTGACCCGCCACAATCCCTGTTCTCATGATTGCCCGATACACGCGGCCGGAAATGGGCCGGATCTGGAGCGACCAAGGCCGGTTCGAGCGCTGGCTCGAGGTGGAACTTGCGGCCAGCGACGCGCTGGCTGAGAGCGGGATCGTGCCGCGAGACGCTGCGGCCCGCCTGCGCGAACGCGCGCGCGTGGACGTCGCGCGCATCCATGAAATCGAAGCGCGCGTCAAGCACGACGTGATCGCTTTCACGCTGGCGATTGGCGAAACCATCCAAGACCCGGACGCGGCGCGCTGGCTGCACTACGGCCTGACCTCGAACGATATCGTGGACACGGCGCAGGCGTTACAACTGCGTGACGCTTCGCGGCTGATCGAGCAGGGCCTGGCGCGCTTCGGCGAAGTGCTCGCAACGCGAGCGGTGGAGTTCCAGCACACGCCGCAAATCGGCCGGACGCACGGCGTGCATGCCGAGCCGATTA
>Ga0302326_10030696_pt1 | contig 10752 bp, 5 predicted proteins | sample Palsa_T0_3_FD_202264 | JGI IMG/M metagenome (GOLD analysis project Ga0302326, IMG submission 202264) | Peat permafrost microbial communities from Stordalen Mire near Abisko, Sweden - Palsa_T0_3 | ecosystem: Environmental > Terrestrial > Soil > Palsa > Peat permafrost | place: Sweden: Abisko...
CAAAGGGTCCACATCGACAGGCGAGTTCGGCGGCGTTCTTACCGCGGTGTTCGAGCCGTCAGCCAAAGCCGAGTTTAAGTGGAAGCAGACAGACACGCTTGGTTCTGGGACGGTGCAGGCCTTCGACTATCGCGTGGCCAGAGAGAATTCTTCGTTCAGCGTATTCGGTTCAAACGGCCGAGAGCTGAAGGTGAGCTTTCATGGCAAAATATTTGTCGATAGCGCGACCCGCAGCGTTCGCCGCGTTACTTTGATTGCGGACGATATACCCAAGGATTTTCCTACCCATGCATCAACGGTTTCCGTTGATTACGATTACGTTTCTATCAACGCGCATGATTATCTGATGCCGATCAGTGCCGAGGTCAGCCTGGTGAAGGGTCACCACGAGGCCGATCTGAACACGATTCAGTTTCGCGACTACAGGCGCTTCGGATCGAACGTGAAGATCCTCAACTTTCGTACCATGGAAAACCCGTAGCGGCTCTGCGATCAGTTTTTCCGCCCAGCGCCTCTGCCCCCGACAGCTCTGCGCTGCGGTCCCGCCGCCCATAGCCCCGAGCCGGGGCCATGTTTTATTCTGATAGCCATGCGGTCAGTTTGCTATCTAGTTTTGGCGCTAGGGCTCCAGACCCTGGCTGCGCAGCCAGCCGCGCAGACGCCAGTTGCCGACGCGGATGCGCTGCTGGCCGCCGGCATTGCGGCGCAGCAACATCACGACTATCGATCCGCAATCGAAGACTATCGCAAGGTTCTTGCCATTCAACCAGAGACGGCGGAGGCACGCGCCAATCTGGGCGCTGCTCTGGCGGAGTCTGGCGACTTTGAGGCGGCCATCGAGGAGGACAGGCGCGCTTTGCAGGCAGCCCCCAACCAGATTGCCGTGCGCTCGAATCTAGCGCTCGCCTATTACAAGAAAGGCGACATGACGCATGCGCACGCAGAGTTCGAAGCGGTTCATGCGGCACGGCCCGCGGATGTGAAGACGGCTGTGCTGCTCGGTTATACCGACATCAAGCTGGAAAAAGATGCGGATGCTGCCCAGTTGCTCGCGCCACTGGAACCCGGACACGAATCCGATATGGATTTCGAGTACGTCTTGAGCCTTGCTTTCATCGATTCGGGAAAGGAAGCGGATGGAGTGCCGCGCATGGAGAAAGTTGCGCAGGCAACCCGTTCGGTCGACGCGTATCTCATAGCCGGCGACGCGCGCATGCGCCGCAGTGAGTTCCATGAAGCCCGCGCCGACGCGGAAGCGGCTCTCGCCATCGACTCATCGTTTCCCGGACTCTATCTGTTGGAAGGCCAGGCCTGCGACGCAATGGGAGACTCCGACGCATCTGTGCCCGCTTTTGAGGCTGCCTTGCGCGCTGACCCCAAGGATGCGGACGCCAACCTGTACATGGGCGTCATCCGGCTCAAGCAAAGAAACTTCGAGAGTGCTAAGCCGTTGCTTGAGGTTGCTTTGGCGTTGCGCCCCGGGCATGCCCAGACCCGTCTGCAACTGGCGAAACTGGACATCATGACCGACAAATTTGCCGAAGCGGCCGCGACTCTCGAAGATCTGGAGAAGGGCGACCCCAACTGGCTTGATCCGCATGTCGAGTTAGCCACCATCTACTACAAGCTCCATCGTCCCGAAGACGGGCAAAGGGAGCGTGACATTGTGCAGCAGATTCAAGCCAGACAGCAGCAGGCGGGACCGCACAAAGAATAAGAGATCGCCCCGGCCGCTCACCTCATTTTGCGGCAGCAGGCGCGGGAGCTGGTTCGGTCGCCTTCACTCTCCGGTCACCTTCGACATTCTGCATGGTCTGCACAATGCCGCTGGGCCACGTGATCTCTACCTTGGTGGCCAATGTCTCCGCGCCAAGGCCAAAATGTACCGGCCCCAGACTTGAGGATGCATAGCACACACTTGAGGTCTGATGATTGTATTGCGCCCCGGCCTTGGTCACCACCTTGATGCGCGCGCCAATGCCGTCGCGATTGCTCTTGACCCCGTGCAGCGCAATGTCGAGCCAGTGTCCTGGATGCGGGCTGTGGTTCATCCACAGCTCGGCATCCATGTCCAAACCCGTTGTGACAGCATCGATGCGTCCGTCGCCACCGAAGTCACCAAAGGCGCAGCCCCGGTGCCGGCCTATCGTCGCGTCCGTAAAGCCCGCTTCAGCAGTCAGAGCCTGCCATTTTCCGCTGGCCCCCAAATTGCGAAACACCGTGTTCGGCTCGTTGATGGTGCTTCCCGGCGGCCCGTGCCAGGCCACATGGCCGCGCGTGGTAAACACATCTTTCCATCCATCATTATCGAAGTCGTAAAATGCCGCTCCAAATCCGGACATGTTCATGCTTTCCGCGCGCATTCCGCTCGGCGACGTAGCTTCAGCAAAGTCGCCCTTTCCAGTATTCAGATAGATAGGAAATGTTTGGCTCTTGAGCGCCACATACGCAATATCTGGATAACCATCGTTGTTGTAGTCTCGAAAATCCAAGCCCATCCCGGAGATGAAAGCGCCGTCCTCCGCCAGCGCCACGTTGGCCTGAAACGCCACCTCTTCGAACTTGTTGCCCAGGTTATGGAAAAGGAAATTGTACTCGGCGTCGTTGGTTACAAAGAGATCGGGCTTTCCATCCAGATCGTAGTCTGCCATTCCGACTCCCATCCCCTTGCCTACGTGGTCGCGAATACCCCATTCTTTTGAAACATCCTTGAACGTTCCGTCCCCCTGGTTGATGAAAAGCTGGTCGGGCTGTCCTTTGTAGAAGCGGGGATGGCAATAGTCCGCTATTCCCTGAGCGGAACAAATTGGCGTCTCGGAGTAGCTCCATTGCATATAGTTGACAACGAACAGATCGAGCAGTCCGTCGTTGTTCACATCCACCCATACAGCGGCCTCTGACCACAACGGACCATAATCCGGATCGATCGACTTATCAAGCCCTGCCTTCCTGGTCACATCGGTAAAGGTTCCATCGCCGTTGTTGTGGTAGAGCGTGTTGCCGTGAACGCCGGCGACGAACAGATCCGGATGGCCGTCGTTGTCGTAGTCCCCGACCGCAACACCGATATCGAATCCGGTGCCCGCCAGGCCTGCCTGTGCCGTCACGTCGGTAAAGACGCCATTGCCATCGTTGCGGAAAAGGCGGTTGGAGTACTTAGGCGAGGATTTCTTCAGGGTCGCAATGTCAGCGCCGTTGGTGAAGAAGATGTCCGGCCGGCCGTCGCCGTTGTAGTCGAAGACCGCAACTCCGCCGGCCATGGACTCGGGCGCATTCCTTGCAGGGGTCTCGCTGCTTTCCAGATGAAAGGGCAGCTTCTTCAAAACGAATTGAATTGGGGAAGACGCGGATTGCTCGCCAGGCGAAGAAGAACCTAAGGCCAATACCACCAGGGCCAGCGCTCGTAGGGAATGCAGGAAAGTCGGCGTGTTGCGCATAGAAAAAAAAAGAGGGGGTGGCGGTAAGCCACCCCCTCTTCGATTGTACTAGCTCGTCGGGATTTAGAAGTAGTACTTCCCGGCGAATTGCATCCAGCGATAACCCACCTTGCCAAGCGGTGCGCCGGTAGTTGATGCGTTGGAGTTCGTCACCAGCGAATTGGAGTTAGGACTGTAGACCGTCGGAGCTGCACCGGTATCGACGCCGACAAAAATCAGCTGATTGTCGGAGTTGCCCGCCAGACCAAACTGTCCGTTCGGGTGGTTAAGCCAGTTGGTTGCCGAGATACGAACCTCGAACCGCTGAGACTCGGTAACCTTGAAGGCCTTGAAGATCGCCAGATCGCTACCAAAGTAGTTGGGGTTGCGAACATAAGGCCAGACGATCGGGCCTTGCTGTCCGTAAGTGGTTGCCGTTGACGGAAGCGGAGCCGCGAAGCAGCTGGGGTCGAATTTTTGCCCCTCATACTTCTTCACGAAATGCCGCGGATCGCAAGTGAGGATGGGTGAAAGAGAGTTGGGATACTGGCCCGAACCAAAATATGTCGAGGGACTGGGAGTGCATGTCTGCAACCCATTCGGCATGTAGAAGATTTGATTATTCTGGCACTGGCCCGTGTAATCGGAAGTTGGCTCGTTAGCATAAATCGGGACGTTGTTGTACGTTGCATTCATCGTGGGGTTACTGGCCTGGTAGTTTGCACCATCTTCATAGGTGGTGTAATTGGAGATCTGCCAGCCGTTGACCGCCTCACCCAGTATAAAGTTGTTGTGGATGAAGCTGGGCAGCTTGTAGCTGAATGAAAGGTTGAAGGTCTTGGTGTGGTCATACGCCAAAGGACCGTAGTTGGCGGCGAGGTTGAAGGGATCGACCACTGAACCGTTGCCGTTTCCATTGGAAGTGGAACCGTCGCGGGTGCCCAGTACCTTGCCGAAGGTGAAGTTGGTAAACATGAACAGGTTGCCGGACTGCTTTTGCGCGGCAGCCTGCAGGGAGTGGTAGTTAGCGTAGCCGCCATGACCGATCATCCAGACGTGGCTGTAATTGGACAGCGGCTGATAGTCATGAGAGTTCAATCCAGGCCCGGTGACGGGGGCTGGGTTTCCTAACGCCATCGTAATAGGATCCGGCTTGAAGTATGCGCCGTACGGAATCGGGTTGGCATCGTTGATGTGCCCGTTAGCGCCGTTTTCAAGCTGGTTATGGCTTCCGCTACCCACATACGAGATTTGGGCGACGGTATGCGAAGGCAACGCCTGCGCAACACCAAAGCTCCAGGTGTTTGCATACGGTACCTTGTTGTCACCCATCTGATCCGCAGAAATGGTGTTGCCGGAACCCGTCTCGTTCAGGCCCTGCGGGAGTACAAGGGTTGTGGGAGTAGCTCCAACACCCTGGCTCAGGACACCGCCAGCAATGCTGTAGCCATAGAAGCCGTTGGTTTGGCCGCCTGTGGCGAATGAGAACGTGCCCAAAGGACCGTTCATTGCCGCGCCCGCGTCGTTGTTGGAAACCTGATAACGATAGGTTCCGAACCCGCCGCGAACTACGGTTTTGCCCGTTCCGAACACGTCATATGCGGCACCCAGACGCGGGTCCCAGAGGAACAGCTGGCTGCCCCATCCGGAGGTGGGAACGCTGGAAAGAATTTTGTTCCATTCCAGGCCGTCGTTTGCCGGAGGGTTGGCGGTATTGACATAGGTAGCGGGATCCCAGACCTGGGTTCCGCCAAGCTTGTCGTACCACTGGCCCTCGTGGTCGGCGCGGAGGCCGAGGTTGACGGTCAACTTAGGCGTGGCCTTCCAGGAATCTTGAGCCCAGAGGGACCACTGATGAAATAGCTCATCGGGCACGGGAACTGTACTCTGCTCCGTGTACGCCTGGTTGCGGCCCATCAAACGATCAAGCGTCATGTTGTAGGTGGAAGTGGAGCCCCAGTTCTCAACGTCGAACAGTCCTGAATAGGGGTTCGGAGGACCGTTCGAGTTCGATTGCAGGTTTTCCGAGGTATCCCAGTAGAAGCCTGCCTTGATCGAGTGAGTCTTCACGATCTTGGTAAAGTTCTCGGTGAGGGACGGTGCCTTGGCCGTCTTGCCAAAGGTGTTCTTGCCATAGATTCCGCCATCGAAGCTTTGCTGGCCGATTTCCGTTATGCCTGAGGCCCAGCCGCCGGTGAATCCAGGAATCTCATCCTGCGATTTACCCGCAAACAAGCTCTGGTTGGGGAAGCCCAACGTGGAGGGGTTTACCGCAGAAGGATCCGTCAACTTGTTGTCATTGACAAACTCCGCGTATGCGAAAACGAACTCGTTGGTGGTAGACGCGTTGAAGACGTGGGTGTAGTTGGCCAGGTAAACCTTGGCCGTTTCCGTTCCCTTCGGTTTGCCGGGATAGGGGATAGCCCATGTTGGCGCCCACCAGATCGACAGCGGGTGGAGATCGGTTTCATTCTGATAAGTGTAGGAACCCCACAGCTTGTTGTTGTCATTGAAGGCGTAGGTGACCTTGCCAGTTGCTTCCCACCGATTTTGGGGAGTGACCGGCGCATAGGTCAAGTTGTTCCATCCGTTGCCGCCCGATGGCGTCTCGTTCGGCTGCGGGTTCAGGCCGCTGATGGCGGCGCCGTTCGGATCAAAGTACGACTTGAGGTTCGGAGGCAATGCACCCGGGCCATAATTACCCCAGGGTGAGTCCGCCATGCTGCAGCCCTGCCAGCCATCATTGGTATTGCATGGCAAAGCGTAAGAGGGAGCATATTCGCCGGTGCCCGTCGCCGGATCATAGACACCAGCCGGCAGACCAGTATCCGTGAAGTCGCCGGATTGCTGGGCTACGGTTGGAACGTTAAACTGCACAGGAGCGTTGTAGGGATGCTGAATCATGTACTCGTAGCCGCCCCAGAAGAACAGTTTGTCTTTGTTCCGGTTGAAGCCCTTGAAGGAGATGGGCCCACCCACATTGCCGCCCATGTAGTAGAAGCTTTGCGGTGTCAATACATTCGCTGCATTGATAGATGCTGGGGTCGCGCCCGGCATGCCTGCCGCTGTCCCTTCCAGCTGATTCTTGTTCCACCAGTCGTTGGCATAGCCGATACCCGTGTTGCGGGCGTAAACATAGCCTTCGCCGTGGTACTTCTGGCCGCCGCTCTTGCTGAACGCCTGAAGAATGGCAGGGCCCTTCGCGTATTCTGCACCGTAGGAAGCGGAGAGGAACTTGACGCTGTCGGTCATGTCCTGGTTGATGTTGGCAATCTGGGTTCCGGCGTTGCCGGGATCGACCAGGTTGGCGCCGTCGAGAATCACTGCCGTCGAGCCGTAAGGCTGCGTGCCGTTGGCTGAGAAGTTTCCAGCAGGCCCGTTATTGGTGCCTGTGGTCTGGCTGTTGTAAGCGGAGCCGGCGCTGCCGCCGTTGTTGAACGTGACGCCGGGCATCATCTTGATAAGCTCGGCTGCGTTGCGTCCGGTCAGCACGGCCGAGTCGACCAGCTGATTGTTCAGCGTAGAGCTGATTTCGGCGTTATCCACGGGTACTTCAGCATCCGCTCCCGAAACTACCGTGACGGAGTTGACGTCGGAGCTGATCTTGAGGTGGATGTTGGGAATCGTACGGGAATCGCCCTGATTCAGGAGAATTCCGGTTTCCTTCCAGCTTGAGAAACCCTTGGTCGAAACGATTACCGTATAGGTTCCCGGTGGCAGCGCGGGTACGGAGAACAACCCGTCGCCGTCTGCTTTTGTGTCGCGTTTGTCGCCGGTGGTGTCGCTGGTGATCGTGACGGCCGCGCCCGGAATGCGGGCTCCCGTCTGATCTTCAACGGTTCCGCTCAGCGTACCGGTTAGAACCTGCGCATTGGCCATCACACAGGATAGAACCAGGACTGGGATGAGCAGCCATGGAATCCGCCTTTGCCAACTTGACTTCGAGAGTGAACTCGATGCCTTGCTACTGATTGAAAACATTTGGTGTTGCCTCCTGAATGCAATTCTTGTTATGACCCAGCCAACGTGACTTAAGTCCGATCTTCTTGTGACCCAGGCAAGGTGCTCGCACATGTTCCAGGCTTAGACGTGGCCTTAGAACTGTTATTGTGAATCCTGGTACCGATATCACATGCAAGATGACACTTGCAAGCACTTTTTTGGCGGGAATCCGGCAAAGGTAAACCAATTTAGTAACCACTGCTAAAACCGTTTAGTAACGTGCGTTGTTAACTGTCCATTTATCCGCAGCTTAGGCAATTCAGGCATTGCCGGCAAGTTCGTTCCTCCCACGGGAAATGCACTTCTTTTGAGTAAGGAATTACCGGGTTTCACGCCCGAAATGGAGCGAATTTTCGGGCTTGCTGAAACAAAATCTCGGCCCTGCCTGGCAAACTCCTTTTCCGAACCACGGCGGTCCGGCTTTCAAATTCGGGCGAATCCCCGGCCCGGAACGATCCCCTTCCCCTCCAGGATGGTCACCAATCGATCAACAGGCTGAGCGGGGAATTTCTCCACGGCTCCAGACGGCCATTGGACTGCGATGTCTGCCCGGGTTTCGGCGCCCAGTCCGAAGTGCAGGCGAGGGTCGTTCGAGGAGACGTAGCTGGACTGACTCAACACCCCTTGGGCCTGCACTTTTTTCCCATAGAGCACCAGTACGCGCGCCCCGATGGCGCTTCGGTTGCTCTTGGTTCCCTCCAGCCGCACTTTGATCCAATGATTCCCTTGGGGAGCGTCGTTGCGAAGGAGCGAAGGTGGCTCATTCTGGTTCATCACCACGATGTCCAGGTCGCCGTCGTTGTCAAAATCCCCAAAGGCACATCCGCGGCTCACGTGCCGTGAATTGATTGCCGGACCTGCCTCGTCCTGCAAACGCTCGAAGGTTCCGTCCCCTTTATTGCGGAACAGTATCCGCGGGCCTTTGTAGGGGAACTTGGGATTGATTTTCTCAATCTCGGCGTAAACGTTGCCGGTGACCCAGAAGATATCGGGATAGCCGTCGTTGTCGAGATCGACGATGCCTGCGCCCCAGCTCACGTACTGCCGTGCGCCGGCAATCCCGGCAGTCATGGCTTCGTCTTCGAACTCGCCCCTGCCGTTGTTACGGTAGAGTCCGGTTGGCTGCTGTTGGAAGTGCGTTTTGCAAATGTCGAGCCGTCCTTCGAGGCGATAATCTCCCACGCCGACTCCCATCCCGGACATGGATTGACCGTCGGAACTAATGGCCACGCCGCGCATGAGCCCCTCTTCGCGGAAGGTGCCGTCGTGGTTGTTGAGCAGCAGCAGACTCGGGGTGGTGTCACAGGCTACAAACAGATCGGGCCAGCCGTCTCCATCCGCGTCGAAGGAGACCGCCGTGAGCCCATAAGAACCGCGGATGGAAGCGATCCCCGATTCCTTCGAGACGTCGGTGAAGGTGCCGTCTCCGTTATTGCGGTAGAGGCAGTGCTGAGGGGCTTTCAAACCCCCGGGGCCGCAGGCCACGGCCACGCCCTCGTAGTTGCAGTTAGCTATGTCGAGCGAAGGCTTGGAGGCGTGAGCCAGATCGATATCTACGTAGTTGGCCACGAACAAGTCCAGCAGGCCATCGCGATTGAAATCGAAAAAGGTGCAGCCAGACCCGAAATGCGTGCCTTCCTGCAAGAGGCCGGCTTTGGCCGTCACATCGCTGAAGGTTCCGTCCCCATTGTTGTGGTAGAGCTTGTTGCGGCCATAGTAGGTGACGAAGAGGTCCTCATAACCGTCGTTGTCGTAGTCGCCGACACAAACGCCCACAGCCCAGCCGGCATCCCACAATCCTGCCTTCTGCGTCACGTCCGTGAAGGTGCCGTCGCGGTTGTTCTTATAGAGCCGGTTCGAGGCGCCGGCAGGAATGTCATCGAGCCTGCGCCCGCCCAGGATGAAGATATCCATCCAACCGTCGTTGTCGTAGTCGAAGAATGCGCATCCCCCGCCCATTTCTTCAGTGATGTAGGTGACCGCCTGGGGTGTGCCGTAGAACATGGCAGCAGTGAGGCCGGCGCTGTGCGCCACATCGGTAAACCGCGAAAATGGCCGGGACGGAGCAGGGAGCATTCCCAGCGGCGAGGCGGGCATGAAATCCCGGAAAAGCGCGGAAGCGCACAAGGTCGAAGACGCCTTCAGCAGACTACGCCGGGTCCAGTGCAATGAACTCGCTGACATGATGGTGCCGAGAGTCTCTCACTTCCAGCATGGCTCAGGCAAAAAAAATCCGCTGCCCCAGAATTGCCCGGGCAGGTCGGGTGCATTCAAGCTCTGTGCGGTCCCGGCGAAAGGCCACGCAGCTTCACGGGTTGGACTGCTGTGCAGCCGGATCGCGCGTCAGTCGATCGCTCAGCTTCCGTGCCTGGGCATTGGCGGGATCCAGGCGAAGGGCCATGTCCACCGCATTGCGGGCTTCGGCGAAGTGGCCTGTCTCTGCCAGCTCTCCAGAGAGATTGATCCAGGCATCAACCCAGGCCGGAGCCGCCTGAACCGCCATCTGAAAATGCTGGATGGCTCCGGTGGCATCTCCGCTCCGGGCAAGCAGGTAGCCTAACTGCTTCTGGGCGCCGGCTAATTTGGGATCGAGCTTCACGGCCTCTTCCAGCTGGGCACGCTCGCCCGCCAGGTCGCCGGTCTTATGGAGAGCATTAGACAATTGGAATTTGTAGCTGGCATTGCCGGGCTCGGTATCACAAGCTGTCCGATAGTGTGCGATTGCCGCCGGCATATCTCCCGCAGCCAGGTCCTTGTCGCCCTGAGCCGCATTCGTGGAAGCCTCGAGCGCGTCCTCATCGGTCTTCATCTGATCTTTGTATTGCTGAAGCTCTTGACCAGCGCGGTCGTTCTCCCCCAGTCCGTGCAGGGCCAACGCCAATTCATAGTGCGCCTTGGGATCCGTGTCTCCCATGGCAATTGCCTTTTCCAGATTCTCCTTGCCCTCCTTCCATTCATGAAGGGTAACCAGAACCGTGCCAAGATGAAAGCGGGAGTAGTAGAAGTCGGGAACGAGACTGACAGCCTCTTCCAGGTGGGCCTTGGCGCTGGCAAAATCGCCCACTTCGCGGTCCTCGACTCCGTTCAGATAGAGCACTTCAGAATCGTGCGGAGTCTCAGCCAAAAGCTTCAGTCCCAGAGACCGGGCGAGGGAGTAATGCTGGGTCATTACGAGGATGCGCAGGTAACTCAATTCGGCCTCGCGGTTTCCGGGATGATGATCCAACGTGTACTTCCCCAGCTTGACCGCCTCCAGGTAGGACCGCTTCTTGATCAGAATCACAGATTCAGTGGTCGCCAACGGCAGAGAGTCCGGGGACAACTTCGCGGCTTA
>Ga0302326_10030697_pt1 | contig 10751 bp, 11 predicted proteins | sample Palsa_T0_3_FD_202264 | JGI IMG/M metagenome (GOLD analysis project Ga0302326, IMG submission 202264) | Peat permafrost microbial communities from Stordalen Mire near Abisko, Sweden - Palsa_T0_3 | ecosystem: Environmental > Terrestrial > Soil > Palsa > Peat permafrost | place: Sweden: Abisko...
GATGCTTCAGCCGGTCCATCGCAAGTGCTTCTCTGCCATGCCGGTGGGTGCGCATCATGCGCTTGATGAACATCTCGCCGAGATCGTCGAGCACGCGCGCGTTCTGCAAATCGATCAACGCCGCCGCAAGCGTATATCGCTTCTGCGGGGCCATCTCCAACATCCGCGCCGCATCAAGACTCTTCGCCTCCAGTGCGAACTGCCGCAACTTCACCTCGGGAAGAAGCGTACTTAGGGCAACTGTTGACCGCTCCAGAGCAAGCCATCGTTGCCGCTCCAATAGATCGCGGACATGGGTCAGTATGGGGCTTTTTGCATCTTGTTTGAGTGCATCCCAGCGCGTCTTCCTGGATTCGGAGTCCAGCTCCGCAAGGAGGAGATCTATTCTGCTTTGACCATCAGTGCCGATCGCGTCCGAGACGCGACGGTAAAGGGTCTTGTTGACCTCTGCTCGTCCGCGCTTGGCCTCTTTGTGCAGGGTCGAGAACCCCGGCAGCTCAAAGCTCTCCCGAATCAGCTCTTCGATGGCCACATTAATGATGTCGGCGAGATCCTCCATCCTCTCCGCCGCTAGCCGAACAGCAGTGGAAAGGACCAATTGCCCCGTCTCATCAAAGCTCTTAACGCGCAGATATTGACGAATGATCTTCACATGACGACGCCGCGTTCCGGAATCGTCGTACTCAGTCGCATCAGGAACGATGAGCATTCCTAAATCATGAGCGATATGTTCGATGATGCTGCGGGGCACGTCCCGTAGAGGGATGAAATAGCCGAGCCGCTGAAATGCCTTCAGCAGAACGAGAAACGCCAGCCTAGCCGGTTCACCCTTGGAAGATCGCTCGGCCACCTCCAGCTCACCTTCGGTCGGCGTGTAAAGATCGACCAACTCCCGTCGGCTCGGGGCACTCTTCAATCGGGGGTATACAGTCTCGTGGACGGTCGGCATCGATCCTCTCGCGCTTTGTACTGTTTTTCGATACCATCCCAGACAGATGGCCTGGCTATAACCTATAGGTTCCGGCCAGCACGGAGAGACTATCAGAAAGCCGCGCCAATCCAGTACTTCAAAACCCACTTCTGAGGAGGGTTTTTGGCCAGGGGTAAAACGAGGCTCCAACCAACCGCGCGTCGCGCTCTACGCTCGCGTCTCCAGTCATGATCAGCAAACGCTCCCGCTTCAGATCAAGACGATGCGGGAGTATGCTGTTCGCCGCGGTTGGCAGATTACCACCGAGATTAAGGAGATCGGCTCGGGCGCTCTGCAACGGCCAATGCGAGAGGAGCTTCTCGCAGCCGCCCGCCGCCGCGATTTGGACGCGATTCTCGTCTGGCGCCTCGACCGATGGGGCCGCTCGCTTCCAGATCTAGTCATCACGCTGAAGGAACTGGCGGAACTGAGCATCGGCTTCGTCTCGCTCACCGAAGCCTTCGACATGACTACGCCGACAGGCCGTGCGCTGGCAGGGATGCTGGCCGTATTCGCAGAGTTCGAACATGAGATATTGCGAGAGCGGGTGAAGGCCGGCATTGCCCAGGCCCGAGCCAAAGGAACAACTTTTGGTAGGCCAAAATCTGCAGCCAAGAAGACCTCCGAAATTAGACGCCTCTATCGCAAGGAAAAGCTCTCTAAATCGGAAATCGCAAGACGACTCGGGATCGGCAGGACCTCCGTTCGCCGCCTCCTGGAGAACTCATGACCGCTCAGTACAAATTGGTCGGCCCCCCCGTGCAGACAATGTGTGATTCCGAGGCGAAGAAACGAGAAGGATCCGAGTAGGCTACAAAGCGACCGGAACTCAGATAAACTTTTGACTTCGCGCAAGCATAGAATTTGGTGGCATAGTTACCGGAGGAGTTCGCTCGTGAAAAGCTGGCCGTGTCGCATGATTTTTGGGAGCATAGGCGGGTTATTGATTCTCGTCGGCGTAACGCCTATTGCGTATTTGCTGTGGTTTGGAACTGCTCACAACTTCGAGCCACTTTCAGCGCCCCTTTCGCTCAAACGCGGAGAATATACGTCAGCCTTATTCAAAACAGACTTGGACGAGGACTATCAAGTTGAGATTTATTCCCTCCCTTATCACCGGAGTCCGCTGGATCTTGACTGGAAGATCGTGGACGAGAGTGGGGTGCTTATTCAGAGCGGTGTCTACACGGAAGATCAGCACCTCGGCGGAAATGACGCGATTCTCACGCGGAAATACCGGCCTAAACGTGGGTCTGCCAACAGGATCATCCTGAACGTCCATCAGGATATTCAGGCGAAAAGCAGTGAAAGACAATTGCAACCTGCCGATGTAAGGCTACACATCGGTGTGCCGGAAAGAGCTCTTGAACAATCCTATGGGTCAGTCGCCGCAATCGTGTGGGCGGCCGTCGTTGGTGGACTTGGCACAATTATTCTTGTCTTCCTGCTGGTTATGCGGGCTATTCGTCCGAAGACTCCCGCCGCTGGCTCCAATCCTCAACCAGTGTCCGCTCAATGAAGAGAGGGCAACGAAGGTCCTTCGACCATCGTCTTTGAAGAACAATGATCCACGAGTATTGTGACGCTCCGAGTGATTGACCGCCCAACAGTCAATTACCTTTTTATCAACATCTCGGACTTCGCAATGGATTGCGCGAGAGAGGCATCCCTACATGCAAAATCACCAAATGGCCCATTTTGTTCCGAATCGTTGCCATACCCCAATTGAGTTGTGCGCTTCGGCCAGATTGTTCCGCAGCATCATGAGGGTGCGGGCACGAGGGTGTGAAAGGACAGCGGCCAGATTCTTCACATCGGGGTTCTGCGATGCGATGACCGGCTTTATATCGTCTTCCTTTGAGCCGTAAAGCCAGACAAGCAACTGCTTCAAATTAGGCAGGTTTTTCTTCGCCACTGGATTTGGCTTCGGATCGTCGATCCGCCAATCTTCTGGAAGCCCGAGAAAGTCCCGATACCCTGCACGCGTGAGCGCTGTGTAAAGGTGCGAGAACGCGAACTTCTTGTTGGGATACCGGTCGGAGATCTCAAACAATCTCTCGTCTTTTGCCTGATCGAGAACAAACATTCCGCTTACCAGTCGCGCGACGGTGGCGTGGTTATCGCCGAGACGCTTCGCAATCTTGTCGAGTGATACGCCCTTTTCCTTCGTGTACCAGTCAGCCGCGAAGCGTGCTTTTGCCAGTGCATCCCAGCGGTGCGGCCCATTTATGTGCTTGAACCCGATATATTCGCGGGCTTGTTCTTTGTTCGTCACCGCATAGACGGAGACTTCTTTGAGCGTCGCTTTGTTTGCTGCACTGATAGCGGGAACGGCAACACCGGTTCCTTTCGCTAAGGCGGGATTTTGAAGAATACGGATAGCCGCCAAGCGCCTATTGCCTTCCAGCACTCGCCACTTGTTCCCGACCTTCATGCCAATCAGGGGCTCGATATCGAAATATCCGTTGGCGGCGATTGATTGGACGACTTCGGAAAGATCGGAAGTGTCGGCCAGGGCGAGGATGATGTCCTCGTCTGTCGGATTCTTGATGTCTTCTTCGATTAGGCGCGGGTTTTCGGGATCGAATTCGAGGTACTCGGTCCCGACCTTACCGACAGTTTTTGCAGCAATATTAGGTACAGGCATCTTCTTTCATTATTGCAGCACCGAATGGCCGGGCCGCATCTACATACCGTTCAAAGCCCCCAAGCTGAGAAGCTTAACAGTAACGCTAGGGGAAGAGCGTCACGTTTTGGCCTCTGGGGAGCAATGGAACAGCCAACCGACTTAAGATCCCAAGAGGGGTCCGAAGAAACCTTTGTTTTGTCGAACCATGCTTTTGGCGCCGCTCGCAGTGCGCGATACGGCAAATTTCGGTATGAACAACTGGTTCGTTGAATCGAAGTTTAGCTTTCTCCCGCTCTGACGGCTTTTCTGAACACGAAGTGCAGCTTCAAATTATGCCCATTTTTCGAGAAAACCCGCTGAGGTCGGTTGGCTGTTCCATTGCTCCCCGGACCTCAGATTATCGAAGAGGGCAGCCGTGTGGAAATCCCGATGAGTATAGAAGTTCTAAAAGCTGCTCAGGGGGACATCCACGAGAAGCAGATGTCTCTCCTATAGAGCAGTCAAGTCGAGGTACGGAGATGCGTCGAACCGAAGGCGAAAAGTAGGACGACAAGCAACCTTCTCTCAGGTTCTAAACGCATCTCCCTTTGTTACACGAGCACGAACTGTGCTGATTATGTGGTCCGTAATCCGCTCTATGGATTTCCACTTGATAGCAAGCTTAGACGGGTCCATTGCGAACTCTGCAAGCATATCTCTAAGAGCCTCAATATCGAGATCCCGTAGTCGCCGAGATAGTGCCTCTTCACCCTCTTGGTAAACAACATAGGGATCAAATGGAGCCGCCTTACGGCGGTTCTTTGGCCGCGGTGGATGCTCCACCTCATTGGCAGCTGGTACCGTTGAGCTGCGGCTGGAATCTGTTTCTGCGGCAGTTGATGGCTTCCCTCTATCTTGCGCCATACGATCACGACCTGCAGCACCTGGGTGGCGGCCATCGAATACCTGCTCTATTTCGGACAGTAGTTTCGGGTCGTTTTGAGCAGACTTCAGTAGGATCGCGAACAGCTTTCTCAACTTGTCTTCAGTTGTCATTCTGCCGCCTTCATGATTTCGTTTGTCAGTGCCTTGTACGTGTCAAACTGGCCTGTATAACCGTACTTCTGCTTCAGCGTGCTTACGGGCGAGAATTCTGCCGAGTTTGCAATGCTGTTTCCTTCATTGACAACACTGTTGAAGACTGGAGCCTCGCCACGGCTTCGGAGCTGGCGAACAGTGTTTACATGCAAGGTCGATTGGGCGCGGAATTTGGAAATCACAATTCCGAAGGGCGCTATCGTCTCTCCTATTTCGTTGGAAAAATCGCCTACTCGTTTAATGATCTGCGGAATTCCATATGTCGAAAGAACGTCAGGGATTGTGGGGATGATATATCCATGCGCGATCCGGAGACCATTCAAAGTGATGATCCCGAGATTCGGCGGGCAATCCACGAGAACGTAGTCGTAGTTCTCGATGATTGGCTTGATAGCCTTCTTGAGGATATCGATCGGGTTTGCTGCGTAGAACTTGCCGGAGGGCATAGAGGCGAGGCGATCCTGAACATCAATCAGGTCCAAACTGGACGGCAGTAGATCAACATTGTGAACTTCGGATACGTTCGAAACCTTGTGCTGCAAACTCTTTGTAAGATCGAACAGACGCTCGCTGGGATCTACAAGAGCATCTTGGAAAAGGCGAGCGAGAGTATGCGCTTCCCCATTTAGCACTTTCCACTTTTTTTCCCCGATAAGCATGACTGTCGCGTTTGTTTGTGGGTCCAAGTCAATTACGAGAACTCTTTTGTTGAACTCGGCAGACATCATCTCGGCAACGGCTACGGTAGTGGTGGTTTTACCAACTCCGCCTTTTAGGTTGATCGAAGCTATAACAGTCGACATATTTTTGTCCTTTTTTCTGAGCCATGCTCGAACATCTGCTTTAAGAAATACGGGTCCTGATTTCAGATCCGCTACAGGCTTCGGGAAATCTTGACTCCGCTTTCGCCAGTTCGCGACCGCAGGAGGGCTAACACCTGCCATCTCGGCAATCTCAAAGAGACCGATCAGGTCTGAATGATTTTCGATGTGAACTCCCTTCACCAATACTGTGAACGATATTCACACAAAAAGCAACAGGAAATTTTCAATATGCTCTTTTGCTGCAATTTAGGCATTGCATGAGCAAGGTGCTCGTAGATCGAGAGGGCGTTATACGGGGTTTGAGGTCCAGTGGATCGAAAAACCGGGTTAAGCAAGCTCATTGGCTGCACCTGAAAGGTGAATTGGCGGAGATCAGGTGCTGATTTCCGCAGTTTGTGCCATCGCGGCCAAGCCAATCGGCATCTGACGGTGCCAAAGCTCGCCTAAAGGCCACCTGCGAAATATCCTGCCTTGAAAAGCTGGCCGCCGAGGCTACGGCCCCAGGCTCTTCGGCGGAAACCGCTTCCGGTTCTGTGAACGGTTGGCGCTAAATAGGGCGGTTTAGCAGGGGGCTCTGGGGCGTGCTCGATATAATACGGGCTATGGCAATCAAGGATGTTCTTGCATCACTCGACGCAGAAATTGCGACTCTGAAAGAAGCTCGCCAACTGTTGACGACTGACTCGACAGGGAGCGCCGCTCCGCGGAAAGCCGGCCGGCCTCGCAAGGCCGAAAACGCTTTGCTGACAGCATTAACGACAACTGCGAAGACGAAGACGAAGAAGAAGCGGAACCTGTCGCCGGAGGGCCGCGCCCGGATCGCAGAGGCGGTCAAGCGGCGTTGGGCCGCCCAGAAAAAGGTCGCGAAGTAGCGGCCAGCTCACGAAACGGAAGAAATAGTACGACATGGGATCGTAAGCGGGGGTCTGGACAGCAGAGGTTATGAAAGATCAGGCAGTTGGCCACAAGCTGGTCGTACTCGATGGCCTCGCGCTGCTCGTCACGGCTGTTTTCTGAAATGATTACGCCGGCGTGAGCGAGTGGATCAGGCTCGCTTCCGGCGTCGCCCGGGGTTCGGAACGGCGATAGGTGTGATCTTTAACGATTCAGTCGCGTCTGCCCGGTTGGTATTTATGCTGCGCTCAATCGCCATCAACGCCTCAATCTTGCCCTTTGCAAAACGAGCAGCTTCTTCCAAAGTGTTGAAGGTGTAGAGATCTGCCTGGCCGCCGGCGACCGAATACAAAAACGAGTCCTCTGAATCGAAGGCGCTCCGGGTTCTCTCTTCAAAGGTATCGCCCACAAGCGCAGCAATCGATCCGGCGCGCGCGAGTATTGTCATGCCGGGGAATTGCCGAGTTTCCGTAATTGGCACGATGATGACCCGTTTCATCGCAACCTCTGGGCTAGAGAATAGATGGGGGCACCTTAATAAAGGAAGAGTTATCTACGTTCACGCCACCACGCGTGACACAGCTTCTTACCCGCCGTTCATTTCTGAACCCCTTCATCATAGGACTCTCACAAAAAGGCGCAGGGGCGTATGCTGAGGATAACTTTTCTGGAGGCAAAATGTTTGCTGATCCTTGCCCGGTGCAAGCTCAGGCGAGCTCACTGTGGGGAATTGTTCAAAGCGCGATCTCGGCTGCTTCGGGACTGATCGGTGTGGCGATCGGTGCGTTGTTCACTGCTCTCAATCAGAAAAAGCAGCGAAAAAACGATCGCATTAAAGATCAATTGCAGAACTTCTATTCGCCAATGCTCGGGATGCGATCTCAGATAAAAGCGAAAAGTGAACTGAGAGCGGAGCTTACATCTATAGCTCACTCTGAAATTCCCCGTCCATTTCGAGCGATTGTGGATTTGGAGAAGGCGCGTAAGGAAGACGCAGAAGAAGCCGCCGAATTCCAAAAGCTTCTCGACTACAACAACAAGCAATTAAAGGAAGAGCTCATCCCTCTGTATCGGAAAATGCTCGATCACTTCACGGAGCATCTTCACCTGTGCGAAAAATCAACGATCGTCTACTATGCCCACCTTGTCGAATTCATAGAGATTTGGAATCGGTTCTTAGAAGGCTCGATTCCTAGAATCGTCTTACAGAAACGTGAGCATTCGGAAGCGGAACTTCAACTATTTTATAAAGACCTCCAGGACAATTTCGACCGTTTGTCCGCTGAATTAAGGAAGTAGGGTTCGTGAATTTCAAGCCGACTTATTTTGGTGTCGACTCCTTTTGCGAAGCGAAAATCCGAGAGAGCGCATTCTCTTCGACGGCAATGTAGCGAAGCGTCGCATGGAGGATCAGCTCGGAAATGTCGTAGCAGTGTTTCTCTGCCTGGGCTAGATCTTGGAAATCCTGAATTGCGTGATTTGCCGAGTCCCCTTTGTCTTCACGCATACCAACGATCATCGACATTGACGATGCTCGGGCGGCATTGAGGCTCATGTCGTCTAGGACGGCGATGAGGCTGACGAGCGCAAATGCACTTGGGCCATTCTTCTTGATCGCCGAAATAGCCGTCGTTGCCTGCGTGCAGAGTTGATTTGCCTTATCAAGAAAGCCGGGAGTAGGAGCTTCATCGAGCGTGTGCTTTGCGTTGGTAAAGGTTCTCTGGTACGCCTGGACATACTCCGTTGCCTTATCGAGCAACTCACCAATCTCCTCATCGGAAGGGAGACTTGGAACCTTATCGGCATCGGCTTGGGCGGTCGCGGCGTGGATCGCTCCCGTCTGTGATTGGGCGGTGGCAATGGCGAGCGCGAAAATCAACCCGCCAATGAAGAACTTGGTCATGTCTCACCTATTCCTAAATTGAGGGCAAGTTTATCAGGGTGAACGATTCAGCAAGCCCTACGTTGTTGAAGGAGGCATCATATTGTTCATTTCCTCGATCGTCTCAGGCAGGGCAGAAACTACAAACATACCGAACAAGGCCTTCACTGCGAGGTCTTCTTTGTCGGGAATCTCATTCCAACCCGGCATTTCTCCACGGGCGATCCGAGCAGGGTCGAGAGCGTCTGTGCTTAGCTCTTTGGTGATGATAGAGTTGTTCTGATCGTCCCTGAACCCATCCATTTGTATGCCCAGCGGTCCGAGGTAATGGCGCAAACTGATTGTGAGATGGGCCGTGATTTTAGTATGAATGTCGAAATCTCCGTCTTTGATCACTACGTGTTCACCAATGGTCACCGCTTGTTCCCCAGGGATCTGCAAGCTTTCGTCTTGGTGCCACTTTTTGCCTAGCAAAACGACGATTGGACCGAGTGGCTCACGGTCGGTGCCGAATACCTCGATGTACGGGAAGGTCATTTTTGCCGATTGAGGAGGAATTCGCCACGGAAACCCCGGTACGGGAGAAAACGAAACCATCCATGTATCGAGATTGAGTTGGGAGATGAGAGCCGGTATTGAGACAACCGAAGGCCAATCTGAGCTGCCTGTGTTGAGATACGTCCGTGTCTCGATACCTGCCGAGCGAGCCATTTCTATCGCCGACGGAGTGTAGCCGTTGGTAGTAATCATCACAGCTTTGTTGGCGCGAACGTCTATTGCCAAACTCTTGAACGCTCCCATATCGACGACATCTATCGGTTGGGCGTAATCCTTGCAGTCAATGATGAGCAGAATTTCGTAATTTGCGAGCTTATAGCGGATAGTAATTTCGATCTGCCGTTCGGTCTTCGAATCGAAGCCCATTATCTTATCGTCATATGCAAGCTTCGCGCCCACCGGCGCTAGTTGAGCGTGTATTTGGTGGATATGCTTCTCGAATTTCTTCCACTTTGGCTCGGTCATCGAACCTGACCTTTCAATACCTAGTCAATCGCATAGCATGTGAAATCGTCCGATTTACGGCTACAGCGCCAGCGTGAGCTCCTTGCTTCGCCCATCGGCACGTCAAGTATCTCAGGCCGAGAAACTCTTCCCCAAAAGCGAATGGGAATATGGTGACCTGGTACGCCTCGAATCTCCCCCGGACAGAAAATGGCATTGATTTCGTAGGTATCGCTTTTCCTCGCTTGGATTGCCTGGCACACGCGAGTCTCACCCTGCAACCAGTCGCTCCCCATATACATTTCAACGTCTCTCGTGCGGGGAATCCATCCTGAATCATCTGCTCCGTGGTACAGGGCTATCCCGCCGCCCCCCAAGACGAGCAAGATCAGAAAGGCGAGAAGTCCGCCCACGCTTGATGATTTAGGAGATTCCACGATTTACCACGATTTCATCCCGAGCTGACTTGCACAAGGAAAAAAGACAGCAACGCTGACACCGAGGCGATCTGGCTGTACTCGATCTCACAGCCCCCATCTTCATAACAAATGATGGAAGAGGCGATGATCTCGCCTCTTCCACGGAGCCGGCGATTATTCGTCGCCGGCTCCGTCCGACGGATCATCAGCGGTCTCGATCTTCGAGAGTCGCTTCAAGCTGGTGGCGTGGATCTCAGCGATCCGGTGCTTGAACGTGGTGCCCTCAATCTCATCCTCGACCTCGCGATACCGCAAGGTACCTTCAAGAGTGATGAGTTGCCCCTTCTGGAGAGTCTTGGCGAATTTCGAGAGATTCCTCCAGGCATAGACGCGATGCCATTCGGTGCGGGTTTCGTAGTCGCCTTTGTCGTTCTTCCAGCTTTCCTGGGTTGCGATGTTGAGGACGACGTACTCTTTGTTGTTTTGAGCGGTTTTGGCTTCTGCGTTCTGTCCGAGGCGGCCGATGAGGGTGACTTTGTTGAACATTTTGTTTGGCTCCGTTTCTTTTGGTTTGTCCGCTGGATGCGGTACACGCTTGCCCAACGGGTGTGCCGTCGCGACCCACTCCCGAGGCGACTGGACGGAAGCTGCGGAAGGGGACCCAAACTTGCTTTGGGGCAGGAGTCCGCACCTCTTGAGAGGCGCGTAGCGGATTCTGGGAGGGAGAGCGTGCGTCCGAAGGGCGGGGGTGCTTTGAGCGCGGCACGCTGAACGCAGACAGAAAGGCAAACCGGAAGGGAGCCACTCTGTTCAACGGCTTTCCCTCATGGCGCGAGTAGCAAAAAGCCAGCTCAGAAACTCGAAGAGTCAATCACAAATCAGGAGGAAGTATGACAAGCCGAATCGAAGCAACGATGCTATCGCTCGACCCATCTCCTCGCCTTCTCCATAGTTCTCCGGATGTATGCAGCTCGCTTGGAAGTGCTGGGATCGCGGGATAGATAGTCGTCTTCGAGGGCACGTTCGATCCGGTCTTCGATCATGCCATTGGCAT
>Ga0302326_10030698_pt1 | contig 10751 bp, 10 predicted proteins | sample Palsa_T0_3_FD_202264 | JGI IMG/M metagenome (GOLD analysis project Ga0302326, IMG submission 202264) | Peat permafrost microbial communities from Stordalen Mire near Abisko, Sweden - Palsa_T0_3 | ecosystem: Environmental > Terrestrial > Soil > Palsa > Peat permafrost | place: Sweden: Abisko...
AAGCCAGCTCGACCAGGGCGTCCCAGGTATAAGCCTCTGGTCTTTCCCGACGGCCTTGTTTGCGGGCAGCTTCGAAGGCTTTGTCTGCCAAAGGGCGCAGTGCTGCCATCACCATGGCACCTTGTTCGGCGGTGCCACGGGCGTGCAGGTTGAACGCGCCGTCTGAGCTCGTGTAGAAGCGCAGTAGACGAGCGGCGTGCAGCGCCTGGCGACGAGCTTCGCCGCCTTGGCCGGCACTTCGCGCGCGAAGGGACTCATCGGCGAGCTCTCGCATCGAAGCGCCTCGTGCCAGCTCCAGCAGCTGAGGTGCCGAAGCGGGGTTGTTAGCCACTGCACCTGCGACAAGAACAGCCTGCTGGCGCGAGAGCTCTCCTGCGCGGACGGCTTGGGCCACCTCAGGCTGGGCCTCTATCTGCTTGGCGGCTTCGAGAGCTCTGGCAGCTTCGCTGAGAGAGGTCCCAGAGGCACGTGCCAGCCCGCTGACCGCTTCGCGTACAGAGCTGCCTCCAGCCATGCGCGCAGCGCACGCTGCGGCAATGTGGGCGAACATCTTTTCGAGGGCCCCCGCGTCGGAAAGCACCTGGCCAAGCTGGGCCGGCGCCACGAGCGCCGCGTCGAAGCGAGCGGCGAATGCTGAAACAGCCTGTTTTAGTTCCGCGAGCGTTCCGCACATGGACAAGCTCCTAGCCGACGGACCTGCCTGCCAATGGCCGGCGCTAAAGCCGGCGATACGGTCACCCACTTCTAACGGGACCTAGCCCAACCGTAACAACCCCAAGTGACCATAACTCTCGGCCCAACTGCGGTGGGTGGCGAACGGTGCGTTGTCTAAGGGTGTCTAAGGCCAGGTGACCGTGGCTTAGAAAGAGCCGGCCTGCGCTCGTCACGCAACCCGAGCTTGCGAGCACCGTGCGCCCGGTGCCATCGTCGCCCTCAAAACCGAGACCCGATAAAGGGAGTCTCTCAGGCGTCTAGCCTCGCCTCCATGTCGTCGCCGTCCCCGCCGCGAACGGGTAGGTCAAAGCTAATGAGGCGCTCGGCGACGAGATCCGATGACCAGTGACGGAGCTGAGGTCGAACATCGACCGGTGTCGGAAGTACCCCTTAGCACCATCGCGAAGGAGTGGCTGCGTCTCGGGTGCATAGGTTTCGGGGGCCCCCCGACCCATATCGCCCTGCTCCGTCGCCTGTGTGTCGAGGAGCGGCAATGGATCGAAGCGAAGGAGTTCGAAGACGCCATCGCCACCACGAACCTGCTCCCCGGCCCGGCATCGACACAGTTGGCCATCTACTGCGCCTGGCGCTTGCGGGGAGCGGTCGGCGGCGTTGTCGGCGGGCTGTGCTTCATCGTCCCGGGGCTCGTGCTCATCTTGGCGTTGTCTGCGGTCTTTCTGGCCAGCCACCCTCCCGATTGGCTCCTTGGCGCGGCCGCCGGCGCCGGGGCGGCGGTACCCGCTGTGGCGCTGCACGCTGCGTGGAGACTGGTGCCTGCGAGCTGGAAAAGGATTGCGAGCCAGCGAGCTCAGCAGGCCCGCTGGGTCCTCTACGCCCTGCTCGGAGGTGTCACCGCTGCTACGGTCGGGACCTACTTGGTGCTCGTGCTGGTCGCCTGCGGAGTGATCGAGATCCTGGTCCTCCAGAAGGGCCGCCCGTTGTCAGCTGGCTCGACGAGGGCCTTCATACCCGCCGCCGTCCTCCACGGGGCGATGGTGGGTGGGCTCGGGGCTCTGGCGTGGGTGGCGTTCAAGGTCGGCGCCCTCTCCTATGGCGGTGGGTTCGTGATCATCCCGTTGATGCAGCACGACGCCGTCACGACCTACCACTGGATGACCGGCGCACAGTTCCTCAACGCCGTTGCTCTTGGCCAGATCACCCCTGGACCGGTCGTGCAAACCGTAGCCGTGGTCGGGTACGCGGCCGGAGGGATTGGTGGTGGTCTCCTCGCTGCGCTGACCGCCTTCACTCCCTCGTTCGCCTTCGTCCTGGTCGGTGGTCGGCACTTCGACCGGATCCGGGCCAATTGGGCGGTGGAGTCGTTCCTCTCCGGAGCCGGGCCAGCCGTTGTCGGTGCCATTGCCGGGTCGGCCATTCCTCTAGGTCTCGCTTTCGGTCATCTGTGGCAGATCCCAGTGCTGAGCGGCGCGCTCGTGTGGCTGTTCGTCGCTCGTCGGGGTGTGGTTAGCGCGTTGGTCGTCGCCGGGGCAGTCGGTGTAATCGTGGCGATCTCGGGGGCCCCAGCATGAACAGTCGCCGTCCACACTTCTCTCCGACGAAAAGACGTCGTTGAGCTATTCGGCTGGTATTCCGGCCCTAGTGCTAGCGGGGCGCGGCTTTGCCATGTGCACCAACACGTTGTAGGTGACCAAAGCGATCGCAAGGTGCATGACGAATAGCACCGCCACGGCCCGGACCGGCTGGCCCTTGTACAGGATCCAGGCGTCGGGGGCCCATAGGACGAAGGTGACGAGAACAGCCAGGCGGACGAACAGCCACCGCGGCGATGAGCTCAGCCTGACCACGACGGGCCAGGCGATGCATGCCACTATGACCCCGATGACTGTCAACTTGGCATAGTCGAAGAACTGGAAGTGGGGATATCCCTTCGTAGACGGGAAGATTCTCTCCCCGATAACCACTAGTAGCGCATCGCAGAGGAGGGACCCCGCGATGGCAGCGATGGTCGCGACAGCCATGCGAACGGCCGACGGGGGCCGGTGTGGCGGGGAAAAGTCAACCCGTGCGAGCGAAATGCTTTGGGCAAGCAGCCCAGGCTTTTTCCTGAGTTCAACATCCATATATGAAAGATAAGGCACTATTGCTACCAGGTCGACCTACTGGAGTATCAACCTGACCGGTGAAACTAAGACCAAGGTCGTACACCGGCGCAGGTTCGCGGAAGAAAGCTACGCCAAACCGGCCGTGAGCACTAGGTTCCCTGACCGGCGCGGACGAGCCCGATCTCATATGCGTACACGACGGCCTGGACCCGGTCACGCAAGCCAAGCTTCGACAGCACCCGCCCCATATGTGTTTTAACCGTCGCTTCGGCGAGGAAAAGCTTATTGGCGATCTCGGCGTTGGAGAGCCCTCCGGCTACTTCGATAAGGATCTCCCGCTCCCGGTCGGTAAGCGATGAGAGCCGGGCGTCGATACTGGCATCGGGGCGATGGCCCGGCGAAGGGAGATGGGGAAGAAAATTGTCCAGCAGGCGCCGGGTGACGCTGGGGGCGACGACGGCATCGCCGTTGGCCACGGCGTGTATAGCTCGGGCTAGTTCCGCCGGGAGCACGTCCTTGAGAAGGAACCCACTAGCACCGGCGCGCAACGCACTGAAAACGTACTCGTCGAGATCGAAGGTGGTGAGTACCAAAACCCGCGACTCCGGGCTCTGTTCGACGATGCGGCGGGTAGCCTCCACCCCGTCCATACCTGGCATGCGGATATCCATCAGCACTATGTCGGGTGCCAACTCGGCGGTGAGCCGGACGGCCTCAGCCCCATCTTCAGCTTCTCCAACGATGCTCAGATCGGGTTCCTCCTCGAGCACCATCCGGAACCCGGCGCGCAGGAGGGGCTGATCATCGACCAAGAGCACGGTCGTCTTCACTTGCTCAGCTTCACTTGCGCTGCCCGGGCGAGCTGGCCAGTGGCAACTGGGCGGCCGGCTGGCTCCGGGCCCTGTCGTCGTGGGCGCCCACCGTCCCCGGGCCCGTCGTTGCACGGCGGCCCGCACCGGGTGAGCGGGGGGGGCGGGGAACGACGGCCATCGGGATACGTGCCTCGACCAACCAGCCGCCGATGGAGGGGCCGGCAACGACTGTCCCGCGGTAGATAGCGGCCCGTTCCCTCATACCGGACAACCCGTGCCCGGTTCCCCTAGGAGGACGGTCGCTCCCCCGGCTGGGTGCCCGGCCGTTATCTTGCACCGAAATAGCGAGCAGGTCGGGGCCGTAGTCCAAGACGACGGCGACGCTGGTGGCTCCGATGGCGTGTTTGAGGGCGTTGGTTGTCGCTTCTTGCACGATCCGGTAAACCGTGAGCTCGGCCCCTGGGGGCAAAGGGCGGGGCTCACCATTCATGGTCAACGATGCGGCCAAGCCAGTGGTGCGGATCTGGGCCAATAGCGCGTCAATCTGGGCCACACCGGGTTGCGGGGCCAGAACGTCGGAGGCGCCGTCGTCCCGCAGCACGCCCAGCAGCCGGCGGGTGTCCCCGAGCGCTTGGCGTCCGATCCGGGACAAGTCCTGGATCGCGGTGCGCGCCCGTTCAGGGTCCGAGTGGAGCTTGGCGCCGGCGCCGTCGGCCAGGCTGATCATCACAGCCAGGCTGTGGGCGATGACGTCGTGCATCTCCCGGGCAATGCGTGTCCGTTCGGCGGTGGCGGCTATGAGGGCTTCCTGCTCGCGCTCTCGCTCGAGGCGCTCGGCACGCTCCGTGACGGCGGCCAGCCGGCCGCGGCGGGACCGGAGGTTGGTCCCGAGCAGGAAGGCGGCCGCCACCAGGCCGGAGAGGAATACCAGGGACCGGGGCCAGCTGCCGGCCAGGCTCCAGCGGAAGGAAGCCATGACGGCGCCCACCTCGACTAGGGCCGCGCCGGCGGTAGCGACGACCCGAGGTCGATGGCTGGCCAGGGTGTAAAGAGATACGAGAAGGGCCAGGTCGCCGACCATTTCGACCCCTATGGCCCACTGGACCAAGGCGACCAGGGCGATGATGACAAAAACGGCTACCGGGTACCGACGCCTCCAGACAAGCGGCACGATGAGCGCCGCCTGGAGGGCCCAGCCCGTGGGCCGGGAGCCGGCCTGGTCTACGAACCAGGCGGCACTCACGATCGCGACCGCCAGGGCGACGCTGGTGTCGGCCACTACCGGGTGGGCGTCAGCCAGTCGCGACCCCAGTTGCCATACGTCCGGTCGGTGCGTAGCCAGCTGTTTGTCCGTGCCCGCTTCGGTCTCCTTGTCGGCTTCGGTGGGGTCAGCCGTGACCCATCGGAGACGGGACATCCAGGGGTGAGCCGGACCGCCGCCTTTCATGCGTTGGGCTCGAGAGCGGGTACGGCCTCAGGGGCGGCGGCGGGCCCCTCGCGCTCCAGGGCGGCGCGCCCCTCGCGCTCCAGGGCGAGCGGCGCACGGCTGGCCTGGATGTCGTTGCGGGCCAAGGTCAGGTACGCGACCAGGGCGGCTACGGCGATGATTGCGACCCCCGCCGTCGCCCCATCGCCAAAGTCGATACCGCTGATATCCCGAGGCTTGCTCACGTAGTCAGCGAAGGAGGCACCCAGGGGCCTGGTCAACACATAGGCAAACCAGAAGGCCAGGACCGAGTTGAGCCCGTGGCGCCAGGCCACAAGCGGTACCAGGATGACCACGCCGAAGGTGATGCCCGACGCCAGGTAGCCCAAGTTCAAAGCGGTGGCGCTGAAGTCTCCCACGGCCGTACCCAGGGCGAAGGTGGCGAACACGGTAGCCCAGTAGTAGCCCTCACGGCGGCGGGTGGTGACGCTGTGGATCGACAAGGTGCCCTCGCTCCGGTTCCATCGCCAGAATACGACCCCGAGAACGATCGCCCACAGGGCGGTCGTGCCGGCGTAGGGGATGCCAAACACCAGGTGCAGGGTGTCGGATACCCCGGTGCCGAGAATGGCGATGGCGAACGCCAGGGACCAGTAGGCGGGGGCGAAGTAACGCCGGGTGCGGAACTGCCACCATAGGGCCACGGCGAACACCCCGAACTCCACGGCCGCCCCGATGACAACGTTGTAGTTGCCGAGGAAATCCGATGTCGCTTCCCCTCCCGCTGTGGTCAGCAACTTGATCAACCAGAACAGGGCCGTTATCTCCGGCACCTTGGCGGCGACAGGCTCACGGCTGAGCCTCGAGATGAATTTACCAGCGAACGCGGCCACACCGTGAGGCGCGACGCCGGTGACATTTCCTGAATTGCGCGTATTTACCTGGTCTGGGGAGCGCATATGTCATGATAAAGAGCCCGCCGCCCCTATTCGAGCGCCTAAAGGATGAACCTGGAGCTCACCTTGTACGACTCCAGGTGTACCGGACCTGGTGAGGCCCACGGCGGCGGCCAGCATCAGAGCGAGCCCGACTGCTTCGCCCAGCAGGTCGGCCGGCCCGCTGCGGAACCCCTCATCGAATACGGACGCTCCAATTACCAAGCTGACAAGGGCGTCTACCGTCATGATGGTGGGCAAGCTCGAGCTGAGCGGCCCCGCCCTGTAGGCGAGCTGGTTCACCACGACGCTGAAAGCGCCTACGCCAACGAGGGCATAAAGGGACCATGAACCAGCAAGCGTCCCCACCCCACGGTTGAGCAGGCTCATGTCTTGTTTGAGCAGCCCCGCCACTGCGGCGTACGACAGTCCTGTAGCCGTACCGAGCAAGGCCCCGGCCGCGCTACCGGTGTAGTGCCGGCCGCACGCGAAAAAGCCCAAGACGCCGAGCCCGATCAGCACCCCCACGACGAAGGCGGGGACCGGGTCGGCAGGCTGGACGACTACGCCGGTCGGCGTGGAGATAGTGAGGAACAGGACAAGCCCGATGGTCAGGGCGCTGGCCCACACAAGTTCGCTTCGGCGAGGCCACCTGCGCTCGAGAAGCTGGCGAAGGACGACGGCGAAAACGATGCTGCTGACCAACAGGGGCTGGACCACGGTGAGCGGGCCCGCTCGAAGAGCCAAGGCATGCAATGCGAACCCGCCGATATCGGCGATGATGCCAATGATCCACAAGGGGTGGCGCAAGGTGCTGGCCATGAACCCGCCGAGCCTCTCGCAAGCCTGGGTGCCGTCGCTGACCAGCGCCGCGCTACGGTGCTGGAAAGCGGTCGAGACGCCGAACAATGCGGCGGCAAGCAGTGCGGTTATCGTTGTCAGCAGCACGATAAAGCCGCCACGTTTGGCGCTCCACTCAGGGTCGGTACGACAACGGACAGGGTGCGACGGGCCCTCATAGACTCGACGCTAAACCGACCAGCAACTAAAAAGAACCACCTGAGGGATGAACGTAGAGGGCCTGCATGTACGACCCCAGTCGTAGTGCGCCGCGGGCGCGAGCCGGGTACAATCTGCGCTGTTCACACGGCCGTAACGCAGCCGCGCGCGCCAGGAAATGTCGTCACCGCAGACTGCCACTGGGCCAGGAAGGCCCGTCCCGTTCGAGGCCATAACTACTGTGCAGCTGAGCCCCCACGAGGTTGACAAGCTTATGATCTCCCTGGCGGCCATGGTCGCAAGGGACCGTCTTGCCCGGGGGCTGAAGCTGAATTACCCCGAGGCGGTGGCCGTCCTGTCCAGCTTCGTCATGGAGGGGGCCCGTGACGGGCGCAGCGTGAGCGACCTGATGGCCTCCGGGCGCAGCGTCCTCGGTCGGGACCAGCTCATGGACGGAGTGCCCGAAATGATCGAAGAGGTACAGGTCGAAGCGACGTTCCCGGACGGCACCAAGCTGGTGACCCTCCACAACCCCATACCGTGACCAACCGCCCCCACTGGCACCAGGAAGCCCCGTGATACCTGGCGAGATCATCTACGGCGAGGGACCGGTGCGTCTCTTGGCCGGACGGCCCATAACGACCTTACGGGTGGAGAACACAGGCGACCGTCCTGTGCAGGTGGGCTCGCATTTTCATTTTGCCGAGGCCAACCCGGCGCTCAGCTTCGACCGGGCCGCTGCTCGGGGCCAACGGCTGGCCATCCCGGCAGGCACCAGCACCCGCTTCGAGCCGGGGATCGCCCTCAATGTCGATCTCGTCCCCTTCGCCGGCGCCCGGTTCGTGGCCGGCTTCAGAGGCGAGTTGAAAGGGCCGCTCGATGCCTGAGCTCGCCCGCTCCCGTTACGCCGCCCTATACGGGCCCACCACCGGCGACCGCGTCCGGCTAGCCGACACCGACCTGCTCATCGAGGTGACGGAGGACCTCTGCGGCGGGCCAGGCCGCGCTGGCGAAGAAGTCGTTTTCGGCGGGGGCAAGGTCATCCGCGAGTCTATGGGCCAGGGCCGGGCCACCCGGGCCGAGGGGGCGCCGGACCTGGTGATAACCGGAGCACTTGTACTCGACTATTCGGGGATTTTCAAGGCTGATATCGGGATCCGGGACGGGCGCATCGCGGCCATCGGCAAAGCGGGCAACCCCGATGTGATGGACGGGGTCACCGCCGGGCTTGTCATCGGGCCTTCGACGGAGGTGGTGGCAGGCAACGGCAGGATCCTCACGGCGGGGGCCATCGATTGCCACGTGCACCTCATTTGCCCGCAGATCCTCGACATTTCCCTCGCCTCAGGCGTTACCACAGCCATCGGCGGCGGCACCGGTCCTGCCGAGGGGACCCGGGCCACCACCGTCACCCCTGGGGCGTGGTCGCTAGCTGCGATGCTGACCAGCCTCGATACCTCGCCCGTCAACATCGTCTTGTTGGGCAAGGGGAACACGGTCTCCGAGGAGGGCATGTGGGAACAGCTGCGGGGAGGCGCCGGCGGGTTCAAACTGCACGAAGACTGGGGCTCCACTCCCGCCGCCATCGATGCCTGCCTGCGGGTCAGCGATGCGGCCGGGGTGCAGGCCGCCTTGCATACTGACACTTTGAACGAGGCTGGTTTCGTCGAGTCGACGATCTCGTCGGTGGCAGGCCGGACGATCCATGCCTATCACACCGAAGGAGCTGGAGGCGGGCATGCTCCCGACATAATTACCGTTGCCGGGCAAGCCAATTTCCTACCCTCGTCCACCAACCCCACGCGGCCCCACACGGTCAACACCATCGACGAGCACCTGGACATGCTCATGGTCTGCCATCACCTGAACCCGGCGGTACCCGAAGATCTCTCCTTCGCCGAGAGCCGCATCCGCCCGTCTACTATCGCCGCCGAAGACCTGCTCCACGACATCGGCGCCATTTCGATGATCGGCAGCGACTCGCAGGCCATGGGCCGCGCGGGTGAGGTGGTGCTGCGTACGTGGCAGACCGCACACGTGGGCAAGCGCCGCTGGGGCGCCCTCCCCGGCGACGGTCCCGCCGACAATGCCCGGGCCCAGCGCTACGTGGCCAAGTACACCATCTGCCCGGCAGTTGCCCACGGCCTGGATGCCGAGATCGGCTCGGTGGAAGTGGGCAAGTTGGCCGACCTCGTTTTGTATGACCCGGCCTTTTTTGGCGTTCGCCCATCGCTGGTAATAAAGGGGGGCGTGATCGCCTGGGCTCAGATGGGTGACCCCAACGCCTCGATCCCGACGCCGCAGCCTGTGTGGGGAAGGCCCATGTTCGGGGCCAGCCCGCTCCTCGCCCCGCAGCTGTCAGTGGCTTTCGTAGCCCCGGCCGCCCTGGAAGACGGCCTACCTGAACGCCTGGACCTTGGGCGGCGGCTGATCCCGGTAGGCAACACGCGAGGCCTGGCCAAGGCCGACATGCCTCTCAACGATGCCCTGCCCAACATCAGGGTCGAGCCCGACAGCTTCGCCGTATGGGTGGACGGCGAACTGGTAACAGAATCCCCGGCCCGCGAGCTGCCCATGGCCCAGCGCTATTTCCTCTTTTAGTACGAGCAGATCTCGGCCCATGCTCGCTTCCAGCACGCTGCTCACCCTGGCGGATGGCCGCTTGCCGGCCGGGGGCCACGCCCACTCCGGCGGCCTCGAGGAGGCGGTAGGCGACGGCCAGGTCACCGACGCCACCGAGCTGGCCCAGTTCTTGGCCGGACGGCTGCACACTTCGGGTACGGTCGACGCCTGTATTGCTGCACTCAGCTGTTGCGCCGCGCCTTCACTGGCCGACCTGGTCGCCGTGCAGTCCGAGGCTACGGCCCGTACCCCGTCCCCTGCGTTGCGGGCAGCCAGCAAGGCTCAGGGCCGGGGTTTGCTGAGGACGGCCCGAGCGATGTGGCCTGCTGCCGCCGTGAGCTGGCTCGGCGAACTGGCCGAGCAACTGCCCGGGGGACCGATGTACCCGGTGGCCATGGGCGCGGTGGCCGCCGCCATCGGGCTGGGGCCGGCCGAGGCAGCCTTGGTCGCCGCCCACTCTTCGGTCAGCGGGCCCGCCTGGGCTGCCACCCGCCTGCTCGGCCTGGATCCTTTCGCGGTAGGCCGCTGCCTGGCCGAGATGGCTCCCGCCATCGAGCAAGTGGCCGCGGCCGCAGCCGCCGATGGCGTGCGGGCCTCAGGCCTAGGCGCGGGGTACGCCGCTCTACCTGCTTTCTCCGCCCCTTTGCTGGACATCGGGGCCGAGATCCACCAACAGTGGGAGGTAAGGCTCTTTGCCTCCTGACGACCACGACCACCCTGACCATCGCGGCCACAAGCACGGTCAGGTCAACGGCTATGGTGCCTTCCCCTCCCGCCCCCTCCGGGTCGGCATCGGTGGGCCTGTGGGCAGCGGCAAGACCGCCCTGGTGGCCGCCTTGTGCCGCGCCCTGGCCTCAAAGTGGTCGGTGGCAGTGGTGACCAACGACATCTACACCACTGAAGATGCCAAGATCCTTTTGCGAGAAGCAGTCTTGCCGGCGGACAGGGTCCTCGCCGTGCAGACCGGGTGCTGCCCCCACACGGCCATCCGGGACGACATCTCCGCCAACCTGGAGGCGGTGGAGACCCTGGCCCAAGCCCACCCCGACCTTGACCTGGTGCTGGTCGAATCGGGAGGCGACAACCTGACCGCCACTTTCAGCTACGGGCTAGTCCATAAACAGATATTCGTCATCGACGTGGCTGGAGGCGACAAAGTGCCCCGGAAGGGCGGCCCCGG
>Ga0302326_10030701_pt1 | contig 10750 bp, 10 predicted proteins | sample Palsa_T0_3_FD_202264 | JGI IMG/M metagenome (GOLD analysis project Ga0302326, IMG submission 202264) | Peat permafrost microbial communities from Stordalen Mire near Abisko, Sweden - Palsa_T0_3 | ecosystem: Environmental > Terrestrial > Soil > Palsa > Peat permafrost | place: Sweden: Abisko...
AGCGGCACGATCCTGACCGGTCTTTGCGGCGCCGCCCTGATGGGAGGCGCCGATTTTGCTTCTCTCGACGGCGAGACCAATTTCGCCGCGGCGCCGGAACGCGTCGAGATGGCGTTGCGCGGAGCGATTGCCGGCATCGGCAGCCGCCTGAACGGCATCCACAAGACCGACCGGCTTGCCGCGGTCAGCGAGCCAAGCGTCGCTCGCCAGATCCTGCGCGTGCCGATCAGCACAAAGGTGCGCGAGCGCGAACTCATCCGCACGCGTTCTTTTGTACGCGTCTCCGGCAATCTTTCACTGGCGCTTTCCGAACTTTCCGCCAACATTCCGCCGTTCAATCCGCAAAAGCTTCTTGCCGACGGCGTGGCGAATGCCGACGACGCGCCACCGGCCGCCGAACCGGACGCCGAAGTATCCTTCGTCACCTGCGATTTCCTGACGGCCGGCGCCAAAGGCAAAGTGACGCCGGCGGTGTGCGACCTCAATTCGCTGTTGCCGAAGGTCAGGCCCTCGACGTTGCTCTCGACCGATGAAATCGTCGCGCGCGTCCGCGACGTTGCAAGCAAGGTGACGGTGACCTCGCCGCTCCTCGCCAATGCCGCAGCGAGCGCGACGCCGGGCCTCAAGCTCAGCTATGCCGCCGAAGGCGATACCGACCCCTATATCGGCTTCGAGGCGCGCGTCGTGCCGGAGAATATCACGCTCCGCCCCAAGACGAATGTCGGGACCGACTGGAGCGAACATATCGTCTTAGTGAAAAAGGGTGAGACGGTCGGCTCGATCCTGCGCGAACTCGGCGCCATACCCGACGAGATCAAGAGCATCCTGGCGGTGCTCGGACCGCGTGCCCGCGAAGGCGGCGTGAAGGAAGGCCAGAAGCTGCGCGTGCTCACCGCCGCAACCGGCCTCGGGCACATGCAGCCGCTGCGCATCATTGTATCCGGCGAAAGCGGGCTCGAAGCAGCGGTCGCGCTATCCGACCACGCAACATACGTCCCGGTCGACATCCGCAACGTCGATACCGACCTTGCCGAGGCGAGCGGGGACGAAACCGGCGAAGACGATGGCAGCGGCGTACGGCTGTATCAGAGCGTCTACGAAACCGCGCTGCGCAATAATGTCCCCGCCGCTGTCATCGAGGAACTGGTCCGCATCTACTCCTACGACGTCGACTTCCAGCGCAAAGTGTTGCCGGGCGATTCGTTCGACGTGCTCTATTCGGACGACGAGAATAACGACGGCAGGAACGAGGTGCGCTACGTTTCGCTGACGGTCGGCGGCGAAACCAAGCGATACTATCATTATCAGACGGCTGACGATGGTTCTTACGACTATTACGACGAGACCGGGAAGAGCGCGAAGAAGTTCCTCGTGCGCAAGCCGGTGCCGATCGGCATCATGCGGTCGGGTTTTGGCGAACGTAACCATCCGCTGCTGCATTATTTGAAAATGCACACCGGCGTCGATTGGGCCGCGCCGTTCGGCACGCCGATCTTCGCCGCCGGCAATGGCAGCATCGACGAGATCGGCCTCAAGGGCGGCTACGGCAAATATGTGCGCATCCGCCACGCCAACGGCTATGAGACCGCCTACGGCCACATGACCGCTTTCGCCCGCGGCCTCAATGTCGGCAGTCGCGTGCGCCAGGGCCAGATCATCGGCTTCGTCGGCTCCTCCGGACTGTCGACCGGCAGCCACGTGCACTACGAGCTCCTTATCAACGACCGCTTCGTTAATCCGATGACCGTTAAACTGCCGCGCGGACGTGTCCTTGACGGCATTACACTGGCCCTCTTCGAAAAGAGCCGCGAGCAGCTCGACGCGCTGATGGCGCACGTGCCCGGGCGCGTCGCCCAAATCCGCTAGCGAGCAGCGCGAGGGATTTCGTGGCTCAAGCGGCCGCCGACGATCGGATCGAAGTGCGTTCGAGCCGGCTTTGGGCGTTGCTCGGCTTTAGGCTTACGCGCTTTCTATTTCCCGCCCGCATGATCGCCGACCATATCGGCATTTCCACCAACATCGTCCAATTCTGGCTCACCCCGTGGCGGCGCACGGACGAGCACCTGCCGATGTCGCACATCGCCGAAGTCGCCCACACGCGGGGCTTTTTCTGGGATCGCATCAGCGTCGAAAGCTCGGGCGGCCTCAATCCTCTGGTCGTCACCGGATTGCCGAAGTCTTCGGCGCGCTACTTCGTCGAGCACGTGCGCGAGCGCATCAAATAAAGCGCCTTCACGCTGCCGCCGCCACCTCGCCGTTGAACTTCAGTCCCTGCTTGCCGGCGGTGATGACGACCTTCTCTCCGTCCTTGATGCGGCCGGAGAGGATCAGTTCCGCCAGCGGGTCCTGCACCGACTTCTGGATCACGCGCTTGAGCGGGCGAGCGCCGTAGGCGGGCTCCCAGCCCTTCTCGGCAAGCCAATCGCGCGCGCTCGGCTCGAGCTTGATGGTAATCTTGCGCTCCTCGAGCAGATGCGCAAGCCGCTCCATCTGGATATCGACGATGCGCGCCATCTCCGACTTCTGCAGCCGGTGGAACAGGATGATCTCATCAACCCGGTTGAGGAATTCGGGCCGGAAGCTTGCGCGCACGATCGCCATCACCTGATCGCGCACGGCCTCGGTGTCCTGGCCTTCCGGCTGGTTGACCAGAAGTTCGGCGCCGAGATTCGACGTCATCACGATCAGCGTGTTGCGGAAATCGACGGTGTGGCCCTGGCCGTCGGTGAGACGGCCGTCATCGAGCACCTGGAGCAGCACGTTGAACACATCCGGGTGCGCCTTCTCGATCTCGTCGAACAGGATCACCTGATAGGGCCGCCGCCGCACCGCTTCGGTCAGCGCGCCGCCTTCCTCGTAGCCGACATAGCCGGGCGGCGCGCCGATGAGCCGCGCCACCGAGTGTTTTTCCATGTATTCCGACATGTCGATGCGCAGCAGCGCGCTCTCGTCGTCGAACAGGAACGCGGCGAGCGCCTTGGTCAGCTCGGTCTTGCCGACACCGGTGGGGCCTAAGAACATGAACGAGCCGATCGGCCGGTTCGGATCCTGCAGCCCGGCGCGGGCGCGGCGCACCGCCGTGGACACGGCCTTGACCGCCTCGGCCTGGCCGACCACGCGTGTGCCGATCTGCTCCTCCATGCGCAGGAGCTTTTCCTTTTCGCCTTCGAGCATGCGGTCGACCGGAATGCCGGTCCAACGCGAAACCACTTGCGCGATGTGGCTGGCGGTCACCGCCTCCTCGACCATGGCGCCGCGGCCTTCGCCGGCCTCCATCGCCTTGAGCCGCTTCTCGATCTCCGGGATGCGGCCATAGGAGATTTCGCCGGCGCGCTGATACTCACCGCGGCGCTGCGCGTTGGCGAGCTCGACGCGCAACTGGTCGAGCTCGTTCTTGAGCTTCTGCGCACCGGAGAGTTTTTCCTTCTCCGATTTCCACCGCGCGGTGAGATCGGCGGATTCTTTCTCCAGGGACTTCAAATCCACCTCTAGCCGCTTGAGGCGCTCCTTCGAGCCCGGATCGCTCTCCTTTTTCAAGGCCTCCTGCTCGATCTTGAGCCTGATGATCTCGCGATCGATCGAGTCGAGTTCCTCGGGTTTGGAATCGACCTGCATTTTCAGCCGCGCGGCGGCCTCGTCCATGAGGTCGATCGCCTTGTCGGGCAGGAAGCGGTCGGCGATGTAGCGGTGCGACAAAGCCGCCGCCGCCACCAGCGCGCCGTCGGTGATGCGGACGCCGTGATGCGCCTCGTATTTATCCTTGAGCCCGCGCAAAATCGAGATCGTATCCTCGACGCTCGGCTCCTCGACATAGATCGGCTGGAAACGGCGCGCCAAAGCGGCGTCCTTCTCGACGTGCTTTTTATACTCGTCGAGCGTGGTGGCGCCGATGCAGTGCAGTTCCCCGCGCGCCAATGCCGGCTTGAGCAGGTTCGAGGCGTCCATGGCGCCGTCGGCCTTGCCGGCGCCGATGAGGGTATGCATTTCGTCGATGAAGAGGATGTAGGCGCCGGCCGCGGACGTCACCTCGGCCAACACCGCCTTGAGCCGCTCCTCGAACTCGCCGCGATATTTGGCGCCGGCGATCAGCGCACCCAAATCGAGCGCAAGCAGCTTCTTGTCATGGAGGCTTTCCGGCACGTCGCCGTTGACGATGCGCAGCGCCAGCCCCTCGACGATGGCGGTCTTGCCGACGCCCGGCTCGCCGATCAGCACCGGATTGTTCTTGGTCCGGCGGGAGAGCACCTGGATGGTACGGCGGATTTCTTCGTCACGGCCGATTACCGGATCGAGCTTGCCGTCGCGGGCGGCTTGGGTGAGGTCGCGCGCATATTTCTTCAGCGCATCGTAGGCGTTCTCCGCCGAGGAGGAATCGGCGGTGCGGCCCTTGCGCAAGGCTTCGATGGCGGCGTTGAGGTTTTGCGGCGTCACGCCGACATGGCTAAGAATTTTGCCGGCTTCGTTGCCCTTTTCCAGCGCAAGCGCGAGCAGAAGGCGTTCAACCGTCACGAAACTGTCGCCGGCCTTTTCGCCCGCTTTCTCGGCGACGTCGAAGACACGCGCCAGCGCCGGATCGAGATAGACCTGGCCGGCGCCGCCGCCGGAAACCTTCGGGCGCTTGGCGAGCGCCGCTTCCACGGCCGCGAGCGCCGCCCGGGAATTGCCGCCCGAACGGTCGATCAGGCCCGCGGCGAGCCCTTCGGGATCGTCGAGCAGAACTTTGAGCAAATGTTCGGGCGCGAATTGCTGGTGTCCCTCGCGCAAAGCGAGCGACTGGGCGGATTGGATGAAGCCGCGGCTGCGGTCGGTGTATTTCTCGAAATCCATGTCTCTTCCCTCGGCCTATCCCGAACGCCCTTACGGCGCGATCGGAACATCGTCATGGGGTTGTTATCGCTAGGCCCCCCGCGGGTCCCTGATCCAGATCAACCGGATCGGGCAACGCCAGGAAGCCGGCAGATCCAAAAAGGCATCCACCACCCATAAATATGGGAATTGGACGGCCCGGCGGAAGAGCCAAACAGCCCCTCCCGGCGGCAAAATCACCCGGTAAGGCGAACTTAAACCCCGGCCGCCGTAATCTTTGCCCTGAACGCGCGCTCGGTCGCGGGGACAAAGATGGGCGAATGCCGCGTAACCAGACGGCCCAAGAGCTTCCTGCGCGGCTTTGTGTATTTCGACAAACGGCGCGGGGTGATGAGTTGCCTCGTTCGCGACCTTTCCGACGACAGTGCGCGCATCAACTTCTCGCAGAGTGTGAGCATTCCCGCGGTAATCAATCTGCACATCCCGCAACGCGACCAGACCTTCCGTGCCAAGGTGACGTGGCGGCGTGGATCGGGCTTGCTCTGACCTCCGCGGTCCCGGTCGCCGCGGCATCGCCGGAGAGCGAACTGATCCAGCGGGTTGCGCAGCTCGAAGCCGAAATCATCGCGCTCAAGCGCACCATCAAGCAGCTCAAGCGCGAAAATCCGAGCGACGGCGAAGTCGAAGCGGCCTGACGCCGCCGTTCCGCCGGTCTCCATTCTATCAGCCGAACATCCGCTCGCCCTGCAGGTCGACGATCTGCCGCGTCTTGCCGAGCGTGAAGTTCACGGCGTCCTCGTAGGTAGCAAAGGCATCGGCGCGGATGAAACGGTACTGCTTGCGCTCGCCGCCGGCCTCGCGCTCGATGATCCCCGCTGTCTGATATTGGCCTTCGCTCTTGTAGGGCGCGGCGCGGATGACGAAGCCTTTGTATTCGACCGGCTCGGAGACTTTCTCGGTTTGGCCGGAGCCAGGCCGGCCGAACAGGGCGCGCAGAAACGACATCACCCGCCTCCCGGGCTTTTATCGAGACGAGGCAGGTTACTCCTTGCCGACGCGATGTCGAGCCGGCAGCTAGCTCGCCTGCACGACGGCCGCGGACTTCGGCGCATCTGCCGCCGCGCCAGCCGCGTGCGACCGATGATCGAGCCGCAACGTCAGGCAGCAGGCCGAGCCGCCGCTGCGCAAAAATACCTCGAGCGGCGTGGCAACGACCGTGTAGCCGCGTTCCTCAAGCTTCCGCCGCAGTGCCGCGCTGCAACGCGACATTATGATGGTGCGATCGACGGACACGGCGTTGGCCGCAAAGCGCGCGGCGTCGATGCGGTCCAGCGCGACGCGATATTCGGGCGCGACGCGCTCGTGGATCGCCGCCAGCGCCGCCGGCGTGAAGGCTTGCGGATAATAGATGACGCTGCCGCAAGGGAGCGCGCAGAACGCGGTATCGAGGTGATAGAAGCTCGGATCGGCGAGCGGCAGCGGCACACAAGGCGCGCCAAGGCATCGCTCGATAAAAGGCGCTGCGGCGGCATCGGAGCGAAAGCCGCAACCCATCCAGAAGTGCCCGCGGCGCGCGTCGAAAATGCAATCGCCGGCGCCTTCGAGCGTCATCCCTTCCGGCAGCGTCACGATCTCGTCGAACAGCCCACGCGCTTGCAGCGCGGCAAAGGCCGCCGCGAATAACGGCTCCTCGTCACGCCGCTCGCCATGACGGAAGCGCGCCAGCACGACTTTGCGGTTGAGCAATACGGCGCCGTTGGCGGTGAAGACGAGATCGGGCAGGCCGGCCGCCGGCTCGATCACTTCGACCGCGGCGCCGGCGGCGGTGAGCGTGCGGCGCAGCCCCGCCCATTGCCGACCGGCCAGTTCATGCAAAGCCTCCCCGCCGTCGGCCCAGGCCTTCGGGTCCATCCAGGGATTGATGCTGTAGGTGACCGCGAAATGTCCCGGCGGGCACATCAGGAAGCGAGGTCGCGAATTTTGGCCGAGCGACGCGTGAATGTTCATCGCGGGTCTGAACCGTCCTTATGCGTCGAGCGCTTGCCCCAAACGAATCGTTACGCCGCCGAATCGTAACACGCGGCGCCGAAGATAGGTGTCGATGCCGCGCACGCAAGCGGCATCGACAGGAACTCACATCTTTTACGCTGTGCTAGTTTTTACGCTGCGCTAGTAGCCGCGCGCATAGAGCGCGACCGCGCGGGCTTCGTTACCGCCGGCGGCGCGATAGGCGCCGGCGAGGTAGCGCACCGCATAGGTCATGTTGGTTCCGGCATCGAGCAGGCCCGCCGCCGAGCCGCCATAACCCATGGCGCGCGCGGTGCCGAGCCGAATTTGCATCAGGCCGTAATTGCCGGCGCTGACGGCGCGCGGATGATAGCCGCTCTCGCGCATGATCACGCGATGCACGAGCGAAGCCGGGACGCCATTGGCGCTGGCCTGCTGCTCGACCATGCCGTCGAACTCCGCATGCCGGTCCGAAGTTGAGCCGAAATAGTGGCGTGCCTTCGGGCCCGCATATCGCGATGCTCCGTAGGCGTCGGCATAGCCGCCGGACGGGCCGTAGAAGGGCGCGTTCGCCGTGTCTTGCTGCGGCGTCGCGTGAGCCAAACGATGCCGATACGCGGATGCCGCATGATGGCGATCGTGCGCATGAGCGAAATTCGCCTGCGCCAGCGCCGTTTGCGCAACCAGGGCGGCGGCGCCGGCGGCACATGTCAGGTAATGCGGGATGCCCAACATCAATTCCACTCCGTTTTTGTGAAAGCCCTCGCCAGAACGCCTTGTCACCGGCAAATCCGGCGCGGGTCCGACGCAACGATGCGCGCGCAGCGGCCATGTTGTGGCAAAAGCACGCGCGAGCCGCCGCGGCATGAACACACATACAAATATTGAGGCGGCCGCGGTGCTAATAGCCGCGCGTATAGAGCGCGACGGCGCGCATTTCGTTGCCGTGGGCGGCGCGGTAGGCGCCGGCGAGATAGCGCACCGCATAGGTCATGTTGGTTCCGGGATCCAAGAGCCCGTCGGCCGGGCCGCGGTAGCCGAGCGCGCGAGCGGTGCCGAGCCGGATTTGCATCAGGCCGTAATTGCCATGATAAACAACGCGCGGATCGTAGCCACTTTCGCGCATGATCACGCGGCGCACGAGCGCGACCGGCACGCCGTTGGCGCTGGCATGTTGCGCGATCAGCGCATCAAGGCCCGCATCCGCGGCGCGCGCCGGCGGCGCCAGCGCCAAGACTGCGAACAAGACCGCAAACAAACAACAAACAAGCACACGCAACATCGATAATAATCCCCAGCGATGCGGCGGCCGAAATGGCAAAGACGCCGCGGTTTGTCGAATGTCCCCTTCTCCCCCACCCGAAGTCGGAAACATCCGACTTCGGGTGGGGAGAGGTAAACTTATATATACGCTACACGCAGCGTTAACCTGCGCGCCAGGGCCCGGCGCCGGCGCATTGCCAATCCGATCAAATCCCACTATATAGTAGGCTTATTCGCGATTGAGCTGAACTTGCCGTCTCGCCCAAAAGGGCCTTTCCCAAGAATCACGCAAAATCCGGATTTGGACCGACGCGAATGGTTCGCACGGCCACAAAAACGCATGAAGCGTTTTTCTTAAGGAGGCCATCATGGCTACAGGTACAGTAAAGTTTTTTAACGCCCAGAAGGGCTACGGCTTCATCGTGCAGGACGCGGGCGGACCGGATGTGTTCGTTCACATCTCCGCCGTCGAGCGCGCCGGCATGTCGAGCCTCAACGAGGGACAGAAGCTGTCCTTCGACGTTGAGCCCGACCGCCGCAGCGGCAAGACGACGGCGACCAATCTGCAATCGACGTAATACGCGCTTATATCTGTAATACCGGCGCCACATTGGCGCCGGTATTTTCGTCTCTTTCCGTCCGCGAATAAGAACAGCGAGAAAAGCGAGACGTGTCATGCCAAGAAAGCCGGGATTGAATTCCGAATTCGTCATGTTCGACGTCGTTTACGAAGACGGCACGCAGCGCTCGAACCGCAAGGTGCCGCGCACGCTCACCGGCGGCATCGAAGGCGACAAGCCCGCCCACGGCTTCCTGATCGAGCAGGACCGCGACATCGCGGAAAAGTCCGGCAGGCCGCCGGCCAAGATCAAGAGCATCGCGCGCTCCGGCGCGAAGAAGAAAGAGCGCGATTACTCCGAGCGCCTGGTCGGCTGAAGTTTCCTACGCTTCGTTGAGCCCCACGCCGCGCTCGCCGAGAAACTTCTGCGCCTCGGCGGTGAGCTGATATTTCGCCGGCGCTTTCGCAGCGCTTGCGGGTTCGACAAAGCCTTCCGCGATCAATCGCTCCAGTCTGCGCATCTTGCCCGCGCCCAACTTGGCCGGAAAGGAATCGCCGATGTCGCACAGGAGCGCAATGTCGTCGTCGCTCAGCAGGCTGTCGGCGGCGGGCGGCAGCGGCGTTTTGGTGATTTGCGACATGAGGGCCTCCGGCGTTTCCAGCACACAATCAAGTCGCGATGCACCCTGCCAGTTCCGCCCTTCTTTCTAGTTTTCCACCGGGCGTTGCCCGACCTGCAGCGGATAAAATTTTTGCTACTATGCGGCCGCGTCGTCGGCACCGAGGTCGATATTCTTTTTGGTGCGGTTAAGCCCGACTTCTAGTTGGACCCGGGGTTCCTTGAGCACATCAGACTGTCGCCACGGGCCGTCGTCGGCCCCGGAGCACGCTTTTTAGAGTTCTTAATTTGTGGGACCCCACGCCGACGACGCAACCCAGGAGGAGAAGATGGAACTGTTGCATCGACGATGTTGCGGTCTCGACGTTCACAAAGAGACGGTGGTTGCCTGCCTACGCCTTGTATCCGATGGCAAGGTCACGACTGAAGTTCGTACCTTCCAGACGACCACGGCGTACCTTCTGAGCTTGTCGGAGTGGTTGGCAGCAAACGATTGCACGCATGTGGCAATGGAGGCGACCGGCGTTTACTGGAAGCCAGTGTGGCACGTCTTGGATGATGGGGAGTTCGAGTTGGTGTTGGCAAACGCTGCGCACGTGAAGAACGTGCCGGGCCGCAAGACCGACGTCAACGATGCTATGTGGCTGGCCGAACTGTTGGCGCACGGTCTGATCCGAGCCAGCTTCGTGCCGGACACGCAGACCCAGGAGATGCGCAACCTGTTGCGCACACGTAAGCAATTGGTTCGTGAGCAGTCGAGCCACGTGCTGCGGGTGCAAAAGACACTCGAAGACGCCAACATCAAATTGGACTCAGTACTCTCCGATTTGATGGGCAAGAGCGGCCGCGCAATGATCGAGGCACTGATTGCCGGCGAAACCAATCCCGCCAAACTGGCCGCCCTTGCCGATCGGCGGGTAAAGGCGTCACATGAGGAGTTCCGCGAGGCTCTTCGCGGCCGCGTGACGAAGCACCATCGCTTCCTGCTGCGCCTTCATCTGAATCAGATCGATGCCCTCGATGCAGCTATGGCCACGCTCGACGCGCAAGTGGAGGCGAATCTTGGGCCCTTTCGCACCGCAGTCGAGCTAATAATGTCGATCCCCGGCATCAAGAACCTCGGCGCCCACGTCATCGTCTCCGAGATCGGAATCGACATGAGCCGGTTTCCTTCGGACGCGCATCTCATCTCGTGGGCTGGCATATGTCCGCGCAACGACGAGAGTGCCGGCAAACGTCGATCCAATCGCCTGCGCAAGGGTGCTCCCTGGCTCAAAACGACGCTGGTGCAGTGCGCCTGGGCGGCGGTAAAAAAGAAAAACAGCTACCTGCAGGCCCAATTCTACCGCATCAGAGCCCGGCGCGGCCCCAAGAAGGCGATCATGGCCGTCGCAGCCTCCATCCTAACCGCCATCTACCACATGCTCAAGGACGGGACGATGTATAAGGACCTCGGCTGCAATCACTTCGATCGCCGTTCAACCGACCAGCAAAAG
>Ga0302326_10030702_pt1 | contig 10750 bp, 7 predicted proteins | sample Palsa_T0_3_FD_202264 | JGI IMG/M metagenome (GOLD analysis project Ga0302326, IMG submission 202264) | Peat permafrost microbial communities from Stordalen Mire near Abisko, Sweden - Palsa_T0_3 | ecosystem: Environmental > Terrestrial > Soil > Palsa > Peat permafrost | place: Sweden: Abisko...
CGTCGTCGCCGTCGACCGGGACGGTCACCGTGCCGCGCCCGTCGAGCTCCGGCGCCTGCCCGCTGATGTCGCGCAGCACCTCGAGGAGATCGTCACGCCGCTCTGTTCTGGCTGGGCGGACGGTCAGCCGCTGCCCGCCGACGACCCGCTTGAGCCCGTTCGGGGTGTCGTGCGCGATCACCCGCCCGTGATCCATCACGGTGATCTCGTCGGCGAGCGCGTCGGCCTCCTCCAGGTACTGCGTGGTCAGCAGCACCGTCGAGCCGTCGCTGACCAGGCTGCGGACCACGTCCCACATGTCCTCGCGCTTGGCCGGGTCAAGGCCGGTGGTGGGCTCGTCCAGGAAGATCACCTGCGGCCGGCCCACCAGCGACGCGGCGAGGTCGAGGCGCCGCCGCATGCCACCGGAGTAGTGCTTGGCCACCTTGCCGGCGGCCTCGGTCAGGTCGAACCACGCGAGCAGCTCGGCGGCGCGCTGCCGGGCGGCGCGCGTGGACAGGTCAAGGAGCTGGCCGATCATGACCAGGTTCTCGGTGCCGGTCAGGTCCTCGTCGACCGAGGCGAACTGGCCGGTCAGCCCGATGCTCTCGCGGACCTTGCCGGGCTGCTTGCGCACGTCGAACCCGTTGACCCGGGCGGTGCCCGCATCCGGGCGCAGCAGCGTGGCGAGAATGCGGACGGCGGTGGTCTTGCCCGCGCCGTTCGGCCCGAGCACGGCCAGCACGCTGCCCCGGCGCACCGCGAGGTCCACCCCGGCGAGGGCCTTCGTCTCGCCGAAGGACTTGGTGAGCCCCGTGGCTTCAATCGCTAGTTCTGTCATGACACCGAGCATGCCCGCACCCGCTGACATAAGCCGCACACGCCGCTGGCACGCCCCGCACACCCCGCTGGCACGATGTCGGTCAGGCCCATTTGGGCGAGCCGATGATCGCCCGGGTGCTGAGAAGACCGCCGGTGATCGCGTTGTCGCCGGCGGTTATGAGGCGCGACCGCTCGGTGGCGGGCAGGTTGTTAGTCAGCAGCCGCCACGCCTGCTCGGTCGTCAGGCTCAGCCGGGCTACCACCCGTGCGCCTGGCTCGTCGCGGTACTCCCATCCGGCCGCGGTGGCGACAAGCTGCCAGGTCCGGGTGACCGGGCCCGAGATGGCGATCGTCACGGTGTCGAGATCGCCGACGCCGTGCTCGCGCAGCAGCGCGTGCACGTCCGCGGCCGTCAGCCCGGCCCGGGCCAGCTCCTTTCCTTGCAGCTCGCCGCCCGCGACCAGAACCCGGGGCGGATGGTCGATCAGGCGGACCACGCGGCTGTGCCGACGGCCGATCGCGACCACGCGATGCGCCACCAGGAGGGTGATCAGCGCGGTCGCCGAGGTAGCGAACGAGGTGTCCGATGCGGTCGCGCCCCGGCCGATGATCGCGCCGATCGCGACGGCGACCGCGAAGTCGAACGAGCTGAGCTGGGCAAGCGTGCGCCGTTCGCCCAGGCGCAGGCCGATAACGGCGACCGCGAAGAGCCGGACAGCCTTGACCGCGACCCAGCCCAGACCGTTCGCGCCACCGAACAGCTCAGGCACCTGCATCACCCCCGCCATTTTGGCGCCGCGGGCAGCGACATCGTCATCGTCAGGCCGCCGCCGGGGGTCTGGGCGGGTTGGAGCGTGCCACGCATCGCCTCGGTCAGGCCGCGGGATACCGCGAGCCCGAGCCCGACGCCAGTCGCGCGGCTGGTGTCGCCGAGCCGCTGGAAGGGCACGAACATCCTCTCCCGGTCCGCCTCGGGGACGCCTGGCCCGCAGTCGATCACGCGCAGCTCGATCCGCCCCCCGCGGGCGCTGACCGCCGCCAGCAGGGCCGCCCGCATCCGGTCAGCCTCCACGGCCTGCTCGGTGCGGCCCGCGACGCCGTGGGCGAGGAAGCCGACCACCGCCGGGGCCAGGAATGCGAGTACATCGGTGGTCACCGAGGCGAGGGTGAACCGCAGCACGATCATCGCGATGGTCCGGGGTTCAGGCCCGCAGGAAGCCGAGCAGCGCGGTGTTGACCTGGCCGGCGTGGGTCCAGGGGATGGCGTGCGGGCCGCCCGCGATCACGACCAGCCGCGCGTCCTTGATCAGGCCGGGCAGCCGCCGGCCGGTCTTGTCCAGCGGCAGGACATGGTCCGCGTCGCCCTGGATGACCAGGATGGGCACGTCGATCTCGGGCAGGTCGGCGCGGAAGTCGGTGGTCCAGGTGCCGATGCAGGCCACCGCGGCGGTGGCCGAGGCGGTCACGGCCAGGTTCCAGCTGGTCTGGAAGGCCTGGTCGCTGATCAGGGTGCCGCGCAGGGTATCGAAGTTGTAGAAGTTGTCCAGGAACCCCTTCATCCACGCCGGGGTATCGGCCGTGGCGGCGGCGGCGAACCCGTCGAACAGGCTCTGCGGGACCCCGTCGGGGTTGTCGGACGCCTGCAGCAGGTACGGCGGGATCGGGGCGACAAGCACGCCCTTGGCGACCCGGGCTGACCCGTAGCGTCCCAGGTAGCGGGTGACCTCGCCGGTGCCCATCGAGTGCCCGACGAGGACGGCGTCGCGCAGGTCCAGGTACTCTAGCAGCGTGCTGAGGTCGGCGGCGAAGGTGTCGTAGTCATAGCCGGCGGTGGGCTGGCTGGACTTGCCGAACCCGCGCCGGTCGTAGGTGATCACCCGGTACCCGGCGCCCAGCAGGGCCGGGACCTGCTTGTCCCAGCCGCGGCCGCTGAGCGGGTAGCCGTGGATCAGCACGACGGGCTGGCCGGCGCCGTGGTCCTCGTAGTAGAGCTCGATGTCGGCGCTGTTCTCAGTGCCGACCTTGACTGTGGGCATGCGGCTTCCTTCCGCTGGTGGGGATGGGATGGTACTTCCCTCAGCGTCGCGCTCCGGGGAGCCGCGTCGCGCCCGTGGTATCACTGGGCCGGCGTGCTGGTCTGCGGTCCGGACGCGCCAGTACTCGGTGCCCGGGGATAGGCTGACGGGCGGACGTTAGTGGTGTCTGGCTGGGAGGCCGTGTGACTTTGACGGGCCGGGTCAGCGAGCGTGGCGTCCTTGACCGGTTCGTGGCGGCCGTGCGGGCCGGTGAGGGCCGGGCCCTGGTGGTGCGCGGTGAGCCCGGCGTGGGCAAGACCGCGCTGCTTGATTACCTGGCCGGGCGGGCAGCGGAGTGCCGGATAGCGCGGGCCGTGGGCGTGCAGTCGGAGATGGAGCTGGCCTTCGCGGGGCTGCATCGGCTGTGCGCGCCGATGCTGGATCATGCTCAGTCTCTTCCGGTGCCGCAGCGTGAGGCGCTGCGGACCGCGTTCGGCCTGTCCGCCGGCCCGGTGCCTGACCGGTTCCTGGTGGGCCTGGCCGTGCTCGGCTTGCTGTCCGAGGCCGCCGGGGAACGGCCGCTGATCTGCGTGCTGGATGACATGCAGTGGCTGGATCATGCCTCGGCGCAGGCGCTGGGGTTCGCGGCGCGGCGGCTGGCGGCCGACCCGGTGGGCCTGGTGTTCGCGGCGCGGGTTCCGGGCGAAGATCTGGCCGGGTTGCCGGAGCTCGCGGTGGCGGGCCTGGCCGAGCGCGACGCGCGGGCGCTGCTGGATTCGGTGCTGACCGGGCCGCTGGATGCGCGGGTCCGGGACCGGATCATCGCCGACACGAACGGGAACCCGCTGGCGTTGCTCGAGTTGCCGCGAGGGCTGACGCCGGCGCAGCTGGCGGGCGGGTTCGGGCTCAGCAGCGCGGTACCGCTGGACGGGCGGATCGAGGAGAGCTTCCGGCGGCAGCTTGAGGCGTTGCCGCCGCAGACGCGGCGGCTGGTGCAGCTGGCGGCGGCCGACCCGTCCGGCGATCCGGTGCTGGTGTGGCGGGCGGCCGGGCGGCTCGCGATCGGCGCCGGGGCGGCCGAGCCGGCGGTGCAGGCGGGCCTGGCGGAGTTCGGCGCGCGGGTGCGGTTCCGGCATCCGCTGGTCCGCTCGGCCGCCTACCGGTCGGCATCGGTGCAGACGAGGCAGCAGCTGCACGGCGCGCTGGCCGAGGTCACCGACGCGGCGGCCGATCCGGACCGGCGGGCCTGGCACCGGGCCCAGGCCGCGCCGGGTCCAGATGAGGAAGTGGCAGCCGAACTTGAGCAGTGCGCGGGCCGGGCCCAGCGCCGCGGTGGTCTCGCGGCGGCGGCCGCGTTCCTGGAGCGGTCCGCCGGGCTGACGCTCGATCCAGCGCGCCGCGCGCAGCGGGCGCTGGCCGCAGCGCAAGCCAAGCTCCAGGCGGGCGCCCTGGACGCCGCGCTCTTCCTGCTGGCCACGGCGGAGGCCGGGTCACTGGATGAGCTGGCCAGCGCCCGGGTGGACCTGCTCCGCGGGCAGGTCGCGTTCGCCTCGGGGCTGGGCAGCGACGCCCCGCCGCTGTTGCTCAAGGCCGCCAAGCGGCTCGAGCCGCTCGACCTCGACCTGGCCCGCGAGACCTACCTGAGCGCGTGGATGGCCGCGCTGTTCGCCGGGCGTTTCGCCGGCGCCGGCGACCTGACCGAGGTTTCCCGCGCCGCCCGGGGCCTGTGCGCGGTCCCCTCGCCACAGCCGATCGCCCTGGTCCTCGACGCCCTCACCCTGCTGGTCACCGACGGGCCCGCCGCCGCCGCGCCGGCCCTGCGGCAAGCCGCCCGCGTGTTTGCCAGCGACACCATCTCCGCCGAAGAACAGATCCGGTGGGGCTGGCTGGCGCAAGGGGCCCCCACCGCCCTGTGGGACGAGGTCGGCTGGCGCGCGCTGCTGGTGCGGCAGGTCCAGCTCGCCCGGGACGCCGGCGCGCTGGACCAGCTCCCGGTCGACCTGGGTGCCCTGGGCACGAACGCCGCCTGGCGCGGCGACTTCGCCGAGGCCGCGGCCCTGATCGCCGAGACCGACGCGGTCTGCGCCGCGACCGGCAGCCGTAGCGCGCCGTTCGCCGCCATGCTGCTCGCCGCTCTTCGGGGCCACGAAGCCGAGGCCGGCCCGCTGATCGAGGCCACCATCGCCGAAGCCACCGCCGGGGGGCAGGGAATCGCGGTGACCTACGCGCACTGGGCGGCCGCAGTCCTGGCCAACGGCCTGGGCCGGTACGCCGACGCGCTGGCCGCGGCCGAGCAGGCCAGCCAGGACTCCCCGGCGCTGTACATGGCCATGTGGGCGCTGCCCGAGCTGATCGAGGCGGCCGCCCGCACCGGGAACACGGGCGTCGCGCACGACGCGCTCGCACGGCTGGCGGAAACGACGCAGGCCGGCGGGACGGACTTCGGGCTGGGGATGGAGGCGCGGTCGCGGGCGCTGGTGAGCGAGGGCGAGACGGCCGAGGGCTGCTACCGCGAGGCGATCGACCGGCTGGGCCGCATCCAGCTGCGTCCGGAGCTGGCCCGCGCTCACCTGCTCTACGGCGAATGGCTGCGCGGCGAGGACCGGCGCCGGGACGCCCGCGCCGAGCTCCGAACCGCCTATGACCTGTTCACCGCGATGGGCATCGAGGCGTTCGCCGAACGGGCCCGGCGTGAGCTGCTGGCCACCGGCGACACGGTGCGCACGCGGACGGTCCAGACGGCCAGCGAGCTCACCGCCCAGGAGGCGCACATCGCCCGGCTCGCCGTCGACGGCCGCAGCAACGCGGAGATCGGGGCCCAGCTATACCTCAGCATCCGGACCGTCGAATGGCATCTCAGCCGGGTATACACCAAGCTCGGAGTCGGCTCACGCCGAGAGCTGCGCTCGGCCCTGGCCCCACCTCGGGCGGGCAGCTTGGCCACCGGCGACCCGAACCGCACTGATCACGCGTGAACGCGGTCAATCGCCTTTGGCGGCTGGGTTCCATTTTTCCTCGATCCGGGCGTAGCGCCAGATGAGCAGGGCGGCCAGCCAGGTGACGAGGAACAGCCCCACGATCACGAACCCGGCGGTGTTGATGTTGAACCGGGACACCAGGCCCCAGAAGCCGGTGCTGCGGCTGAGCCCGCCGATCTCCCGCGGTAGCAGGCTCAGGGCCTCGACCGCGCCGATGACCAGGCAGATCGCCACGGACAGCCTGGTGATGGCGAGGTTGTAGTACACCTTGCGGACCGGGTTGAAGAAGGCCCAGCCGTAGGCCAGGTTCATGAACAGCCCGTCGGTGGTGTCCATCAGCGTCATCCCGGCGGTGAACAGGACCGGCAGGCAGCCGATCGCGTACCAGGGGATGTGCTGCGAGGCCAGCAGCGCGGTGGTGGCCAGCAGGGCCACCTCGGTGGCGGTGTCGAAGCCCAGGCCGAACAGCACGCCGACCGGGTACAGCTGCCACTCCTTGGTGATGACCTTCATCCAGCGGCCGAAGAACCGGCAGAAGAACCCGCGGTTGGCCAGCTGGCGCTCCAGCTCGGCCTCGTCGTACTCGCCGCGCCGCATCGAGGCGAAGACCCGCATGATCCCGGCCAGGACCACCAGGTTCAGCAGCCCGATCAGCAGCAGGAATACCGCCGAGACGGCGGTACCGAACAGTCCCCCGAACCGCTCGAGCCCCGAGCCGCTGTCCGAGACCGCGCCGAAGACCGTCTTCTCCGCCACGACGATCCCGGCCCCGATGGCGACCACGACGGTGGAGTGCCCCAGGGAGAAGAAAAAACCGAACCCGAACGGCCGCGGAGCTCCGGTGCCCTGCCGCTCGCCCAGCACCTTACGCGTGCAGTTATCGATCGCCGAGATGTGATCGGCGTCAAACGCGTGCCGCAACCCGAGCGTGTAGGCCAGCACCGCCACGCCCACCCCGAGCCCCGGGTAATGCGAGGGCAGCACGAACACGAACAAGATGACGAACCCGGCCACGTGCAGGCCCGCGATTACTCCGTACATCGCGATCAGCCGGGCCCGCTCCCGGGCCGTCATCGCCGCGAACGCCTGCCGTACCCGCGTCATCTCCATCCGCCCACGGTCGCCTACGGGCAGGGTCACTCGCACCCGTACCGCCCCTGGCCCGTGGCCCTGGTCCGCGGGCCGCCACGGGCACCGTCAGGACCGGACGACCCTTTTCCGCAGGGCCTGGTCGAGCTCGCGGCGGGAGCTGATGTCCAGCTTGGCGAACACCTTGCGCAGGTGCCACTCCACGGTGCGGCGGCCGATGAACAGCTGGGCGCCGATCTCGGTGTTGGTGAGTCCCTCGTGGGCCAGCTGGGCGATCTCCTCCTCTTGCGGCGTCAGGTCGGCGCGGGTATCTTCGCTGCGCTTGCGCACCTTCTCGCCGGTCGCCTGGAGCTCGCGCCGGGCGCGTTCGGCGAAGGCCTCGGCGCCCATGGACGCGAGCGCGTCGAACGCGGATCGCAGCTGGACGCGGGCCTCGATCCGCCGGTTCTCCCGGCGCAGCCATTCGCCGTAGACCAGCCGGGCGCGGGCCAGGTGGGTCGCCACCCGGGTACTGCTCAACAGCTCGATGGCGGCGCGGTACTCCGCTTCGGCGGCATGTCCCCCGGATACCAGCGCCCGGGACCGCGCCGCCGCCCCGCGCGCCCAGTTGCTGCCGCTCGCCACGGCTAGCCGCGACAGCTGATCAGCCGCCGCGCAGGCACGTTCGTGCTGATCGCTGCGGGCCGCGGCTTCCACCAGCTCATACAGGGCCCAGGGCGAGATGACGATCTCGTCGACGGCACTGGCCCCGTGCGCCGCCGCGGCGGCGGCCCGGTAGTTACCGAGGCCGTTGTACAGCACCGCCTGCGCGTAGTCCGTGTAGGTCAGGGCCGAGCCCTCGCCCCGGTCCGAGGCGCCGCGGGCCATCTCCTGCGCCAGGTCGGCCGCGCCCGGCGCGTCGCCGCGCCACGCGGCGAGCAGCAACGGGACGTAGGGCAAGGTGACCTCTCTGGTCCCCGGGTCGACGCGCTCGCGCTCCATCAGGAAGGCCTGCGCCTTCGACAGCTCGCCGGCCTGGACGTGGATCTCGGCGAGGTAGTCCAGCGCGAACGGAAGCCAGCTGAGGGTGCCGCTCGCCCGCGCCAGCCGGACCTGGCCGTCCGCGAGCTCGAACCACGCCTCGTCGTCCCACAGGTCCATGGCGACCATGTTGTACGCGACGGACAGCCAGCCCAGCTCGTGCGGCTGCGCCCGGTAGCGGCACAGGGCCTCCTTGAGCACGGGGGCGGCGGCCAGGTACCCGTCGGCCAGGCGCACGGCGAGGCCGTGGGTGAGCAGCCGCGAGTGCGGCTCGGAGCCGGCTGGCCCCAGCGTCGCGGATCTCGCGGCGCGCGCGACCTGCCTCGCGTCCTGCCCGCGGGCGAGCCGGCCGGCGTAGATCGCGGCGACCATGGCTTCGAGGTAGGTCTGCCGGGCCAGTTCGGCGTCCAGGCTCTGCAGCCGCTGGGCGGCCTGCAGCATGAGCGGCGGCGCGTCGCCGCCCCGCCTGAGCGCGAACGCGATCTGCGCCCGCATCCGCTGCACGCGCGCCTCACCGAGTTCGCCCCGCGGTCCGAGCTCAGCCGTGACCAGACAGGCCTGAGCGGCCTCGAAATCCCCGGCGGCGTACTTCGCCCCGGCCGCCGTCAGCGCCCGGGCCGCGCGGTCGCCCAGGTCCGGAGTGAGCACCACGGCTCGCTCCCAGAAGGCCGCGGCAGCGGCTATCCCGCCTCGGTGCAGGGCCCGGCTGGCCGAGTTGATGAGCTCCTGCGCCACCGCCTCGTCGGGCCCGGCCGCCGCGTGGGCGCGGTGCCAGGCCCGGCGGTCAGGGTCGGCCTGCGGATCGGTCGCCGCGGCCAGCGCCTCGTGCACGGCTCGCCGGTCATCGGCGGAGGCGGCCCGGTAGGCGGCCGAACGCACCAGGGGATGCCGGAAGCGCACGTTCGCACCGAACTCCAGCAGGTCGGCTGCGGCGGCGAGGTTCACGGTCCCGGTGTCCAGGCCGAGGAGCCGGGCCGCCCGGAGGATCAGCGCCGGGTCACCGACCGGGTCGGCCGCCGCGAGCAGGACCAGCCGCTGGACGTCGTCCGGCAGCTCAGCCAGGCGCGCGGCGTACTGATCTTCGATCCGGCCGGGCAGATCTCCCGCGGCCGGAAGGGCGAACCCGCCGGCCAGGTCGGCGGGGGTCCGGCCCAGGTAGAGCTCGAGCAGGGCCAGCGGATGGCCGTGTGCCTCCTCGAGAATCCGGGCCCGGACGCTCTCGTCCAGCGGACCCGAGGTGACCGTCGCCAGCAGCGCCCGGGCCGACTGCTCGTCAAGTCCGCCCAGCCGGAGCTCGGGCAGACCCGCCAGGTGATCCGGCGCGGGATCCCCTAGCGCCGGCGTCCGGATCGCGAACACCAGCCCTATCCGCTCCGCCAGCAGGCGGCGCCCGACGAAGCCGAGGACCTGCGCGGAGGCCTGGTCGAGCCACTGCGCGTCGTCCACGACGCACAGTATCGGCTGCTCCTCGGCCGCCTCCGCGATCAGGCTGAGCGTCGCGAGGGCGACCAGGAACGGGTCGGGGCTAGCCCCGGAGGCCAGCCCGAACGCGACGCTGAGCCCGCGCCGCTGAGGTTCGGGCAGCGACGCGAGGCGGCCGAGCATCGGCGCGCACAGCTGGTAAAGCCCGGCGAAGGGAAGCTCCATCTCCGACTCGACGCCGGCCACCCGGGCCACCCAGAACGCGGACGCCTCGGCGCTCAGCTGCCGCAGCAGTTCCGTCTTGCCGATCCCCGGCTCTCCCCGCACGACCAAGACGGCGCTCCGGCCGCTTCGTACCTGCGCGATGAGCCGCCGGAGGATCTCCAGCTCGCCGGTCCTGCCGAACAACCCGGGCGGAGAATTCACAGCCACGCCCACCATTCGGAGTGAGAGCTAGCGAAGACGCTTCACCGCCACGCTATCTCGGCTGGGCCGCAACGGGCCAGACGACGCGAGACCGCGGGTGGTCATCGTGACGGGGTACTCCATGGCCGGGGGCCGGGTGCGGTCAGGTCCCAGTCCGGGCGGATCTGGCGGGTCACCTCGCGCAGATCGCGGCGCAGGTCCTCGAACGACGGCCGGCCCCAGAACCAGTAGCCGTCGTAGACGCTGAAGATGACCAGCCCCGGCCTGAGCACGAGCGTGTACGGGATCATCGGGTCGTAGTAGGAGTCGGTGTACTCCTGGATATCAAGGTCCTGCTGAACCTTGCGGCCGACGTCGGACAGGAAGGTCCACGGCGCGGCGACCGAGTCGCGGAACTCGTTGGTCTTGAGGATGCTGTCGGTCGAGATGGTGACGATCTGGGTGTCAGAGACGCGGATCTTCGGGTAGCTGGCCGCCAGCTCCAGGTGCTGCTGGTGGTCCTTCGGGCAGAACCCGCCGCGCGAGAGCACCAGGATCATCGGGTCGATCCCCTGCAGCTCGCTAAGCCGGCGCCGGGTCCTGGTGTGGTCGGTCAGCTCGTAGTCGGGGAAGGTCCCGCCGGGCACGATGTCGGCGCGCATGGTTTGCTCCTCAGCTGGGGTCCGGTGGACCTCCGGGCCGGCGACGGGATTGGCCGCGTCGCCGGCCCGGAGAAGCCGTCTTAGCGGCTCGGGTTGGGCGGGCCGAGGTAGGGGAAGCGGGCCAGCAGGTCGTCGTGCGGCTTCAGGCCCGACGGCGGGACCTTGCCGTTGGTCAGCCAGGCGAAGCGCAGGCTGTACACGTCGTCGGTGAGGATGCGGCCGTTCGGGTAGGTCGCGGGCTGGGTGCGGTCGTAGTGCAGGATGTCGGGCAGCACCTGCAGGGCGGCCGCGTTGGCCTGCTCCGGGGTGTAGCCGCCGGCGTTCCGCAGGATCGCCGAGCACGGTTCCAGGTAGTTGG
>Ga0302326_10030704_pt1 | contig 10750 bp, 10 predicted proteins | sample Palsa_T0_3_FD_202264 | JGI IMG/M metagenome (GOLD analysis project Ga0302326, IMG submission 202264) | Peat permafrost microbial communities from Stordalen Mire near Abisko, Sweden - Palsa_T0_3 | ecosystem: Environmental > Terrestrial > Soil > Palsa > Peat permafrost | place: Sweden: Abisko...
CGTCTCGGCCAACGTGCTCAACATCTACTCGGGCGCGCTTTCGTTCACCGCCATCGGCATCAAGCTGCCGCTGGCGCTGCGGCGGGCGATCGTCGCCCTCGGGTTCGGCATCATCGGCTTCTTCCTGGCCTGGAGCGGACTGCACAACGCGGGCACGAAGTACGAGAACTTCCTGCTGATCATCGCCTACTGGATCGCGCCGTGGCTGGCCGTGGTCTTCTGCGACCAGGTGCTCCGCCGCGGCCAGGACCCCCGGCAGCTGGAGAGCCTGCTGTTCGACACGAAGTACTCGAACTGGGCCGGGCCGGTATCCATGCTGATCGGCATGGGCGTGTCGATCTGGCTGTTCTCCAACCAGACGGAATACATTGGGCTGGTTCCCACGCACGTCCCGTCCGTCGGCGACCTCACCTTCGAGGTGGGCTTCGTCGTAACGACCGTTATCTACCTGGCCTGGCGCAAGCTGGCCGGAACCGGGAGTCCGGCTCTCGAACGCGGCTAAACCTCCTCATTGGTCCCGGCTGCGCTAGTAGCCTGGCGTACCTGTCTCCGGGGGCGGCGCGCTGCGCCTGCTGAGGTGAGGCGGGCGTGCCGACGCGAGAAAGGGATCCCTGCCGCATGGTGAGCTTTGCCACTGCGCTGTACCGCCGGTCCAACCTGCTGTTCGTCGAGGTCGCCAAGTTCGGGATCGTGGGCTCGAGCGCGGCCGTCCTGGACCTGGGAGGCGCGGCCGTCCTGCACGGCGTGGTCGGCATCGAGCCGCTCACCGCCAAGATCATCTCCACGCTCATCGCGACCGTGTACTCCTACCTGGGCAACCGGCTCTGGGCGTTCCGGCACCGCGCCAATCACAGCCTGCCCCGCGAATGGCTGGTCTTCTTCGCGCTCAACGGGGTCGGGCTGGTGATCGCCCTCATCATGATCGCGTTCACCGAGTACGGGCTCGGCCTGCACAGCCAGCTGTCCTACAACGCGGCCCAGATCGGGGGCACGGCGCTGGCCACCGTCTTCCGCTTCTGGGCGTATCGCAAGTGGGTCTTCATGGCGCCGCCCGCCGCCGTGGAGCCGGCCGCGGACCTGGTGAGCGCGGGCTAGGTCCCTGGTCAGGCCGGGCCGGTGACCACGGGCGGCCGTTCGTCGGCGCCGCGGATGCCACGGGGCAGGAACACGGCGAACACCGCGGGGCGCGGGCGGACCAGGACCACGTTGCCGCCATCGGCGGCGGCGACCGTCCGGGCCAGGGCGAGGCCCAGCCCCGTCCCGCCGGGGTTGCCGCTGACATTGCGCTCGAAGATCCGCGGCACGAGGTCGTGCGGCACCCCCTTGCCCTCGTCCCGCACTTCCACCACCACGGATTTCGGGGTCCGTGACGTCCGGATCGTCACTGTCCCCGCGCCGTGCACCAGGGCGTTGTCCAGCAGGGTGGCGACCACCTGGGCCAGGGCCCCGCTGGTGACGTAGGCGCGCAGGCCCTTCTCACCGACCAGTTCCAGCTTCCGGTTGGTCCGCCGGAACGCGTGGTCCCACTCGACGACCTGCTGGGCCAGCACGTCGTCAATGGAGATCATCGACGGGACCGTGCGCGCGGCCCGGCGGGTCCGGTCGAGCAGCTGGCTGACCACCTCGGCCAGCCGCTCGGTCTGAGCCAGCGCCGCTGCCCCCTCCTCGCGGACCACCTCCGGCTGGTCGGCCGCCCCGACCATCTCCTCCAGCCGCATCGACAGCGCAGTCAGCGGGGTGCGCAGCTGATGGGAGGCGTCGGCGGCGAAGTCGCGTTCCGCCGAGAGAAGGTCAGTGATCCGCCGCGCCGAGCTGTCCAGCCCCTCGGCCACCTGATCGAGTTCGCGCACCCCGTACCGGCGCCCGAGCGGGCGGGCGTCGCCCAGGCCGAGCCGGTCCGCGGCACTGGCCAGTTCTTCGAGCGGGCGGGTGAGACGCCGGGCCTGCCAGGTGGCCAGGACCACGGCCACCGCGATGGCGAGCAGCGCCAGCGATCCGATCAGGGCCATCGCGCCGGTTACCCGGCTGTACCGGAACGAGTCGTCCGCCTGGATCGTGACGGTGAAGTTCTTGGTGGCCGAGTGAGCGGTGATCGCGCCGCTTTTCTTGATCGGGTCACCGATGGTGACCGTCCGGACCCCGTTCTGCGTAATGCTGATATACCGGTCGGGCAGTGACTCGGCCGCCGAGGCCGCGCCGTTCACGTCGGGCCGCAGGCCGACGTTCAGCCGGGCCTGCAGTGACCGGGCGGCCGTCGTGGCATCCCGCTGGACCTGCTGGGTGGCCGCGCTGATCTGCAGGCGGCTGAGCACGAACGCCAGCGGCAGGCCGAGCAGCAGCACAGCCGTCATGACCACCGCGAGGGTGGATATGAGCAGGCGACGGCGCATGGATCAGCCTCCCGGCGCCGCTGCCAGCCCAGGGCCGGCCAGGCCCTCAGTCACCCCGCTCAAACCGGAATCCGACCCCCCGGACGGTGGTGATGTAGCGGGGACTGTGCGCGTCGTCACCGAGCTTGCGGCGCAGCCATGAGATATGCATGTCCAGGGTCTTCGTCGACCCCCACCATTTGCTGTCCCAGACCTCACGCATGATCTGCTCACGGGTGACCACCTTCCCCGCGTCCGCGACCAGCACGCTCAGCAGGTCGAACTCCTTCGTAGTGAGCTCAAGCTCATTGTCGCCGATCCACGCGCGACGGGCGTCCCCGTCGACGCGCACGCCCTGCACCACGCTGGTCTCGGCGTTGCCGCGGCGCAGCAGGGCGCGGACCCGGGCCAGCAGCTCAGCCAGCCGGAACGGCTTGGTCACGTAGTCGTCAGCGCCGGCGTCCAGGCCGATCACGGTGTCCACCTCATCCGCCCGCGCGGTCAGGATCAGCACCGGCACGCCCTGCCCATCGGAGCGCAGGCGGCGGCAGACCTCCAGGCCGTCCAGGCGGGGCAGGCCGATGTCGAGCACAATGAGGTCTATGCCACCACCCAGGGCGGCCTCCAGGGTGCTCGGCCCGTCCGGCGCCACGTCAACGTCGTAACCTTCGCGGCGGAGCGCACGGGCAAGCGGCTCTGATATCGATGCATCATCCTCAGCCAGCAAAACGCAGGTCATGCTCAGATCCTAGGCACATCCCAGCGATGATGGTCCCGAACAGCCCGCTGACGTGCGATCTCCTAGGCCACGCCCGGCTTCCCGTTCCGGTTATATCCGGCTCATCTGGCCCGGCGGCGATGAGTTCCCGGTGGCCGTTTCGTCATATCCATCGTGGGATGCGAGCTGGCGCGGCCCGCGGCCCGGCCTGCTACAGGGCCAGTACCCAGGCCCTATGCGGGCCCCCGGCGGCCCGCCGGGGGCCCGCCGGGGAGGTTTTCCATTCGCCCATACCGCCGCCCGGCCGGTAGGTTCGTGTGGGCGCGGACGTTGCTGGGCCGACGGCCCGCTCAGGAGGAAAAAGGGTGACACAGATTAACTCGGGTCCGCATCGCTCGGGGCCGGCGATTCTCGTGGAAGGCCTGACCAAGTCCTTCGGGGAGGTCCGCGCGCTGCGCGGGATCGACCTGTCAGTGCCCAGGGGGACAGTGCTGGGCGTGCTCGGCCCGAACGGCGCGGGTAAGACGACCGCCGTCCGCATCCTGACCACGTTGCTGCGGCCAGACGCCGGGCGGGCCCTGGTGGAGGGCCGCGATGTGGTGCGGGAGGCCGCCGCGGTCCGCCGCTCGATCGGGCTGTCGGGGCAGTCGGCGGCCATTCAGGAGGAACTCACCGGCCGGGAGAACCTGGAGATCGTCGGGCGCCTCTACCATCTGAGCTGGCCAGATGCTCGCCGTCGGGCCACCGAACTGCTGGAGCAGTTCGACCTGACCGACGCGGCCGACCGGCCGGCCAAGAACTTCTCCGGCGGCATGCAGCGCCGGCTGGACCTGGCCGCTAGCCTGGTCGGCCAGCCTCAGGTCCTGTTCCTCGACGAGCCGACCACCGGCCTGGATCCGCGATCGAGGCTGGGCATGTGGGGGATCATCCGGTCGCTGGTGGCCGGCGGAACGACGCTGCTGCTCACCACGCAGTACCTGGACGAAGCCGACGAACTGGCCGACGAGATCGTGGTCATCGACCAGGGCCTGGTCATTGCCGCGGGCACGGCCGAAGAGCTGAAGGGCCGGGTCGGCGGGGACGTGATCGAGTTCACGGTGCCCGATCGTGACCGGATCGCCGACGCGGTCGCGGCGATCAGCAAGATCGGTGATGGTGAGCCGCACGTCGACACGGAGACCGGCGTGGTCGGCATGGGTGTCGGCGGCCGCGGCTCGGAAGCGCTGATCGAGGCGGTGCGCGGGCTGGACGCGGAGGGGGTCGTGACGCGCGGTCTCGCCCTGCGCCGGCCGTCCCTCGACGACGTGTTCCTCGCCCTGACCGGGCACGCGGCCGAGGAGACGGAGCCGCCGGGCAAACGCCGGCGCGGCCGCCGGAAAGCGGGCCAGGACACCGTGAAGGAGGCGTCATGACCGCGGTCGCATTTGCGCCGGCCCAGCCGGGAGAACCCGGCCTGCTGATCCGGGCCCGCTGGGCGGTGAGCGACACGCTCACCATCACCCGGCGCAACCTGCTGGTCTGGATGCGGGTACCGGCCTACATCGTGTTCACCGTGATCCAGCCGGTGATGTTCGTGCTGCTGTTCCGCTACGTGTTTGGCGGCGCGATCCCGGTGCAGGTCAAGGGCGGCTATGTCAACTTCCTGATGCCGGGGATCATCGCGCAGACCGCGGCGTTCGCGACGTTCGGCACGGCCATCGCACTGGCCCAGGAACTGCAGAAGGGCGTGATCGACCGGCTGCGGTCGATGCCGATGGCGCGCTCGGCGGTGCTGGCCGGCCGGCTGGTGGCCGATACCGGGCGGATGCTCGTCACGATCCTGATCATCGTCGGGATAGGTTACGCGGTCGGTTTCCGGTTCGAGAACGGCGTGGTCCCGGCCATCCTGATGGTCGTGCTGGCCACCGTGTTCGGGCTGGCGGTCTGCGTCATCGCGGCCTTTACCGGGCTGGCCATCGGGGATGAGGAGTCGGTGCAGGCGTTCGGGCTGATCTGGCTGTTCCCGATCACGTTCGTCAGCTCCGCGTTCGTGCCGATCCAGTCCATGCCCGGCTGGCTGCAGGCCTTCGCCAACAACCAGCCGGTTACCTACGTCATCAACACGATGCGGGCGCTGGCCCTCGGCGGTCCCATCCAGGCCGACCTGTGGAAGAGCCTCGCGTGGCTGGCCGGGATCTTCCTCGTGTTCGCGCCGCTGGCCGTGCGCGCCTACAAGCGGGCGGCCTGAGGCAGGCCGGGGCAGCTGGCCCGGGATCAGCCGGGTCAGGGATCAGCCGGCCCGGGTCAGCGGCCGCCGGCCAGGCGGCGGTCGCGCTGCTGCAGGCCCATCTCGCCGTAGGGGTAGTCGGCGGCCCGCGGGTCGCTGGCCGCGTCGAGTGCCGCGGTTTCCGCGGCACTCAGCTGTAGCTGCGCGGCCCGGAGATTGGCCTCGAGCTGTGCGACCGTGCGCGCACCGAGGATGGTGGCCGTCACCCCGGGCCGGCCAGTGACCCAGGCCAGCGCGACCTCGGCCATCGACACCCCGCGGTCGCCCGCGACCTTCTCCGTCGCCTCGATGACGTCCCAGGTCCGGCCCCGGCCCCGGCGGTCGTAGGCCTCCATGCCGCGATCGGGGTCTTCGCCCAGCCGGGTCGCGCCGGCCGGGCGCTGGTCGCGCCGGTACTTGCCGGACAGCCAGCCGCCGCCGAGCGGGCTCCACGGCAGCAGCCCGAGGCCTGCGTCCAGCGCGGCGGGCACGATCTCCCACTCGATCTCACGGACCAGCAGGCTGTACTGAGGCTGAAGGGTGACCGGGCCGGCGACGTTGAGCGCCCGGGCCAGGTGCACCGCCTTGGTCAGCTGCCAGCCGGTAAAGTTCGACAGCCCGTAGTAGCGGATCTTGCCGGCCCGGACGAACCCGTCGAGGGTGCTCAGCGTCTCCTCCAGCGGCGTCCACGGGTCGAACGCGTGGACCTGATAGAGGTCGACCGCCTCCCGGCCCAGGCGGCGCAGCGAACCGTCGAGCGCGCGGGTGAGGTGCCGCGCGGACAGCCCGTCTCCGTTGGGGAAGTCATCCAGCGGGAAGCGGCCCTTCGTGGCCAGCACCACCGGCTCAGTGATCCCGGCCGGCCGGCTGGCGAACCAGCGGCCGATGATCTCTTCCGAGATGCCGCCGCCGTACACGTCGGCGGTGTCGACGAAGGTGCCTCCCGCCTCGGCGAAACGGTCGAGCTGCTCGTGCGCGGCCTGCTCGTCCGTCTCCACGCCAAAGGTCATGGTGCCCAGGGCAAAACTCGACACAGCGCAGCCGCTGCGCCCCAGCGTCCGATAGTCCATGTATAAAACTTACGCCGTCGATATCCGGGGGGTCTGTCCGGTTATGGTGGGGCCCATGGCCCAGCGACTGCTTACCGAGCGCCTGGCCCTGCGGCCATGGAACACCGACGACGCTGAGGCGGCGCTGGGCGCCTACGGTGACACCGGGGTCGCGCGGTGGCTGGCTCCGGCGATGGACCGGGTGCACGACCCGGCGGCCATGCGCCTCGTCCTGCAGCAGTGGATCGCCGAGGACGCGCGGATGATGGCGCCGGCCGGCCGCTGGGCGGTCGAGCTGCGCGAGGACAAGCGGCTGATCGGCGGGGCGACCCTGCTGCCGCTGGCGCCGGATGAGGAATTCGAGATCGGCTGGCAGCTTCACCCGGACGCGTGGGGGCACGGCTACGGCACCGAGACCGGGCTCGCGCTGGCCCGCTGGGCGTTCGAGCAGGGGATAGAGCAGGTCATCGCCGTGGTCCGGCCCGCCAACACCCGCGCCGCGGCCATGGTGCGCCGGATCGGCATGGAGTGGGTCGGCGAGACCGAGAAATACCACGAGCTGCGCCTGCAGGTATTCCGGCTGCGCCCCGGGGACCTGCCCACACCGCCCCGTTAGTCCCGGCTCCCGCCACGCGCGGGGCGGGCGGAATCGGGGCGGGCGGAATCTAAGCTGCGGACCTCCGCGGCTCACACAGGCGTGACCCCGTGCCGGCGCCGGGGCTGCGGGCGGTCCTTCCCGGCCGCCGCGGCGAACCGGCGGATCAGCTCCGCCCGCAGGTCGGCAGGCAGCACTACGTCGTCGACGACCAGTTCGCCCGCGAGCCGCAGCACGTCGATATCGCCGTCGTAATCGTCACGCAGCCGCTGGGTCTCCTGCTCGCGCGCGGCGGGGTCCTCGATGGCGGCCAGCTTGTTGTAATAGACCGCGTTGACGGCGGCCTCGGCCCCCATCACGGCGATCTTCGCGGTGGGCAGGGCGAGCGTCGCGTCCGGCTCGAACCCCGGCCCCGCCATCGCGTACAGGCCTGCCCCGTACGCCTTCCGCACCACCACGCAGATCTTCGGCACGGTCGCCTCGGCCACCGCGCTGACCATCTTCGCGCCGTGCCGGATGATGCCCTGCCGTTCCACGGCCGTGCCCACCATGAAGCCGGGCACGTCGGCCAGGAAGAGCAGCGGCACGTTGAACGCGTCGCACAGCTGGATGAAGCGGGCCGCCTTGTCGGCGGAGTCGACGAACAGCACTCCCCCCTTGAACATCGGGTTGTTCGCCACGACGCCGACGGCCTGGCCGGCCAGCCGGGCGAATCCCACGGTGAGCTCACGGGCCCACAGCGCGTGGATCTCGAACAAAGACCCCTCGTCAACCAGGCCGCGCAGGTATTTGCGCATGTCGTAGGCCTGCCGGTCGCTCTCGGGGACGAGCGCGGCCAGGTCGGTGGGCACCGGCTCGGCCGACGGCCCGGCGGGCGGCGCCTGCTGCCAGTTGGCCGGCAGGTAGGACAGGTACCCGCGGACCGCCTCCAGCGCGTCCTGCTCGGTGGCGGCCAGGTAGTGGCCGCACCCGGACACGGTGCAGTGCATCCGGGCGCCGCCCATCTCCTCCAGCGTGGTCTTCTCCTTGACCACCATCTCGACCATGCGCGGGCTGCCCAGGTACATCGAGGCGTTGCCGTCCACCATGGCCACGTAGTCGCAGAACGCGGGGATGTACGCACCGCCCGCCGCCGACGGCCCGAACAGCGCGCACACCTGCGGGATGGAGCCAGACGCCCGGACCTGGGTGTGGAAGATCCGGCCCGCCCCACGCCGCCCGGGGAACATCTCCACCTGGTCGGTAATCCTCGCGCCCGCCGAGTCCACCAGGTAGACCATGGGGATCTGGGACTGGTACGCCTTCTCAATGATCCGGATGATCTTCTCGACGGTGCGCGCTCCCCACGAGCCCGCCTTGACCGTCGAGTCGTTCGCCATCAGCGCCGCCGGCCGGCCGCCGATCGTGGCGGTCCCGGTCACCACCCCGTCGGCCGGCAGGCCGTCGGCGAGCACGTTCGCGTACCGCCCGTCCTCGGTGAAACTTCCCTCGTCCACCAGCAGCGCGACCCGCTCCCGCGCGAACAGCTTCCCCGTCGCCCGGGCCGCGTCGTGGTATCGCTGCGCCCCGCCGCGCTCCACCCGCTCCCGCAACTCGCCCAGCTCAGGATGCCCGCCGTGCGGGTCACCCGTGTCAGCATGCTCAGCCACGTTCGCGACCCTACCTGGCCCGGCCGATTTTCATGATCACGGAATGTTTTTCGCACATGCGACCCAAAATATTCCGTGATCATGGAGCCGAGAGTAGGGGAGGGGCCGCGCCGGGGCGGCGGGGGTGCGGGGAACGCGTCACGATCTCGGATGGGGCCGCATCAGGGAGGGGGGAGGAAGGGACGGCGAGCGTTATGCCGGAATTGTACGGGTTCTCGGCCCGGCCCGGAGTACTTGCGAGGGCAGCTGGCGGCCGATGATGCGCTCGGCTTCCGCGGCCGCGTCGATCATCGCCTCCAGGTTGACGCCGGTGGCCACGCCCATGTCCTCGACCATGTGCACCAGCTCCTCGGTGGCGATGTTGCCGCTGGCCCCGGGCGCGTAGGGGCACCCGCCGAGCCCGCCCACCGAGGCGTCGAAGTCGTCCACGCCCAGCTCCAGCGCGGCCAGGACATTGGCCAGGCCGGTGCCGCGGGTGTTGTGGAAGTGCAGGTTGAGCGGCACGTCGGGGTGCTGCGAGCGGAACCCGCCGACCAGCTCGCGGACCCGCCGCGGGGTGGCCATGCCCGTGGTGTCACCGAACGAGATCGAATCCGCCCCGTCGGCCACGGCCCGGCCGGCCACCGCCACGGTCCGCGCCACCGGCACGTCGCCCTCGTAGGGGCAGCCCCACGCGGTCGCGACGACCACCTGGCAGCTGGCCCCGCGGGCATGCGCCTCGCTGATGATCACCGCGATGTCGTCCAGCGACTCGGCGGTGCCCCGGTTGACGTTCTTGCGGTTGTGCGTGTCGGAGGCGGACACCACGACCTCCAGCTCGGTCAGCCCGGCGGCCAGCGCGCGGCGCGCCCCCCGCAGGTTCGCGGCCAGCGCCGAGTAGCGGACGGACGGTGTCCGGGCGATCCCCTGCCACACCTCATCGGCGTCGGCCATCTGCGGGATCGCCTCCGGGCGCACGAACGACACGGCCTCGATCCGGCTCACCCCGGTCCCGGACAGCTGGTCGATCAGCGCGATCTTGGCCGCAGTCGGAACCGGATCCTCGTTCTGCAGCCCATCGCGCGGCCCCACCTCACGCAGCGAGATGCGGCCGGGCCGGTCAGCCATCCCGGTTCACGCTCCCGGCCACTGCGGGGCCCGCTTCTGATTGAAGGCCTCGATACCTTCACGCCTGTCCGCCGAGAATGCCGTCGCATGCCAGGCGGCGTCCTCGATCTCCAGCGCCGCCGCCAGGCCCACCCCCCAGCCCTGGCGGATGGCTTTCTTCGCGGCCATCACGGCCACCGAAGAGTTGCAGGCGATGGCCCCGCCCATCTCCAGCGCCTGCTGATCGGCGGCGCCCGCCGCCACCAGCCGGTCCGCGAGGCCGATCCGCTCCGCTTCGGGGGCGTGCACCCGGCGCCCGGTCAGGACCAGGTCGTTGGCCCGGCCCAGGCCGAGGCGCCGCGCGGCCAGCTGGGTGCCGCCGCCGCCGGGCACCAGCCCCACGCTCGTCTCGGGCAGGCCGAACACGGCGGTCGCGTCGGCCACGATCAGGTCGCAGGACAGGGCGAGCTCACAGCCGCCGCCCAGGGCCCACCCGTGCACGGCCGCGATGACCGGCTGCGGGAGCGCGAGCAGGCCTGCGAACGCGGCGCGGAACACCGGCCGCTGGGCCAGCAGCTGCGCGTCGGACATCGCGTTGCGCTCTTTGAGGTCGGCTCCCACGGAGAACGCCCGGTCCCCGGTCGCGGTGAGCACCACGGCGCAGACGCCCCGGTCCGGGCCGAGGTCGGCGCACACCTGGGCCAGCCGGACGGCCATCGCCGTGTTCAGGGCGTTGAGGGCCTCCGGTCGCTCCAGGACGATCTCCGCTACCCGGCCGTGCCCCAGCACGTGCCGGCGAACTGACACCCCATCCATGAGCGCAGGGTACAACGCGTCCCCGGCCAGGCCGCTCTGGGTGGGCGGCTGGGGTGCAGGCGGCCAGGGGGCAGGCGGCTAGGGGCGTCCCCGGCGCTCGTCACGGCCCAGGCGTAGCTGCTCGTCCTCCACCAGCTGGAACAGCGTGGCCTGGACCTTCTCTACCTGAGGGATCTCGCTGAGGACGAGCTGGCCATGCTCGCCCGCGGACTCGACGGTCAGC
>Ga0302326_10030706_pt1 | contig 10750 bp, 9 predicted proteins | sample Palsa_T0_3_FD_202264 | JGI IMG/M metagenome (GOLD analysis project Ga0302326, IMG submission 202264) | Peat permafrost microbial communities from Stordalen Mire near Abisko, Sweden - Palsa_T0_3 | ecosystem: Environmental > Terrestrial > Soil > Palsa > Peat permafrost | place: Sweden: Abisko...
CCCGATGGCGTAACTCGCAAAGATGGCCATGGCAATGTCGCCATGCCGCCTCAACCCGCCACGACTGGCGATTTTGCCGACGGCTGTTTGTAGCCAGCATTATTTTATCGACGCAAACGCCCGGTTCTATCACGGGCGAGAATTTCGCCCCGAAAATCAGCGCGGCGGCGGCCGCTGCAACAAGTCAACGGTTAGTCCGATCATTCATGGCTGTTCCCTAGTCAAGGACGCAAGGGCAAATCAACGGTTCTGTTGAGGCAGCCACCAGTTCTTTTCAATCATGCCGCCTACGATACATTGTATATTGCCATTCCTATTCCTGTTCTTTGACCTTGGTCAGTTTTGCGGCTTTGGCGTTTTTGTCGGTCACCATCGCCCGGAATTTCCATGTTTTGCCCGGCTCGATGACCTCGGTGTAATCGGTGGCGGAGCCGAGTTTGTTACGATGCGCGTCCAGAATGTCCAGTTCGACCTTGACGCCAAATCTCTGGCGCGTGCTTTCGTTGGTGAGCGAGCCGATGGCATAGATCAAACTGTTATTGCCCGAATTGTCCAAGCTTACTTTGCTGGCTTTCAAGCCATGCCACGGGTCCGGCGGAGGCTTGGGCTTGGGGGGCGGAAGTGGGTCCGGACCGGCGGAGTCGGCGCCGGAAGGTTGGACGGGGCGGGATGGAGTCGCGACTGCTTGTTTGAAGACTGGATAGTTGACATACCAATAAGCGCCGCCGACCGCCGCCAACAGGGAAGCGGCGATGGCAACACTCAAGTAGATTCGCTTGCGCGTGGCGCGGCCGCCGCCGATTTCCACCGGCGCGGTGCGGGTCAGGAGCGTCGGCTCGTGGCAATGCGGGCAGGAAATTCTATGGCCAACGCCTTGAACCGGGAACTCAATGTGGCCGCCGCAATGTTGGCAGGCGCATTTGGCGAAGTTTTCCAAAGTCATCGTCCGCGCGCCGACTCGACACGCCGGACGAATTCCTCGTGCGAAAGAGGCTCGATGGCCCCACTGTCCAGGTCATGATCCCGTTGCAGAGCGTCTTCGTCCGAGACTTCAAAACCAGAGGCAGGGAGGGTTTGGAGTAAACGCCAAACCAACCCGGCGCGCAACGATTCAGGCAAGGCCGCTGCCTCCTCCTCAATTTGTTTTACGTCCATAGTCTCAACTTAGCAAATCTGTTCCATCCCGGCAAGTCAGATCAGTTCCGGCTATTTCCCAGGGCGCAGGTCAAAACAGGCCATCTGCACGGCGTTGCGCACCAGAATTTTTCCCCCGGACATGGCCGGGTGATTCCAGGTCTTGCCCTCGATGGCCTGAAAATGCGCCAACTCCTCGTAACGGTCGGGAGTGGCCTTGACCAATGCCAATTGGCCCTCCCCGCCCAACACAATCAAATAGCCGTCCGCCACTAGCACCTGGCCGTATCCGTAACGTCCATTCTTCCATTTCCGTTCACCAGTTTGGGCGTCGAGGCAAACCAATATGTCCTCGTCCAATCCATAAACAAACCCCTGCCAAAAGACCGAGCTGGTGAATTTGTTTTTGAGCCAGAGATTGTGCCAGAGCGGCTCCGCCGCAAAACCTGTGCTGGTCCTGGAGATTTCAACGGCCTGGCACCCAGTGCCGTAGCCGGCTGACAACAGAAACCGGTTCGTCGCCAAAAGCACGGGTTGCGCGTTGTCGCGGTTGCCCTGGTTGATGATCCAAGGGAATGTCCACAGCAAGGCGCCATCCTGAGCTTGCAGCCCAACGACCCGACGCTGAGTCACGACCATCAGTTGCTCCTGTCCCGCTAATTGGACAAGCATGGGCGTAGAATAAGCGGCGCCATCGTCCAGGACACGCCAGATGGCTTTGCCGGTCAACTTGTCATAGGCCACGACCGATCTGCCCTTGGCCCCGCCCGCTTGCACAATCACCTTGTCCTTGACTACCAACGGAGAGGTGGCCGTGCCGTAGTTCAACAAGCTGGCGAAGTTGTCCGTCAGGATATTCAACTTCCAAATTACTTTGCCATCGGCGGCGTCGAGGCAGAGGAAATCGCCCATCGCGCCCAGGGAATAGACTTTGCCCTCGCTAAAATAGGGCGTCGCGCGCGGCCCTTCCCCGCCCAGCGGTTCATCGAAGGCGGCGGGGTAAGCGACGGCCCAAAGTTCCCGTCCCGACTCAACGTCGTAGGCCGTCACCGCTTCCTGCTCGCGCCGTTGTTCGATGGTAAAGGCCCGCCCGCCGGCGATGGCAAAGGAAGCATAGCCGCCGCCAATGGGTTGCTTCCAAATCGGACGCAGCCCCTCCGCAGGCCAGTTGGTGGCGATGGAAGTTTGGTCGTAATGGCCATCGCCATGAGGTCCGCGAAAACCCGGCCAATCAACCTCGGCGCCGAGCGGTGGCGCTGGGAGCGCTGATTTGGGTTGCGCCTGGCGGCTGGCTTCGACGGCTTGGTAGTCGGGATGCGTCTTATGCCAGGTCAGCACCGGTGGGAAACCGCCCCGCCACTCGAACTCCAAGCCCGTCAACCACATTAACAAGGCCACCCAGCCGACCAGATAGAGCAAGGAATAAAGACCAACGCCGATGGTGCCGAGAATTTTGCGTCCCAATCCAACCAGCCCCGAACTCCAAAGCAAAAGCAATCCCAATGGGGGAAACAACAAGGAAGCAATGCGAATTCGTTTCATCCGCGCATTATGGCAATGGCCGCATCGTGGAGGGATTGTATTTCTCCTGGCTGGTGTGGCAACTTGAATCGCAGCGGCCCAATTCAGCTTTGCCTTGATTCCAAAAACGGTGGAAGCAAAATGCGGCCATTATGGCTGACGACTCAAATAAAAGAGGCGGCGCGGCGGATGAGTCCCATTCGCGCGAAGGCGCCTCGCGTGTGCAGCAATTCGCGAAGAAGCAGATACCGGATGTTCCGCCCAACAAGGCGCTGCAATGGTTTTTGCTCGGGGCTTTGGTCATAACAGGCTCCGCTTATGTCGTCAATGAATGGGTGGAACTGACCACCAGCCCGGCTCACGCCCGCCACGAGACCCAACTCCAGCGCCAGGTGCGGAGTCAAAGCGAGTATCTCTCGCATAGCCAGGCCGGCCAGGATGCGTTGGCCAAGAAACACTATGATGTGGCCGTGGCGGAATATCGCCTGGCCTTGCAAAGCCAGAACAACGCCGCCGGCCACGAAGCGCTGGGCCAAGCGTTGCTCAAAGCAGGCAATCCCCAGGCGGCTTTCCCGCAATTCCGGGAAGCCCTGGGGCTTGATCCCGGTTTGATCAGTGTGGCCAGCGCTTGGGCCATGGCGCTGGCGAACGTGGGCAAGCCCGATGAAGCCGCGCGCATTTTGCAGGACGCCCTCCAGCGCCATCCCGATTCGGGCCTCCTGCACTACAATTTGGCCACGACTTTCGTGCTAATGCGCACCGACGCGCAAGGCCGCCGCCGCATGGCCGTCGCCGCTGGCCAAAGCGCGGAAGCCGCTGCCGCCCAAACCGACGCCAACAAGCTGGGTGAAGAGGCCTTGCGCCATTTCGTCAAAGCCAGCCGCAATAAGGTTGATTCTCCCGCGTTTTGGTGCAGCTATGGTCAATTGCTCAATCAACTGGCCCACTACGCCGAAGCCGAAGCGTGCCTGGTTCGCGCCGTCGCCGCGGATGCGGGTCTGGCGCCGGCCCATTTCCAATTGGCCCTGGCGGAGGATCACCTGGGCAAGTACGCCGCAGCCATCGAACACTACAATCGAGTCCTCACCCTCACCCCGGACGACGCGGCCACGCTCAACAACCTCGCCCTGCTCTACGCCACGGCCACCAACGCCGAGGTGCGCTCCCCCAAAATGGCGGTGCAATTGGCCACGCGCGCCTGCGACGCCACCACCAGCCAAAACGCCCAATACATGGATACTCTGGCGCGCAGCTACGCCGCGGACGGCGATTTTTTCCAGGCCATCACCTGGGAGGAAAAGGCGCTGCACCGGGCCAAACAGTTGAACGATGAAGATTTGGCGCGGGTCTTGGAGGCGCGCGACGCCCTCTTTGTGGACCACAAGACGCAGTGAACGCGCCCTGGTTTTGGGGAGCGCGGGCGTCTCGCCCGCCGTGTTTGGCGTCCCGCCAGACACTTCCCTTCCGCGGTGGGTTTCAATTAAGCGCCGACATCCGCCGAGCGGCCTCTTCAAAGAAAACCCCCTGGAAAGCAATCAACCAGGAAGCGGGGCGCGAGACGCGCCCCGCAGCGACCGAGACGGTCGCGCTCCCCGAAAGACCGTATCGCGTGACTATTTCGAATGCGTCTCGCCGATGGCCAATAGTTGGTGGCGCGTGCGGTAGAAAAGGGTCCCGTCGGAAACCGCCGCGGTGGAGAGACAGGTTTCGTTCAGGGTGTTGGTGGCGGTGACGGAGAAGTGGCCGTTGGCCGGGATGACATAGACATTGCCAACCTCGCTCGTAAAGTACAAGTTCTGTCCGTCGGAGACCGGAGAGGCGGTGAATCCTTCCGAGCCGTTGCCGAGGCGTTCGCTGTACTGAAGCTCGCCGGACTTGGCTCCGAAACAACTCACGATTCCGTCATCGACACAGCCGTAAAGGAATTCTCCTACCAGAATGGGCGTCTGCATGTAGTTCCCCTTTCGCTCGCGCTGCCAGGCCACGCCGGGATTGGTCGCTCCCGATTGCGTCACCGTGACGTATTGGGCATCGAGACGGAAAGCGCGCATCGGGCGGCCCGGTCCGTGGGCGCTGGTGAAGTAGGCCAGGTCGCCGGCGACGATGGGTGTGGGCACGGGAATGTCGCCGCCGCCGCCGTCCAATTTCCAAATCTCCGAGCCGTCGGAGAAATCGTAGGCGCCGGTTTGGTGCCAGCCGTTGACCAGAATCTCCGTTCGTCCATCCGCTTTGGCCACGGCCGGCGTGCCCCAAGTGGGAACATCGTGCCGCGCCGTGCGCCATAATTGGCGGCCGTCGGCCAGATCAAACTCGGCCAGGAACGAATCCCCCAGCACCACCACCTTGCCGTCATGGATGACTGGCGAACTGGAAAATCCCCATTGTGCGCTGGGCACCACGTAGTAGCCGGACTTCATCGGGCCAAGATCTTTTTTCCACAAAAGCTTTCCCGCGCGATCGAAGCAGAACAATCCTTCGGAGCCAAAGATGGCCACGATGCGTTCTCCATCGGTGGCCGGCGTGGAATTGCAATGGGTTGATTTGGGATGACGTTTGCCGCGTGGAATTCCTTCGTAGCCCAGCGTATCCCACAGGATTTTGCCCGTCTCCTTCTCCACGGCCAGCAAGCGCCACTGATGCGACTCCTGATCATTGGCCGAGGCGATGTCGCCGTAAAGCCCCACCTTCACGTCCTGATCGTCGGGAGAGACGGCCGTGGTGACGTAAACCACATTGCCCCAAATGATGGGCGAGGAGTGCGCCAATCCGGGTATCGGTGTCTGCCAGCGGACGTTCTCGCCTTTGTCAATATTCCAGTGGACGGGAGTCGGCGCGCTGGCATCGACGCCGCTGGCCGCCGGACCGCGGAACTGGGGCCAATCGGCGGCGGCAGCGGAGCAGGCGCAAAGGAGGGCCAACAAAAAGCCTGTCGCGCGTGTGTTAAACATGGCGGAAGGAGAACAGAAAAGAAGGCAGGTTGTCAAGGACGCCTTGGCATCAGTAGTGCCTTAATTTGGGGAGCGCACGCGCCCAGACCGCGCAACGCGGTCAAGCTCTTGTGGTTTGAAAGGGTTTGATTTGGTTTGACAGACTTTGACTGGGTTTGACCGAGCATTCAAACATAACATTCCCTATAAAATAGCTATGTAATCCCTCAAATCCTTAGCGACTTTTTGGGGAGCGCGGTCGTCTCGACCGCCGCCGTAGGAGTCTCGCCTACGGCCCCATCTCCTCTGTTTCCTCCGGCGTCTCATGGAAAGCGATCTGCTTCTCAAAAACACCGGCATGCTCATGCCCCGAACAGCCGCCGGGTCAATTCGTCGCGGCTGATTTCCAAATGAGCGGACACATCACCGAGAATGCCTGAAAGCGTCCCGATCTTGATGGGATTATGGTTTGGAACGGTGACATGGTGTCGGCCCCGTTCAGTCGTGACTAGGTGGATATGGCTTGCCCGTCTGGTGGTTTGTTTCATAACCGACGCGACGCAAGGCTTTCACCAGTTCGGCGCCAGACAAATCTCTTGGAATCCGCATAGTGCCAGGGGAAAGAAGTTACAGCAGGCAGATTGCCTAACTGGCGAGTACTTCCTCGCGCACAATTGGAGCCGGATGACTTTGGGGGCTTGGCCGTCCTCGAAATGGCACCGGACGGCTTCGCGCACATTGCTGCGAAGCTCCTCCAGCGTTTCGGCTTCCGTAAAGATGGACTGCCCAAGCGCGCGAGCCGCGTAACCGCCTTCGGGCGCCTCTTCGACGAGGAATATCAATTCATTCATTTTGTCCAGGCCAACAGGCCTTTGCTGCTCCCCACACTGTCGTCAATCCACCGCCCTTTATCAAGCACGCTGTGAGCCATTCCGGAACGAACCTCGGATGAACACTGATGGAGACGAATTCGGCGGCGCAGAAAAAAGGATTCACCTAAGTTCATCCATTCCAGTTCCAGTGTCATTCCAGAATCCAGTGTCTGCACTTTCCAGTGTCATTCCAGTCCTCACTTTTTGCACTTTTTCGTTGATGGCGGCTGCGTGGGATTAAAAACCAGCGCAAAGCCTCATACAGAGAAACGGGTCAATCCCGCATAGTCGCATATGATTTTTGAACCGCGAACCACGCGAACCACGCGAAAAACTAATTTCTTTCGCGTATTTCGCGTATTTCGCGGTCCATTCCATTCACCTTTTTGGCACCCTTTTTAAGACTCCAAAATATGTGCGGTCGCCGTTACAGACCCAGCTCCTCTTTAACCTCCCGAAAACTGCCAATGGCGAAATCCAAATCTTCCCGCGAGTGGCCGGCGGAGATTTGCGTGCGGATGCGGGCCTTGCCTTGCGGCACCACCGGAAAGGAAAAGCCAATGACATAAACGCCTTTGGCCAGCATGGCCTCAGCCACACGGCCGGCCAGGGCGGCTTCGCCCAGAATGATCGGCACAATGGGATGCTGGCCGGCCAGGATGTTGAAACCGACCTTGCTCATCGCCGCCCGGAAATATTTAGTGTTCTCCTCCAATTTGTCCCGCAATTGGGTCGAGGCGGAAATGAGTTCCAAGGCCTTGATCGATCCGGCGACAACGGCGGGGGGCAGCGTGTTGGAAAATAAATAGGGGCGCGATCGCTGGCGCAAATACTCGATGATCTCGGCCCGCCCGCTGGTGTAACCGCCGCTGGCCCCGCCCAACGCCTTGCCCAGCGTGCCGGTGAAGATGTCCACCCGTCCCATGACTTTGTGGAATTCGGCCGTGCCGCGACCGGTTGGCCCCATGAAACCGGCGGCGTGGGAATCATCCACCATGACCAAGGCGTCGTGCTTATCCGCCAGATCGCAAATGGCCGGCAGGTTGGCAATGTAACCATCCATCGAAAAGACGCCGTCGGTGGCAATCATGCGGACGCGCGCTGTTTTGGCCTCGCCCAAACGGGCTTCGAGGTCGGCCATGTCGTTGTTCTTGTAACGGTAACGTTGCGCTTTGCACAAGCGGATGCCGTCGATGATGCTGGCGTGGTTCAACTCATCGGAAACAATAGCGTCCTCCGCGCCCAGCAACGTTTCGAACAATCCGCCGTTGGCATCGAAGCACGAGCTGTAAAGAATCGTGTCCTCGGTGCCGAGGAACTCGCTCAGACGGCGCTCCAAGAGGCGGTGGGGCGATTGGGTGCCGCAGATGAAGCGCACCGAAGCCAGGCCGAATCCCCAGCGCTCCAGTCCTTCGCGCGCGGCGGCGATGACGGCGGGATGCGAGGCCAGACCGAGGTAATTGTTGGCGCAGAAGTTGAGCACCGGCGCGCCGTCGCCCACGCGCACGCGGGCCGATTGCGGGGTGGTAATGACCCGTTCGGGCTTGTAGAGGCCCTGCGCGCGCAGTTCCTGCAAATGGCGCGTCAATTGTTCTTTGAGTGTTCCGTACATGTCCGGGAAAATCCTGCGGTGCCGCGACAAAAAGTCAAAGCGAAAGGTGGAATCCCGACAGGAAAGGGTGTGAGACAAAATTCTTCGTACGCATGGTAGGGACGCCTCGCCGAGGCGTCCAGGCGTCTCAGCGGGACCCCCCTGCCAAAGAAGAATTTTGTCTCACACCCGTCAGGAAAGGATTGGGGCGGAGCGGCAGCTCCGCCCTACCACAAATTGGGTAGGGTCGGCGCTGCCGCGCCGCCCTAATATTTCTTGACTGAGAAGATTGGGGTCGAACTTAAACTATACAATTAAGATTTGGCTCTTTTTCCCTTTGCCATTCATTCCTTAATCAAATATTTTCATCCGAGATCAAAGCCAAACGTTGACGTCAGGCTGTGCGCGGGCGTCCTTTTTTCAAGGAAAACCAGCGCACGGGGGAAATGCCCTCCGGTTGGGCCAAGGCAAAGTCCCCGGAACATTCCAGCAGCAGACGTTCAAATTTGGTCTGGAGCGAAGTTGCCGGGTGCGCGGCCAGAACGGGCCAGCCAAGGCGGATGCTTTCGTTCCCCTTTTCCAATTGCTCGGGGTCCAGGTCGCGGCGGTAGAGTTCCCTCAGGCGGGCCACGATCCGGGCCACATCCTCGGCGGCTTCGCTGATTTTCTCCAGGCGCTGCGGCGGCGCATCGGCCAAATCCGGCAGCGTGCTGAGCAACAATTCCGAGTAGGCCGTAAGCGGGGAGAGAGCGCAATTGATGTCGTGGGCCACGCCGTTGACCATCTGACCGAGGGCCAGGAGCCGCTCCTGCTGGACCAACGCCTGTTCGGTCCGGCGCAGTTCCTGGTGGACTCTGCGAGTCCCCTCTTTCCAGTGAACATGATCGGGAAGGCTCGGGCCTTCCTCTCTGGCGGTGATGATTTCGAGCTGCGAAGAATCTTTTCTCGGGCGGCCGGCCCCGGAATCCGGGCGGCCCCGTTCGGCGTTGGAACGAATTTCTTCCAAAACCAGTGCGATCATGCCGGCGGCGACGACGAATTGCAGCACCGCCGCGCCCAGAAAACCGGCACTGTAGAGGCGCCCGTATTGATTGGCAAACGGGTAGCTGCCGAGGTAAATACCCCAGAGCAGAAAGCCCAGCGACAACATGCCTGCGCCCACGAGGGACCTGTGCCTGCGCAATCGAAGATAGCACAAACCGGCAAACGGGCTGCCCAAACCCAGCAACATAAAGACAGGCAACTCAACCAGCAGCACACTGAGCATGACTTGTGTGCTCAGGAAGATCCAAACCATCAGGAATACGCCGAAGCCGGCGATTAAGCGTTGCGAGACCGGAAGCTCGAGAAAGCGAAGGCTGCCCCATAAGAGCATGACCGCCGATAGGGAGAGCAAACATTGTTTGATGGTGAAGGTGATGCTGCCCACGCCCGGGTCCCCCATGCGCATACTTAATGTCAGCCAAAGCGCATAAAACAACCAGGCAACAGACCAGAGGGCGAAATGGTCGCGCCGGATGTATCGATAGAGGCAGAAGAAAAGTCCGACCAGAACCCACACGCTCAGCAGGGCAACCATCAAAGCCACGCGCAGATATTCTGGATGGAGAACCACGGCCATAACTTCAAGTTTCATTGTTATCGTTCCTACATCGGCAAATTAGAGCGGAAAACCCAGCACGCCGGGTCCCTGATCCGCTACACGTTCAAAACCTGGTGCGAATTGAGCATGCGCTGTGCCAGCAAGGCTCTTGAGCGGTTGGCGCTCTCCGGAAAGGGGGGGTGCGCCCCTAATCCTCGCCCACTAAGGCGCGTGTGCTCCCCAGACCGCTGCCGTTCCATCGTTAGGCGAGGATTTGGGTAGCGCCCTGATCAGCCAATCGGTGGTGCTTTTGGAATTCTGCCAACAAATGGGACATTGCGATCCTCAATTCAGGACACGACGCATCTTCTTTAGGCCGCGTGCCCTCACGCGGCGCTTTGCAGGCCTTTCCGCCGAAGTGTGAAAAATCCGGGCTAAAGCGTGGCCCCTTTTTGGTCGATTTGATGCGCGTACGCGAATATTCCGATGCAACCACCAAGCCCTAAAACCGGTCCCTTGGCGCTGAAAACCGGTCTTTCGGCTGGAACCGGCGGCTTACTGACCGCGGCTGATGCGCAGGAAAGTCTTCTAAACTACTACGCGCGTTGCTTGGCGTCACCGCTGGCAATCCGGCATCGACTGTTTGTTCTATTTTTCCTCTCGGGCTTCTGCGGCTTGGTCTATCAAATGGTTTGGATGCGCCTGGCCTTTGCCTCTTTTGGCATTATCACCCCGGTGCTGTCCGTGGTCATCTCGGTTTTCATGCTCGGACTTTCGGTGGGGGCATGGGCGGGCGGGCGCATCATTCCCGGCCTGGTGCGCCGGACAGGTCTCTCGGCGATTTTCTTTTATGCCGCGGCTGAATTCATCATCGGGCTGGGAGCGTTCGTGGTGCCGAAATTATTCGGGATCGGCGAGCGTATTTTGCTCTCGGCCGGGCAGACGGATTCTTTCCCCTACCTTTTCCTCTCCGCGGCGGTGCTGGCGGCGGCGATCCTGCCGTGGTGCCTGTTCATGGGGGCGACTTTCCCGCTCATGATGGCGTTTGTGCGCGAGCGGGACCGGGAAAACAAGGAAAGCTTCAGTTACCTCTATTTGGCCAACGTGTTGGGAGCCATGTTCG
>Ga0302326_10030710_pt1 | contig 10749 bp, 9 predicted proteins | sample Palsa_T0_3_FD_202264 | JGI IMG/M metagenome (GOLD analysis project Ga0302326, IMG submission 202264) | Peat permafrost microbial communities from Stordalen Mire near Abisko, Sweden - Palsa_T0_3 | ecosystem: Environmental > Terrestrial > Soil > Palsa > Peat permafrost | place: Sweden: Abisko...
GGTGCTGTGCGCGGGCGCGCCAGACACGCCGGAGATTGCGGCTGAGCTGCGCGAGAAAGTGGAAGCGGCGCGGGAGCACCATCCGCGCATTGTATGGATTGAAAAGATGGTCACCCGGCAGGAAGCCATTCAGCTTTACTCGAACTGCCGCGTATTCTGCTGCCCATCGGTTTACGAGCCTTTCGGCATCATCAACCTTGAGGCCATGGCCTGCCGCGCGCCGGTTGTCGCCAGCGCCACGGGCGGCATCAAAGAGGTGGTGGTGGATGGAGAGACAGGCTACCTGGTGCCCTTCGAACAGGACCCGGTGACCAGTTTTCCCCGCGATCCACGCACTTTTGCGCGCGATCTGGCAGTGCGGATTCATGCCTTGCTGAAAGATCCGGAACGGTGCAAACGCTTTGGCGATGCGGGGCGTAAGCGCGTGGAAGAGACGTTCAGTTGGACAGCGATTGCGCAGCAGACGATCCGGCTTTACGACAAACTGATCGAACAACGGAAGAAGGTCGCGCGGCCATGACACCGGAGATTCTCTGCATTCACGAAGCCGCGCAGCGATGCGAAACGGAACGACCATGACAGTACCCAAAGAGGACGGACGCAAGCGCGTCATCGTTGAAGGAATCTCCCCCGCGGTCGATGCCGGCCGGTTTCCCGTAAAGCGCACGGTTGGCGACCAGGTGCGCGTGGAAGCGGACATTTTTACCGACGGCCACGACGCCATTGCAGCCTCGCTGCTGGCGCATCGCGAGGGCTCCGACAAGTGGATTGAAATTCCCATGCTGCCGCTGGTCAACGACCGCTGGACCGCCGCATTTCGCGTTGCCGAACTGGGCCGCTATGCGTTCAAGGTGCAGGGATGGGTGGATCATTTCGAGACCTGGCATCGCGACCTGCTCAAGCGCATCAAGGCAGAGAGCGACGCGCCGGTCGATTACCTGATTGGCGCCGATCTGATTGCGGCAGCAGCGGAGCGCGCGACTGGCGCCGATGCACCCTGGCTCAAGAGACGGGCCGAGATTCTGCGCTCCGGCAAGGAACTCAAAGCGCTGCGCATCCACGCCACCGAGCCAACGCTGCATGAAATGGCGCTGCGCTATCCTGACAAACGCTTCGCTACCGAATCCGAACGCGAGTACAGCATTGTTGTTGACCCCGTGATCGCTCGCTTCAGCGCCTGGTACGAGTTCTTTCCCCGCTCTGCGGCGTCGGAACCGGGCAAGCACGGCACGTTTGCGGATTGCGAAAAGCGTCTGCCCTCCATCGCGAAGATGGGTTTCAACGTGGTGTATCTTCCGCCCATTCATCCCATCGGCGCGATGTTCCGCAAGGGCCGCAACAACAATCCCGACAGCCAGCCGGGAGATTGCGGCAGCCCCTGGGCAATCGGCTCGGCAGAGGGTGGCCACAAATCAATTCATCCTGAGCTTGGCACGCTGGACGACTTTCGCCGCTTCGTGGGCAAGGCGAAGGAGCTTGACTTGTCGATTGCGCTGGACATCGCATTCCAGGCCGCGCCCGATCATCCTTACGTGAGCGAGCACGAGAACTGGTTTCGCAAGCGGCCGGACGGAACCATTCAATACGCGGAGAACCCGCCCAAGAAATACCAGGACATTTATCCCTTCGATTTTGAAAGCGAAGACTGGCCCGCCATGTGGGCGGAGTTGAAGAGCGTATTCGACTACTGGATCGCGCAAGGCGTGACCATTTTTCGCGTCGACAATCCGCACACCAAGGCGTTTCCCTTCTGGGAGTGGGTCATCGGCGAAATCAAGAGTGAGCACCCCGAGGTCTTGTTCTTAGCTGAGGCCTTCACGCGTCCCAAGATCATGTACCGCCTGGCCAAGCTGGGCTTCAGCCAGTCGTACACTTACTTTCCGTGGCGCAACGCGAAGGGCGAGACGACGGCTTACCTCACCGAGCTTGCGCAGACGCCGGTGCGCGAGTTCTTCCGCCCCAACCAATGGCCCAACACGCCGGACATTCTTACTGAGTTCCTGCAAATCGGCGGACCCGCGGTATTCGGCATTCGCCTTTTACTGGCCGCAACACTGGGTGCGAATTATGGCATTTACGGGCCTGCGTTCGAGCTGTTGGAAAACGCCCCCGTGCGCCGCGGCAGCGAAGAATATCTGAACTCGGAGAAGTACGAGATCCGGCATTGGGATCTGGACGGCGCGGCTAGCCTGCGCCCGCTGATCACGCGCGTCAATGCGATTCGCAAAGACAACGCGGCTCTGCAAAACGATTGGTCCATCCAATTTCACTCCACTGAGAACGAGCAGCTCATCGGTTACTCGAAGGAATCGGACGATCGCAGCAATCTGATTCTGGTGGTGGTGAATCTCGATCCGCATCACACGCAGGCGGGCTTTGTTACGCTGCCGCTCGCAGAACTGGAGATCCCGCTCGATCGCGGATACGAGGCGGAGGATCTGCTGACCGGCGCTCGCTACTTGTGGAACGGTCCGCGCAATTATGTGGAGTTGAATCCGTCGCGCCTGCCGGGCCACATTCTCAGAATTCATCGCAGATTGAAGATCGAAACCGACTTCGACTATTTCCTGTAAGTATGTCCCTCTTTTCCACAAATCCTTGAAACCGACGCGGCCACCAGGCAACCCATTCAGGCATCTAACACATCAACGACACCGGAAACCATGACGATCTGAATCACAACTATTCCCGCAGTATTGCGTTGATACTGGTCAACAGGCCGGAAGCACAACGAATCCGGACATTCAGAACCCTGGAGGAAACGATCGATGGTGAAGAAAATTGCAATGGCAGCATTGCTCGCTCTTACTTTTCTGCCCGCGGCATCCTTTGCGCAGGTTATAGTTCGCATCGCCCCACCGCCCCTCATCGTTGAGCACCGTCCGCCACCGCCCGATCGCGGGTATGTTTGGATTGACGGTTATCATCGCTGGGACGGCGCCCATTATGTGTGGGTTGGCGGCCGCTGGGATCGTCCGCCACATCCCGGTCAGCGCTGGGTTGCGCACCGCTGGGTGCACCGCGGCGATCACTGGGAAATGGTGGAAGGACATTGGCGCTAAGAGCTTTTCTGCGAATAGCGAATTCTGTAGCGCCGCTCTCTAGAGCGGCTGTCGTGCGGGCCTCCAGACCCGCACAAGCCGCATCTGGCGGCTACGAAGCCGCCAGGACAGCCGGTCTGGAGACCGGCGCTACGATTTTTCAGCGGCCCGTGAAAAATGCAGGCTAAGCTGAAACCGGACAACAAAAGAGAGAGCGTGGTGCAAGCTTCGCTTTCTCTTTTGTTCGCTGATAAAAGGTCGTGAAAATCAGTTAAGGGTTTTGCGATAGGCGACAAATCCGGACTTATCCGCGACCTTGTCATATAACTTCATGGCAGTTTCATTGGTCTCGTGAGTTAGCCAGTAAACACGGCTGGAGCCTGCTTCCTTCGCCAGTTTGTAGACCTGTTCAATGAGTGCTCGGCCCACTCCTTTGCCTCGCGCGGATTCAAGCGTAAAGAGGTCTTGCAGATAACAAGTGGGCGCAATCGAGATGGTGCTGCGGTGGAAAATGTAGTGCACCAGGCCGAGGAGTTGGCCTGCTTGCTCGGCGACCAGCGCGTGCACGGGCTCGTATGCATCGAAAAAGCGCGACCAGGTCATGCGCGTGGTTTCTTCGGGAAGAGCTGTCGCATCCTTGCGGCCGTAGAAGGCGTTATAGCCATCCCAAAGAATCTTCCATTGCAGGTAGTCGGCCCGTTCGACGGGGCGGATCAGGATTCCGTCGGTCACATGAACTCCACGCTTTGAAGGTGCACGACTTCAGGAAATACGGCTTTGAAAGGGCATGGCTTTAGCCGTGCCATACAAAATGCCCAAAGTGGTTGCGGCTTTAGCCGCCGAGGGAATGCCAGAGACTGAAGAAAGTTTCCCTCAGGGGCTGAAGCCCAAACCTACATGTGCGCTGCAACCGGCACGGCTAAAGCCGTGCCCTTTCAAAGCGCATACTCAATCAGCCCAAAGCCGTTGCATTCAAACGCGACATGCATGGCGCCTTAGCTGATCTCAATCACGTCGGTCGCCGCGGCTGCAGCCGCTTCGGCGCGAAGCATCAGCTTTTCCGCGATACCGTAGAACTCCGAAGCCTGCGGGCTCTTCGGCCCGGCCAGTGCGACGGGGAGTCCGCGGTCTCCGCCTTCGCGGATGGAAGGAATCAGCTCGATCGATCCCAGAAACGGAACGTTGAACTGCTGCGCCGTACGCTCGGCGCCGCCTTTGGAGAAGATGTCAATCTCATGGTGGCAGTGCGGGCAGGTGAAATGGCTCATGTTCTCCACAATACCCAGCACCTCGACATTAACCTGGGCAAACATCTCCAGGGCCTTGCGCGCGTCTTGAAGGGCCACGTCACTCGGCGTCGACACAACCACCGCGCCGGTGAGCGGCACCGTCTGCACCAGCGAGATGACCACATCGCCCGTGCCCGGAGGCAGATCGACGATCATGTAGTCGAGCTCGCCCCACTCCACTTGTTGCAGGAACTGGCGAATGATCTGGTGCAGCATGGGTCCGCGCATCACCAGCGGCTTGTCGCCCGGCGAAATGTAGCCAATGGAGATGGTCTTGATGCCGTGCGTCAGGTTAGGGATGATCTGGTTGCCGGGGCCGACGACCGGCTGCTGCGACGAGCCCATCATCAGTGGCACGTTCGGCCCATAGATGTCGGCATCGATGAGGCCTACCCGCTGGCCGAGACGCGAGAGCGCAATGGCCAGGTTGACGGCGACCGTGGTTTTGCCCACTCCGCCTTTGCCGGAGCCGACAGCAACGATCTTCGAAACGCCGGGCAAGGCGACGGGGGACGGCATATTGGGGGCGTGAGCCATGATGCTCCTTCTTCATGATGATTTTAACAGCAGGTGCAGTTCGAGTTCCGGCCTGGGGTCACAAGGATGAGGGCAATCGCATGAACCGAAAACTGACTAACGCAACTACCTCATGCTGCCGCTCCGGGGCGTTTTCATTTCTTTGTTTAGCTTTCCCAGGACTGCCCCTTCGCTTCGCTCTGGGTTGTCCTGGGCTATTTTCGACTCGTCCCTCCAGGACGACGGGGCCACGCAGCTCGATGAATCCCAAAGAATGGATGTGTTTTGTCAACCAGTAACGTTCGTACGATTGCCGTGCAGCGAGGATCGAACCGATCCAGGCGATGCATGTGCGGGTTCGGCGAACGTCATGGTTGCAGGGCTTCTTCCGCGGCGGATTCCAGTTTGGCCTGTTTGCGGTGGGCGGATTCGGCCTCGCGATGCTCGCGGCGGCGCAGGGCTCCCTCAAAGCGGCGCTGCTCATCGGCGGTTTCCGGCACGGCCTCCGGCACGCGCTGCCGGCGGCCCTGATCGTCGATGGCCACAAACACCAGGTAGGCGCTGGCCACGTGGGCAACGGAGCCGGTGCGCGTGTTCTCCGCCCACACCTTCACGCCAACCTCCATCGATGTGGAAAAAGCGCGATTGATGCTGGAGCGCAGGGTGAGCAGGTCGCCCAGATGAACGGGGCGGATGAAGTCGATGTGGTCCATGGCGGCGGTCACAACGTTGGTGCGGGAATGGCGGTAGGCAGCCATGGCGCCGGTAAGATCGATGAAGTGCATCAGGCGTCCGCCCAGCAGGTTGCCCAGCGTGTTGGTGTCGTTGGGCAAAATGATCTCAGTCATCTCCGACTGGGTGCTGGCTACAGTGCGGGCGGGCGGATTGGTCAAATTGGAACTCATGCTGCGTTTGCTCCCCAGTCTTGCGGATGTGTCTTGCGGTTGAATGCGGAAAACTCGTCGGCCTGATGCCAAGTAGAATGGAACTGGCGGCGGCCACGCTGAATCGCGTCCCCGGTTCAAGGGACCCGATTCCAGTTTCGGCAATCGCCGCCAAATGTGCAAATGCCGGAAGTGCAAATGCCAGGCAAGGCCGAAGCCTGTGCCGGACGGGATACGAGCGGAATGGACAAGCTTGCAGGACTGAGAGAGATTCTGGCGCTGGACGCGAAAAACAGCTTTGCCCGCTACGGCGTGGCCATGGAACTGGCGGGCCGCGGCGACATTGCGGAGGCCCTCCAGGAGTTCGATACGCTGCTGAAGGACGACCCGGACTACACCGCCGGCTACTTCATGGTGGCGCAGACGCTGGCCAAGGCGGGACGCGCGGCGGAGGCAGCGGAGCGGCTGAAGGCCGGAATCGGCTGCGCCGCACGCAGCGGCAACCGCCATGCCCTGAGCGAGATGCAGGCGATGCTGGACGAGCTGGAACCGTAGCCCTGGCCGTAGCACGCGGCCTGAAGCCACTTCGTTTTCTTCACGCAACCGCTCTCGATTCTTCACCAAACCGGTCACAATTCTTCACCTGGCGAAGCCCGCACAAATTTGTGTTGTGACGTTTTCAAACGTAAAAGCATCTATACTGGCATTATGGCGAAATATTCGATCGTCGTTCCTTTTCACAATGAGGAAGAGAATGTGACCGCCTTGTATGCCCGCCTGAAGCAGGTGATGGAGCAGGTGGGCGACAGCTTTGAGCTGGTTTTTGTTGACGATGGTTCCAGTGACCGCTCGTATAAGCTTTTGGAAGAAATCGCCGCGGTGGACAGTCGTGTGCTGGTGGTGAAGCTCCGCCGGAATTTTGGGCAGACCTCGGCGCTGGCGGCCGGATTCGACCATGCATCGGGCGAATTCATCCTGGCCATGGACGGTGATCTGCAACACGACCCCAACGATATTCCCGCCTTCCTCGAAAAACTGGAAGAGGGGTACGACGTAGTCTCCGGCTGGCGCACGGCGCGCACCGACAACGTTGTCATGCGCAGGATTCCCTCCCGCTGCGCCAACTGGCTGATGGCCAAGCTTTCCGGCGTCGACATTCACGACTTCGGGACGACGTTCAAGGCGTATCGCCGCGAGGTGATCCACAATATTCCGCTCTATGGCGAGATGCACCGCTTCATTCCGGCGCTGGCCAGTTGGTATGGCGCGTCGATCTGCGAAATTCCCATTCGCAACGTGAACCGCGAGCGCGGCCGCAGCCATTACGGCCTGGGACGCACCTTCCGCGTGTTCTTCGATCTGTTGACCATTCGATTTCTGCTCAGGTACATGAGCCGCCCTCTGCACTTCTTTGGTGGCTTCGGGGCGCTGGGCATTGTGCTGGGGAGCATGATTTCGACGGTGTTGCTGACGTTGAAGCTGATTCACCCTCACCGCAGCATGATGGATCAGCATGGGCCGCTGTTTGTGCTGGGCGCAGTGATGATTCTGGCCGGCATCCAGATGGTGGCCATCGGCCTGCTGGGCGAGCTGCAGGTTCGGCATTATCACACCATGCAGAATCGCGCGCCCTACACGGTGGATCGCGTGGTGCGGCTGATTTCGCCGGAAGAGCAAAGCCTGTTGTCGGATAGAGACTGAAAAGCAGGCAACAGGATCAGGGATTCAGGGAACAGGGATCGGTTGAGCAACCTCAACACAGGTCGCTTATTCGGAGGCACTGTGTGAGGCATCATTGAAAGGCCTGCCTGAAACCTTACCTGCAAAGCCAAGAAGTGTCAGGGCACGACTTCAGTCGTGCCGCCAATGCAGCAAAAATGGATTCGGGCTTTGGCCCCTGAGGGAACGTCTGCGGCGCTACGCGCTTGACCGGAGCTTCCTTACCCCGCAGGCCGGAGCCTGGACGGTTGTTTGCTGTGTCTGCGCGAAATTCGAACCGCAAAGAATGGGTCCCTTGCGCCTGCGATCCTGAAGAGAGCTTGCAGAGGCGCGGTCTCAGGGTGCATTCTGGCCGTGGCATGAAAGCTATCCAAATTCATCAGACGGGCGGCCCGGAGGTTTTGCAACTGGCCGAATTGCCCATCCCCGAGCCGGGACCTGGGCAGGTGTTGATTCGCGTGGAGGCCACGGGCGTCAACTTCATTGAGATTTATTTCCGCAAGGGCGTATACAAGGCGTCGCTGCCGCTGGTGCCGGGCAGTGAAGCTGCCGGCACAGTGGAGGAACTGGGCCCGGGAGTGACGGGCTTCAAGGCCGGCGACGCGGTTGCGTCCGTCAGCGTGCTGGGCAGCTATGCCGAGTACGCACTGGTATCCGCAGCGAGCCTGGTAAAAGTGCCGGATGGGCTCACCATGGAGCAGGCAGCCGCGGCCATGCTGCAAGGGATGACGGCGCACTATCTTTCGCACTCCACATTTCCGCTGAAGGCCGGCGACACGGCGCTGGTTCATGCCGGCGCAGGCGGCGTGGGGCTGCTGCTGACGCAGATGGCGAAGAAAATCGGTGCGCGGGTGATCACGACGGTCTCGACAGAAGAGAAAGCAGAGTTGTCGCGCGAGGCCGGGGCTTCGGATGTGATTCTCTACACCGAGAAGGAATTCGAGCCGGAGGTGAAGCGGCTCACCAACAGCAAGGGCGTGGACGTGGTGTACGACTCGGTGGGTAAGACCACGTTTGAGGGCAGCTTGAATTGCCTGCGTCCGCGGGGATTGCTGGCGCTGTTCGGCGCGTCCAGCGGGCCGGTGCCTCCGTTTGACCTCATCCAGCTCAGCGGCAAGGGATCGCTGTTTGTGACCCGGCCCACGCTGTGGCATTACATTGGCTCGCGCACGGAACTGGAATGGCGCGCGAGCGATGTGCTGGGCTGGGCGGCCAAGGGGGAATTGAAATTACGTACAGAATTTCTCTATCCGCTGGCCGACGCGGCGCAGGCGCAGAGCGACCTGGAAGCGCGCAAGACGACGGGGAAGATTCTGCTGGAGCCATGAAAAAGCAGGGAACAGGGAACAGGAATCCGAGGCCGCTGTGCCCGTGCACGGCTTGCTCCAGGGACTGGTCGCGAGAGCATTCGGATGATCAAACCTGAATGCTCAACCTGAAGCCGCAAAGTGTCAGGGCACGACCTTAGTCGTGCCGCGATGGTCCCAATAAATGCTGGGTTTCAGCCCCTGAGGGATTGTCTGATTTCGCTAGGAAGTCGCAGGAACCTCACACGATTCATCGCATGACACAAACCATCTCCACCCCTCCGAATGATCGAGTCTTCGTGCTGACCGGCGCGGGCATCAGCGCTGAGAGCGGCCTGCCCACCTTTCGCGCGTCGGATGGCCTTTGGGCCGGGCATCGCATTGAGGATGTATGCACGCCCGAGGCCTGGGAGCGCAATCCGGCGCTGGTGTGGGAGTTCTATTCGCAGCGTCGTGCGCAGGGCGCATCGGCCGAGCCGAACCCGGCGCATTTTGCGTTGGCAGAGCTTGAGCAGCGCCTCGGCGATCGGTTCTTTCTCTGCACGCAGAATGTCGACGATCTGCACGAGCGCGCCGGTTCGGTCCGGCTGGTGCACATGCACGGCGAGTTGGCCAAGTCGCGCTGTGGAGCAGAATGCGGCCAGCCTCCGATAACGGATGGCACCGTATACAAGGACCTGAGCGCAGTGGGGCGCTGTTCGTGCGGTGCGCGCCTGCGTCCACATATCGTTTTCTTCGGCGAGATTCCGCTGGAAATGGATCGGATTCAGCGCGAGATCGAGAAGGCTTCGCTGATGCTTGTGGTGGGCACATCCGGCTCCGTGTATCCGGCGGCGAACTTCGTGCAGTGGGCGCGGACGGCCGGTGCGCGCACCGTGTACGTGGGGCCGGAAAAGCCGCTCAACGCCGGCGCATTCACGCATGTGGTGGAAGGCAAGGCGGGAGAAGTGCTGCCCGGGTTGTTTGTGTAGATCCGGCTCCCCTTTGATTCAGTTCTGTTTCGCGTAGGCGGGAAAGACGGACTCAATCAGCACCGTGCGCAGCGCCTGTCGCAGGTCGGTGCCGGGGTTGGGCTCGGTATTCGATTGCGGATGCAGCGCGGCCGCCGGCTCCGGGGCGCCCGTGTCGGTTGTATTTACGGCCAGGATCGAGGCGCTGCGGCCTGCGGGGTCGATCAGTAACTCGGATGAGAAGCCGCCCTGATCGCCATCGTGATAGATGTAGCGATGGCCTCCAGCTTCAACGACAAAAAAGCCCAGGCCCATCAACGGCTGCACGCCGTGCGGGCCGGCGGTGTAAGGCGTGGGCGGCTGTCCGCGCTCGATTGTGGGCAGCACGCCGGTCCACATCTCTTCCAAAGAACCGCGCTTCAGCACCATTTCATAACGCGCGTTGGCGGGGTCGCCCATGAGAAATCGCAGGTAATTCACCATGTCCGGAATCGGCGCCTTCAGCCCGCTGTTTGAAGTAGTGATGCCGGTATCGAAATTGAAAGGCTGCTGAGTTAGTTTTGCGCCTGCGCGCAGATAACTCGCCGAAACATGGTTCTCAAGGAAGTAAGGTGCGCGGTCGAAATAACTGGAGTGCATCTCCAGCGGCTTGAGAATGTTCTTGTCGATGTACACTTCAAAGTCGTCTCCGCTGAGCCGCTCGATGATCTGGCCGAGAAAGACATAGCCGAGATTCGAGTAGCTCCAGCGCGTTCCCGGCGCAAAAGCAATGTGCGTGTAAGGGAGCATGGCTGCCACCTGCGTCCAGTGCGTGGGCTCGAACGGCTGCCAGTCGCAGTTGGTTTGGTCGTCGCAGTCCCACGGCCAGGTTGGATTGCGGAAACCGCCACTGTGCGTAAGCAGGTGGCGAATGGTGATGGCGTCGATGGGTCCGTAGTCGCTATGCACCTGGCGCAACTCCGGGACATAGCGAACGGCGGGGTCATCGAGCGAGAGAAGACCGCGGTCGCGCAACTGCATAATCGCGATGGCGGTCATGGTCT
>Ga0302326_10030711_pt1 | contig 10749 bp, 7 predicted proteins | sample Palsa_T0_3_FD_202264 | JGI IMG/M metagenome (GOLD analysis project Ga0302326, IMG submission 202264) | Peat permafrost microbial communities from Stordalen Mire near Abisko, Sweden - Palsa_T0_3 | ecosystem: Environmental > Terrestrial > Soil > Palsa > Peat permafrost | place: Sweden: Abisko...
GTCGTCCGGATCGGCCGCGCCATCGCTCAAAGGCCGCCTCGCTCAAGCCCAACTCCCATAACGCGTCTCGGCTGGGGTTGTACGGGCTGGCGCCGCGGTTCCGTCGCGGTCAGCTGGCCGCGAGCAAGGTGCGGAACGCGCGGTGGGCGGCGCGGCGGCGCATCGTGAGCGCCGCGCGCAGGGCGCGGTGGTCGCGCACGCCGGCCGCCTTGGCGAGCAGGGCCCTCAGCGCTTTAGGCTCGCGCTCGGGATCGATCTCGTCGATCAGCGCCACCTTGATCAGCTGCGAGAGGTCCTGCTGCAGCCGCCAGGCCGCGGCGAGGTCGGCCAGCGGCCCCGGCGGCGCGAGGCCGGCCGCATCCAGCGCCGCCAGCGCGGCGGCGGTATTCTGGCGCAGCGGGCCGCCGGCGGGCGCGTGGGCGAGCTGCAGGAACTGGGCGGCGAACTCGATGTCGACCAGCCCGCCCTCGTGCAGCTTCAAGTCCCAGAACCCGGCCGACGGGCGTTCGCGGGCCATCAGCTGGCGCATGGCAAGCACGTCGGCGGCGACGACGCGCACGTCGCGGGGCGCGCGCAGCTTGGCTTCGATCGACGCCGCCGCGCGGGCCGCGAACGCCGCCGACGTCGCCCAGGCCACCCGGGCGCGGGTAAGGGCCAGGTATTCCCAGGTCTCGGCCTCGCCGGCGTAGTAGCCGTCGAAGGCCGCGAGGCTCACGGCGACCGGGCCTTGCGTGCCCGAGGGCCGCAGCTGCATGTCGACCTCGTAAAGCTCGCCCTCCGCCGTCGGCGACGACAGGGCGGTGATCAGCCGCTGGGTGAAGCGGCCGTAGAAGGTCTCCGCCGCCCAGCCCTTGCCGGCCGAGGCCGCGTCGGGCGCGGCCGGCGCGTAGAGGGTCATCAGGTCGAGGTCGGAGGCGAGCGTCATCTCGCGCGAGCCGCATTTGCCCAGCGCGATCACCGCGACGTCGCCGGGAAACGCGCCGCCGGCCCGCGCCACCTCGCCCAGCGACGCCTCGGCGAGGCCGGCGATGCAGACGTCGGCGAGGTCGGCGAAGGCCTCGCCGGCCGCCGCGGCGCTGGCGGTCCCGGCCAGCACTTGCAGGCTGACCTGGAAGGCGCGCTCGCGGCGCAGGCGGCGGGCGACGTCCATGGCGACCTCGAACCCGTCCGCGCCCGCGAGCGCGGCGGGAGTATCGTCCAGCGGCGCCAGCGGGGCGAAGAAGGCCGGGTCGAGCAGGGCGTCGAGCGTCGCCGGCCGGCGGGTCAGCGCCCGCGCCAGCGCCGGGGCGATCGCCAGGGTGCGGACGATCAACTCCAGCAGGTTTGGTTGGGCGAGGAACAGCGACTGCACCTGCACCCCGGCCGACAGGCCGGCGAAGAACTCGCCGAAGCGGCCGAACGCCAGGTCCGGCGCGCCGGTGGCCGCGCAGGCGTCCAGGAGGCGCGGCGCCAGGCGGGTGAAGAGCTCGCGTCCGCGCCCGCTGCGGGTCGCGCCGATGCGGCCGTGGTGCCAGGCCCGCACCGTAGCCGCGACCTTGGCCGGCTCGGCGAAGCCCATCCGGCGCAGAGTCGCCAGCGTCTGCGGATCGTCTTCGACGCCGGTGAACACCAGGCTTCCGTGCCGGGACGAAAGCGGCTCCTCGCCGGTGAACAGCTCGCCGAAGCGGCGGCCGACCGTCTTCAGGGTGCGGACGACCATGGCGTCGAAGCGGCGCAGATCGCCCTGGCCGTAGAGCACCGCCACGCGCCGGCGGTCGCGCTCGCCGGTCGGCAGGCGGTGGGTCTGCTCGTCATTGATCATCTGCGCGCGGTGCTCCAGCGCGCGCAGCGTGCGGTAAGCGCCCGCCAGCTCGTCGGCGGCGGCGCGCGAGACGTGGCCGGCGTCCGCCAGCGCCGCCAGCGCGTCCAGGGTGCGCCGCCCGCGCAGGTCCGGATGGCGGCCGCCGAGGATCAGCTGCTGGGTCTGGACGAAGAACTCGATCTCGCGGATGCCGCCGGTCCCCAGCTTCAGGTCGGCGCCGGGCGCGGCCAGGCGCGCGTCCGGCTGCAGGTCCTGGATCTGCCGCTTGATCGAGTGGATGTCGGCGATGGCGGCGAAGTCGAGGTGGCGGCGCCAGATGAACGGCTGCAGCTCGTCCAGAAAGGCCGCGCCCAGGCCTAGGTCCCCGGCGGCGATGCGCGCCTTGATCATCGCCGCGCGTTCCCAGTTCTGGCCGACGCTCTCGTAGTATTCCTGCGCCTGGTCGATGGGCACGGCCGGCGGCGTCGACGAGGGATCGGGGCGCAGGCGCAGGTCGACGCGGAACACATAGCCCTCGCCGGTGCGGTCCTGCAGCAGGCCGGCCAGTGCTTGCGTGTAGCGGGTGGCGAACACGTCGGGTTCGACGCCGGGCCGCAGCGGCAGGGCGGCGGGCTCGTAGAAGACCGAGATGTCGATATCGCTCGAGTAGTTCAGCTCGAACGCGCCCATCTTGCCGAGGGCGACGACGAAGAGGCCGGGCAGTGGACTGGCGGGATCGTGGCTCTCCAGCCGATCCTCGAAGGGGCGCGCCGCCAGGATCAGCGCCGCGTGGACGGCGGCGTCGGCGAAGGCGGTGAGGGCGCCGGTAACCTGGTCGAGGTCCCAGACGCCGCCGACGTCGCAGAGCGCGGTGAGCAGATGCAGTCGCGCCTTCAGCCGCCGCAGCGCCGCCGCGCCCTCGGCGGCGCCCAGCGCGGCGCAGGCGCCGGCCTCGGCGACCAGCGCCTCCAGGGCCGTTGCGGGCTCGGCCGCCAGCAGCGCTTCAAGCTCCGCCGGGCGCCGCATCGCCAACCGCGCCAGGTAGGGCGAAGCGGCGAACACCGGCGCCAGCGCGGCCCACGCGCCGCGAGCTTCGGTCCCGAGCACCTCCCGCGCTCGCTCGGCGGCGGCGGGATCGACGATCGGGCCGCAGGGCTGGATGAGTTGGGCTAGGCTGGCGGTCCCGCTCTCCAAGAGCTTATCCGCCCGGCAGCACCAGGGCCGCCCTGAGGCCCGGGCCCTTGCCGTCGAAGGCGCCGGGGCCTTCGTCGAGTTCGAGGCGGCCGCCGTGGGCGCGGGCGACAGCGGCGACGAGCGAGAGGCCGAGGCCGGCGCCGGGGGCGTTGCGGCTGTTCTCCAGGCGCACGAAGCGGTCGACCACCCGCTCGCGGTCGGCCTCCGGCACGCCCGGGCCGGTGTCGGTGACGGAAAGCTCGATCTCGCCCGAGGTGCGCCGGCGCACGCGCAGCATCACCGCGCCGCCGGCGGGGGTGTATTTCACCGCGTTGTCGAGCAAATTGGCCAGCGCCTGGGCGATGAAGTCGCGATTGCCGCGCAAGCTGAGGTGGCCGCCGAGCTCGGCGGCGAAGTCGAGGCCCTTTTCCTCGCTCACCGGCTCGTAGAGCTCGGCGACGCCGGCGGCGAGTTCGGACGGATCGAACGAAATCTGATCGGGCGCGCTGGCGGCGGCTTCCAGGCGCGCGATGGCCAGCACCGCGCCGAAGGTGCGCAGCATGCCGTCGGCGTCGTCGAGCGCCTGGCGCAGCGCCATCTCGGGATCGCCGCGGCCGGCTTCGGTCTCGATCAGCGCCGCCTCCATGCGAGCGCGCAAGCGGGTGAGCGGCGAGCGCAGGTCGTGGGCGATGGCGTCGCCGGCGTGGCGCAGGCCGGCGATCGAGCGCTGCAGCCGCTCCAGCATGTCGTTGAGCCCGGCGGCCAGTTCATCGAGTTCGTCGCCGGCGCCGCGCAGCCGGGCCCTCGCGCCGAGGTCGCCCATCCGCGCGGCGTTGATCACGTCGGTGAGGGCGTTCATGTTGCGCGAGACGTCGCGGGCGACGAAGACGCCGCCGGCCAGCCCCAGCACAATCACCAGCGCCGCCGCGCCCCAGAGCGCGTTGACGATCTTGACCACATAGCCCTGCGCCTCGCCGACGTCGGCGCCGACGAACAGCAGTTCGCCGCCGGGCAGCCGCTCTTCCAGGCCGCGCGCCGGACGGCGCACGCGCGATCCGTCGGTATCGGTCTCGGTGAGGCCGAAGCTCGCCCAGGCCTCCTGGTCGGGCGCCTTCTCCACCGGCGACTTGGCGATGCTGCCCGACACCGGCTGGCCCTTGGCGTCCATCACCAGATAGAGGAACGGCCGGGTGCTCGACGAGCGCTCGATCACCGCGTCGTTGAGCGCGTTGAAGCCGCCCTGGGCGTAGACCTGCTGCAGCGAGCGGGCCTCGCGCAGGATCGCTGCGTCGGCGGCTCTGGCGGCCTCGCCGGCGGTGGCGATGTAGATGTAGGCGAGGAAGGCGAACGCCGCCGCGGCGAAGAGGCCGAGGAACAGCAGCGTCATCTGGAACGGCGTCGTGCGGACGAGGCGCGGCAGGCGCATTTGTTAAGGCGCGCCTAGGCTTCCAGGCGGTAGCCGGCCCCGCGCACCGTCTGCAGCATGGGCCGGTCGAAGCCCTTGTCGATCTTGGACCTGAGCCGCGAGATGTGGACGTCGATGACGTTGGTCTGGGGGTCGAAGTGATACTCCCAGACCCGTTCCAGCAGCATGGTGCGCGTCACCGACTGACCGGCGTGACGCATCAGGAATTCGAGCAGCTGGAACTCGCGCGGCTGCAGGTCGATCTCCTGGCCGCGGCGGCGCACCTCGCGGCCGATCAGGTCCATCTCGAGGTCGCCGACCCGCAGCAGCGTCTGGACCGAGCCGGTCTCGCGGCGCCGCGCCAGCGCCTCGACCCGGGCGATCAGCTCGGCGAAGGCGTAGGGCTTGACCAGATAGTCATCGCCGCCGGCGCGCAGGCCCTCGACGCGGTGGCTGATCTCGCCCAGCGCCGAGAGGAACAGCACCGGGGTCTGCTCGCCTTCCTTACGCAGCATCTCGACCATGGCGACGCCGTCGAGCTTGGGCATCATCCGGTCGACGATCAGCACGTCGAACTTGCCCTTGTGGGCGGCGTTGAAGCCGGCCTCGCCGTCGGGGGCGACGACGCACTCGTGGCCGGCCTCGGTGAGGCCGCGCGACATCGCTTCCGATGCCTCGGCGTCGTCCTCGACGATCAGCAGCCGCATGCGCCCCCCTGTTCCGCCGGCGAGCCCGGCCTAGCCGTCGATCTTGATCGGCACGAAGCCCAGCATCTGGCCGCCGCGGCGCACCGCCAGCGGGATCGAGGTGTGACCGGCCTTCTTCCAGTCGGCCACGGCCGCGGCGAGGTCGCCGGCGCTGGCGATCTCATGGTCGCCCGCCTGCACGATCACGTCGCCCTTCTGCAGGCCCTTGTCGCCGGCGTCGGACGTGCCCTTGACGCTCTGGACGACGACGCCGCCCTTGACGCTCTCGGGGATGTTGAACTGGCCGCGGGTATCGGGGTTCAGCGGGGCGATCTGCATGCCGAGCAGCGCCGGGCCAACGGCGGGATGCGCGGGCGTGGAGCCGCCTTCCTGGTCGTCCGGTCCCTGGCCGCCGTTCTGCGCCAGCTGCGCGTCGGACGGCCGGGTGCCGGACCGCACGTCGATCGTGCGCTCCTTGCCGTCGCGGAAGACGTCGAGGTGGATCACGTCGCCCGCCTGGGCCTTGGCGACCTCGCGGGTCATCTCGACGTTGGACTTCACCGGCACGCCGTTCACGGCCACGACCACGTCACCCGGCGCGAGGCCGGCCTTCTGGGCCGGGCCGCCGGCCGTCACGTCGGTCACCTGCGCGCCCTTGTGGCCATTGAGGCCCCAGGAGTCGGCGAGGTCGGAGTTGAGCGATTCGATGGTGGCGCCGATATAGCCGCGGGTGATCTTGCCCTTGGAGATCAGCTGCTGGGTGACGTCGCTGGCGACGTCGGCGGGGATGGCGAAGCCGATGCCGACCGAGCCGCCGCTGGGCGAATAAATCTCGGAATTGACCCCGATCACCCGGCCGTAGACGTCGAAGGTCGGGCCGCCGGAATTGCCCTTGTTGATGGGCGCGTCGATCTGGATGTAGTCGACGAAGTTCTGGCCGATGTCGCGGTTGTAGGCCGAGACGATCCCGGCGGTCGCGGTGCCGTTGAGGTCGAACGGATTGCCGACCGCGACCACCCAGTCGCCGACGCGCGGTTTCACCGCGGTCTCGAACGACACGAATGGGAAGTTGGAGCCCTGCACTTTGATCACGGCGAGGTCGGTGCCCTCGTCGCGGCCGACGACGGTGGCGGTCAGCTCGGTGCCGTCCTTGGTCACCACCTTGATGTCCTCGGCGCCGTCGACGACGTGGTTGTTGGTGACGATGTAGCCGTCGGGCGAGATGAAGAAGCCCGAGCCGGACGATTCCTGCTTCGGCGGCGGACCGTCGTCGTCGCCGTTGCCGCCTTTCGGCACGATCTCGAACGGGAAGTTCTGGAAGCCCGGGATCTGCCGGCGCAGCGCCGAGATGTCGACCTTCGAGGTGACGTGGATCGAGACCACCGCGGGCGAGACGCGCTCGAAGATGTCGGCGAACGACTGCGGCGCGCCAGGCGCCGGCGCGAAGATCGGCGCGGTCGAGGCCTGGATGAGCTGGCCGCCATGCGGACCGGCGGCCCAGGCGACGGGAAGCTTGACGCCGGTACCGGCCAGGGCGGCGACGGCGATGGCGCCGCCTGCCAGGGCGCCGACGGCGAATGCGGTCTTATTGACTGCCATGTGTAGAGTTCCTCGTCCTGGATGGCGAAAGGCTCCAGGAAGCCGCACTAACTTAGGGCGGGATGCCGAAGGGCGCCACGTCCCTCAAGTTACCTTTCCGTCATCGCCGGGCAATCGCGCGAATCTGCGGCGTAATGGTGTCAATTCGTTTCATCGCGCGAAAGGGTTTCCAGCGCCGCTTCTTCCTGCGCGCTGAGGCCGGACGTCTCCGGCGCGGCCCGGCGGCGGGTCCAGAGCGCCGCGCCGCCGAGGGCGACCACCAGCAGCGGCGCGATCCAGAGCACGGCGTTGCCCCAGGAGAGCGCCGGGGTCAGCAGCACGAACTGGCCGTAGCGGCTGACCAGGAAGCCCTTGATCTGGGCGTCGCTGCGACCATCGGTCACCTGCTGGCGGATCAGCTGGCGCAGGTCGTGGGCCAGCGGCGCTTCCGACTCGTCGATCGACTCGCTCTGGCAGACCAGGCAGCGCACGTCGCGGAACAGGGCGCGGGCGCGGGCTTCCTTGGCCGGATCGGCCAGCCGGTCGGCCGGATCCGCGGCGGCGGCGCCCAGCACCGTCACCGCCAACAGGGCGAGGGCGGCGCGGCGAAGGGCTCGCGTCGGCGTCACTCGGCTGGGGCCGGAGCGGCCGCGGCGGCGCGGGCGCGGGCGGTGACGGCGAAGCGCAGGCGCCGGTCGCTGAGCGAGACGAGGCCGCCCAGCGCCATCAGCAGCGGTCCGGCGAAGACCAGCCGCACCCACGGGTTCCAGTAGCCACGGATCAGCCAGGCGGTGGGGCCGTTCGCCGCCGGGCGCGCCTCGCCGGAGACCACATAGACGTCGTCGAGCAGGCTGGGGCAGATGGCGACGCCGGAGACGGTCTGGCCGCCGGCGGCGTAGAGCCGGCGCTCGGGCGCGGCGTCGCAGACCAGGCGGCCGGCGGCGTCGGTCACGCGGATGTGCGCCCGCTCGGCCTCGAAATTGGGCCCGAACACCTGGCCGACGCTGTCCAGCCGCAACTCGTAGCCGCCGAGGCGCAAGGATTGGCCGGGGCTGAGCGCGGCGGCGGCCTCGGCGCGCCAGGCGGTCTCGAACGCGGCGCCGAGGGCGAAGACGCCGATGCCGATGTGCGCCAGCGTCATCCCCCAGGCGCCGCGCGGCAGGCCCAGCGCCCGGCGTCCGACCTCCGGCCAGGGCGCCTGGAAGGCCCGCACCCGCTCCGCGGCTTCGATCAGCGCGCCGCCGATCACCCAGCCGCCGAGCGCGATCCCGGATGCGGCGAGCAGGCTGCGCGGCGTCACCAGGCCCAGCGTCGCGAGGCCGGCGGCCAGCGCGACCACCGCCGCCAGCCACAGCCGCCGGAGCGCGCCCGGCAGGTCGCCGCGCTTCCACGCCAGCAGCGGCCCGGCCGGCAGGGCGATCAGCGCCGGGGCGACGAGGGCGGTGAAGGTGAGGTTGAAGTAGGGCGCGCCGACCGAGATCGGAGTCCCGTCGATCGCCGCGCGGATCAGCGGCAGCAGGGTGCCGATCAGCACCACGGCGGTTGCGGCGGCCAGCAACACGTTATTGAGGAAGAGCGCACCCTCGCGGCTGACAGGGGTGAAGGCCGCCTCGTCGCGCAGGGCCGGCGCGCGCCAGGCGTAGAGCCCGAGCGCGCCGCCGGCGGCGACGCCCAGGATCTCCAGCAGCAGCACGCCGCGTTTGGGATCGATGGCGAAGGCGTGCACCGAGATCAGCACGCCGGAGCGCACCAGGAAGGCGCCCATCATCGAAAGGGTGAAGGCGCCCAGGCCCAGCAGCACGGTCCAGGCCGCCAGCGCGCCGCGCTTCTCGGTCACCGCCGCCGAGTGCAGCAGCGCCGTGCCCAAGAGCCAGGGCATGAAGCTGGCGTTCTCCACCGGGTCCCACGCCCACCAGCCACCCCAGCCGAGTTCGTAATAGGCCCAGTAGGAGCCCAGCGTGATGCCGATGGTCAGCAGGCTCCAGGCCGCCAGCGCCCAGGGCCGGATCCAGCGCGCCCAGGCCGGGTCGACGCGGCCCTCGATCAGCGCCGCCACCGACAGCGAGAACACCACCGAGAAGCCGACATAGCCGGCGTAGAGAAACGGCGGATGCGCCGCCAGCGCCGGGTCCTGCAGCAGCGGATTGAGCGAATTGCCCTGCACCGGCAGGTCGGGCAGCCGCGTCAGCGGGTTGGAGGCGAACACCATGTAGCCGATGAAGAGCGCGCCCAGCAGCCCTTGCGTCGCCACCGCCGAGGCCTTGAGCCCGAACGGCAGCCGTCCGCTTGCGGCCATCAGCGCGCCGTAGCCGGTCAGGATCAGGCACCAGAGCAGCATCGAGCCCTCGTGGCTGCCCCAGGCGCCGGCGATCTTGTAGATCAGCGGCTTGGCCGTGTGCGAATTGTCGAACACGTTCAGCACCGAGAAGTCCGAGGTGACGAAGGCGTGGATCAGCGCGCCGAAACCCAGCAGCACGGCCACGAACGTCGCCAGCGCCGCGCCCTCGCCGGCGCCGGCCAGGGCCGCGTCGCGCCGGATGCGCCCGGCGATCGAAAGCGCCGCCTGCGCCAGGCTCAGCATCAGCGCCAGCACCAGGGCGAACTGGCCGAGTTCGTCGATCATGGCTGGGCGCCCTGGTCATAGGCCGGCGTGGCCCCGGCGCCGCGCCACTCGCCCTGCTTCTTGAGCGCGGCGGCGAGTTGCGGGGGCATGTATTTCTCGTCGTGCTTGGCCAGCAGCTGGGTGGCGACGAAGACGCCGGCCGCGTCATAGGCGCCGCTGGCGACCACGCCCTGGCCCTCGCGGAACAGGTCCGGCAGCTCGCCCCTGTAGGTCACCGGCGAGGCGGCGCGCCGGTCGGCGACGACGAAATCGATCTCGCCGTCGGCCTTCTTCACCACGCTGCCCGATTTCACCAGTCCGCCCAGCTGGATGGCCCGGCCGGGCGGCACATGCGCGGCCTCGGCCTGCGACGGGGTGTAGAAGAACGAGATCGAGCCGCGCATCGCATAGAGCGCCACGCCCACCGCCAGCGCCAGCACCGGCGCGGCCACCGCCACGGTCATCAGCCGCCGCCGGGCGGTGCGCGATTTGGGGAGCAGCGACATCGGACCCCTATCCTAGCGCGCCTGGGCCCCGGACGGGGAGGGCCTCGTCGGCGCATGCGTCGCCTGGTCCAGCGCGGCCAGGATGTCGGCGTGGCCGGCGTAGCGTCGGCGGGCGTCGGCGAGGGCGGCGTCGCGGCGATCCACCTCGCCCAGCACCGAATAGGCGCGCACCAGCCGCACCCAGCCGGCGGGATCGTCGGGGCTGGCCTTCAGCCGCGCCGCCAGGCCGTCGACCATGGCCTGGATCTGCGGGCCGCCGACCGCCGGCTGCGCGGCCTCGGGCGCTGGCGGCGTCCCGGCGCCGGAGAGCTGGGCGATCTGCTGGTCCAGCATCCCGCGGCGCGGATCGCCGGCCGGCAGCAGCGTCTGCACGACGCGCAGGTCAGCAAGGCCGCCGGCGACGTCGCCGGCCTCGATCCTGGTCCGCGCCAAGTAGTAGCGGGGCATCGGCGCCGTGGGGTCGAGGGCGAGCGCGTGGCGGAAGGCGGCCATGGCGTCCGACCCGACCTCGCCGTTCGTCTGGGCCACTTCGGCGGCGCCCAGAAGCTCCCAGAGGTCGGCGCGGCGCGGCGCCAGCGCGATGGCGCGCTGCAGGGCCTGGACCGATTCCAGCGGCTGGCCCGACTCGAACTCGGCGATCGCCAGGTTGTGCAGCGGCTCGGGATCGCCGGGCCGCTCGGCCGCCACGGCGCGCAGCACGGCGGCCATCTGCGGCGGCGTCAGCGTCGCCGGGTCGGCGGCGCGCCAGTCGGCGAGCCGGTGGGCGAAGGGCTGGTCGGCGAAGTCGGGCGCGCCGAGGCCGAGGTAGAGGCCGGCGGCCAGCAGCGGCGTGGCGGCGGCCGCGGCGAGGATCAGGCCGGGCGGCGAGGCGGTCAGCTTCGGCTCGGCTCTGCCCGCGGCCGCCAGCAGCCGGCGGCCGGTCTCGGCGCGGACGCCGCGCCGCTCGGTCTCGGCCAGGAGGCCACGGTCGGCGAGCTCGTCGAGCTCGGCCATCTGGCGGCGATAGACCGCGAGGGCGG
>Ga0302326_10030715_pt1 | contig 10748 bp, 8 predicted proteins | sample Palsa_T0_3_FD_202264 | JGI IMG/M metagenome (GOLD analysis project Ga0302326, IMG submission 202264) | Peat permafrost microbial communities from Stordalen Mire near Abisko, Sweden - Palsa_T0_3 | ecosystem: Environmental > Terrestrial > Soil > Palsa > Peat permafrost | place: Sweden: Abisko...
ATATAGGAACGCATGCATTTCATCTAACGGAATATGTGACGGGCCTGAAAGTGACAGGTCTCAACGCAGCGCTGCGGACGGTTGTGCCGGGACGGAAGCTTGATGACGATTGCAATGCACTGTTGCGGCTGGAGCGCGGCGCGAGTGGGACGCTGATGGCTTCTCAAGTAGCAGCGGGCGAGGGCAATGGACTGCGGCTGCGTGTGTATGGCGAGAATGGGTCGATCGATTGGAAGCAGGAAGACCCGAATCGGCTGCGGGTGAAATGGCTGGATGGGCCGGAGGAGATTCGCCATGCGGCTGGTGGCTATTTGAGTGCGGATGCGCTTGCGGTGGCGCGGCTGCCGGGTGGGCATCCAGAGGGGTATATTGAGGCCTTCGCCGTGTTGTATAGGGAGTTCGCAGATGGGTTGATTGCGTGGAAGGGTGGGAATAAGAACCCTTTGCCGGCTACGCTGCCGGGGATTGAGGCGGGCGTGCGTGGGATGCGGTTTATTGAGCGTGCGATCGAGAGTAATCGCACCGAGAGTTGGGTGGAGTTTTAGTTTTTTGTGTGAGATGGCTTGGTGAGATTTGTGGTTTCCCACCTTTGAATCAAGAGCTATTCAAGGATGGGGCACCCAGGTTTTTTGGCGGGTTTAGTTGCGGACGCGACGGCTTGGTGAGATTTGAGGTTTCCCACCTTAGCCGCAAAAAGCGCGGCGAAGATGGGGCACCCAGGGTTTTTGGCGGGTTTAGTTGCGGATGCGACGGCTTGGTGAGATTTGAGGTTTCCCACCTTAGCCGCAAAAAGCGCGGCGAAGATGGGGCACCCATTTTCTTGCTTGGTTTTAGGAGAGAGACGATGAAGACGATTAAAGGGCCGGGGATTTTTCTTGCGCAGTTTGCTTCTGACCATGCGCCGTTCAATACGCTTGCGGGGATGGCTAAATGGGCTGCGGGCCTTGGGTTTGTTGGCGTGCAGATTCCTAGCTGGGACGCGCGGCTGTTCAATCTGAAGCTGGCTGCGGAGAGTCAGGATTACTGCGACGAGATCCTGGGAGTGGTAGGTGCCGCGGGGCTTGCGGTAACTGAGTTATCGACACACTTACAAGGGCAGTTAGTCGCGACGCATCCAGCTTACGACTTGGCCTTTGCGGACTTTGCCCCGGCAGCATTGAAAGACGATGCGAAGGCGCGGCGGGCCTGGGGGGTAGAGCAGCTTGTGTTTGCCGCGAAGGCTAGTCAGCGAATGGGACTGACCGCGCACGCTACATTTTCAGGTGCTTTGGCTTGGCCGTTTTTCTATCCGTGGCCGCAGCGGCCGGCTGGGTTGATCGAAGAAGCGTTTCAAGAACTGGCACGGCGATGGAGTCCGATTCTCGATGTTTTTGACGCGGCGGGTGTGGATGTTTGCTATGAGTTGCATCCCGGCGAGGACTTGCACGACGGCGCGACTTTCGAGCGGTTTCTCGATGCCGTGGGCGGACACAAGCGCGCGAATATTCTTTACGATCCGAGCCACATGATTTTGCAGCAGATGGATTATCTGGGCTTTCTGGATGTTTATCACGAGCGGGTGCGCGCATTTCATGTGAAGGATGCAGAGTACAGGGCGAGTGCGCGGAGTGGCGTCTATGGCGGCTATCAGGCATGGATCGACAGGCCGGGGCGCTTCAGGTCATTGGGCGATGGGACGATTGATTTCAATTCGATTTTCTCCAAGATGGCGCAGTATGACTATCCGGGGTGGGCGGTGTTGGAGTGGGAGTGTTGCTTGAAGCATCCCGAGGCTGGTGCGGCTGAGGGCGCAAAATTCATTCAGGAAAAAATCATCCGCGTTACCGATCGCGCGTTTGACGATTTTGCGGGCGGTGGGGCGGATGCGGAGAAGAATAAGAGGATTTTGGGGTTGGGGTAGTGGGGACCAAGACGGACGCTCTGACATTTGTGGTTTCCGACCCAGGTTGTGTTTATAAGGTTGCAGGCGCGGGCGTTTATATTGTTGTTATCCCCGGTCTCAAACGCGAGACCGGGGGCACCCAGTTTGTTGGGTTGGGTTAGATTGTGATGCCGGCGGATTTGTAGATTTGAGTTATGTAGCGCATGTCTTTGAGGCCTTCTTCGCCGGGAGATTGTGGCTCGAGATTGTTTTGTACGCAATGCGAAAAGTGCTCGGCTTCGGCCTGGAAGTGGGATGGATCGCGCGCGGGGTTTAACTCGTCGATCTTTTTGCCCTCATATTCGGCGGTCAGATGCAGACCTTCATAGACGAATGCATTGTCTACCTGCAACCAACCCTTTGAGCCGTACACCTTGAAGTAGCCGGGCATCTGCGCGCCATAGGTTGTGGTGCAACTGGCGACGACACCGGAAGGGAAGCGCATGGTCCAGGCAACGTTCTCCTCAACTTCATTGAAGCGGCCGTCATGGTCGATTACCGATGCGTAAGCAGAGATGTGTTCGGGCTCTTCGCCCGTCAGATAGCGGCAGGCATTGAGGGAGTAAATGCCTACGTCGAACAGCGGGCCGCCGCCGGCCATCTTCTTACTCAGCCGCCATTCGCCGGGCGAGATGTTGAAGCCGAATGGGCTTTCGATGGCTTGCACCTTTCCCAGCGCGCCGTCGCGAATCATCTGAATTGCTTTCAGGTTGGTGGGCTCGTAGTGGCAGCGGTAGGCGATCATCAGCTTCACGTTGGCGGCCTTGCAGGCGGCGATCATCTGCTCGGCTTCAGTAACGTTGGTGGACATGGGTTTTTCGCAGAGCACGTGCTTGCCGGCCTTGGCGGCGCGGATGGTGTACTCCGCATGCATGGAGTTGGGGAGCGCGATGTAGACGGCATCGACGGCAGGATTGTGCGCGATTTCGTCGAAGTTTTCGTAGTTATAAATGCAGTTCGAAGCGATTTTATTTTGAGCAGCGATACGGTCGGCTTTGTCGCGATGTCCGCTGACCAGGGCGGTGATTTGGGAGTTAGTGGTCAACGCCGCGCCGGGTATGAAGTGTCCGGCGATGCGGCCCAGGCCGATGACGGCGTAGCCGATTTTCTTCTGGGAGAGCTGGGCGTTGAGGATTGGCGCGAAGCGCGCGGCCAGGGTTAGCGATCCGAGCTTGGCGAAGTCTCTGCGGGTGAGCGGCATTTTAGGTTCCTCCCAGATGGACGGTTTAACTATAGACGGATGGGGTGGGGGCTGAAAGTTGGAGGGCGGTTTGGGGCCAATCATGTCCGGGTTCACACCGCACCCTACGGGGCGGGGGGTGTTTAGGATGGATCGCATTCCCAGGGTTGCACCCTGGGCTATTATCGACGCCTCCCTCCGGGAGGAATTCTTTGCTTGAGGTCTCGGTTCGCGTTGGCTCTTCTCGACGGCCCCCTTGGTGGGGGGACTGCGAATTCGTGTTTGCTTGATGTGTGGGTTTCGGTGGGCCATCCTTGACGCGTCCTTGCGAGGAGGGAATGCGGGTTCTTGAGGCGGTAAAATTGAAGGCATGGACGCTTTGGTATTGGACGGCCAGTCACTGACGCTGGTGGAGATTGAGTCTGTGGCATTGCGCGCCCGGCCGGTCAAGATTGCCCGGGCGGCGCTGGAGCGCGTAAAAGGCAGCCGCGCGTTGATCGAGGGGATTCTGGCGGCGGGGCAGACGGTTTATGGGGTCAATACCGGGTTTGGCAAGCTGTCGGACGTGCGGATTCCGGCTGGCAGTCTGGCACAGCTGCAGACCAACCTGGTGCGCAGCCATGCGGGTGGCGTGGGGCAGCCGCTGTCGGAGGGCGAGTCGCGGGCGATGCTGCTGCTGCGCGCGAATGTGCTGGCAAAGGGATTCAGCGGCTGCCGGACGGAGCTGGTGGAGCTGCTGATTGCGCTGTTGAATGCCGGGGTGCACCCGGTGATTCCGGAAAAGGGCTCGGTGGGGGCTAGCGGAGATTTGGCGCCGTTGGCGCATCTGGCGCTGGTGGCCATTGGAGAGGGCGAAGCGTTCTACAAAGGCGAGCGCATGGGCGGGGGAGTCGCTCTGCGAAAGGCACGGTTGAAGCCGCTGGAGTTGGCTGCGAAAGAGGGATTGGCACTGCTGAATGGGACGCAGGCTATGACGGCCGTTGGTGCGTTGGCGGTGGCGCGCGGCTTGCGGGTGGCAAAGCTGGCGGATGTGGCTGGGGCCATGTCGCTGGAGGCGTTGATGGGTACGCCGGCGGCTTTCGATGCGCGGATTCATACGGCGCGGCCACATGCGGGACAGATGGCTGCAGCGGCGCATCTGTTGCAGCTGCTCGAAGGCTCGGAGATTCGCGAGGCGCATCTTGAGCATGATTCGCGGGTGCAGGACGCCTATTGCTTGCGCTGCATGCCGCAGGTGCATGGGGCGGTTCGGGACGTGCTGGGCCATGTGCAGAGCGTGCTGGAGATTGAGGCGGGATCGGCTACAGACAATCCGCTGGTGTTTCCTGAAAGCTCAAGTGGAACATTAGATGTTGAGTCAAAAACACAAGAGGCTGCGGTACTTTCAGGTGGGAATTTTCATGGGGCGCCGCTGGCTTATGCGTTCGACTACGCGGCGATTGCGCTGACGGATTTGGCCAGTATCATGGAGCGCCGGATTGATCGGTTGCTCAATCCGGACATCAACGAGGGGCTGCCGGCGTTTCTGTCGTCTGATCCGGGGTTGTCGTCGGGGTTCATGATCGCGCAGATTGTTTCGGCAGCGCTGATCAACGAGTGCCAGGTGCTTTCGCATCCTTCGTCGACGGGCAGCATTCCTACGGATGGGGGGAAGGAAGACCACGTCTCGATGGGGATGACGGGGGCGCTTAAGCTGCGGCAGATTGTGGAGCATGCGGAGCGGATTGTGGGTATCGAGCTGATGTGCGCGGCGCAGGGGCTCGAATTCCGGCGGCCACTGAAATCCGGCAGGCAGGTCGAAGGGGCTTATGCGGCGGTGCGGGAGGTGGTGGCACGGCTGGAACAGGATCGCGTGCTGGCCACGGACATCGATGCGCTGGCCGGGGCTGTGAGAGCTGGAGCCTTCGATTAGAGCACTTTCGATTCACAATTTGACGTCAGGAGATCGTGCGAGGCGGCTTTTTCTTAAAGAAAAGGCCACTTTCGTTCCCGGTTTCTATAAAGACCAGAATCGAAAGTGCTGTAGCGGCGGCGGCAACGGGTGGGCCTGTAACGAAAGAGATTTCCAGGGCCTGTCTCCCACGCACCGCGTTGCGGACACTCGTCCATTGCGCCGGGGACGTCGGATTTAAATTGTCGATAGTTTTGCGGCTCAGCGTAACTGTTTCTCCCTCCGGAGCGAACCTGTGATTGATCGCCCTTGCTGCCTTGCCAGAGTTCCTCCGGGAACCGGTCGCAAGACGCCAGGGCGACAATCCGACTGATCTGGAGAAACAAATGAAAACGATTCAATGCGTTAGTGTGCTCGCCCTTTTGGTTGCAAGAGTGGCCATGGTTCCAGCCCAAAGCCAGAGCACCCAACCTCTTGTGTTGACTACATCGAACGCTGTTCCGAACAATTTGCTGGTCTACGACACCGCTGGCAAGCTGGTTCAAACTGCCGCGACGGGGGGCCAGGGTGGCGTGAGCGGAAATGCCGGAGGTATTGCGGTAGCGCACGGCCTGTTTGCGGTGGTCAATTTTGGATCGCAGAACGTGTCGATCTTCGACCGCCTCGACGACGGTTTCCACTTGAAACAGGTCATCCCGACTGCCTCCAGCCCGGTAAGCGTCGCATTTGGGCACGATCACCTCTACGTTCTTGGAACGACAACGGTGGAATCTCACGTGGTTTCGGGATTGGACGTAACCTCGGGCTGGGATGGAGTCACCGGCCTGGTCGTCGCGGACGGCTCGGCCGCTCAAGTGGGCGTGCTGAAAACCCAGCTGATCCTGGCCGAGAAAAGCAACGCCATCGAGACGGTTAATCTGAGCGCGACTGGAGCGGTGGAAGGCGCGACTGCGCTGGTGAAGGGCATTCCTTCCAATGTGAACACGCCATTCGGATTGATCGCGCCCAGTAACGAGTCGGACGAAGCCTATGTCACCATTGCACACTCCAACGAAATCAGCCTGGTTCGCAAGGACGACATCCTTACCATTACGGGATCGGGCACCCAAAACTCCCCGTGCTGGCTGGCGTTGGACGGGGCATTCTTGTTCGCATCCAATTCACCCAGCCAGAGCGTGTCGCGCTACCTGGTTTATGCTAAAAACATTGTCCAGGATCAAGCCGTTGCGGCGACGTTTAACGGCGACCCGACCGACATCTCGTTTCGTGAGGGATTGCTTGCCGTGCTCGACGGAAACGGGCCGGTCTCTCATATCACGATCTTTCTTGTCGACGACGACGGCAACCTGACTTTGAAGGGCACGAACACGATTCAAGGCGCTGCCAACGGTGCGCTGATCGTTCACATCGAGGACTAATTCAGGTCTTCGAGGAGTCATGAAAGTCTTCAGTTGCCGGCGCGATCTCTTCTCCCCCGAAGGGTTCGCGCCGGTAGCGAGCGCGGCAGGCATAATGGATTCTGATGGTTTGTTCGCCCTTCTCCCACCGCGGGAAGGTCCGGTGATGCCGGTTCGTTCGACTCCCGATCGGACGCCTCTGTTGGAGCTGGAATTGCTCATGTCCGGCTACCAGCAGGCGGACGAGGAAGCGGTGAGGACCCTCATCGAGAAAGTTAGTCCTTTGCTGCTTCGTTATTTTTGGGTGCAGGCCGCAAACCGCAGATTCGCCGAAGACCTGATGCAGGAAACCTGGATGCGAATCCATCGGGCGCGTCACACCTATCGCCGGGGCGAGCCCGTGCTGCCTTGGATCCTGGCTATTGCGCGCCATACCGGTGTGGACAACTACCGCAAAGTGCGGCGTGTGGAGGTCCGTGAGACGCAGGTAGACATTTTGCCGGAAACGGCCGCCGCGGCGCAGCATTTTACGCGGGACGCTCCGGATTTGGACATGCTTCTTGCCGAGCTTCCCCCAAGCCAGCGCGAAGTAATTGTGATGCTCAAAGTCTCTGGGATGAGCATCGATGAAGTAGCCCGGGCCACTTCATCGAGCGCCGGTTCCGTCAAGCAAAAGGCGCATCGGGCGTACACGAAGCTGCGGGAAGTTCTTAGTGGCAGGGGAGGGGCACATGAAGCCTGAAGAGGTCGACCGGATTTTGGCCCAGGCGGCTCATCGCGCTGCTCCGCCAGATATAAGCCGCCGCGTGATCGAACGCGTTGAGAACGTCCTGGTGAGCGACTTGCGCCCGGTCCGGCCGCTGGCTCCGCCGTGGGCTTCGGGGACTGCTTTTCTGATTCTGTTTGCTGCTGTTGCCGCAGCCGCCGCAGCGGCTCTTGGGCTGCATGGAGTAGCTGTTCTGGCCGGCGAACAGCGTGCGCTCATCTTCCCGTCTCTGCTGCTGGCCGCATTGCTGGCCGCCGCCGCTTGCGTGCGCCAGATGCGCCCCGCCGCTGGAGCGAGCCTGGAGACCATGGCGCTGGTTGTCTCGGCCCTAGGCTTTCCAGCGCTGTTCTGGCTGCTTTTTCGCGGTTACGACACCGGGAACCTGGTTTCCGAGGGGGTGCCCTGCCTGATCGCTGGGATGTCTGTTGCGATTCCGACGGGCATTCTAGCCGCATTGGTTCTGCGCCGCGGATTCGTGATGGACTGGAGCAGAGCCGGGCTCGCGGCTGGGACACTGGCGGGACTCGCCGGCCTGGCTATGCTCGAGTTGCATTGCCCTAATCTGAAGGCGATTCACGTCATCGTGTGGCACGTCGGGGTCGTTGTCTTCTCCGCAGCGCTGGGACTTGCGACCGGCTCGGCGGCGGACCGCCTTCGCCGCCGCAAGGCGATCCGAAGGGCGATTTAGGACGGCTCCTTCGAATTCCTTTGAATCGCTTCCGGAACACCGAACCGACTACCGGACATGGGTCTTGACAGGCTCTAGCGCACCGATATGTCGCCGTCTACATCGACGATCAGGTCGTCGCCCTGGATTTGGACGGAGTGGATTTTGAGACGCTGCAGGGAGACTTTGTAGCCCGAGGTTGCGGTTGAGTTTTCGAGAGCTTTGCGCAGCAGGTCGGCGGCGTTGACCTTCATTCCAGACGGTACCTGTCGGCTGAGGAACGGGGTCAGGAGGAAGTTCAACTCCGTGTGGTCGCTGACTTTATCGACGCGAGCGTCGCGGAAGCCTACGGTTTCTCCCTCGCCGTCGGGGGCCAGGGAAACCTCGGCGGGGAGGGTAAGCGCGATGCCGATGCAAGCGCCGCCGACCTTCTGGCCGAGGTGGGCGTGAGCTTTCAAACTGACGACGATGCGGTCATCTACGAACTTGAGCTTGGGGTCCTCAGCGTAGACGTAGCAGGCGGACTGGGCGTTTCCTTTGAGGTAGTATCGGCCGTTGGGGCCGCTGAAGAGCTGCTGTTTGAGGGTGCGCTCGATGGCGTCGCGGCTGACCTTGAGCTCGACGGCGCCGGCCTGGATACGCGCGGCGGTTATCAGGATGATGGCGACAGCGAGCCTTCGCCAATTTGTTGTCATAGTAGTATCGTGCCACGGAGGCGAGTTTATATCCAGTTTTGAACGGGCGGCTATGGCCGTTGCGGGGCGGCACAAGGATGAGAGGTGGGGCTAATCCTTCCTGGATGAGTGAGATGTGGCGATTGTGAGCAAAGCGATCCTATATTATTTTGGTGCAGAAATGCGGCATTTTGTTATTGATTTTTGAAGAAAAAATCCGTAAAATAGGAAGCTGAAGTTTCCTCAGGAGTGACAGGTGCTCCCCGAGCCCGTTGCCGAGGAAGTTAGCGAAAATCACACCTTATAAGGAAACCAAATCGATGGCAAAGCGTCGCGGAAATCCGAATTGGGGCAAGCCGGAGCCCATTGGCCCGGTAGTGCCAACTGTGACTTCCTTCGAGCAGATTGTGAAGGAGTTCAAGCTCAGCCCAGACCAGTATATTCGTTCCACCCGGCTGCGGGAATGGGCACGGAGGAACAAGAATTCAAAGTACATCCCTGAGGCGCTTTTGGAAGCCTGGGGTTTCGAGATCGAGTCGACGTTATAGGGCTTTCTCAGAACTTGATTCAGAAAACGGCGCTGCCTTCGGGCGGCGCTTTTTCTGTCTGGGGGAAGATTGAGGTTTTGTTCACGGCCCGGTTTCAGGGTGCTGGCCGAGCCGATTGCCGGGCTGAATGATGTTGCTCTGCCCGTGGCGCGGTTATGCGTAACGGATATACGTCGGATGGATTATTCGGAATGCAAGGTTCTGGCTATGTCGAGTTGAAAGGCGCGACGGATGGGCAGCAACGCAGCCGCGGCGAGGATAGCGATCAGGATGACGATTGCTCCCACATAGCTGATCGGATCCAGGCCACTGATCCCGTAAAGTACGCGCCTCAATATCTGCGAGAGTCCCGCGGTGATGACCACTCCGGCAAGCAGCCCGACTAGAACGGGCCAAGCAAACCGGCGCAACACGGCGGTGAATATCTCGATGCGATTGGCCCCGAGCGCGAGCCGGATTGCGATTTCTTTGGTTCGTTGCGAAACGGCGAAGCTGACGAGGCCGAGCAGACCCACGACGGCGAGAAAAATGGCGATGCTGCCCAGCAGGCTGACGATTGTTGCGAACTGCTCCGCGTGCGCAACGTTCTCCCGGAACCCGGCGGTGAGCGGGGTAATGGTTGGATAGAGATCGGTGTCGATGCTGCTTGCAATCGCCTTGATGGCTGGCGTGATAGTGTTCGGATCGCCGGCCGCCCTGACCAAGACTGACATCCCGGGGAAATCGTCGGCAGTCGGAGGATAGTAAATCTCGGTTGCATCCGTGTTGTTGAGTTCCATGGCGCGCGTGTTGCCGACAACGCCGACCACGACATCGCTGGTCTTTTCCCAGAGCTTTCCGATGGGGTCTTCGCTCGGCCAGCGCTTGCGGGCCAACGATTCGCTGAGGATGACCGCATTCTTTTCGCCGTTGTGGAAGTAATGGCCACGCAGCAAAGGAATCCTCATCGTCTGGAAGAACTCCGGGCCAACCCAGTTGGGATAGATCATGACGCGGTGGCCGTCAACGTTGATGCTGGTGATCATCACCATTGTGTTTACCAGTGGAGGAACCCTCGCGATCGAGACGAAGTTCACGCCGGGAACCGCCCGCAGGCGGTTCTGCAACTGATCGAGGTAAGCCTGCGCCTGGGCAGACGCGAACCCATGCTCGCTCATTCCTGGATCGATGGACAAGACCTGCTCATACCCAAATCCAGGGTCGGAATAAAGTGTGTGCAGGGTCGCGCGTACCAGCAATCCAGCCAGGATAAGCAGCACACAGCTTGCACCTACTTGCGCACAGACAACGAACTGATGCCAGAGGGAGCGATTCTTTTTGCGGCGAACCATCTGTAGCGAGGGCAGCAATCCAAAAAGAAGTGCTGCGACAAAACCCATTGCGGATGTGAACAGGAAAACTCGCCAGTCGGGCAGCGCACTCATCCAAGCCGGAGCATTTGAGTACACCAGCACGAGACGTAGAACACCGTAGCTGAGCGGCAATGCGGCTATCGAGCCGAGCAAGCCGAGCAGCAGATTTTCAGTAAGCAATTGGCGGAAGACGCGCAACTTGCGAGCGCCAAGATTGAATCGCAGCTGGATCTCCTGCTGCCTGCCGGCTCCGCGCGCCATCAGCAACCCGCCGAGATTGGCACAGGCAATGGCGAGAATCAGAAACACCAATAGGCCCACAACGGCGAGCACTGGCGGTCTGCCGGGTCCG
>Ga0302326_10030717_pt1 | contig 10747 bp, 8 predicted proteins | sample Palsa_T0_3_FD_202264 | JGI IMG/M metagenome (GOLD analysis project Ga0302326, IMG submission 202264) | Peat permafrost microbial communities from Stordalen Mire near Abisko, Sweden - Palsa_T0_3 | ecosystem: Environmental > Terrestrial > Soil > Palsa > Peat permafrost | place: Sweden: Abisko...
AACAACAAAGTCATTCAGATCTGGTCCGCGGTCACCGAACGCGTCGCTGACGAAATGTTTGACAACATGAAGCGCGCCGACAAAGAAGGCGCAATGAACCCGATCTACATCATGGCCGACTCCGGCGCTCGCGGATCCAAACAGCAGATCCGTCAGCTCTCCGGTATGCGCGGTCTGATGGCCAAGCCGTCGGGCGAAATCATCGAGACCCCCATCACGGCCAACTTCCGTGAAGGCCTCACCGTGCTCGAGTACTTCATCTCGACTCACGGCGCGCGTAAGGGTCTCGCCGATACCGCACTCAAGACCGCTGATTCCGGCTACCTCACCCGTCGTCTCGTCGACGTGGCCCAGGACGTCATCGTCAGCGAACGCGATTGCAAAACCGTAGAAGGCATCTACGTCACCCCCATCGTTGAGTCCGGCGAAATTATCGAGCCGCTGCGCGACCGCATCGTTGGCCGCGTTTCCCTCGAGAAGATCAAGGACTACGAAGGCCAGGTCATCGTTGACGTCAACCAGGAAATCACCGAGGATCTCGCCTCGGCCATCCAGGCTGCCGGCATCGAACGCGTTAAGATTCGCTCCGTCCTCACCTGCGAATCCCGCCGTGGCGTCTGCGTCCACTGCTACGGCCGCAACCTCGGCTCCGGCCGCATGGTCGAACTCGGCGAGGCTGTCGGTGTCATCGCCGCGCAGTCCATCGGCGAGCCCGGCACCCAGCTCACCATGCGTACCTTCCACATCGGTGGAACTGCTTCGCGCGTCAACGAGCAGTCCCGCCTCGAAGCCAAGAACAACGGTTCCGTCCGCTTCATCAACCTGGCTTCGGTCCGCAGCCGTCAGGGCGATCTCGTCGCCATGAACCGCTCCGGCTCCATCGCCGTGGTCGACGATCGCGGCCGCGAGAAGGAGCGCTACCAGGTTGTCTACGGTGCGCGCCTTAAGGTGGAAGAGGGTCACGCAGTCCAGCTCGGTCAGGTCATGGCGGAGTGGGATCCCTACACCTTCGCCATCCTCACGGAAATCGGCGGCACCGTCCAGTTCAAGGACCTGCAGGAAGGCATCACGCTCCACGAAGAAGTCGACGAGGTCACCGGCCTGTCGCGTCTGGTCGTTGCCGAAGCTCCCGACGAGAAGCGTCAACCCGCCATCGTCATCAAGGGCGCCAAGGGCAACAAGCGCTACCTCATGCCCAGCCGCGCTCACCTCATGCTGCAGGACGGAGACGAGGTCTTCCCCGGCGACATCCTTGCCAAGATTCCGCGTGAAACTACGCGCACCAAGGACATCACCGGCGGTCTGCCTCGCGTCGTCGAGCTCTTCGAAGCCCGCAAGCCGCGCGAAACCGCCATCATCTCTGAAATCGATGGTGTCGTTCGCTTCGGCGAAGTTTCGAAAGGCCAGCGTCGCGTCTACGTCACCGCCGACAACGGCGAGGAAAAGGAATACTCGGTTCCTCGCGGCGTCCACATCAACGTCCAGGAAGGCGAGCGCGTCCGCGCCGGCGAGCCGCTCATGGATGGTCCTCTCAACCCGCACGACATTCTCGCCGTCCTCGGTGAGAAGGAGCTGCAGGCTTACCTGGTCAACGAAATCCAGGAAGTCTACCGCCTCCAGGGTGTGGCCATCTCCGACAAGCACATCGAAACCATCGTCCGGCAGATGCTCCGCTGGGTGAAGATCGAGGAAGTCGGCGACTCTAGCTTCCTGCTCGAACAGCAGGTCGACAAGTTCCGCTTCCGCGAAGAGAAAGACCGCGTGATCGCCAACGGTGGCCGTCCGGCAGTAGGACGTCCGCTGCTCCTCGGCATCACCAAAGCCTCGCTCTCCACCGAATCCTTCATCTCCGCGGCGTCCTTCCAGGAGACCACGCGCGTACTCACCGAAGCCAGCATCAACGGAGCGGTGGACAACCTGCGCGGCCTCAAGGAGAACGTAATCGTAGGCCGTCTCATCCCAGCCGGAACCGGCATGGAATACTACCGCAACGTCCAGCTCTCCCCAGAGTTAGAAGAAGCGGCAGCGAAGATCCAAGCCGAAGTCCAAACCGCATGGGAAGAAGCCGAACGCGAACTAGAGCTGATGCGTCAGGAAGGCGAAGCCGAAGAAATGGCCGCTTCCGAATAACGCATCACTTCACCACGAACAAAAAGCCCGGCGAAAGCCGGGCTGTTGTTTTTGTATTCTAAGGCTCCTGGCGTATCTCAGAAGACAAACGAAATGCGTTGTTTAGCGAGTAAAATGGTCCCAGATGGCAATCAAACCGCAGCACTTATCTAAAGCGCCGATTCAGGAAGCAATCATCGCTTTTAGTTTTGAAAAGCCATCCGCCGGGGGTGAAGCGCTCATAGACGCGCTCGACACGGCTATCAAGTCAGAATATACGAGCCGTAGCCCCGTCAGGATGGCGCAGGTCACCCTAAGCGACCAAGGGTCGACTGGCGAGAGCCGAATAGTGGGCGCTCGATTCGCGTCGACGGATGGACGGCGGGTCTGCCTCGTTGATAACTCACAGTTCCTCTGCTCTCGACTCGCCCCATACGAGACTTGGGAATCCTTGAAAGGTGAGTTCGAGCGCTTATGGAAGGTCTATTCCTCGCTAAGCGATGATCGGATAGCGAAGGTTGGCGTTCGATATATTAATAAGATCTTTTTGCCAGAGGGGAAGGACATGTCCTTGACAGTCAGGACACGTCCAGAGGTTGCAGAGGGCCTGCCGCAGGCTATGTTTAGTTTCTTCGTTAGGCTCGGGGTCAAGATTCCCGACCCGCAAGGCGTCCTCATGATTACGGAGGCCCAATTACCGACGGAGCGCCCCGGCTTTGTCACCGCTGTCCTGGATCATGACCTCCAATTCCAAATCACCCCGGAGTCAACCGATGTTTGGTCGCTCCTGGAAAAGGCAAGAGAGCTGAAAAATCAATACTTCTTTGCCTCGCTATCAGACGAACTGATAAAGGAATACCTATGAGTCCCCTTCCCGCACTTCCACCGAGAACTCCGTCTGGGCTGCTAGCCGACGAAGCTCCCCCGGCAATTTACGCTCAGGTATCCGTATCCGACTTCTGGATCAGGAATCAGGCAACGCTTCAGGCGACGCTTCCCAGCGTCTCGGGCCAGAGTTTGTTTTGGAACCGTGATACCAAGTTCAAGGAGCTGGCTGCAGCCGCGAAACGGGCAAAGCTCTATGAGCCCGGTTGGGACGGCTATGGCGCCCTGCCACCTACCGACGATTCGGTTGCTCAGGGGATTGCCTTACTGGACAAAATTTGGAGAACCGACCTGACACCTTATTCGGTATTGCCGTCCGCCGACGGCGGCATCGGAATATCATTTCGAGGCAGAGAAGGTAGACGGGCGGTCCTCGAAATCCTAAATGATGGCACTGGTTCATTCTCGGTCTACGGCAAGGGGCACCCAAAAACCAGTGGCGAATTTGACGTGGCGAGTGGAGACCTAACCGCAATGTTCGATTTATTTTCGGAGAGTCTCTGACACGTGCCGCCCCAGGAATCAGGCGCGAGGGGAGCAGTCGCGTTCACCGACCCGGAAGAACTCCTCCTGCGGCGAGTGGCCAAGAGCCATATCGAAGACGGCGAGGTGAGTTTACTGGCGATTAGCCGCGAAACGAGCTTCCATGTGGATCCGCAAAGATGCTCGTCGGTCCTTCGAAGCGCATTTTTGGAGTCTCGCTTTGACGCAGTTCATCCAAATTGCGCGGGGGGCGTGGACCTTGCAGGAAGCCACACGGTAATGCACGTCCGAGTCGGCAGCCTCCCGCGTGGACTTCAAATCAGGCCACTGCCGCCCGATTCTCACGAGCGTTGGGACATCTACCCGCACCACGACCCCCAACCTCTGTGCTACGCCCATTCAACCCTCTGTTGCTCCCGCCAAGAGCATCCTAATATTGCGGTGGTTCCTCCGAAATCTGTGCGCGACCAATTCAGAGAGTGGCTCACTGAGGAATTGACAGCATAGCTTCCTAGCCACCACCCATCCCATCCCTCGCTGCGCGAGGGGCCCAGCCTCGCTGCGCGAGGGGCCCAGAAAAAGCGCCGGATTAAAACCCAGCGAAACCCCACCACCCAAAACAAGGGGGCTTCAGCCCCGGCGCACTCCCCGCACCAAAGAACGAATCGAAAGAGACCCCACCACACCCGCTTTTGTATCAGGGCACGGCTTCACAGCTTGCGTAAAAACTCGGCATCTTTGAAGGGGCAGATCCTGGACTTCAGCCCCCGAGCATCACCAGCTCTCCCCGACAACGCACGAACCGTGAAGGGGCACGGCTTTCAGCCGTGCCGAAAAAAGTCGCGCCGAAGGCGCTTCCTTGCTGCCGCAGGCCGTCGGCGGAACCGGGGTCCCCATCATGCCCGCTGTTGGCGTGATGGGGTGGGGAAGCGCCGCAGCGCCTGGAGCCGACCCGCGTTTCTCCATGTTTCTAACTCGGCGCCTCCCCACAGCCGCTCAAACGCAAATCGGACGATCCCTCGCTGCGAGGGATCCAGAGAAAGCGCCGGCTTTCAGCCTGGCGAAACCCCACCACCAAAAACAAGGGGCGACAGCCCCGGCGCACTCCCCACCCCAGAGAACGAATCGAAAGAGAGCGCACCACACCCGCTTTCGCATCAGGGCACGGCTTCACAGCTCGCCGAAAGAGACGCCAGCTTTGAAGGGGAGATCCTGGACTTCAGCCACCGAGCTCACCCGCTCTCCCTGACAAAGCACGAACCGTGAAGGGGCACGGCTTCAGCCGTGCCGAAAAAAGTCGCGCCGAAGGCGCTTCCTTGCTGCCGCAGGCCGTCGGCGGAAGTACCGCAGCGCCTGGAGCCGACTCGCGTTACTTCCGTGTTTCCGCTCTGCCTCTTCCCAACACCCCTCAGCCCCGTCCTAAAGGGTTAACCTAAGACCGCCGCAGCCGCGGCCCTCCGCATCGAGAAGGCCTTCGGCGTCAAAATGGACACGCTTCTCCGCATGCAGGCCTCGTACGACATCGCCCAAACCCGCAAACGAGAAAACCAAATCAGCGTTCCCCGCGTTTCTCTATTGGCAGCCGCCCGCTAAGGCCGAAAGAGCGCCGGACTTTAACCCAGCCGCCCCGCAAACAAGACTTCACCCCACCCCCCTGGCAACTAAGTCACTCCCACAGACCGGGGATTGATGGAAGCGTCCACACCCGCCACACTTGTCAGCAAGGACAAAAACAATGGCTGGTCTACAGCGTCGGCTGAAGAGCCTGCTGACCGACGATTCCGGGCAGGACCTCGTCGAGTATGCGCTCATCGCCGCTCTCATTGCCCTCGCCGCGATCGCCAGCATGCGGAGCCTCTCCAACAAGATCAGCAACGAATTCAACACCATCGGCAGCACCCTCTAACCGATCCGCCAACACCGCCAAATCAGCGCCGCACTCGCCGCACTCGCCGGCCGCCTGCCTTGCTCGCGCCGCACTCGATGCGCCCTCCCAAACCCTAGTTGTTCCACATTTAACCGAACCTCAAACAACGCCATCCCCCTCCTTGGAATCCCAATTCCCGAGGAGTATCCATGAACGCATTTTGCAGAGCTCTTGCTGTTTCCGCCCTCGCCCTCACCCTTACCGGTTCCGTCGCCATCGCGCAGGACCACCCCGACGACCATCACCAGCAATACGTCAAACATGAAGAATGGAAGAAAGGCGCAAAAATCCGCAACGAAGACTGGTCTCGAGGTGAGCAGGTCGACTGGCACGCCCAGCACCTCAGAAAGCCCCCGGCCGGCTACGAGTGGCGTCAGGTCGACGGCAACTACATCCTCGCCCGCCCCAGCGACGGCGTCATCTTCTCCGTCACCGTCGGCCACTAACCTTTTGCTCAGGGAACCATGGCTGCCCCGGGTCTCGATTCTGAGACCCGGGAGGCTGCCCCCTTCGCACCTCGCCAGCACCCGTCTGCCCTAGCCCCGTTCTGAGACCAGTTCGAAGCCCATCGCTTAATGCCCCTCCGCTGCTGCGACTTCCGCAGGCGAACTAACCAACTCCTCTACATCGCTGGGAGCGGTGATTTTTCCTTTGAGCATTCCCGCGATCACGTCGTATTCCACAAGCTCCGGCAACGACGCCATTACCTCCCTCCCCGCCCTTTCCCCTGCAAAGTGCACCATGAACACTGGACGCGGATCAAAAACTCCCTGGGTCACCCGCTCCTCCTCCGCACTCCAGTACGGGCTCGCCTTCCACATGGGCACTCGGAACGAATGATCGGAAGAGACGATCACCGCGGTGCCCGCAGTCCCGCTTGTCTCATCGATCTCCTGCATCAGCCGCCCGAGCATATCGTCAGCCATCGTCAGATTATCGAGATAGTTCCCGCACTCGCACGGCCGATGGGTCCTGCGATCGTAAACTCCCGGCGGATGCGGCACAGGCAGGTGGATAAATACAAAATGAACCCGCGTATCCCGCAGCATATCCTCTCCCGCCGCCATAAGCTGCTGTCCGTCCACGATCATTCCCGCCAGCCGCTTGTTGTTCGCTTCCCTGCGTGAATACAACTGTGCCGCAAAAGCCCGCGGCAACGCCCACGCATACGAAATTGCCGAAGTCTTTTCGCCCGCCCACGGTTCAAATGCCAGCCCGTTCCCAATTCCCGGTTGCCAGAAACACCTCGTCAGTAATCCCCCGAATATTCGGCAGTAGGGAATGTCCCAGCCCGCCACGCCGGCATTCCAGCCGTTAGCCCGAGCAATTCCAAAAATGGTCTCACTCGGCTCATACCGCTTCCACTCCCGCTGCGTCCGCTCCTGGTAGAAAGGCCTGCCGTCGGGAGTGCTGCGAATCCCTGCGATTTCACGCCGGGCCAGCACCGAAGGAATGATCAGTTCCGTGAAGTTCCCCACCGGCTTCAAGTTCCCAAACGATATGCTCTCCGCATGCAACCGCCGCAGATTGGGGAAGTCTTGCCCCCGTGGAGGCTCGCTCACCGCAAGCTTGTAAGAAAGCTCGTCGAAAAGAATCCAGACGATGCGCCCTTTCCTGCCCCCCTCCGCCTCTGCGGACGCGGCAAGCACCGGCGTCGACGCGTGTGCATTGAAATCCAGGTACACAAGTTTCAGCACAATCCACACCGAACAGAAAGCAACTGCGGCAAGAGCAAATCGGGTTGCGCGGACCGCCACTCTCCCCGCCCCGGGCCTAAGCCACGCCAGCGCCGACAGCACCAGCGGTAAGCCTGTCGCCAGCGGGAAACCCCATCGGTGCCACATCACGTCGATCGAACCCATAACTGAAGGACCGGGAAGCTCGGAGAGGTCCCTCCATTCCCAGTTTGTGGCCAGAATGATCGCGCAATAAGCAAAGGTCCAGAGGAACAGACCCGTGAGACATCCGCTCGCGAGCCTGCGTGGCACTGAAGAAAGATGCGGCAATAGCACCATAACCAACAGTCCCGCGACCGTCAATCCCGCGAAATCGAGCAGAAGTCCGTTCATCAGGTGCGTGAGCGGAGTTTGATGGTGATAGACAAACCGGTATCCCGGAGAAACAACCGGCGCCAAAACCGGAAACAGAAGAACAACCGCGGACCCAGTCGCCTCCAGAAACCAACGGGCTTTCATTGTCTTGCCCGTTCAGCCTGTCCCGTCCCGTGCGGCCCTGCCTGAAGCGGCTCAGATAGATGATCGTCGCGGCCCGGCTCAGCCGCACATGTTGAATCCCCGATAAACCTGCCGAACAGCTTACGGACCCGCTTTCTAAGAAGAAACAAGATCCCGGTAAAGAACGAACCGGTTAATTGAAATAAAAGTAACCCGGAGCCTGGATCGACATAGGCATAGGCCGGCTGAACAAGAACGCACAACAACGCAAAGAGCCATAGAATCGAGATCGCATAGTACAAGGCTGTGCCGCGCACATTCGCGCTCATAAACAATCCAATCACGGAGAAGTTAGTGCGATTCTAACTTCCAGCGTGAACACCCGGCCGGACAGAACTTAAAGGCGACATTACTCTCGTGATCTACACTTCCCGTGGGAATGCGAGCCGCCTTCAGCGCCCGCGCACAATCCACCTGCCACCCAGCCTTCCACCCGGAGCGCATTCTCCAGAATTCGCACAACTTGTGCCGCCCCCCGCCGCTGCCCGGGGCCAAAAAGCCGAAGGGGCGAGCCCCCTTGCGGGTTCTCGCCCCTTCTTCCGATTTATCGAAGATCTGGCTTCGGCTACCTGATCACGCCCTGTTGATGCCAGCCTCGCCCAAGCCTGTGAGCTTGCGCCCACGCTCTCGTGCGCTCCGTCACCTCAGCGAACGTGTGAGCTTCTTCACTGCCGTCCTGAAACTTACCGGTTGCCCGGCTGCCTCCTGAAACCCCCGGTTTCCCGTGAGCTTCCTGAGCCGCGTTGCCGCTGCTCCTGACCGCTGTGCTCTGCTCTCTTCATCGGGAGGATTGCTCCTCCGTTGAAAGAATCATCGCACAAAACTCCGTTCCCGCAAGTCCTTTATTTCTGTGCAAATCCGGGGTTTTATGTGCAAATTGAAGGTCGAAAATCGCGCCTTGCACATTCCCTTGTGCAACTCCCATTTCTTCCCCATCCACGCCCCTTGCTGTCGGCTTCTTCCCACGCTTTTTTCCTATATGTAACTGCTTAAGTGACAAATTAGCTCGCCGCCTTGTTGCTCTAGGTTGATCTTTGCTATTCCCTGTTCCCTATTCCCTGTTGCCTGGTGCCTGTCCCCTGTTCTTCTACAATGATCCTTCGCATTTTTTCAGAACAGAGGCGTACGCAATGCCAATTGAAAAGCTCACCTTCGCCGGCTTACCCGACTGCATCAAGCTCTCCAACGGAGCCACCGACCTTATCGTCACCACCGCTGTCGGTCCCCGCATCCTCTACTACGGCGCCACCGGCGGCAAGAACCATCTCGGCAGCTTCCCCGACAGCACTGTCAAAACCGCTCTCGGCACATGGAAGCCCTACGGCGGTCATCGCCTCTGGGTCTGGCCCGAGCTCTTTCCCGCTACCTACTCCCCCGACAATTCCCCCATCCAGCACCAATCCCATGGCGATCACAGCCTCACCCTCCATGCGCCCACCGACGGCGCCGCCATCGAAAAACAAATCCGCATCACCCTCGCCCCCAGCGGCTCAAAGGTCAGCATCGAGCACACCGTCACCAGCCACGCCCTCTGGCCCATCGACATCGCCGTTTGGGCCATCACCATCATGCAGTCGGGCACCGCCATCGTCCCCCGTGTCCCCTTTCAGACCCACGACGACTACGCGCCCATCACGCAGCCTCTCGCCCTTTGCGCCTTCACCGATCTTCAGGACCCGCGCTTCACCCTCGGCCTCAAATACATCCTCCTCCGCGCCGATCCCGCCCGCACCAACCCCCAAAAATTCGGCCTCCGCAATAAAGAAGGATGGTGCGCCCATCTCCTCGGCGACGAGCTCTTCGTCAAGCGCTTCCACCACGAGAACCGCGCCTCCTACCCGGACTACCAGGTCAACACCGAAGTCTATGTCGAAGGAGCCTTCCAGGAAGTCGAGCTCATGGGCCCGCGCCGTGTCGTCTGGCCCGGCGAGTCACTCACCCTCAGCGAAGAGTGGCGCCTCTTCCAGGGAGTCAAAGCCGATCCCACCAACCTCGATCAGCTCGACAAGGCCATCGCTCCGGCCATCCAGTCCTTGGTTTAAATCGTCACGAACGGGTGCGGGCCCGCCAAGGGGTATTGGCGAGCCCGCGCCGGCTTCCGCTGAATAGTCTGCGGCGCCAACATGTCCATCAATTGTTGAGACTGGTTTAGCCCTTGGGTCCGCCTTTGTTGTCCGCCACGTGGCCGCGTCCATCACGACTTTCGTTGGCCTTGAAGTTGCGCGGTGCCGGCTCGCCCTTGCGCGCCTTCTCGCCGGTCTTCGGCAGCGAGCCTTTGTAGCCGTGCTGCGGATCGTAGCGATTATTCACATGCCCATTGAAATGTTCGTCGCCATGAAACCATGGCCCGGCGCCGATAAACACACCGCCGTTAAACCACTCCGGACCGTAGTAGCCGTAGGGAGCACAGGTATAAGGAGTGTAGTCGTAGTAGCCATACGGACAAGCGGGAGCGACCCCGATGTCAACAACTACCTGAGCCTTCGCCGCGGGAGCAGCTGCCGCCAGGCAGATTCCAGCAACTGCAGCTAATGCAATAACATTGAACTTCTTCATAGATTCACCTTGCTGACTTGTGACAACTTCGTTTTACAGCTGTGCCATTTCTTTTGGCTGGGTCTTGGCGAGGAAATCCTCTTACCAATGCAACCAGGCTTCAGAACCGCGCCCCGTTGGCGCCGTTGCGCTCGTTCCCAGTTGCCACTATCGCAGCTATCAGAGCAACAATCTGTGCAGTTCTGCTCATACCTCAGAATGGCAGCCGACAGTTATCGCCCGAAGTTACCGTAGTTACATAACACACAAGGCAAACCCAGCTGCAAACATCGTCACAATACCGTCCCGAGTTGTCAGGATCGGAGCGAACTGTGTCTGGCGCCTCTGTCCTCACCCTGGAAAAAGACGTTCGATGCGCTGGAAGCGCAAGGCGAGCCCGCGTCGAGCTTCAACCGGAAAGCCGGCGCCAACCCTGAATCCGGCGGCTGCACAACCGCATAATGCATCGGGCTCGAGCAGTAGACGCATTTCGCATCATGGATCGCCCCGAGGTCCTCGTCGAGAGCTCGCGGAAAAGTCCTCAGGCACTCCGCGCATGTAACCATCGCATACG
>Ga0302326_10030721_pt1 | contig 10747 bp, 9 predicted proteins | sample Palsa_T0_3_FD_202264 | JGI IMG/M metagenome (GOLD analysis project Ga0302326, IMG submission 202264) | Peat permafrost microbial communities from Stordalen Mire near Abisko, Sweden - Palsa_T0_3 | ecosystem: Environmental > Terrestrial > Soil > Palsa > Peat permafrost | place: Sweden: Abisko...
CGGCTGAGCTCGAAGTGATTGATTAGGCAGAGAGCGGTTCGCGAGGAAGACCGTGCTTCTTGCCAAAGCAGAGCGCGGTTCAAGAACGGCATAAGCCGTGCAACAATTCGGGATCAAGCAGGTCTTGCCCTAAGAAAAATGGCGCAGTTGACGTGGGCGGAGCCTTGCCTGATGGCGATGCTTGAGACTCGACCATCGCCCGACTCATTTGATTGATCTCCGCTGGTTGCAACTGTTCAACTCATGAACGCTGCTCCTGACATCATTCCAGCAAGCGCCCGCGGATTGCGCGTGCTCATCGTTGCCGAACACGCTTCTTTGAAGTTCGGCGGCGAAGCATCCCTTCCGTATTACTACTTCAAGCTGCTGCGACAGCGTGGGGCGGAAGTTTGGATGGTCGTGCATGAACGCACGCGCGAGGAACTAACCACCGATTTCCCGCAGGATATCGATCGGATCGCATTTATTCGCGACACCTGGCTGCACAGGGCCATGTGGTGCGTTCAATCGAAGCTGCCACGAAAACTGGGCGAACAAACTCTGGGAGTGCTGCACCATCTCTTCACTCAGATTCTGGCGCGACGAGAGGTCCGGCGTGTGATCGCGCGGCATTCGATCAGCATCGTGCATGAGCCGATGCCAATCAGCCCGAAGGAAACGAGCATGATGTTCGGGCTCGGCGTGCCGGTTGTGATCGGGCCGATGTGCGGCGGGATGGATTACCCGCCGGCGTTCCAATACCTGCAAGGCGGTTTCACCCGCTGGGTCGAGAGGACCGGGCGCTGGGCTTCGCATTACATTCACCGTTTGGTGCCTGGCAAGCTCAGGGCTGATGCGCTGGTCGTCGCGAGTGCTGCGACGCTCAGAGCGCTTCCTCGCGGCTGCCGCGGGAAAATCTTTAAAGTCGTCGAGAGCGGAGCGGATCTGTCGATTTGGAAGCCCGCCGCCCAAACGCCCAGCCATGATGGCGAAGTGCGATTTACGTTTCTGGGGCGCCTTGTGGATTGGAAAGGCGTGGATCTTTTGCTGGAGGCGTTCAAAGCGGTGGCTGATGCGTCGACGGAGGCGGTGCTCCAAATCGGCGGCGATGGACCGTTGCGCAAGACTCTCGAAGCGCGTGCTGCTGTGCTTGGCATCGAGAACCGCGTTCGATTTCTCGGGCACCTCTCACGGCAACAAGGCGCGGAGACGGTTCGCCAGTCCGATGTACTCGTGCTGCCCAGTCTCCGGGAGTGCGGGGGGACCGTTTTGCTCGAGGCCATGGCGGTTGGCGTTCCGATGGTCGCAACCGACTGGGGCGGACCCAGCCAGTACATCGACGATTCCTGCGGCATTCGTGTCGCGCCTGATTCGCGCGAAAGCTTCATCGCCGGTCTGGCTGCCGCCATGATCAAATTGGCCCAATCGCCCGATCTTCGCCGGCAGATGCAGGCGGGTGGGCAGCGTCGGGTTCGTGAACTGTACTTCGATTGGGATTCCAAGGCGGATCGAATACTGGAGATCCTTTCCGAAACTGTCGCATCGCGAGACCCGGGAACTCGCGTCGACGCGCATGCTGACTCTCAATTGAGCCTGGCATAGTCTTTGAGCTGAAACCTTATGAGTAACGCGATCGCCATCTCACCGTCGGTTGATGTGGAGCCTACCGCTGTTTCGGAAGCTCCTCCACAGGAGCGCGTCATTCGCGCGAGGCCTGGATGGATCAGCGTCGATTGGGACGAACTATGGCAGTTCCGTGAACTGCTTTACTTCCTGGTCTGGCGTGACGTGAAAGTCCGCTACAAACAAACGGCGCTAGGCGTAGCCTGGGCGGTGCTCGTTCCCGTCTTCAGCATGGTTATCTTCACGGTGATCTTCGGAAATTTCGCCCATATGAAGAATGACATGCCTAACGGCGTGAATTACTCGGTCTGGAACTTCGCGGCGCTACTCCCCTGGACGTTCTTTGCCACGGCCCTCAGCTTGGGCGGCCAATCGCTGGTCAGTCAACAGCAGCTTCTGACCAAAATCTACTTTCCGCGGCTATTCGTCCCCACCGCCGTCGCGGGTGGTGCGCTAGTGGATATGGCCATTTCGTACGGCGTAATGGCGATCATCATGGCTTGGTATCGAGTGGTCCCGACATGGGGTGTTCTGACGCTTTTGCCGCTCATGGTGCCTTTGTGTCTGGCGTCGCTGGGCATCGCGTACATGTTTTCCGCGCTGACCGTTACTTACCGCGATTTCCGCTTTGTTCTGCAGTTCCTGGTTCAGGCGTGGATGTTTGTCAGCCCCGTAATCTATCCCGCCAGTTTCGTTCCGCCGCGCTTTCAGTGGATTGCCTCATTCAATCCGATGTATGGCATCATTGACGGCTTCCGCTCTGCTCTATTGGGGCGTTACCAGCCCTGGCATCCGCTAAACCTAAGTATTTCCATCGCATCGAGCATCGCCCTGTTTGTGTTTGGGCTGTTCTATTTCCGTAAGACCGAGCGGCGGTTTGCCGACATTGCCTGATCTTAATTGGGCACGCCGCACCACAGATACGCGCAATACTCCGACATCCGCTTTCGCAACGAGACTCCTTCATGAGCAAACCGATCATTAGCGTCGAGGAACTGGGCAAATCGTATCGGCTCGGGCTGGAAACCCATCAGCGCAAGACCTTTCGCGATGCTGTCGCGGCGTCGGTCACCTACCCGTGGCGTCGCCTTCGCGAAATGAGCGAGCACGGAACAGAGGAAGACACGTTCTGGGCCCTGCGCGATGTCTCTTTTGAAGTCAAACGAGGTGAAGTCATCGGCATCATCGGCCGCAACGGCGCCGGCAAATCGACGCTGCTGAAAATCCTCAGCTCGATTACCGAGCCCACAGAAGGATGCGCGCGGCTGCGTGGGCGGGTAGCTTCGCTCCTCGAGGTGGGGACTGGATTTCATCCCGAACTCAGCGGCCGCGAAAATATTTACCTCAATGGCTCGATCCTCGGGATGAAAAAAGCGGAAATCGCAAAGAATTTCGACGCGATCGTTGCGTTTGCGGAGGTTGAAAAGTTTCTCGATACGCCGGTGAAGCGCTATTCATCGGGAATGTATGTTCGTCTGGCGTTTGCGGTCGCGGCACATTTGGAACCGGAGATTCTGATTGTGGATGAGGTCCTCGCCGTTGGCGATGCGCAGTTCCAAAAGAAGTGCCTGGGCAAGATGCAACAAGTGGCGGCGGGAGAAGGTCGGACGGTGCTCTTTGTCAGTCACAACATGCCGGCGGTGCGATCGCTCTGTCAGACGGGGCTCGTCCTGGAACACGGCAAGATCGCTCTGCGCGGCAACGCGGAGGAATGCGTCAACCGATATCTGACCGCGGGCATGGAGGATGATCTCCAGGCAACAGTGAACTTCACGCGCCCCAAGAACGTGTCGCCCTGGATGACCAGCGCGACTCTTCTAACCGATGGCGTTCCATCGCCAGTTCTGCCGATGGGCGGCAAGTTATCGATCGAAGTCAATTTTGAATCCGAAGCTCCGATTCGCCATCCGCGATTTGGGCTGGTGATCACGACCGCCGATGGCGACAAGCTTCTCAACTTGAACAATCGCTTCCAGCCATCACCCGAGTTTGAACGGCCCGTGCACAAGGGGACCATTCGGTGCGATTTGGGCATGGTGCCGCTGGTGGCTCGGCGATATTTCGTATCGCTCTACATGGGCGACCAGGTCCATGACTCTCATGTGGCCGAAGGCGCTCTCTCATTCGAGGTAACCGAACACGATATCTGGGGCCAAGGCAAGGTACCTCCCCCAGCCGACTCGCATATCTGGTGGCCCACGCGGTTCAGCTTTCATTCGGGGGACCAAGTGGCGACTGCCCTGGGCGCCGACATGTCCGATCTGGCAATTTGAGCCGCGGCATCGGTCTCAAGAGTTTGTTTTCACACCCATCCAATATGCCTGCCACGCCGCTGATCTCGGTGCTCATGCCCGTGTACAACGCGGAGCAATATTTGGTTGAGGCGTTGGAGAGCATCCTCGCCCAGACACTGGGCGACTTCGAATTGATTGCAATCGATGATGGATCAAAAGATGGGTCGTTTGGGATTCTCAAATCGTTTGCCCAGCGCGACAGTCGGCTCCGTATGTCGAGTCGGCCCAACGAAGGAATCGTCAAAACACTTAACGAAGCACTGGGGATGTCTGGCGGCCAGTTTGTGGCGAGGATGGATGCCGATGATGTGTCGCTGCCGGACCGATTCGAGCAACAGGTGGGATATTTCAAAGCAAATCCCCATTGCGTCGCGCTCGGATCGCGCGTCTTGATGGTTGACCGCGAAGGGGAGACGCTCTGCCAGTGGGGAACGCTTCAGACGCATGAGGAAATCGATGATGCGCATATGAACTGCGGCGGCCCCGCGATCATCCATCCGGCGGCGATGTTCAGACGGGAGGCGATGATTGCGATCGGCGGTTATACGGAAGGCCGCGCACCGCTGGAAGATCTTGATCTGTTCCTGCGGCTCGCTGAAATCGGTCGATTAGCCAATCTGCCCGCGGCTCTCACCAAATGGCGTCAGCACCCGCAAAGCACTTGCGCTACGCGTTTCAAGGAAATGCAACATCTGATTCCGCTGGTGCTGGGCGATGCATATCGCCGTCGAGGTATCCAGAGAGCGATTCCCACAATTGTGCCGGATCACACGCGTCAGTCCCCTGCCGACCACAGTTTGAAATGGGCTTGGTGGGCGCTGTCCAGCGGCAACGTGGCGACGTCCCGTAAACACGCGATCAAAGCTTTGCGCGGCGCCCCGCTGCGGCGTGAGTCCTGGAAAGCGATGTTGTGTTCCATTCGAGGCCATTGACGCGCTGATGCAAGCCAAGACCGCCATCCCCTCGTTCGCGCCCCCAAATGATTTGTTGGCGGCATTGGACCAGCTTGCCATTGTCACGGCTAATTTCGCCGATGGGTTGGTCCTTGGCGATGTGCTCGAAGATTGGTTTGGTTTCCTGGGAGGTCGGCCCGGGCAGGTCGTGCTGTTAGACAACGGCAGCGATTCCGCGACCCAGAGCGCTTGCTGGCAGTGCTATCAAAGCGGCATGATTGACAAGCTGCTGCTCGTGAAGGCCGGTCATTGCGACACGGGTCGCGACATCAATTACATCGCCGAACACACCGCGCCGGCAATTACGAGCAAGCCGTATGTCTTGTTCTTCAAAATCGACTGCCTGCCGTGGCGAAAGGGACACGATCAGTGGCTGGTCGAGGCGATGCGTCATCTTGAGCGGCCCGATACGTTTGCGGTGGGCGGCTCTTTCAACTGTGTCGCGCGTCACCATGAAGCCTGGGATCCAAAGTGGTATTTCGCCGACAAGTGCAGCGAGAATTTTGCCCTGATGAAGCGGGAGCATTTTGTCGCCGCGATGGAAGAGGCGATGGGAGGCTATATCTCATCGGGCTTTCGGGGTGAATCGTTCGTCAACAGTGAGGATGAACAGCATTATCTGATTGAGTTGGCGTTCGAGCGGTATATGCAAAAGAATGGGCGGTACACGCTGACGCGGGTCGAAGATGAGACCTGGACGGTGTTTCATACCAACGTGCACAACGACTTGCTCGAACGTGTGCGCCAGGATTTTCATGAGCGCCGCGGCGTGAAGCGTTTCATGAACGCCGCGAATTTCACCGCGGAATTCCCGCACGGTGTCTACTACGGCAGGCCCGCGCCACACTCGTGGCATAAGCGATTGCGGATTGCCATCGGGTCTTCGGCGTTAGGGGCGGCTTGGCGGTCGGTAAAGCGGTCGGTCAGACTGGGTAAGGCGGCGCTATGAAGATCAACATGGTCCTTCCGACCGTTGACATTTCCGGCGGCGTACGGGTGATTGCTATCTATGCCCAACGTCTTGCACAGCGCGGCCATGAGGTGACCTGCGTATCCTGCACCGCAAGACCCGCATCTCTTCGAAGAAAAATTGGCTCGCTGGCACGTGGGCGTGGATGGCCGGCCAATCCGCGGCCGCGGCCTTCGCACATGGATTCGGTCGACGTGGCGCACCGGGTTATATCGCCATGGCGCCCAATTCGTGACGCCGACGTTCCCGATGGCGATGTGGTTTTGGCGACGTGGTGGGAAACGGCCGAGTGGGTGGCGGCATTATCCCCCTCCAAAGGAGCCAAAGCGTATCTGATCCAGCATCACGAACTGCTCTTTGAGGGCATGCCCAGGGAACGCGTCGCCGCCACCTGGCGACTCCCGCTTCATAAGATCACGATTTCCAAATGGCTCACCGAAGTTGCCCACGATACCTATGGTGATCCTCACGCATCCCACGTCCCCAACAGCGTTGATACCGATCAATTTCACGCTCCGCCGCGAGGGCGTCAGCAGCAGCCGACGGTCGGAATGCTGTACTCGGCAACCAAATTCAAGGGCGCTCAAGTCAGTCTCGAAGCGATTGGGCGGGCTTCGAAACAGGTGCCGGGCTTGCGCGTGGTGGCGTTTGGTGCAGAGCCGGTGAATCCCGAATTACCTCTTCCGCCCGGCGCGGAATATCACCACCGTCCGCCGCAGAACGCCATCAAGGATTTGTACGCCAAATGCGATGTCTGGCTGTGCGGCAGTCGCAGCGAAGGTTTTCATCTTCCGCCGCTGGAGGCGATGGCCTGCCGCTGCCCTGTCGTCTCGACGCGCGTGGGCGGCTCGATGGATGTGATCGATGAAGGGGTGAACGGTCATCTGGTGGACGTTGGCGATGTTGCGGCGCTTGCGGATCGGCTCACGCGGGTGCTCAAGCTCCCCGAGCCGGCGTGGCGGCAAATGTCGGATGCGGCGTTGTCAACAGCAAAGCGATACACGTGGGATGATGCCGCCCAGCGTCTTGAGTCAGCACTCCATGTCGCCATTCGCCGGTCGAGAAACGGCATGCACACCGCATCATCGGCGGACCTGATTCAGGCCGAATCGGCGGGTTTGCAGGTACAGGGATCCTGATGGAACAGTATTCCGTTTTAGTCTCGATCGTCATCTTCGGGTGGCTGCCCGTGGTGATGTGGATCTTCTGGTCGATGCCCACGCGGCGCGCCATTGTGGCTGCGTTTCTTCTCGCGTGGCTGTTTCTTCCAATGGCCGCTTACAAAGTGCAGGGGATCCCCACGTATGACAAGATGTCTGCGACCTGCTGCGGGGTTCTACTTGCCGCGATGGTGTTCGACAGCAAACGGTTACTGAATCTTTCATTTTTTCCGAGCTACGTCGACATCCCGATGTTGGTCTGGTGTATATGCCCTCTCGCGACGGTCGCCGCGACCAGCAATGAAGGCGCGCTCACCTTTCATGATGGCTTGTCATGGATGTTTGAACAGATCATTTCCTGGGCGCTCCCATATCTTATCGGGCGCATCTATTTCGCGGATCGAAGCGCGCTGCGCGATTTGTCTGTTGCGATCTTTGTGGGGGGATTGGTCTACGTACCGCTCTGCCTGTATGAAATTCGAATGAGCCCGCAGCTTCATTACATGGTTTATGGATTCCACCAGCACAGCGTTGGGCAACAGGCGCGCGACAACTCGTTCCGGCCAATGGTTTTCATGCAGCATGGGCTGGCGGTGGGCATGTTCATGATCACCGCATCCATTGCCGGCGCGATGCTCTGGCGCATGGGCACGCTCAAGCGTCTGTGGGGGTTTTCTGTCGGATGGCTGCTCGTGCCCCTGATCGGAACGACCATCCTCTGCCGCTCGTGGGGGGCGACGTTTCTGATGTTCCTGGGAATGGTACTTTTATGGATTTGCATCCGCACCCGAACTTCGATTGCGTTATGGATCTTGATTCTCTCGCCGTCGGTATATGTCGCGGCACGAACGGTTTTCAACTGGGATGCGGAAAGCTCGTCATCGCTTCTAAGCACGGTCGCGGACAAGGAACGGCAACAATCCCTTATGTTCCGTCTGGAGAATGAGAAGTCCATCAACGCACGCACCGAAAAACACGATCTCTGGTTCGGCTGGGGCGGTTACTTCCGCGCGTTCTGGGTGGATACGCCCGAAGGGAAAGAGGTCTTCACTCCCGATTCGCTGTGGATCAGCGCCTTTGGAACCTGGGGCGCGCTTGGATTGGGCGCGCTGCTGCTTTTGACGTTTCCGATTCTCCTTCTCTTCTTGCGGCTTCCCAGGGATTCATGGCGAGATCCGTCGATGGCAGGTGTCCTGGCGTTCTGCGCACTGCTGGGCCTGTTTCAGATCGACAATATGGTGAACAGCATGCCCAACCCCATTTTCCTTCTGGGCCTTGGCGGATTGTGCGGGCTGGCCAAAGGGAAACGCGCCACTATCGCCAAGTCGACGCTGGAGACGGACTATTTCGTCAATCAAGCCGCTCGTCGATCGCTGCTCGCCGCGGAACCAGCCTGAAAAAGCAACTGCAGAAAGGAAGATCATCCCATGGAGCCGCAAGCCGCGATCGTCAAAAAGAATCCGATCATTGATGTCGTGATCGTGAACACACGCGAAGCCGATCTCACAATCGGATGCCTGCGAACCCTCGATTCGGAGATGAAGCTTCTTCCGGGCCTGCGCGTCACTGTCTCGGACAACAACTCGGGTGATGGTTCGGAGGAGCGCCTTCGCGCTGAAATGGAGAAACTCGGATGGGGCGATCGCGGAACCGTTGTTCAGGTGGGACGCAACGGCGGATTCTCGGTGGGCAACAACGCCGGAATTCGCAATGCACTGGCTCGGCCGGTTTCATCCGATTACGTCTTTCTCCTTAACCCCGACACGCTGGTGTATCCGGGCGCGATCGGCACGCTGATCGACTTCATGGAGAAACATCCTGAAGTGGGTCTGACGGGCAGTCGCATGAAATACCCCGACGGCCGAATCCAGATGTCCAGCTTTCGCTTCCATTCCGTCTTTAGCGAATTGGAGAATTCGATGCGTCTGGGAGTCATTTCCAGATTGCTCAAGCGCTGGCAGGTGGTGATCCCGCTTCCCGATGAGCCTGTGCAGGTGGATTGGGTCGGCGGCGCGTCGATGATGATCCGCCGGGCGGTGATCGATCGGATCGGCCTCCTTGATGAGACTTATTTCGTCTACTACGAAGAGACTGACTACTGCCTGCGTGCCAGGCGCGCTGGTTGGACGAGCTGGTACATCCCGCAGAGCGTCATCACGCATATCGAGGGACAGGCCACTGGCGTCAGTGATCGAAAGAAAACGCCCAAGCGCCGGCCCCGATACTGGTTTGAATCACGACGTCATTACTTCGTGCAGAATCACGGTTGGCTCACCGCAATCCTCGCGGACATCGCATGGACCTTGGGGTTCAGCACGTTTCGCCTGCGGCAGGTGATCCAACGGAAACCCAAGACCGACCCGCCGCACTTTCTTTGGGATTTTGTTCGTTACAACTTTTTTTCCCCTCGGCGTCAGAATCGCTGAACATGAAGGCGCCATTGCGAATCCTCTACTCGGCCGGCCCCGGCGATGTGATCAACACATATCGTCACTGGGCAAAAGGCGAGGACGACCCGACACAGTTGTCGATGACCTACTCGGGCATGTTTTATGAAGCATGCCGTGCAGGCGGCGATTGTGCATACGTGATTTCGAGTTGCCGCCGCAAGGATCGCGTGGAAGACGCGCGCTTCCGCATTGTCCACCGACCCAGCCTCTTCCCAAACGGTCCGGGACCATTGTTTTATCTGGGACAGGCGTGGACGGAGTTGCGATTGATCGCCAGCGCGCTCTGGTATCGAGCGGATGTGGCTCTGATCGCCTGCGGAAATACCTCCTGGCTCCTTCTCCAGGTCATGCCGCTATTGGGGATCAGGGTTGTTCCCAGCCTTCACTGCGTGCTGTGGTCCAAGTATCGAAAGCTGACGCCGCTGCAGAAAATGCTCCGCCGAATGCGTGTTCCGTTTTTCACGAAAACGGCGTTCCGTATCCTTAGCGCATCTGAGGACATCACCGCTCAATTGGGCGAGATGACTGGCAATCGCCAGCGGCCGATCGTGCAGTTTCTGCCCAGCTATCGCCCAGCCCAGTTTGAAGGCGTGACTCCGCCGACGACGGGAAAGCCGCCGTTTCGCATCCTGTTTGCCGGTCGAATCGAGCGGAACAAGGGAGTGTTTGACTTGCTTGCCATCGCCGGGCGATTCGCCGCCGAAGACCGAACTGACATCAGGTTCGACGTGTGTGGCAATGGGTCGGCACTGGATGAGCTACGTTCAAAGGCCAAGGAAGCTTCATTGTCCGATCGATTTGTCTGTCATGGCCATTGCAACTGGCAGACCATGCAACGCATGTATACCGACGCGCATGCGGTCGTGGTGCCCACCACCGGAGACTTCGTGGAAGGATTCAATCAGGTCGTCGCCGAGGCAGTGCTGGCGGGACGCCCAGTCATCACTTCCGAAGTCTGCCCAGCTCTTGCGTACGTGAGGAATGCCGTTGTGCAGGTTCCGGTGGACGATGTCGCCGCTTACGGCGACGCGATTCTGAAACTTTGTGATGACGTAGAGTTCTACCAAGCCCGGCGAAAGGGCTGCCTGGGCGCTCAAGAGCAGTTCTACGATCTAAGCAAGAGCTGGATGTGCGCGGTGCGGAACGTCCTCGATGAGATTCGCGCGTTGCGATGCGGCGAGGTGGCAACTGATCTCACCGCAATAGGTAGCTCCAGCCCAGAGCAACCTCCATCGTTTGTGTCACACGTTTAATTTCAACAATGCTGCAAGTCGCAGGCGATCTTCGATCCAGCCGGCAGTTAACCACAGCGCCCATG
>Ga0302326_10030724_pt1 | contig 10747 bp, 10 predicted proteins | sample Palsa_T0_3_FD_202264 | JGI IMG/M metagenome (GOLD analysis project Ga0302326, IMG submission 202264) | Peat permafrost microbial communities from Stordalen Mire near Abisko, Sweden - Palsa_T0_3 | ecosystem: Environmental > Terrestrial > Soil > Palsa > Peat permafrost | place: Sweden: Abisko...
CGCTGCACTACGACGCATGGGAGCGGGCCATCAGCGATTTCGCCGCGACCCGGATCGGCCAGCCCGCCGATTCGCTCTACCCGCTGGCGGTCGGCCGCGCCACCCAGGCGGCGTGCCGCGCCGCCTACGACCGCTGGTTGGCCCGGGCCGACGCCGACCTGACCTTCTACCTCGACGCGGCGCTGGCCGCCCTCGCGGCCGGGTTCGATCCGGCCGCGGTCCGGGCCAGCGCGCAGGCCCTCAACGAGTACGTCTCAGCGCGGGCCGTTCCCTGAGAGTTATCAGCAGGTAAGATTAACCCTTTAACCGATCGGGTCCTAATTGTTATAGTTCGGTCATGAGCTTACAACTCGTCAGTAACCTCGATCCAGCGGCCGAAACCAAACGACTCGGGCAATGGGCCGCGAACTACCGCACTTCCGGCGGACCGGGCGGACCCGGCGGGCTGTTGGCGCCCGGCCGGGTGGCCGGAGAACGCTGGGTGGCGGTGATCCGAGGGGTCGGCCGGGACGAGATCGATCATCGCGATCTAGCCGATCCGGACGTGCTGCTCGGCCACGGCCGGGCGCGCGACCCCGCTCATCAGGCGTGGGTGTCGCCGCAGCGGGTGGTCTTTGCCGCCGGCCGCCGGGTGCTGGCGGCATGGCCGCTGGACGAGCTTTTCGCCGCCCGGGCACTGGATGACCTGACCGGTGTGGTCCTGCTCGCCACCGAACCCAACCCCGACTACGACGACCGTTTCCCGGGGCTGCTGTCGGACGTCGTGCCCTGGTCGTCGCGAGCGCCAGGGCCCGCCCCGCCCGGCTATGACCGGCGCCGGGTCGACGTGGACTGGCTGAAGTTCGAGGCCGTTTTCGCCGCCTCTCGCGACCGCCTCGATGAGTGGACGCGGGAGCTGCCCCCGCGGCTGGACCGCATCATAAGCCGGGCCCAGGTCGACCGGGACTGGTAAACGCTGGCCGTTCACCTGATCGCGAGCATCGCCGGACTCCGCGGTGGGACGCGAAGTAAGTAGGACGCGAGGTAACTAGGACGCGAGGCAACCGGCGCAGGCGTCCTGCCGCGCGTACGCGGCTCGGCGCTTTCCTTCGGCGATCCACCGGGGGATCAGGTCCGGTTCGGCGCCGGCCGCCCGGCAGTAGCGAGCGGCGGCCCGGGCCCTGACCTCCTCGGCGGTGCCCTGGTAGAAACCGATGAGCAGCCCTGCCACCTCGGCCAGCAGGTCCGCGCGCGGCCCTGCTATCTCCAGAAGCTCCTCCACCGCGGCGGCCGTCTCCCGCTGGGTGGGCTCCCGCCAGGGTGCGTGCCGCTGGGCCGCGCCGGTCAGGCGGGCCACCGTGAGCTGGTCACGGTCGGACGCGGGGCGATCGCTCATGACGGCCGCTCCGGCCGCTCCGGCCGCTCCGGCCGGGGAGGCCGGCCGCGCCGACGGTCGACCGCCTGATCGTCTTTATGTCCAGTAGTCGATGAAATCATAGTCCTAGTATCAAACACATGTGCGATTGTGGCAAGGCCGCGGTCCTCCGCCTGGCCAGCCTGTGTCACGATGCGCCGTTCCGGGAAAATACAGTCTTTTTCTGCCAAACGAGCCGCGGTGCACCTGGCCGGCCCGCCTCACGCGGGCGGCGGTTGCCGTTCCCGGCCTTTTCGCGAGTCCCGGCACGGCACCGGCCGGCCCGGGGCGGGACCGGCCAGCGGGGCAACCGCAGTTTGCTGCCGCACTAGTTATCCCACGGGGATTTGGCGTGCCAAAATCCATTATTCCGACCTATTACGTAGAAATTACGGGATGCCAATCGGCGTCCGGTCGTGGGGCCCCGAGAACTGTGCAAGCGGCGTGCAACCGCCCGGAGAACCGCCCCACTACCTCCCCGAACGACACTCAACTCGGAAGTGGAAATTAACGGCGAACAGTACTAAATAACTCTAAGTATTGATATAACTACATAAAGTAAATAACTAAGTAATAAAGTTGTAAACGGGACGAAATAGATGAATACGAGGTATATGTAGTGTTAATCCGTGGGAACTAAGAGACGGCTTTTACGGGGAGGGGTGAATGAGATGGCGGTGTCGGAACACACCAAGCGGGTCGAGCGGGTCATGGGGCGCTCTCCGTTGGTCCAGCGCCGTTCCCTCAGCTGGGTGACGCGGTATCAGCGGCAGATGGTCGTGCTGGACGGGGTGTGCGGGCTGCTGGCTGGCATGGTCGCGTTGCTCGGCCGTTTTCCCGGCCCGACCCAGCCGTTTCTTTACGTCGTCGCGACGGCGGGCCTGCCGGTGCTGTGGGTTTCCTGGGTCGCGATGTTCGGCGGCTACGACACGCGCTTCATCGGCTTGGGCTCAGAAGAGTTCCGGCGGATCATCAACTCCGCCATCGGCCTCGTGGCCGCGATCGCGATCGCGTCCTACGCCTGGAAGCTGGACTTCGCCCGTGGTTACGTTCTCATCGCCCTCCCGGCCCTGGCCGTCGTCAATGTCGCTGCCCGGTACGCGATGCGCAAGCAACTGCACCGGCAGCGGGAGCGCGGGCTTCACATGCGCCGGGTGACGGCGGTGGGTCACGCCAATGCCGTGGCCGACCTGATCGTCCAGCTGCGCCACGACCGGTTCCACGGGCTCGAAGTGGTGAACGCGTGTCTGGCCGATTACACCCACCTGACCGAGATCGAGGGAATCCCGGTCACCGGCGGCTTCACCGATGCCGCCCGGGTCGCCGCCAGTACCGGCGCGGACATGGTGGCTGTGCTCGCGTGTCCCGAGATGGACGGGCTGGCCTTGCGCAGGCTGGCCTGGGAGCTCGAGAAGGACGGCACTGACCTGTGCGTGGCGCCAGCCCTGATGGACGTGGCCGGACCACGGACCACCATCAGGCCGGTGGCCGGGCTGCCGCTGCTGCACGTGGATCACGCCGAGCTGACCGGGGTCAAGCGCGTGATCAAGAGCTTCTTCGACAAGGTCATCGCTACCGCCGCGCTTTGCGCCTTCAGCCCGCTTCTCGCTTTCATCACCCTGGCCATCGTGCTCGACGACGGCGGTCCTGTGCTCTTTACCCAGACCAGGGTGGGCAAGGACGGGCAGCCGTTCACGCTGCTCAAGTTCCGCACCATGGTGCCCGACGCGGAACTGCGCAAGGAGGCGCTCCTCGCGCTGGACGAGGGCGACGGGCTGCTGTTCAAGGTGCGCAAGGACCCGCGGATCACGACCGTCGGCAGCTGGCTTCGCCGCTGGTCGCTGGACGAGCTCCCGCAGCTCTTCAATGTGGTGCTCGGCGAGATGTCCCTGGTCGGGCCCAGGCCGCCGCTGCCGGTGGAGGCCGCGCTTTACAGCGACGACGTTTACCGCCGGCTGGTGGTCAAGCCCGGCATGACCGGACTCTGGCAGATCAACGGTCGATCGGACCTGAGCCGCGAGGACGCCGTCCGGCTCGACCTGCGGTACGTGGAGAACTGGACGCTCGCGATCGACCTGCAGATTCTCTGGAAGACCTGCGCCGCCGTGGCCAAGGGCCGGGGGGCCTACTAAACCGCTCAGCTCATTAGCCAGATCGGGCAGCGCACCACGTGCTGCGTGGGAGACACAGATGAGAACTATTTCGACTAAACCGAAAGGCCTGGACCTTCCTACCGCCAGCCGCCCGCTGCCGGAGAAGGCAGTGCCAGCGGGACCGGTACGCGTGCTGTACGTCGGCGGCCTGGGCCGCAGCGGCAGCACGCTGATCGAGCGGCTGATCGGGCAGTTTCCCGGGGTCTGCCCGGTTGGTGAACTCGTCCACCTGTGGGAGCGGGGCGTCACCGAGGGCGAGCGGTGCGGCTGCGGTGAGCCGTTCGGCCAGTGCGCATTCTGGCAGCAGGTGGGCCGGGCAGCCTGCGGCGGCTGGGATGAGGTCGACGTGAGCCGTGTCGCCGCCCTGCGTTCCCAGGTGGACAGGAACCGCTTCATTCCCGCCCTCGCGAGGCGGAAGATCAGTCCTAAAATGCAAAATTTGCTGACCGAGTATACTTTCTATTATTCGCGGCTGTATGCGGCGATTATCCAAGTAAGCGGGTGTGGCCTCGTGGTGGACTCGAGCAAGCATCCCTCGCTCGCGCACTGCCTGCGCTGGCAGCCTGACGTCGACCTCCGGGTGCTGCACCTAGTCAGGGATCCCCGCGCGGTCGCCTACTCCTGGAGCAGGCAGGTGCGCCGTCCCGACACGGACCGCCAGAGCTACATGACCAGGTACTCTCCGGCCACGGCGGCCGGCCAGTGGAACGTGCAGAACGCCGCCTTCCACCTGCTCGCCCGGACCGGCGTCCCCACCATGCGGCTGAGGTACGAGGACTTCACCGCCGAGCCGGAACTGACCCTGCACCGGGTGGCCGACTTCGCCGGGCTGCAGGCCCAGGACAGCTACCCGTTCCTGACCGCCGACGGGGCATCCTGGGGGGCCCATCTCGGCGGCAGTCACAGCGTCTCGGGCAACCCCATGCGCTTCACCACCGGCCAGGTCCCGATCAGCCGGGACGAAAAATGGCGGACCAGCATGTCCAAGGCGCAGCAGCGGGCCGTCACCGCCCTCACCCTGCCGCTGCTAGCTGGCTACGGGTACATGGGAACGAAATCGTGACCAGCTGGCCGTCGGTGGGCGTGGTCCTGCCGACGCACGACCGGCCAGGTCCGCTCCGTACCGCGCTCGCCGCCGTGTTCGCCCAGGATTATCCGGGTCAGCTCCGCGCCGTGGTCATCTACGACCGGGCCGAGCCGGACCTGCAGCTGGCCGACGGCGACCGCGTGCGGGTGGCCGCCAACACCAGGACGCCCGGACTGGCCGGCGCCCGCAACACCGGTATCGGCCTGCTGGACACCGATCTCGTCGCCTTCTGCGACGACGATGACGAGTGGCTGGCAGGCAAACTCCGGGCTCAGGTCGAGGCGCTCCGCGCCCGGCCGGGCGCGGAGTTCGCGACCTGCGGCATCACGGTCGACTATGCCGGGGCCGCGCACCCGCGGCTGGCGGGCCGCGACGAGGTGACGCACGCGGATCTGGTGCGCTCCCGCATGGTCATGGTGCACTCGTCCACCTACCTGGTGTACACCGACGCGCTGACCGGCGGCATCGGCCTGGTCGACGAGACCATTCCGGGCAGCCAGAACGAGGACTGGGACCTGGCGCTGCGGGCCGCGCGCCGCCATCCGATCGTCAACGTGGACGAGCCACTGGTCCGGGTGGTGTGGGGCGCGTCCTCGCATTACGCGCGGCAGTGGCAGACCAAGGCCGATTCGCTCCGGTGGATGCTGGAGCACCATCCTGAGCTCGCCGACTCACCGCCCGGCGCCGCGCGGATCTATGCGCAGCTCGCCTTCGCCTACGCCTGCCTGCGGCGGCGGGGCGAGGCCTGCCGCTGGGCCTGGCGGGCCGTGCGCAGCAACTGGCACGAGCGCCGGATACCGTTCGCGCTCGCGGTCGCGGCGGGAGTCGTGCCCGGCGAGGTCGTGCTGCGGCGCCTCCATTCGCGCGGGCACGGGATCTGATCGATGACTCATCGCGCAGGCTTGCTGATCGTCCTGGCCGTGATGGTGGCCGCTGTGGTGGTTATCGTCGTGATTAACCCCTTCTCGTCGTCGTCTCCCGGCCCGGCGTCTCAGGGACAGCCCTCCTCTCCTGCGCCACAGGTGACCACCACCGTGAACCCGGCCGAGGCGCCGACTCCGCCGGCCCGGGGGGCCTACCTGGGCGCATGGGTCGGTCCCGATGTATTCACCCAAGCCAATGAGATCCTCGCGGTTGATTCTCTGCAGCAGCAGCTTGGCCGAAAACTTGACATCGTTCATACCTACTTGAAATGGCAGGCGGCATTTCCCACCACCAGCGATATGACATTCCTGAACCAGGGCAGCATGCTGCTTATCTCCTGGGCCGGCACAGACACGCAGCAAATCATCTCCGGCGCTGATGACAGTTGGATTCGCACTCGCGCCCTCCAGGTCAAGGCCCTGGGCAAACCCGTTTTCCTTGAATGGCGATGGGAAATGGACCGGCCGAACCTGAGGTCCCAGGTGCATTCGGGGGCCGACTACGTGAAGGCATGGGACCGCATCCGGGCCATCTTCGCCGCCGCCGGGGTGCATAACGCCGCGTGGGTGTGGTGCCCGACGGCGAAGGGATTCAGCGACGGCCAGGCGGCAGCCTTCTACCCTGGCGACGGCGAAGTGGACTGGATCTGCGCGGATGCCTACCCTGGGCCCGGCAGCTACGTTTCTTTCGCATCAACGGTAGATCCCTTCCTGAGTTGGGCGTCGCATCACGACAAACCGGTGATGATCGGCGAGTTCGGGGTGCCGGAAAGCTACAGCGCGCAGCAGCGCGCACAATGGCTGCGCGCCGCTCAGCAGGTAGTGGTCGCCGACCGCCAGATCAAGGCCCTGCTATATTTCGACGCCAACCCCGCCGGGCAGGACCCGGCGGGAAGTTACTCACTCGGGGGTGACGGCCCGGCCCTCGCGGCGTTCCGCTCCATCGCCAAGCAGGCGTACTTCAATCCCGCTGGGACCGCTGATGGCGGCTGACGGCGCGAGGCCGCCGCACCGCTCCAGACGATCGATTCATGTGGCCGGACTGGACTTCGACGCTCTGTCCGAGCAGCAGGTGGTGGCGAGGATCGTCGGGGACTTGGCGGACGGCCGGGGCGGCTGGGTCGTCACGCCCAACATCGACATCTGCCGCCGGGTCAGGCACGATCCTGCCGCACGGGAGCTGGTCAGCGGCGCCTCCCTGGTCGTCGCGGACGGGATGCCCCTAGTCTGGGCCTCGCGGCTGCGCGGCCACCCTCTTCCCGAGCGGGTGGCCGGCGCCTCCCTGATCTTCACGCTGAGCGCGGCCGCCGCCGCTAGCGGAAAGTCCGTCTACCTGCTCGGCGGGGAGCCCGGCGTGCCCGAACGGGCGGCCGCCGAACTGGGCCGGCGGTATCTCGGTCTGCGGGTGTCGGGCGTCGACGCGCCGCCGGTCGGCTTCGACCGCCAGCCCGGCGCAATCGAGGCGGTCGCCGCGAAGCTGGCGCAGGCCAAGCCCGACATCGTGTTCGCGGGTCTCGGTTTCCCCAAGCAGGAGCGGGTCATCGCCGCCCTCGCCCCGGGCTTGTCGGCCGCTTGGTTCATCGGCTGCGGAGCGGCGATCCCATTCGCCGCGGGCGCACTGCCGCGCGCGCCGCAATGGATGCAACGACTCGGCCTGGAGTGGGCTTATCGCCTGGCCAGTGAGCCGCGCCGGCTCTTCCGCCGCTACCTGGTAGACGACCTTCCGTTCGCCGCACGCCTGATTATCATCTCGGCCATGGTGCGGCTGAGGGCCGACTCCCAGGCCGCCGACGGCCGGATCGCCCGGAAAAGCCGCTAAGCGTAGCCCAGCCGGGCCAGCAATGGTCCTATCTCGGCCAGGACATCCCCGAGCTGGCGTTCATCCACGGCTGCGCGCCATCGGCCGACGGAATCAGGTCTGGCCCGGGCCAGGCTGGCGTGCAATCCGGCCCGGCCGTCCGAGGACAGTTCGAGAAAGTCGGCGAGCATATCCGCGGTGCCGTCCGGATCGCTGACCATGGACTCGTACCGGACCTCGGCCGTCCGGTCGGCGGTCAGGCCGGTCGTGCCTTCCAGCGCCGCCTCGGTGAACCTACGCCAGCACCAAGCTGACCGCACGATGTCCGGGACGAGCGCAAATTCCTCCCGCCGTTCCGGCTCTACCCACCACCTGGCGTGCGGCCCGTGCAGCTGCCCGCCGCGGCCGCGCTGGCCCGCCGCGGCCGAGGCGGCGGACAGCCATGGCTGCTCGGCGTGCGACACGGTCGCGTCCCGCCCGTCTCGCACGATATGCACGAACTGCGCGTCGGGGAATTCGGCCGCCAGGAACGGTACGAGGAAGCTGTTCTCAGGGTTCTTCTCGGCGAACCGGTGCCCGCCATCCAGCGCGGCGAGCAGCAGCGTCCCGTACGAGAACCGGAACACCGCCCCGCCGCGGCGGGCGCTCCATGATCCGTCATAGACGCACCGGGCCGCGGCCTTGGTCAGACGAGGCTCGAAATGGTAGGAGATCTCCGGCAGCCGCCCCAGGCTGTTGCCCAGGAAGGTGGTGCCCGAGCGGGGTGCCCCGATGATAAAGACGGGCCGGCGCAACCGCAGGTCGAGGGCCCGCGCCGACAGCGGGTTGCGCACGTCCGGGTCACTCCTTCGGTCGCGAATGTCCGAGGCGACCCCGAGAGTGCCCAGCCGCATGATCCGGCGCCAGGTCAGCTCGGGGGACTGCGGCTTAACGGCCGTAGGACTGCTTGTGCGTACGGTCACGGGTTGGCCTCCTAGGTGTGCGATTCTCGGCTGGCGCGCAGAATGTTCGTCCCAGCCGCGGTTTTAGCGCCAGCTCGGCGACTGACCCAGCCACTGGGTAAGCCGCTCGTCGTACGGCAGGAAGTGCTCGTTAAGCTTGGCCCGCAGCCCTTCGGGCATGGGAGAACGCGGGCGTGCGTTGTGCCGCTCGAACGCCGGATAGCCATGAGGGCGGAGGCCGAGGAAGTCGAGCACGCCGTCGTAGACCGCCTCAGGATCGGTAAAGAACTGGCCGCTGTCCACCACGTGCACCCGTTCCCGGCCGACCTGCTCGCTGAGCCGTTCCAACTGGTCGGCGTAGAGACCGCGGGTCAGGTAACCGTGGTGCTGATGAGTATGACTGAGGTATCCGGGCTGGCTGACGATCCGCTCGGCCTCACCAGCCAGGCGCTGGTCCTCAAGCTCAAGGGCGCGCTCGAACGGCTCGGTTTCGTATCTCCTGGCCAGTTCGTGCGCGTGCGCGGAGTACGCGCGCTCGACCGGATCACGCACCAGCACGAGCAGCTTGACGTCAGGAAGATCGTGGCTGATCCGCTGCGCCGCCAGCGGATGGAACATGTAGTAAGGGCTCGACTCGAAGGTCAGCGGGATCTCGCCGGTGGCCCGCCCGGCCCGGGCGGCCCAGGCCCGCAACGGGAAGTGCCCCTGGTACCACGGCAGGCCGTGATCGTAGCCGGTGTCGAAGTAGTGCACGCCCTTATGCAGCACTGCCTTGAGGACCGCGGGATGCTGGCTCAGGGTGCGATACATCGACGTGGTGCCGCACCGCTGGGCCCCCACGATGAGGAAGCCCGGCAGCATGCGCGCCCAGTAGGTCAGCCGGCCCGTGCTCACCGACACCGAGTGCGCGGCCCGCCGGGCTGCGGGCGGCACCGACTGGGACTCGACCCGGAGCCGCGCGATTGGCGCGGCGGTACTGTGTCCGGTCATAGCTTTCTCACCGCTTCTTCGATCGCAGGAATCAACCAGGTGCCTGGCTGCCCGAGTCGCGCGCCCGCCTCGGCCTGCCGGTCGGCCAGGTAACGAGCGGAAATCTCGGCCAGGTATAGGGCGGCGACCAGATGTGCCTCGGTGGCCGACACCCCACAGGGCGCGAGCGAGGCGGGAGCGGTCCGCACGCATTCGGCGGCGGCCGACCTGGGCGCCCGCCCGCGGCGGACGACGTCGGCCTGGAGACGGTAATGCAAGGAGTCGAAGCCGGCTGGCACGCTGGGGGCGAATCGCTCCCAGTCCCATAGCAGCAGCCCATCGGCCGTGCAGGCCATGTTCCACCCGGTCCAGTCGCCGTGCCAGGCGCCAAAGCTGAGCTCCGGGCCGGCTGAGGCCAGCGCGTCGAGCGCGTCGCTGAGCGCGGCCCGGTCCGGACTGGCCGGGCTGTCGGCCAGCCGGGAGCGCAGCCGGGCCAGGTAGTCGCTGCCCGCCAGCAGACCCTGGCTGAGGCCACCCATCGTGGTGATTTCCCCCATCGCCGCGGTGAGCTGCCCGGGGCGCAGGGCCTGGCGCCGCCGCCAGACCGGCAGCGCGTTCATGACGAGGACTTCACGGCCTTGCCATTGCCCGTGGTGCAGCACTCGCGGGACGGTCAGCCCGCGGAAGTGCCCGGCGGCTAGTTTGTCCAATGCGGCGCGCTCCGCGCGGATCAGGTCCCGGGTCAGCGGATTGATGCTGATCTTTGCGAATCCGACCGTCTGGCCGCGCGCGGTGAGCAACTGGAGCACCGGCTTGCGGTTGGCCCGCGCTGCACCCAGGTGCGTGCTGATCAGCACGTCATGGCCGAGGACGGAACTAAGATACGCCTCGATAGTGTCCATGCCAGGGGGAACTCGGACCCGCAACCGTCCGCCGAGGCCCGCGGCGGCCGCGCCTCCGGCTAGGGCCAGGGCGAGGGCCCGGCTCCCGGACCAGGCCCGGAAAGACCCGGGCTCGCCGTAGCGGCGGACCGCGGCGGCGCTCGCGCGCCGGCCGGATGGCACGAGCAGCCTCGGGCGCCGCGCGAAGGGCAGCACGATGAAGTCCCGTTCGTGCGCGTGGGCCGGTCGGCCACGGGTCAGTGACACGGTGGCCGGAGGCGGCCACAGCACCGCGCAGACCTCGTGGAGGCCGGCCCGACCGGCGGCGGCCACCGCTGGTGACCCCCCCGGCCGGACCGCCGAAGGTGCCCCCGCCGCAGACTCCGCGATGGCGTCGGGCGCGGTCACGGCAGTGTCGGAGCTTGCTGGCCGGGCATGGCAGCCGGGACGTCGGGCAGCGCGTTCGTCCATCTCGTCCGCGCGGGGCCTACCACCACCCGGATGGTGGCGATGAATACGGCCAGGATGAGACAGCCGTAAATGAAGCCGCTGAGGATGTCGGTGAACCAGTGCAGCGTCAGGTAACCGCGGCTGTAGCCCTC
>Ga0302326_10030727_pt1 | contig 10744 bp, 6 predicted proteins | sample Palsa_T0_3_FD_202264 | JGI IMG/M metagenome (GOLD analysis project Ga0302326, IMG submission 202264) | Peat permafrost microbial communities from Stordalen Mire near Abisko, Sweden - Palsa_T0_3 | ecosystem: Environmental > Terrestrial > Soil > Palsa > Peat permafrost | place: Sweden: Abisko...
TGCTGCAACGGTCTTCGATTCTCTTCCTGGTTTTTACGTCCCTGACGCTCGCCCAACAAATCGGCTCGGTAGGCGACTGGCCGGACTGGCGCGGACCCGATCGCGATGGCATCTCCCGCGAGAAGGGCCTGCCCGACAAATGGTCGCTCGACGGCCAGAACCTGGCCTGGAAGGCGCCCTACGGCGGCCGCTCGACCCCGGTCGTGCTCGGCGATCACCTGTACCTTGAAAACACCGCCGGCAAGGGCGAGACCGAGCAGGAACGCGTCCTGTGCTTCAACGCCGACACCGGCAAACTGCTCTGGGAGTACAAATTCAGCCTGTATCAGAGCGATGTTCCGGCGCACCGCGTGGGCTGGGCATCGCCTGCGGCCGATCCCGAAACCGGCAACGTGTACAGCTTCGGCGTCAACAACCTTCTGACCGCGCTCTCCAAAGACGGCAAGAAGCTGTGGGAGCGTTCCATTACGGAAGAGTTTTCGCCGTTTACCACGCACGGGGGCCGTACTGTCTCGCCGCTGATCGACGGAAACCTGGTGATCGTCAGCACGCCCACCTCCACCTGGGGCACGCAGGCCAATCGCGCGCAGCGCTTTATCGCCCTCGATAAACGCACCGGCGATATCATCTGGATCAGCACTCCGGGCGGGCGCCCGTATGACACCAGCTATGCCGCGCTGAATATCGTTACTGTTAACGGCACGCGCCTGCTGGTCACCGGAGGATCCGATGGCGCGGCGCTGGCCATGAAGCCCCAGACCGGCGAGCCTGTGTGGAATCTGGTGATCGCCAAGCGCGGACTGAACACCGGCATCGTGGTGAACGGCAACTATGCGATTGTGTCCCACGGCGACGAAAATCTGGACAGCAACGAGATGGGCATGATCGCGGCTTTCGATGCCACCCGCAAAGGCAAGCTCGGCAAGGATGCCATCAAGTGGTCGGTCCCGGGATTTATGGGCGGTTTCTCGTCGCCGGTGATCGATGGAGATCGTATCTACCAGGCGGATAACAGCGGCACTCTATTCGCCTTTGACGTCGAGACGGGCCGCCAGCTTTGGAAGCAGAACCTGGGCACGGTGCAGAAAGCGTCGACTGTGTTTGGCGATGGCAAAATTTATATCGGCAGCGAGAGCGGCAAGTTCTATATTCTGCGCCCGCATGCCGATCGCTGCGAAGTACTGAGTGACGTAGAGCTGCCGCTGAGCGATCAGGGCCTGGTCTCGCAAAAGATTCCAGAGCCGGTGGTGGCCGCCGCGGCCGTTGCGCGCGGGCGCGTTTACTTCGTTTCGAGCGATACGCTCTATGCCATCGGGCCGAAAAAGACGCAGGCCGGGCCTTGGAAACCCGTAATCCCGGTCCTGGAACCGGGACAGGGCGAGCCGGCCTGGGTGCAGGTGACACCCACCGAGATGGTGCTCAAGCCCGGCGAGACGGTGCAATTGCACGCGCGGCTCTACGATGCAGCGGGCCGTTTTCTGCGTGAAGACAAGGCCACCTGGTCGCTCGATCACCTGAAGGGCACGGTGACCGACGGTCGGTTGGCGGTGGCCGCCGACAATATCGGGCAGGCCGGATTGATCAAGGCCACCGTTGGAAGCGTCAGCGGCGAGGCCCGCGCGCGAGTGATTCCCCCGCTGCCGTGGAACGAGACATTCGATTCGTATGCGGTGGGGAGCCTGCCGCCGCAATGGGTGAGCGCGCAGGCCGGGCGTTTTCAGGTAAGCGAGCTGGATGGCCAGAAGGTGCTGGAAAAGCTTCCCACCGAGACGCTGTTCAAACGCATTCGTGTCTTCATGGGACCGTCCGACTGGTCGAATTATACTGTGCAGTCCGACATACGTATCACCGAAAAGCGCCGCCAGATGGGGGATGCAGGTATCGTCGCACAGCGCTATACGCTGGTGGCATTTGGCAACAACCAGCGGCTGGAGATGAATTCCTGGCAGCCGGAGATCGCGCGCGCCGCCTCCGCTCCGTTTGCCTGGAAACCGGATACGTGGTATCGCCTCAAGCTGCGCGTCGAAAACACTCCGGACGGCAAGACGCGCATTCGCGGCAAAGCCTGGCCCGCCGCCGAGCCCGAGCCGGACGGCTGGCTGATCGACAAAATCGATCCGATTCCCAACAAACAGGGCAGTCCGGGCCTGTTCGCCGACGCCCAGTTCGGAGTGTATTTTGATAATTTTAAAGTGACGCCAAACCAATGAAACGCGCGATCCTGCTCTCTTCCGTCGCTCTGTTCGCCACGCTCTGGCTGTTGCTCGCGTCCGACCCCGGCTCGGGCGACTGGCCCATGTGGGGCGGCACGCCAGACCGCAACATGATCTCGTCTATGAAAGGCATTCCCACTACCTGGGACATTCAGACGAAGAAGAACGTCAAGTGGATGGCACAGCTCGGCTCGCAGAGCTATGGCAATCCCGTGGTGGCCGGCGGGCAGGTGTACGCCGGAACCAATAACGAGCTGGTACGCAACCCCAAGGAGCCCGGCGATCGCGGCGTGCTGATGTGCTTCCGCGAATCGGACGGCAAGTTCCTCTGGCAGCAGGCCAATCAGAAACTGGCGGCGGGCCGCGCGCTCGACTGGCCGTTCCAGGGCGTGTGCTCCTCGCCGCTGGTGGAAGGCGACCGCCTCTATTACGTTTCCAATCGCTGCGAGCTGGTCTGCCTGGATACGCACGGCGACGGCGCCGGCGGGGCGAAGGTGATCTGGAAGTTCGACATGATCGAGGAGGTGGGCTCGTCGCCGCATAACATGTCCAACTCTTCGCCGGTTTCCTACGGCGATCTGGTCTTCGCCGGCACAGCCAACGGCCAGGATGAAAGCCACGTACATATTCCTTCGCCGCGCGCGCCGTCCATGATCGCGGTGAATAAACAGACGGGTAAGCTGGTGTGGGAAGTGAACAATGTGGGCGAACGGATCCTGCATGGGCAGTGGTCGTCGCCCTCGGTCGGCAAGATCGGCGATGTAATGCAAGTGGTGATGGGCGAGGGCGATGGCTGGGTGCGCGGCTACGAGGTTCTAACCGGCAAGAAGCTGTGGGAGTTCGACATGAATCCCAAGGACTCGGTGTGGCCTAAGACCCGCAATGAGGTGATCGCCACGCCGGTGATTTGGGAGAACAAGGTGATCATCGCCAATGGGCAGGACCCCGAGCATGGCGAGGGAGTCGGCCATCTGTACGCCATCGATGCCACTAAGCGCGGGGATATCACGCAAAGCGGCCGTATCTGGCAGTACGACAAGATTCGGCGCTCGATCTCGACCGGCGCCATCTACAACGGGCTGCTTTTCTATTCCGACTTCAGCGGCTTTTTGCATTGTCTGGATGCGAATACCGGCAAGGAGTATTGGACGCACGACCTGCTGGCAGCGGTGTGGGGCTCGCCGATGGTGATCAACGGAAAGGTCTACCTGGGCGATGAGGATGGCGACGTCCTGGTGTTCGAGGCCGCCAAGGAGAAAAAGCTGATCTCGCAAATCAACATGGGCAGCTCGGTCTATGCCACGGTGGTGCCCGCCAATGGCGTGCTGTTCATCATGAACCGCAATCAGCTCTGGGCGCTTTCGGAGAACAAATAACGTTCACCTTCGACATTCGCACCAGAGTGCTCTTCGGCGAAGCACGCTTCCAGGAGGTGGGCGTGTTGGCGCGAGGGCTGGGGTTCACGCGCACTCTGCTGGTAGCCGACCCCGGCTTGCGAGCCGCAGGCTACGTGGCGCAGGCCATCGCGCTGCTCTTCGAAGCCGGGATCGAGGCGGTGGCTTTCCACGATTTCTCCTCGAACCCCGACAGCGAGATGATCGAAGCCGGCTGCTTATTTGCGTCCATGCATTCGGTAGACTCGCTTGTCGGCCTGGGCGGCGGCAGTTCGCTCGACTGCGCCAAAGGCATCAACTTCGTGCTGACCAATGGCGGGAGCATGCGCGACTATTGGGGCTTTGGCAAAGCGTCTCGGCCGATGCTGCCCATGATTGCCATTCCGACCACCGCCGGCACGGGCAGCGAGGCGCAAAGCTACGCGCTGATCTCCGACGCCGCAACGCACGTGAAGATGGCTTGCGGCGATCCCAAAGCCGCGTTTCGCGCCGCCATTCTGGATCCGCTGCTCACCCGCTCGCAGCCGCGCGAAGTCACAGCCACGGCGGGCTACGACGCCATCTCGCACGCGGTCGAGAGCTATGTGACTTCGCGGCGCACTCCGGCCTCGGTGGGCTTCGCACGAGAAGCGTGGCGGCTGCTGGCGGCGAATTTTGAGCGCGTGCTGCGCGATCCGTGCGATCTGGAGGCGCGCGGCGCCATGCTGCTGGGCGCGCATTTCGCCGGTATCGCCATCGAGAATTCCATGCTCGGCGCCACCCACGCCTGCGCCAATCCCCTTACGGCTCACTATGGCACAACGCATGGCGTGGCAATCGCCGCGCTGCTGCCGCACGTAGTGCGCTGGAACCAGACCGCGGCGCAGGATCTTTATGGCGAGCTTGGCGAAGGCGACCTGGCGGATCGGCTCGCGCGCATGGCGGAGACGGCAGGCCTGCCCGGCCGACTGCGAGATCTGAATATTCCGGCAGACGCGCTCTCGGGTTTGGCCGAAGAAGCCGCGGAACAATGGACCGGAAGGTTCAACCCGAGACCGTTTGGCGCGGCGGCCGCGCTCGAAATCTACCAGTCCGCGTATTAGATAAAGCTCTCCTGTTGTTTTCCAAAATGAGATGTGCTGGGCTTCCTGGGTCCCTGCACGGCTATGGAGTCGCCCGCCGCATCGAGCAGATCAGCGGAGACCTGCTAACGCTGAACCAAGGCACCTTGTATCCCGTCCTGCTGAAGCTGGAGCAGGAGGGTTCCATCGCTTCCGAATGAGGCTCCTCCGACAATAACCGCAGGGCGCGCTTCTATCGACTGACCCGCGGAGATCGAGAACATCTGGCTCTCGCGACGGGTGAATATCTTCGCGGCGTCGTGGAGGCGATGAAAGAAGACTCGTCGAGCGCGGTATTCCGGAGCGCCGCCAGATGGCGAGCCACGCGCCGCCATTACGGCAATGGCGCCAGGCACGTGAAGTTTTGAGCTTCGTCGATGCTTCCGGCGCCTCTATATTCTGCGACCAGCGGACCGGGGTCGAGGAGAGCGAAACAAGGATCGCTTGCACTCAGACGCGTTGACTCGGGCGCCGTAATCGGGTCCATCCCGGGTCGTTGGCGAGATCCACGCCCTTGTGATCGAACACCACAGCATCGGTACCCCGACCATTGTCCCGCGCTGCACCAGGTTGCGAGCCGATCTGCTCGTCCACGCATTTGAAAGCGCGCGCCGAACGTGATCCTGGTCCGAACGGTAATATTCTACTTGCGTTGGAAGAGGAGGGTGATCGGCTTGTGCTCAGGCCTTATGACGCTGACTATCATGGTGCCATCGGCGGCAAGGGTGTAGCTTTCGAGAGTGGTGGTGGCGCCGGATTGCGTAGTTGTCACCTTCAGGACGTCGTGATCCCACCTGGTCTTGCTCTTGAGGTCCTTGCCGTTGTGAATCGTGGCGCTGTTCTCGCTGTCGCTCATGTCGCTGTAGAAGAAGGTCTCGGTGGCGCCTTGATACATGAAACTTCTGGAGACGGCGATGTTACCCTGCCGCTCATCGATCGTCACGGTGCCGGTTTGAATGACGGGTTGGCCTGCAAAATCGCTCCTGGTGGGCACGAGAGTCCAGGTGCCGTTCAGGGCGGTGTGATCGCGCGCGAAGGCCGAGAATGCGAAGAAGAAAGTCGCCAGCACGGCTCCAGTGACTGTAGTAGTTGAGTACGTCCTCATGAATTCCTTTCAGAAGCTACCGTTTCAACGGAATGTTAGAGCACGCGCGGTACCATTCAGGTGAAGACGGTGACACGGGCGGATCTGAGGACCTGGCGAAGATTAAAGCGGGTTTGACCACTGGGCTGGCGAAGCAAAGGCTGCACTCGCTTTGGCGAAATCGGGAGTCGCCAGACAACGGAGTTCATGTTGAAGCCTATTACTGAAGAACGAGATGAGGTAGGAACTGGAAGTACGCAACTGATACCTTCGGATCTGTGGACGCTCGCCAGCCTTTCGCTATCCATGTTGCTGTAGTCGGTTCGTGGCTAGGGATGGTGGGCCGACCTCTCGGCATAAGGAAAGCGGGCGATGTGGACTACGCGCAACTCGTGAAGGTCTACGGTATCCCTAATGACGGGGAAATGCGTTACAGCCCCGCCGTGTGCCTTGGTTGCACCAGTCACGTTGTCACTGGCACGCCCGACCCAAAGTACATTAACACCAGCTACGTTGAGTGTCACAATCTATCGATTCGCATGACGGTGCGGCGGTTCACGCGACTCGCTAACGCTTTCTCCAAGAAGATCGAGAACCACGCGGCGGCGGTTGCGCTCGGATACTTCGCCTACAACTCATCAAGATCAATCGCACCCTTCGCACTACGCCCGCGATGGCCGCCAGTGTGACGATTCGCCTCTGGGACGTTGCGGATCTGGTGGAGTTGTGGGAGGCGTCAGAGCGGATTTCCTTCGCGTGCTTACCGCGTTGCCGCGGCAAAGGGCTACTCCTCGTTGCGCCCAGCGAGCGCTCGGGCCACATTTACACACGGGTTCGTAAACGCCAACTCGATTCCGGCCTCTGTATCCAGCCAGCCCATCAGTATCGCTCTCCGGCCCGCCGTAGCGCACTCTGTCCCTTTTTCATACTCCGTTGTGGCCGCAGGCCGTGAGCCGTTGACACGAAGAAGAGCACGAAAAGATTGGCCCATATCACCATGGGAACCGCTTGTCCCGTGTGGTGAGGAAGATGGTGATGATTGACCCAGAAAACCCCTACGAAAAGGTAGGGCCTTCAGCTCCAAAACCATTATGGTGATGATGACCGCTATCATGCCGTCTGAAAACGCTGCGAGCCGCTCCGGTGTTGGCTTTCGCGTCGCCATGCACACTTCCCTTCTGGGATAATAGAGTCTTCACCCGCAAATTGCATGGACATGCTGGAAGAGAGGCTGGCAGAGGTCAGGCTGCGCATCGCAAAAGCGGCGGAGCGGGCGCGCCGCGATCCCACGGGCATCACGCTGGTGGCCGTCACGAAGATATTTCCGGCTCAGGCGATTCGCGATGCATTCGCGCTGGGGCTGCGGGATTTCGGCGAGAACTACGTACAGGAGTTCGCCGGCAAACTGCCGGAATTGGCCGGGCTGACGGGGGCCCGTTTCCACTTGATCGGGCACCTGCAGGGCAATAAGAGCCGCATCGCGGCGGAGATGTTCGATTGCATCCAAACCGTGGATTCGGCCAAGCTCGCGCGGCGGCTGAACGAGACAGGCAAGCCGCTCGACGCCATGCTGGAAGTGAAACTCTCGCCCGAACAGGCCAAGGCCGGTGCAGCGCCGGAGGAACTTCCAGAGCTGATCGAAGCCGTGCGCGGCTGCCCGAACCTGCGCCTGCTCGGCCTGATGACGATGCCGCCATGGTCCGACGACCCCGAGGTCTCGCGGCCGTATTTCCGGCGCCTGCGCGAATTGGCCCTGCTGCATGGGCTACCGCACCTTTCGATGGGCATGTCGCACGATCTGGAGACCGCTATCGAAGAGGGCGCTACCTACGTGCGGATCGGCACGGCGCTGTTCGGGAAGCGCAAGAAGCCGTGAAGGTCGCCTACTATGCTCCGTTGCTGCCCGCCCGCACAGGCGTGGCCGATTACGCCGCGGCTCTGCTGGCGGCTCTGCGGCGGCACGGCAACGTTGAGCCCCACGCGCGCCGGGCGGACGTCGCGCTGTATCATCTGGGCAACAACCAATTGCACGCGGAAATCTACCGGCGCGCGCTGGCCGAACCAGGGGTAGTGGTGTTGCACGATGCCGTACTGCATCATTTCTTTCTGGGCGCGGCCGACATGGGGCGCGCGGCGTATGTAGAAGAGTTCGCCTACAACTACGGCGAATGGAGTCGCTCGCTGGCTGAAGAATTGTGGCGCGGGCGAGCCAGCTCAGGCTTCGACCGGCGGTATTTCGATTACCCGATGCTGAAGCGCATCGCGGAGCGGTCGCGCGCGGTGGTGGTACACAATCCCGCGGCGGCGCGCCTGGTGCGGGAGCACGCGCCGAACGCGGCGGTGGTCGAGATCCCGCACTTGTTCGCGCCGCCGGAATTACCTGCCGAGTGGGAAGTGGCACGGATGCGGCAAAGCCTGGGGGTCCCACAAAGCGGGTTTCTGTTCGGCTTATTCGGCTACCTGCGGGAATCCAAGCGCGTGCTCGGCATCCTGCGCGCCTTCGCGGTGCTGCGGCGGACGCGGCCGGATGTGTGGCTGCTGGTGGCGGGGGCCTTCGTGTCGTCCGACCTGGAACGCGCGATAGCTCCGCTGTTATCCAGCCCAGGCGTGATACGGCTGCCGTACCTTGCCGAGCGGGACTTCTGGCGTGCCGCATTGGCAGTGGACGCCTGCATCAACCTGCGGTACCCGGCGGCTGGAGAAACTTCCGGGATCGCCATTCGCCTGATGGGGGTGGGCAAGGCGGTCCTGTTGACCAACGGCGCGGAAAACGTGCGCTACCCGGAAGCGGGTTGCCTGCGTATCGAGCCGGGCGTGGCCGAGGAGGACTCCCTATGGCATCACATGATTCTGCTAACATCAATACAAGAATCCGCGGGTGAAATCGGACTGCGCGCGTCCGGTCATATTGCTGAGCACCACCGGGCTGCTCGTACCGCCGAACAGTATTGGGAAATGTTGTGCGCCTTTCACCATTAGCGCTTTGGCTGTGCGCCCGCGCGTTGTTCGCGACGCCGGTCGAGACTATACGCAGCCTCGATATCACCGTCCCCATGCGCGATGGCGTGCGCTTGTCGGCCAATGTTTTCCGGCCGGAGGAAGCGGGGCGCTTCCCTACCATTCTGGTGCGCACGCCTTACGGAAAGGGGCGCGACATCACTGAACATTACCAGGCATTCGTGGAGCACGGTTATGCGGTGGTAGTCGAAGACGTACGCGGGCGCTATGGATCGGAGGGCGTCTTCCGGCCGCTCGAACAGGAGCCGGCCGATGGCGACGACACGCTCAACTGGATCGCTCGGCAGGCCTGGTCGGATGGCAAGGTCGGCATGATGGGCGGCTCGTACCTGGGCATCGCGCAATGGAAAGTGGCGGCACTCAACAATCCACACTTGAAGGCCATCTTTCCGGTGGTGTCTGGTTGCGACGATTATCGCGACCGATTCTATTCGACCGGCGGCGCCATGAAGCTTGGCTCGCGCCTGCTATGGATGTCGGAGAACCTTCGCACACCGCGCTATCGCCCCGATTTCAGCAAGTTCGTGCTGCACCTGCCATTGCGCACGGCGGACGTGGCGGCAACGGGACAGACCTCGGACATGTTCCAGGAGGCACTCGATCATCCCACCTTCGACTCGTTCTGGAAGTCGATCAGCACGCGCGAACACTTGGATAAGATTCGCGTGCCGGTGTTTTCGGTGGGCGGATGGTTCGACAATTTCGTGGAAGGCGATCTGGAAGCGTACCAGGTCTTAAGTAAGAACTCGGGTGTGCACCGGATTCTGATCGGCCCGTGGCCGCACAACATGACGATGAAGTTCGAGGGGGTGGATTTCGGCGCGGATTCGTTTGTGCCGCTACGAGGAATTCAGATGCAGTGGTTCGACCAGTTCTTGAAAGGCCAGGACACGCCGCTGCTTTCCAAGGCTCCCGTGCGGCTTTTCGTGATGGGGGTGAACCGCTGGCGAGACGAGCAGGCATGGCCGCCACCGGCGCATCTGAAGTGGTTCTACCTGGAGAGCCGGGGCCACGCCAACTCACTCGGGGGCGATGGCCAGCTGGATTCGCGCTTGCCGGGAGAGCAGGCAGCCGATCGGTTTGTGTTCGATCCGCGCGATCCGGTGCCCACCATGGGCGGGGCCATTTGTTGTAACCCGAAAGTGTTTCCGTGGGGCCCGATGGATCAGCGCGCCGTCGAAAAGCGCCGCGACGTGCTGGTGTATACTACACCGCCGCTGAAGAACGACGTGGAGGTGATTGGGCCTGTGCGGGTAGTGTTGTACGCCGCGACCTCGGCGCGCGATACGGATTTTACCGCCAAGCTGGTGGATGTGTTTCCGGACGGGCGTGCCCAGAATCTGACAGATGGAATTCTGCGGCTTCGCTACAGGAAATCGATCGAGAGGGCGCAATTGATCCGGCCGGGGGAGATCGCCAAGCTGACCATCGACGCGGGTGTCACGGGCAACGTTTTCCGGAAGGGCCACCGCATACGAATGGAGATTTCGAGCAGCAATTTCCCACGCTTCGATCGTAATCCCAATACGGGTGGGAGCATTGCCGACGAGACCCAACTGCGCCAGGCGTCACAGACTATTTATCACGATGCAGAGCACCCGTCGCACGTGCTTCTGCCGGTGACCCAGGATTGACTTGGGGCGCCGGGCGCGGTATTGTTCGAATAAGAGAGTGATACCGGCGCGGTAGCCAAGTGGTAAGGCCAGGGTCTGCAAAACCCTTATTCGTCGGTTCGATCCCGACCCGCGCCTCCAACGTTTTGTTGCTTAAATCCTTCACAAATTAAAGGCTTAAGTCCAATACTGTTTACTTAACAAACAGTTTTATGGTATCCTGTTTTTGGGGCCAAGGCCTCCCGAAGGAGGCGTCCCATGCGCGTTTCTGCGGTGGAGTCATCTACTCTTGCGACGGTTGCTTACGACGAAGCCCGAGAAC
>Ga0302326_10030728_pt1 | contig 10744 bp, 10 predicted proteins | sample Palsa_T0_3_FD_202264 | JGI IMG/M metagenome (GOLD analysis project Ga0302326, IMG submission 202264) | Peat permafrost microbial communities from Stordalen Mire near Abisko, Sweden - Palsa_T0_3 | ecosystem: Environmental > Terrestrial > Soil > Palsa > Peat permafrost | place: Sweden: Abisko...
GCGATCGACGGGCTCAGGCCGTCGATGCTGTCCACGTCGGGCCGTTCCATCTGATCGAGGAACTGGCGAGCGTAAGCCGAGAGCGTCTCTACATAGCGGCGCTGCCCTTCAGCATAAATCGTGTCGAAGGCGAGCGACGATTTGCCCGATCCGCTGAGGCCGGTGATGACCGTCAAGGTGTTGCGCGGAATCTCGACGTGAATGTTCTTCAGGTTATGCTGCCGTGCTCCGCGGACGCTGATGCTGGTGATGCCCATGGACAATTCTGGTTCGAACCTGCCTGTTCCCTGTACCGCCAGCGACGCCGGAGCGCGCTTCGGGAGCGGCCCCGAACCCTCGTTTCAGGGTGATGAACGGCTCTGGAAAGTCCGGAAGGGTGAAGATGCAGTTCTACTGACGTATCTTAGTTGTCAACACCGCCAGGCGTCAATGCGAGGTAAAGTAAAGCATCACAGTTAGCGCTGGCCGCTAAGAATGCCGATGACTTAGGTGACTCCGATGAAACATCCGCTTGGCGGCGCATCGGAAAAGATTGACTGGCGAATTATGACGATCTTATCTTCCTCCATCCTGCTCCTGCTCACCATCGTGGCGGCCTTTGCCTTCGGGGTCGCAGCCGGATATTGGGTGATTTGCGGATTCCTCAATCTCATGAATCCCCGCCGCAGCGGCAAGCCCGCGCGGGCAACCACGTTCGCGCCTACGACGAGCGGCGATTGATTCATCCTTTGGGGACCGCTTCGCGGATCAAAGCGGCAATTATGGACCGCTACCGGGCAGCGGTTTCGGCCTCTTCCTTGATGCAACTCTCATCAAAGCACTCGACAACACCGTTGCCTTGTTGCAATTCTTTGCTATTCGCCCTCGACACTCTCTAAGAAGCTGAGGCAAACCTCCTCACTTCCAATGTTCACTCGACCCGCCTTGTTGCGAATTCCATCACTAGCGAAAGTGACCCCCATCACAGCATCCCCTAACCCCAAGTCTCACACTGAAATTGTACCCACGGGAGTTGCGCAGTGCAGCAGGTGCGGCTCCAGCCAGAAGCAGAGCGAGCGTGAGTACTTAGATTCAGCTTTTATATGCGCTTCATAACGTCTAAACCGGAGAAATCATGAAGAAAGTCATACTAGCTGTTCTGGTCATTGCAATTGGGTTGTTTTTCGCGCTACCGAATCTCTCCTGGGCACAGGAGGACGTTTACAAGGCAAAATGCGCCGCTTGCCATGGTGCTGACGGCAAAGGCAGCGCAGCCGGCCTGAAGATGGGAGCCCTGGCGTTCTCATCCCCAACCGTGCAGAAGATGTCCGATGCCGAACTGGTCGACTTTATCGAGAACGGCGGCCCGCAGAAGAAAGCCATGCACGCTTTCGCCAATAAGGGCGTTAGCGCTGGCGACGCTGCCAAGCTGGCTACTTACGTGAAGGCACTGAAGTAGGCTTCGCGTTTGGCTCGATCCACTCAGGCCGGCCGACGCTGACCGGTTTGGAGTGGGTCCTCGACTAGTAATCGCCCGACGGCGCAGTCGACCGCGCCGATTCTCCCTCCACGAGGTCCGACCGGGCCGCCTGGGCGATCTGGCCCCAACCTCCGTAACCCATTGCTGGTTGAGGCCTTGGAGAACGTCATGAGCAAAGGAATTCTCTACGATGCGACCAAGTGCATCGGCTGCAAGCAGTGCGAGCAGGCCTGCGCCACCGAAAACGGCCTCCCCTACGACGACAAGATAGCAGCTCAAGAAGTAACGTCGGCGCACAAGTACACTGCCGTCCTCGCCAAGGACGACAAGTTCATGCGGAAGTTATGCATGAACTGCGACGACCCGGCTTGCGTCTCGGTGTGCCCAGTGGGCGCGATGAAGAAGACCGCGCTCGGCCCGGTCACCTACGACAAGGGCAAGTGCATGGGATGCCGCTATTGCATGGCGGCCTGTCCCTTCAGCGTGCCCAAATACGAATGGGAGAAGGCGATACCCGGCGTGCGCAAATGCATTATGTGCAGCAAGCGCGTCGCAGAGGGGAAGCAGACCGCCTGCGCGGAAATCTGTCCGACCGGTGCCACCAAGTTCGGCGATCGCGACGCGCTGTTGGAAGAAGCCAAGAAGCGCATCCACGACAATCCTGATACCTACCTGCACCACATCTTCGGCGAGACCGAGGTCGGCGGTACGTCGGTAATGTTGCTGTCGTCGATCGGCTTCAATAACTTCGGCTTCCGTAACGATCTCACAGACCGCGCGCTCCCGATGTACACCTACCAGGTGTTGTCGCGCATTCCCGACTTCATTCCACTCTTCGGCACCATGCTGGGTGGCATTTACTGGATCACCCATCGCCGCGAGGATGTGGCCGAGGCTGAGGCGAAAGAAAAAGAACACAAAGGCGGTGCCCGATGACAGTTCCCCGCATGAGGTTTACCTTCTGGAAGGCCGTCTTTCTCGTCATCATGGTGGCCGGCATCTACTGCACCTTCGTCCGCTTCTTCCGCGGACTGGGCGCGTCCACGAATCTGTCCGATCAGTTCCCCTGGGGACTCTGGATCGGCTTCGACGTGATGTGCGGCGTGATGCTGGCGGCCGGCGGCTTCACCCTGACCGCCGCGGTCGAAATCTTCAACATCAAGCGCTTCCATTCCATCGTGCGGCCGACGATCCTGACGGCGTTTCTCGGTTACTTGCTAGTGTGCGCTGCGCTCATGTACGACCTCGGCCTGCCGTGGAACATCTGGCATCCGCTGGTCATGCGCAATCCTCACTCCGTGATGTTCGAGGTCGCCTACTGCGTGATGCTCTACACCACCGTGCTGGCGCTGGAGTTCTCGCCCATTGTGCTGGAGCACTTCCACCTGCACCGGGCGCTGAAGATCGTTCGCAGCGTGATGGTAGTGTTCGTGATCCTGGGCGTGCTGCTTTCCACGCTGCACCAGTCGTCGCTGGGCACGCTGTATCTCATCATGCCCAACAAGCTGCACCCCTTCTGGTACAGCCCGCTGCTGCCGGTGTTCTTCTTCCTCTCGGCAATTTCGGTCGGACTGGCCATGACAATCTTCGAATCGTCGATGAGCTCGAAGTACTTTGGCCGCGAGATTGAGCTTCCCATCCTTCGCGATCTGGGACGTGTGCTGGTGGTAGTGCTGGCGCTGTACGGAATTCTTAAGTTCGAAGATTTATATCACCGTCACGTGCTGGGTCTGGTCTTCGTCTCGGGCTACGAGCAGCGGTTCTTCCTGCTGGAGATCTTTCTTTCGGTGCTGATTCCCCTGGGAATGCTGCTGGTGCCGAAGATTCGCGAGAGCGCGCAAGGTCTATATCTCGCAGCGGTGCTGTGCTTGCTAGGCTTTGTGACCAATCGGCTGAACGTCGCTATTACCGGAGTGGAGAGTGCGGTCGGCGGCCGCTATACGCCGAAGTGGACGGAAGTTGTGATCACGGCCATGTTCGTCGCGCTGGGCTTCGCCATCTTCGGCTTCGCGGCAAAATATCTGCCTATCTTCCCCGAGGAGAAGGCGCGCGTCCCGGCGATGCGCCAACCGGAAGTTGTAATGAGTGAATTCGCGGTGCCTGTCCATGCGGGTGACTGACAACTCGAGCGGGGTCCCCACTACAAAGAAGCAGGGCGATCCCGTTTCGACGCCCTCCCGCTGGTGGCAGCGGTTGGGACAAAGCATCAGCGCCAAACTAATGGTGTCGATCTTTGTCGTCCTGATCATCATCTTCTCTCTCCTTGGATACTTCAGCATTCGCGACCAGCGTAAACATCTGGAAGAGGCGGCCCTGGTCAGCGCGGAGCAGCAAAGTGAAGTGCTGCGGCGCAGCGCCTCGCGCTACATGCTGAACAACGACCGCATTGGTCTCTACGAAATGATGTTGAACATGGCCGATCAGCCGGGCATGGTCCGTGTCCGCATCATGAATCCGCAAGGCGTGATCAGCTACTCCACCGCGCCCGCCGAAGTGGGCACCATGGTGAACAAGAACGCGGAGGCCTGTTACGCCTGCCACGAGAAGTCAAAGCCGCTGGCCGTTCTGAACCGTTCCGACCGCTTCCGGGTTTATCGCGCCGAAGGTTCGCGCGTACTGGGCGTCATTACACCTCTGGAGAATGAGCCCGCCTGCTCGAATGCGGCCTGCCACGCCCACCCGGCGGGCACGCAAATTCTGGGCGTGCTCGACACCAATCTTTCGCTCGCCAAAGTCGATCAGGGCCTGGCGCACGAGACTCGCGAGATGACGATTTACACTGCGTTGGCCTTGCTGGGTGTCGTCTCTCTAAGCGGTCTTTTCGTTTGGATCGTGGTGCACAATCCGCTGCGGGAACTGGAGACCGGGACCGAGCGCGTCGCCAGCGGCAAACTCGGTTACCAGATTCCGGTCCACTCGCATGATGAGGTTGGGGAGCTGGCGCAGTCCTTTAACGATATGAGCAACCGGCTTCAGGTCGCACAGGCCGAGATCACTGCCTGGGCGCACACCCTGGAAGAACGCGTTGACGATAAGACCCGCGAGCTGAAGCAGGCGCACCAAAGCATGCTGCACGTGGAGAAGATGGCGACCATCGGCAAGATGGCGGCCGTGGTGGCGCACGAGATCAACAACCCGCTCTCCGGGATTCTGACCTACTCCAGGCTGATCAAGCGCTGGATCGAAAAGACCGCCAGCCCGTCTCCTAAGGCAGACGAAATGAAGGGCTCGCTCGACCTGATTGCCAGCGAGAGCAAGCGCTGTGGCGAGCTGGTGAAGAACCTGCTCAGCTTCTCGCGCGTGTCACCGATGAACCTGGCGTGGTGCGACCTGAACCAGGTCATCGACCGGTGTGGGCGCCTGGTGCAGCACAAGCTGGACATGGGCGGCATTCAGCTCAACCTCGATCTCGCCGCGGAACTGCCCCCAGCACATTGCGATCCCGCGCAGATTGAGCAGGTGGTGCTGGCGATGGTGATCAACGCGATCGATGCCATGCCGCAGGAAGGCAATCTGTGGATCAGCACACGTGTGGACGCCGGCGCAATTGAGCTGACAATTCGCGACGACGGCATTGGCATCCCCGACGAGCACCTCGCCCATATTTTCGAGCCTTTCTACACGACGAAGGAGGCAGGCGGCTCCGGGTTGGGGCTAGCCATCAGCCAAAACATCGTCGAGCGCCACGCTGGAGACATCCAGGTGAAATCGGTGGTGGGAGAAGGAACAACATTCAAGATTGTGCTGCCAATAGACAGCCAGAGACCTGCGGTCGCGACAAATACCGAGCGCACATTGGCCGAGGTGAGGTAGAAGAATGACGCAAGGGAAATTGTTAATTGTTGACGACGAACTGAGTGTTCGGGATTCGCTGGCCAAGTGGTTTGCAGAAGAGGGTTACGAAGTGGCCACCGCGGAGAATGCGAACGAGGCGCTTACGCGTGTCGCCGAGCAGACGTTCGATGTCGCGCTGGTCGATATCAAGATGCGCGGTACCGATGGCATCGAGTTGCAGCGGCGGCTGCACGAAATCTATCCCGACATGCTGGTCATCATTATGACCGGCTATGCCTCGGTGGAGACGGCTGTGGCTGCGCTCAAGAACGGCGCGTATGACTATGTCAACAAGCCGCTCGATCCGGACGAGATCGCCCACATCATCGCCAAGGCCATGTTGCATCGTCGCACCCAGCAGGAGAATGTGCGCTTGAAAGAGACGGTCGCCGAAATTGGCCGTCCTTCCGACATCATTGGGCAAAGCGCGGCCATGAAGCACGTCTTCGACGCCATCGAAACCGTAGCTCCAACCGATGCGACGGTTTTGGTCACGGGCGAAAGCGGCACCGGCAAAGAACTAGTGGCACGGGCGGTCCATTCCGGCAGTCCGCGACGCTTCCATCCCCTGGTGGTGATCCACTGCGGCGCGCTGACTGAGACGCTGCTGGAGAGCGAACTCTTCGGGCATGAGAAGGGCGCGTTCACCGGCGCGCAGTACCGCAAGAAAGGCAAGTTCGAAATCGCCGAGGGCGGGACGGTGTTTCTCGACGAAATCGGCGACATCAGCCTGAAGACCCAAACCGACTTGCTGCGCGTCCTTCAGGAGCGCGAGATTGTGCGCGTGGGCGGCAATCAGACCATCAAGGTTGATTTTCGCATCGTCGCGGCGACCAACAAGAACCTGGAGCAACTGATTGAGGAGGGCAAGTTTCGTCCCGACCTGTACTACCGCCTGAATGTCTTCCACATCGAGATCCCGCCGCTGCGCGAGCGCCGGGAAGATATTCCTGCGCTGGTCGATCACTTTGTGCGAAAGTTTTCCAGTGAGATGAGCAAGAGGATCACAAGCGTCTCGCCCGCCGCCATGAACGGATTGCAGCAATACAACTGGCCGGGCAATGTGCGCGAGCTGGAGAATGCGGTCGAGCGGGCGATGGTGGTGGCCCAGGAGCCGGAGTTGCGCGAGCAGGATTTCACCTTGAAGGCAAAGAATGGCGCCGGGCTGGGGATCGGCGATGTTCGCAATTTGGAAGATGTGGAGCGCACGCACATCCTGCGCGTGCTGGACGAGTGTAGCGGCAATCAGACGCGGACGGCTGAAATTCTGGGCATTGACCGGGTGACACTACATCACAAGTTGAAGAAGTATGGGTGGAATCGGAGGGAGAAGGAACTAGTAGCTAGTAGCTAGTAACTAGTAGAGGCTACAAATGGGCGAGATATGAGAGATTTCAGGCAACTCCAGGTGTGGGAAAAAGCGCACGCGATCACGCTCGATGTCTATGGCGCAACGGCAGCGTTTCCCCGTGAAGAACTCTTTGGGATAGCCAGCCAGATGCGTCGATGTAGCGCCTCGGTTGCGGCAAATATAGCTGAAGGATGCGGACGAACTGGAAACGGAGATTTGTATCGCTTTCTAAACATTTTCTCTGATTCGGCTGTAGAGTTGGAATACTTTCTTCTACTGGCGCGCGACTTGGGCTTCATTCCGACAAATACTTACGGAAAACTACAGAAACAAATATCAGAGATACAGCGCATGCTCGCATCTTTGCTTCGAAGCGTAGACTGCGCGCGCAAGAGGATTAATGGCTAGGGGAAGGGTCGTACCCCCATTGTCCGTTGTTCCGATCTGCTAGTTACTAGTTACTGGTGACTAGTTGCTTCCCCCATGAAACGCCTCCAACTACTCCCGATCGGCTCGATCGACGCTCAACTGGTGGAGTGGCTCGCCCAGGCGCTCGCCGAGAAGTTTCGCGTCCGGACAGAGATACTTTCGCCGCCGCTCGATCCCGCCTTTGCGCTACACACTGAGCGCCAGCAGTATCACTCCTCCGAGATTCTGGCCGCCATGCAGCGCGACATCAACAGCAACACCTGGCGGCTGCTCGGGATCACGCAACTGGACTTGTATATTCCGATTTTGACCTTCGTCTTTGGCGAGGCGCAGTTAGGCGGGCCTTCTGCGGTTGTTTCCTATCATCGTCTGCAACAGGGATTCTACGGGCTGCCGCAAGACACGGACCTGCTAGCGAATCGCCTTCTGGTGGAGTCGGTGCACGAGCTGGGACACACGTTGCGCCTGACCCATTGCCATGACTATCAGTGCGCCATGGCGCCTTCTCACGCGGTGGAGTGGATCGACATCAAGGACAGCGGCTTCTGCGAGGACTGCATAGCGCGGACGCTCGAAGCCGTGTAAATGCGCGCGTACAGGGCGCGGCCCTCACCCACCGAGATCCTCACCCCATGAACACCTGATCACCGCTTGCTGGGCTTGGGTTCATCGCTCCATTTCCCGCTGAAGAGATGGCCACGATGCTCGGCAACCATCGCCGTCACGGCCATCACGCCCATCACCAGGAAAATCGCGAAGAAAACTACCGCAATCACGAGCACTGGCATAATGCACCTCTGAGGCCATTGTGCGGCGGGAATAAACTTGCTTCCGTGATTGCAATCACAGGTGCGTGTGAGGTTGAACGCAAGGTGCTGGCGCGGCGTTCGCCCGCAGGCGGTGAGAGCCTGGGCGGAAGCTATCTGGTCGGCCAGCGCAACTCAGCATCTGTCCGCGGAAGTGAATCCGCGGGACCGCCGAGGCTTAAGCGAAGTCCAACCTAGTCCAGCGCAGCGATCTGCGCATCCAGACCGGCGAGAGTGCGCCGCAGTAATTCCGAATAGCGTTCGCTGCCGCTGCTTTCCAGTTCCTGCAGAATACGCTTGCGCGAGAGCAGCAAATCGCTTTTCTTGATGGTTGTTTGCCGCTCTGCCGCGGAGAACAATTGGTCTTGGTTTGTTGAGGGCCCGGAATCAGCTTCTTCTATTTGAGCTTCTACAGATTTACTTTCCCATCCACGCGCCATGTATCTATTATAACGCCGCCATCGGCGATTGCCGCACGTGAAAAGCATGTGAAGGGTGTAATACTTCTCCCGCAATGACACACCATTCTCGACGGCATATCAATCCAATATCGCGGTCACGGCGCTCCGCGGCGGAGTAAAATCGTCACAGCCATGGCCGACCTGTTCGCACCCACGAAGCCGCCGACGCAAGAGCGCCACTGGACGCCCTTCATTATTGGTCTGGCGGCGGTCGTCATCGTGGTCGGCATCATCGTCGTTCTGACGCGTAGCAAGGGCGCGACTGGGGCGCTGCCGAATCCCTATGCGGCCAAGCTGCAGATCTCGAACGTCAAGCTGAGCGCAGCGGAGAACTACGTCGGCGGAACGGTGACCTATCTCGACGTAAACATCGCCAACACCGGTGACCAGGCGCTGACCGGCGCCGACATGAAGCTGACCTTCAAGAACTCCATGGACCAAGTGGTGCAGACGGAGACGATTCCGTTGCATGTTCTGGTGGAGAACCAGATGGGCGGCTATCCCGACCTGGTTGATCTGGGGCGCTTCCCCATCGGGCCGGGCCAGACCAAGACCGTGCGCATGACGCTGGAGCACATCTCTGCCGACTGGAACCAGAGCTATCCCGAGATGCAGTTGGTAAATTTGAAGCTGAAGTGAACTCCCGAACGAGAGGGTTTTGATGTGAAAGGCGATTCAAGGTGGTACCAAACCCGGCGTTTTTTCTTGGCGGCGCTGTGGGCCCTCTGTACGTTGCCTTCCGTACTTCTGGCTTTCGCGTCGAGCCGGACAGTCGGCGTAATGGTGTCATTACTTGGAGTAGCCATCTTCTTCATCGGCGAAGGGCGGTTCCGCAAGAATCCAACCGCCCAGCGATAGAACCTCGCCCGAATTTACCAATCCGAGATTGTTCTTTTGCTAATCTGAAAGAATGTCGAGAGTTGGGATTGCCACCCTGATCATCCTCGTCCTGATCGAGGCCGCGCAACTGGGCGCCCAGAGCGCAAAACCCAAGACCAAAGCGCAATCGCCCGCCAACACGCCCAGCGTCACTACCATCACCTCGTTCGACAAAGATCACACCGTCATCGGCTGGCTGGAGATCGTTCCCTTCGAGAGCAAAATCTTTCATAACATGCGAATGTTGCGCGTGCTGGTGCCGGCGAATTATTTCTCGCCGCACAACGCGCACCGTAGCTACCCGGTGCTGTACCTGCAGGACGGACAGAACCTTTTTGACGAGGCGACCAGCTCAAAGGGCGAGTGGCACGTCGACGAAACTGTGGAACATCTGGTCGGCAGCTTCAAAATTCCACCCATGTTCGTGGTCGGCATCGACAATGCCGGAGACAAGCGGAGCTCCGAGTATCTGCCCTATCCCGATTCGCTCAATGGCAAAGATGCCGTCGCCGACGAGAAGAACTTTCGCGGCAAAGAGTACGCGCATTTTCTGACCACTGAAGTGATGCCGTTCATCGAGAAGAGATACCGCATCGCGCGCGGTGCGATGAATACGGGGATTGGCGGCTCGTCCTATGGCGGTGACATTGCGCTCTATACTGCGCTGGAGTATCCCGGCGTCTTCGGGCACGTGCTGGTTGAAAGTGCGGAGCTGTGGATCGGCAAGAACCAACTACTGAAGGATGCTAAAAAAGCCACACAGCTCCCGCGCAAAATGTATATCGGCATCGGCACTAAGGAGGGCGGCGAGCCCACGCGCAGCACCGACATCGTGAATCAGGTGCGCGACCTGGAAGCTATTCTGGTAAAGAGAGGCATGGGCGCGGGCGGGCTGCGCGTCGCAATCGAAGAAGGCGGACACCATGATGAGGCGGCCTGGTCGCGTCGCCTGCCCGACGCGCTGCTGTTTCTCTACGGCCAGTGAGGGCGTGGGATCAGCGCAGTCAGCTGGTAGGGATCATCTCAAAGAAGGTGGAGCGAACGGGCAGCAATTGGCCGGCCCGTCATCTGTCGGCTTCTCGCCTATGCGGAGGTTGGATGAAGATGGTTCCATAGCATGCTTCTCCGACCATCGTCCGTCCTTTCTTGTCGGTCCTGTTGTCCGGGACGCAAAAAGTGCCACTTCTATCTTGGTACAACTGACCAATCCGATATTTGAAAGTTCCACTGTGGGCCACACGATTACTGTCGATCAAGCTGTTGGTTAAATCTAATAGAGGACCTGCCATTCGCGACGAAGCTTGGTATTTCCAGGTCGAATCTGGCCAACTAATGTCACAGCAGGGGCCGCGGCTACCGTCGTCGAAGGTAACCCACCAGCTGTCTCCCCTGTTGGTTGAACATTCCGTACGGCTGCCGTATTGGGAGCAGTATAGCGACAAGGCCCCCTCGTCTGTAGAGACGTGATATTCCCAATCCGAGCGTGCTTCGCGCCATTCGATAGTGGCTGTGTGGTCATATACGT
>Ga0302326_10030730_pt1 | contig 10743 bp, 6 predicted proteins | sample Palsa_T0_3_FD_202264 | JGI IMG/M metagenome (GOLD analysis project Ga0302326, IMG submission 202264) | Peat permafrost microbial communities from Stordalen Mire near Abisko, Sweden - Palsa_T0_3 | ecosystem: Environmental > Terrestrial > Soil > Palsa > Peat permafrost | place: Sweden: Abisko...
GGTCAGGCCAGCCCACGCGACTTCAGGATCGGTGAATACAACGGCGGGAATGGCGGCCGGCTCGAAGGCGACCTTGTGCCCGGCGATAGCTTCGACGGCGGTGCGGCCTTCGTGCATGGCTTTGTGGGCGAGCATGGGCTCGCCGACTACGTCGCCGATGGCGTAGATCGCGGGGTCAGCGGTTTGCAGTTGCTTGTTGACCTCAATGAAACCTTTGGGACCAAGTTTGACCTGAGTCTTGTCCAGGCCGGAGATTTCGGAGTTCGGTCTGCGGCCCACGGAGACGAGCACGCGGTCGAAAACCTTTTCCTGCGTGTTGCCATCCTGGCCTTTGAGTGTGGCGCGAATGCCGGTGCCTTCGTCTTTGACGGATGCTACGGTGGTGTTAAGCAGGATTCCGTCGAGCAATTTTTCCAGTCGCTTGTGCAGGGGGAGAACCAGATCGCGGTCGGCGCCGGGGAGCAGGCCGGGGAGCATTTCGACGACGGTCACTTTTGTGCCCAGCGCGGCGTAGACCGAGCCCAGTTCGAGGCCGATGTATCCGCCGCCGACTACCAGCAGAGTGCCGGGAATATCTTCGAGATTGAGCGCGCCGGTGGAATCCATGATGCGGGGGGTGTCGAGCTTGAGCGTGGGGACGATGGCGGGGCGGGAGCCGGTGGCGATTATGATGCGATCGAAGGTGAGCGATTGGGTGGAGGCGTCGGGCTTGGTGACTTGGAGTGTGGTGGAATTGTCGAACGCGGCGCGGCCCTGGATGTAGGTGACTTTGCGCTGCTTGGAGAGAATGCCGAGGCCGCCGGTAAGTTTCTTGACCACCCCTTCTTTCCAGGAGCGCAGGCGGGCGAGATCGATTTTCGGGGCGGCGAAGTCGATGCCCCAATTCTTGGCCTGCTCGGATTCTTCGATCAGTTTCGCCACGTGCAGTAGCGATTTTGATGGAATGCAGCCGCGGTAGAGGCAGACTCCGCCGGGGTTCAGTTCGGGATCGATGAGCGTGACGTTCATTCCCAGGTCTGCGGCGAGGAATGCGGCGGCGTAGCCTCCGGGGCCAGCGCCGACTACGGCGATATTTAAGTTTGAAGTGTCTGACATGGGGCTCTGATTCTTAAAAGTGGTTTCCTGAGGTTACGTTGGCGAGTTGTTCGATCTTAACCTCAAAGCAGCGTTCGACGAAGTCGATGGTGGCTCGTTGATTAGCAAGACTAGCTTGAGTCGTTCCTCTTTGTGCAAAAAGGCCGGCATTCTTCTTCCAATATTTCACGCTGCGGTCGACAGTCTTAATCCAATCAACCGCAACCATGTACTCGCAGAGATCCAAGTCGTCCAAGTTATCCTTGACCGCGGTTTGAAGATTCAGGTCTATGAGCAACCTTCCTCGCGCTGATGCGCCTTTTGCGAATTTTGGGACGCGGAAATCCCTTGCCGGAGTTGCGTCCGACATAACCCGGCCAACTCCGACGTAACCGACTTCATTGAGACGCGCGATTACGATGTCACCGGGATGCAATCTTTCAATCGCTTTGCGGAACACTCGCTTTTGCCCAGCTCCTAGGTATCCATAGGCGATGTTGTCTTCCCACCGGCGGTGGACGCCGTCGCCAACATTGAAGTAGTGCACTTGATTCGGATAATCGAAATTCGGCAATTTCTTGTGAAGAGTGTTTGGCGGTCGGAAGTTACGGCTGAAGCTGCCCGTGGCGATGTTCGCAAGCTCGCTGGAAGTCCATATCAACGTTTTTTCGACGAGTAAGGCTTGATCCTCAGACAAGCCTTTCGCAACTACTCTGATCGTCGGTTCTAGACCCTCATTGCGAATTTCCCGAATCTTAGCCGTCTTATCGCTTTCTGCGGTATCTAGTAGGTGAGAAAACTGTCTCGACCCCTTGCCTTTTCCGTAGTAAAACGGCCTTAGGTTTCGTGGATCGATATACATGTAAACGTAAAACAGATCTTCCGCGTTGGCCATGTCGAATCCTCCGGCTTGAGATCGATCATCCTTGGACTGACAGCAGGAATGGCTGCTCGAAGGCTTCGGCAATCCAGCGCAGGAAGCGGGCGGCGTCGGCTCCGTCGATCAGGCGATGGTCGTAGGAGAGCGACAACGGCAGAATCAGGCGCGGCTCGAACTTGCCGCCTTCCTTAGATTCGATCCACTCGGGCTCGATACGAGAGCGCGACAGGCCGAGGATCGCAACTTCGGGATGATTCACGATGGGCGTAAAACCGATTCCGCCGATTCCGCCGAGATTTGTAATCGTGAATGTGCCGCCCTGCATTTCTTCGGCGGTAATTTTTTTGTCGCGGGCTTTCTTAGAGAGCTGTGAGAGCTCGACTGCAAGTTCGACGATATTTTTCTTGTCGACATCGCGAATCACGGGGACGAGCAAGCCACGATCGGTGTCGGCGGCGACACCGATGCTGATGTATTGCTTGTAGACGATCTCTTCTTTTTCGATGTCGATGCTGGCATTGAACTGGGGAAAAACTTTCAGCGCGGCGGCGCAGACTTTCAGCGCGATCGCCGTTACCGTCATCTTGCCACCGGCTTCTTCAGCCTTCGGGGCGAAGCGCGCGCGCAATTGTTCAAGTTCAGTGATGTCGGCACGGTCGTGCTGGGTCACGTGCGGAATCGTGTTCCAGGATTCGGCGAGGTGCTCGGCGGTCTTACGGCGAACTCCGCGCATGGAGACGCGCTCGACCTTGCCCCACTTGGCGAAGTCGGGAAGCTGGGGCTGGGCGAAGTGACCGGCGCGGGGTGCGGCCTGGGCCGCGGTGGCAGCGACGGAGAGCAATGCCTTCGCGTAGGCCTTGATGTCGTCCTCGCTGATGCGTCCGCCGGGGCCGCTGCCTTTGACTTCGTAGATGTCGACGCCGACTTCACGGGCGAAGCGGCGGACGTGGGGCGCGGCGGGTATGGGTTGGCGATGCTCGGTGCCCGCGACTTTTCCGAGTTGCACGGGCATACTGAAGGCGGGAGCAGGTTGTTGCGGCTGGTCGGGAGGTAGCGCCTGTTCTTCGGTCTTGCCTTCGGCCCGAATGGCGGCCTGGAATGCAAGCCGCGCGCCGTGCTGTCCCGTAACGTGTTCAACCGGAGCGTTGCCGGGGCTGGCCGGCGGTGCAGCCGTTCCACCTTCGAGGGTGAAGATGACTTGCCCGACTTTTATTTTCTCGCCTTCTTTTACTTTTATGTCTTTGACGATCCCGCTGACTGACGACGGCACTTCGATGACGGCCTTGTCGGTTTCGAGTTCCATCACGGGTTGGCCTTCGGAAACCTTGGTGCCGGGAGCGATCATCAGGCGGACAAGATCGCCCTGAGAAATATTTTCGCCGAGTTCGGGGAGCTTGAATTCGCTGGCCGATTGGGCAGGGGTGGAACGCTCGGAAGCAGGAGAAGACGATGACGGCGTTGGGTTTGCGGGAGCAGGAAGAGGTGCGGGAACGGGCTTAGATTGCGTAGGCTGTGCGGCCTTTTCTAGAGCAGGCGGTGCGTTTTCAGCGCTTGACGGCGAAGTCTTCGCGGCTGCGTCCGGGGTGGCCTTTGCCCCGGCGCCGTTTTCTACGGTGAAGATTACCTGGCCAACTTTTATTTTATCGCCTTCTTTGACGCGGATTTCGTGCACGGTTCCGGTAACCGACGAGGGAACTTCGACGACGGCTTTGTCGGTTTCCAGTTCCATGACCGATTGGCCGGTGGTGACGGCCGCGCCGGGCGTGATCATCAGGCGCACGAGGTCGCCTTGTTCGATATTTTCTCCCAGCTCGGGAAGTTTGAATTCAATCACCAGGTTAATTCCTTTTGTCGTTGATTCAATGTCAGTCGTCGACAGAATCAAGTTCGTGAGTTTCGTGTCCAGCCATTCTTCCGCCCCTTCTGGGCTTCGTGATTCGCTGATCTTCCACCCGCGGCTTGCACTGTGGGCTGATATTCTTTTCGCCACTTCGCGGCTGGATAGTCGTTGCGCCCCTAGCTGATGGCCGGGTTCGCCTTCTCCGGGTTGATGCCTAGCTCCTGAATGGCTCGCTTCACTACATCGGTGCCAATTTTGTTTTCGCGGGCTAACGCTCCGAGCGTGGCCAGCACGATGTGCTTGGCATCGACTTCGAAGAAGTCGCGCAGAGCGACGCGGCTTTCGCTGCGGCCGAAGCCGTCGGTACCGAGCGAGACCAGTTGGCCGGGTACCCACTTGCCCAGACTCTCCGGCAACACTTTCATATAATCGGAAGCCGCGATGAAGGGGCCGGGAGCGTCTTTCAGCATCTGCGTTACGTAGGGAACTTTCGCGGCGTCGCCGGGATGCAGCATGTTCCAGCGCTCGCAATCGTTGGCGTTACGATACAACTCTTTATAACTGGTGACGCTCCACACATCGCATCCTACGCCGTATTTCTCTTCCAGAATTTGCTGCGCCTTCAGAACCTCGAACATGATGGCGCCGCTGCCCAGAAGCTGTGCGCGCAGCTTGGCGTCAGTCTTCGCCGTTGCCTTGAAACGGTAGAGACCTTTCAGGACGCCTTCTCGCACGTTCGCATCAGCAGGCATTCCTGGCATCGCCAGTGGCTCGTTGCCGACCGTCAAATAATAGAAGATTGATTCCTGATCGATGTACATCCGCTTGATGCCATCCTGAATAATGATGGTGATTTCATAGGCGAACGCGGGATCGTAACAAAGCAGATTCGGCACCGGCAGCGACAGTACGTGGCTGTGACCGTCCTGGTGTTGCAGACCTTCACCCGCGAGGGTAGTGCGTCCGGCGGTGCCGCCGACCAGAAATCCGCGGCATCGCATATCGGCAGCGGCCCAGATCAAGTCGCCGATGCGCTGGAAGCCAAACATAGAATAATAAATGAAGAAGGGGATAGTGTTGATGCCGTGATTGGCATAGGCGCAACCGGCGGCGATGAACGAACACATCGAGCCGGATTCGGTGATGCCCTCTTCGAGAATCTGGCCGTTCTTGGCTTCCTTGTAGTAGAGCAGCGTGTCCATGTCGACGGGTTCGTAATTCTGGCCGACGCTGGAATATATTCCCACCTGGCGAAAGAGTGCTTCCATGCCGAAGGTGCGAGCTTCATCGGGGACGATGGGAACGATCAGTTGGCCGAGTTCGGGATCGCGCAGCAACTTAGCCAGTAGACGAACGAAGACCATGGTGGTAGAGACTTCGCGTCCATCGGTGCCTTTGTGGAATTCCTCGAAGTGGGAGTCGGGAAACGGCTTCATGGGCGTCGCCCGGACCTTGCGAGTCGGCATGTAGCCGCCGAGTTGCTGGCGGCGCGCCTGCATATATTTGATTTCAGCGCTGTCGTCGGCGGGGCGGTAAAAGGGGGCCTGATGTAGTTCGTCGTCGGGGATGGGGATTCCGAAGCGCGAGCGGAACATTTGCAGCTCGTCGTCGTTCAGTTTTTTCTGCTGGTGGGTAATATTCTTGCCTTCACCGGCTTCTCCCAGCCCGTAGCCTTTAATTGTTTTCGCCAGAATGATCGTCGGCTGGCCGGTGTGATCGACCGCGGCGCGGTAAGCGGCGTGAACCTTGATGGGATCGTGACCGCCGAGACGCATGCGCGAGAGTTGATCGTCGGAGAGATGTTCGACCATCTTCAGCAGGCGGGGATCGGAGCCGAAAAGATTCTGGCGAAAATAAGCTCCACTCTCGACAAAATACTTCTGGTACTGGCCATCGCTGACTTCGCCCATACGCTTGACCAGCAGGCCGTCGCGATCGTTGGCGATGAGATTGTCCCAATCGGAGCCCCAGATGCATTTAATGACGTTCCATCCGGCGCCTCGGAAAATTGCTTCCAGTTCCTGAATGATTTTTCCGTTGCCGCGCACCGGGCCATCGAGGCGCTGCAGGTTGCAGTTCACGACGAAGATCAAGTTGTCGAGCTTTTCCCGCGAGCCGAGTGTGATGGAGCCGAGAGATTCGGGCTCGTCCATTTCGCCGTCGCCCAGGAAAGCCCAGACTTTGCCGCCCGTGGTTGTCTTGAGCCCGCGATTCTCGAGGTACTTGATGAAACGCGCGTGATAGATAGCTTGAATGGGGCCGAGTCCCATGGAGACGGTGGGGAACTCCCAGAACTCGGGCATGAGCCAGGGATGGGGATAGGAACTGAGCCCGCCTCCGGGCTTCAACTCGCGGCGAAAATTCTGCAGCTTCTCTTTCGAGATGCGGCCTTCGAGATAAGCGCGAGAATAGATTCCCGGAGCGGCGTGGCCCTGAAAGTAGACGACGTCGCGATCGCCGCCTTCGGTTTGCGCGCGGAAGAAATGGTTGAAGGCGACTTCATATAGCGTCGCGGCGGAGGCGAAGGTCGAAATGTGGCCGCCGATGCCTTCCTGAATTTTGTTCGCGCGCACTACCATGGCCAACGCATTCCAGCGAACCAGGCTCTTGATGCGGCGTTCCATCTCCTGGCTTCCGGGGAACGGAGCTTGCTGGCGCGACGGGATCGTGTTCTGGTAGGGCGTGGTGGCGGTGAAGGGCAGGTTGACACCGCCCTCGCGCCGCGCGTGCAGTGCGAGCTGCTGCAGCAGGCGTCCGGCGCGGTTGGGGCCGCCTTTTTCCAGGACGTAGTCGAGCGAGTCGACCCATTCTCTGGTTTCTAAGACTTCTAAGCCGTCGGTTTCCGTCTGAGCCACGTATGATTTCTCCGGTGAGGAATGCGCAATACTCCATAATAATTCAATCACGCGGATTTTTGCTCGGAGGGCAGGAAGAGCAATCACCGCAGAGGACACAGAGGACGCTGAGGTGGGGGAGCAGCTTGGAGCGTCCTCCGCTGTACCGGCCTGCTCTGTATCACTCGGTTTTCGGCTTTCTTCTGGTTTAGAATCGCAGCGTCGAGGATTGGGGAATCACAGGAGGGCGTATGTTGCGAGCCTTGTTGCTGTTGGCGGTGGTGGTCGTGGTCTTGATGGTGGTTCTTCCGCGACTTCTGGCGACTTCGCCTGCTCCCACAGAGGGCAGCGCCGCGCCGGAATTTACTCTTCCGTCGCAGGAGGGCTCGCCGATAAGTTTGAAAGACTATCGCGGAAAGTGGGTCGTGCTTTATTTCTATCCTAAGGATCAGACGCCGGGTTGCTCGCGCGAAGCGCACAACTTTCAGATGGATCAGCCAAAGTACGCCGAGCACAACGCGGTCGTGCTGGGGGTGAGTGTCGACAGCGTGGATTCACACAAAAAGTTTTGCGCCAAAGAAGGATTGAATTTCAAGCTGCTGGCCGATACCGAGCATAAAGTGACGGACTCGTACGGATCGCTGACCAATCTTGGCCTGGTGAAGTTTGCCGCGCGGCACACGTTCCTGATCGATCCCAGCGGTAAGGTGGCGAAGGCTTATACCAGCGTGGACCCACTGAAGCACAGCGGAGAGGTTCTGGCCGAACTGGATGCGCTGCGGAAAAATGGAGCGCGGTACTAATCGGCATGGGCCGGATCATTAGAGTAGTCCGCTCTACCACTTGCGCGGTTACGGTCCGCGCCGGTCAATGAGTGATATCGCCTGTTCTCAACATTCTATCCGTCGTATACTTGCGGTCGCCATAAAATGCGACTGATTTCGAGCAAGTTCGACTATGCTTTCGATTTCGTGACCGTGGTAGCTGCCTTACTCTTAGCTTTTCCTTCGAGCGTGCGCTGCTCCGACCGAGCTTCAGTCCCGGAAGCCGCGTTTCTTTCGCTGGGTAGATACACAAATGCATTTTTTGGATTCTCTTTGCCTTTGCCGCCTGACCCGGCTTTCAATATTGCCGAGGTGTCACAGTGGGGAGACTGGCACCGTCTTCTCGGCTTGGGAAAGGACGAAGGGAGCACTACTTTTGTTATCTCTGCGCGACAAATGATGCCCGACGATGCAGAGAAGTTGCTAATGAGGGCCGGTCCGCCGATCCAAATTCACGGGAAGGAGTTTTCAAAGACTATCTCTCAACAGAAGGGACCCGCAGGGACCCGGTGGACGGCGACGTATCAAACAGTGAGCGGCCAGTTTCTTTTGTTGTTCGACATCCAATCTCTCGATCCAAGCATGACTGAAAAGTTTGAACATTGCGTCGAAGACACCATTTTCTTTGATCCTGTTAAAGCAAAAGAAGTCGCTGGGCCGAATGGCAGACCTTACAATCCCACAGTACCGCAAGGGCAACAGATCGTCATCCGCTTTGTGAACGGTACGAACGGTAAACCGATCAAGGATAAGGGAGTGAACATCTGGTCCGGCAGCGCGAAACTTTTTTGGCGGGACACTGATTCGAAGGGCCGAATCATACTCGACATCGACAGCTCACAGCCTCGCGAACTTGGGGTAGGGCCGGATTACGTTTTCGACTGTCGTTCATCGGGAGACGCGAACATCAATCTGGCACGCACGCTCAAATACCCGCTGGATGAAATCGTCGCGAAGGGCATCGTTGGTGAAAATCTTTGCGGAACAGTGACCGCATCACCCACTCCGGGTACGCTCATCCTCTTTGTTCGCCCCCGCACCTCCAAAGAGAAGCGCGAATTGTAGTCCCCGAGCTAGAAGGATGTGGTTATTTCCCCTTCCCACCGGGAATGACTTCACGAACTGGAACTGTCCTAAGGTGGCTTTGCTTTTAGGATACTGCTCACGAACTGCAGCTTCTTAGCAGGACAACGGTTGTAACATCGCCATTACACTCATCCGCAGATACTCGCTCTCTGAGGTTCATCCCCCGCGCGCCCGACCAGCCCCACGAAGTACACTAAGCTAGATGGCAACTGCGGTCAGAAATGATGTTCCAGGCAAGGACGCACGCCGCCCCGGCGAGTACCGCTTTCCGCCCGGCTTCCAGAGCAATCTGCTATGGTATGCGTTCCGTAAGTTTCGCCCGGCCAATCCTATTCTTTTGTTTCAGCATCTGGCGGAGAAATATGGCGACATCGCGCACTACAAGATTGGCTGGCATCACATCGTTTTCCTGAATCATCCCGACTACATCCGCGAAATTCTCGTGGTGCAGAACGACAACTTTATAAAAGAGCGCACCGTGCAGCGCACAAAAATGCTTCTGGGCGCGGGCATGATCACCAGCGAGGGCGCGCAGCATCGGGCGCAGCGGCAGGTCGCGCAGCCTGCGTTTCATCGCCAGCGCATTCCGGAATACGCTGGCACGATGGTACGTGAGGCGGCCAGAATGCGCGATCGCTGGCGCGACGGCGAAGTGCGCGACATTGCCACGGACATGATGCACCTCACTCTCAGTGTAGTCGCCGAGACGTTGTTCGCCACCGATTTGCGCGAAGAAGCGCGCGAGCTGGCGGACGCCATCAACCGCATCATGGGCCTCTACAATTTTCTGGTGATGCTGCCGGCGGCGGAGTGGCTGGTGCACGTGCGGCCTCCGGGACTGGCGGCGTTTGTGCGGGCGCGCAAGCGGATTGACGCCGTGGTTTACCGCATGATCGCCGCGCACCGGCAGAGGCATTCAGATTCTGGCAGCCTGCTGGATCTGATGATCGCGGCCTCGCCGGATCAGAGTCCTATCTCGGAGCAGTCGCTGCGCGATCAGGTCATCACGATTTTTCTCGCGGGCTACGAGACAGTGGCGAATGCGCTGTCATGGACCTGGTATCTGCTATCGCAGAATCCGGAGTGCGAGCGGCGTTTTCACGAGGAGATCGACCGTGAACTGCACCTGCGCTTACCTACCTTCGATGATGTACCGCGGTTGGGTTACGTCGAGATGGTGCTGGCGGAGTCGATGCGGCTTTATCCCCCGGCGTGGGCGATGGGCCGGTACGCCCGAGCCGATTTTCAGTTGGGCGAATTTTTTCTGCCGGCAAGAACGACAGTGTTGATCAGCCAGTTCGTTACCCATCGCGATGCACGGTTCTTTCCTGATCCCCTGCGCTTCGATCCGGAGCGGTTTACCTCTGAGGCCAAGGCGCGGCGCACCCGGCTTACTTACTTTCCGTTTGGAGCGGGTGCGCGGCAGTGCATCGGCGAATCGTTTGCGTGGATGGAAGGCGTGCTGTTGCTCGCGACTTTGGCGCAGAGGTGGAAGTTGCGGCTGGTTCCTGGGCATCGGGTAGAGCCGGAGCCCCTGATTACGCTCCGTCCGAAGTATGGGATGAAGATGTCGGTGGAGCGGCGGACGCCTCGTCCGCCGGGGGGTTAGCGCCACATTTAAGAGTTCATCAATCCATAAGTCCTAAAGTCTTATCGCGGGCCGCGCGACCCCGGACGAGGCGTCCGGGGCTCCACAACCGCGGATCACGCTACTTTCCGGATAAATACATTTCTGCTACGTGTTGTGTGATTTTGCCGGGTTCGGCGCTTTCCAGATTGGACAGAGCGACCACGGTCAAGTGATCGTCGACGTAACGATCGATGGCGGTTTCGAATCCCTGCCAGGCGCCGTCGTGGTGAATGCAGCGATGTCCGTTGCGCTGCTCGATGAACCATCCAAAGCCGTAGTTTCCTTTATTGGGCTGGCCATTCTTCAGCTTCACGGGCGTCCACATCACATCGAGGCTGGAGCGCCTGAGTAATTTTTCGGTGTAGAGTGCAGCGTCCCATTTCGCGAGATCGAGAATTGTGAAATATAAGCTCCCGTCGGCGGTTGTGTTCACGACGGGCGACACCCACTCCTGATTTTTCAACTCGCCTTTTACTAACCGATAGCCCGCGGAACGGTTGGGAATAATATCGGCTTCGCTGATGATGCGCGTGGTCTGCATGCCGAGCGGCTGGAAGATGCGTTGCTGCAGAAAG
>Ga0302326_10030736_pt1 | contig 10742 bp, 6 predicted proteins | sample Palsa_T0_3_FD_202264 | JGI IMG/M metagenome (GOLD analysis project Ga0302326, IMG submission 202264) | Peat permafrost microbial communities from Stordalen Mire near Abisko, Sweden - Palsa_T0_3 | ecosystem: Environmental > Terrestrial > Soil > Palsa > Peat permafrost | place: Sweden: Abisko...
TCGGGATGACACGTCAGAGGCTTCGCTCCGCTCGGGATGACACATCGTAGAAGGAGTACGGTCGTCGATCGGGATGACATCAGCTGCCACGGACGCGTTTGTATCGGTTGCGGGGAAAGCAGGTCCCTCGACTGCGCTTCGCTCCGCTCGGGATGACACGTCAGAGGCTTCGCTCCGCTCGGGATAATGAGAATTAGCGCCCTCATCGGCACGACTAAAGTCGTGCCCTGACACAAGGCGTTCGTTGGAGTCGATGTTGAGTTCTTCGAGCAGAGCTTCGTTTCCTACGGCGACCTCGTGGCCGCCGACGCGGCCCACCACGCCGCGGCCGGTGAGCGAGCGAAACTCGTCAGCAGGCATCAGCGACAGACCATTGGCTTGCGCCGCCTCGACAATCGCCGCTGCCAGCGGATGTTCGCTTCCCCGCTCCAGGCTTGCGACCAGGCGGACAACGCGCTCTTCGGTCTCGCCGCCAACCGCGATGACCGACATAAGCTCGGGCTTGCCTTGGGTGAGCGTGCCCGTTTTGTCGAGGGCAAGCGTGTCGACTTTCTGTAGTGTCTCCAATGCCTCGGCGTTCTTGATGAGGACGCCGGCGCGGGCGCCACGTCCGGTGCCAACCATGATGGCAACGGGAGTAGCCAAGCCGAGGGCGCAAGGACAAGCGATGATGAGCACCGCGACAGCATTGACGATGGCGTTGGCCAAATGCGGCTCAGGACCCTCCACAAACCAAACAATAAAGGTGATGAGGGCAGTGGCCAGCACGATAGGAACGAACCACGCGGCAACCTTGTCGACGAGGCGCTGAATGGGAGCGCGGCTGCGCTGCGCTTCACTCACCATCCTGACGATTTGCGACAGCATGGTTTCGCTGCCTACGCGTTCGGCGCGCATCAGCAGCCAGCCGGTACCGTTGACCGTTGCACCGATCACTTTGTCCCCGGCATGTTTCTCGATGGGGATGGACTCGCCGGTGACCATCGATTCGTCGACCGAGCTGAGGCCATCAAGCACGGTACCGTCGACTGGAATCTTCTCGCCGGGTCGGACGCGCAGCTTGTCGCCCGGCTTCACCTGATCGAGCGGCACGTCGTACTCGGCGCCATCGTCGCGCATGATGCGCGCCATCTTGGGCGAGAGATCGAGCAGAGCGCGAATGGCGCTGCTGGTGCGGCTGCGGGCGCGCAGCTCCAGCACTTGACCGAGAAGAACCAGCGCGATGATCGCGGCAGCGGCTTCGAAGTAGACTTCGGGGCCAGTCATGGCCCACCCTCCACCAGCCCACCCTCCGGCCAAAGGATGGCCGGAAGGATGGGCCACCCACGGGCCGGAAGGGTGGGGCACCCCTTCCATCGGAGGGAAGAGTTGCGGCGCGATGGTGGCGACTGCGCTGTAGACATAGGCGACGCCGACGCCCATCGCGATGAGGGTGAACATGTTCGGGCTGCGAAACTTCACGGAAGCCCAGCCGCGCACGAAGAACGGCCAGCCGCACCAGAGCACGACTGGAGTCGCGAGCGCGAACTCGATCCAGTTGCCGAAGCGCGGGCTGACGGCGTGTAGGGCTGGAATCAGCGGCGTCATCCTTAACATCGCGAAGGCGACGAGAGGAATCGCGATCACCACGCTGGCCCAGAAGCGGCGCGTCATGTCGCGCAGTTCGGGATTCTCTTGCTCCGAGGCAGTGGCAGTATTCGGCTCCAGCGCCATGCCGCAGATCGGGCAGGCACCCGGCGCGTCGCGCACGATCTGGGGATGCATGGGGCAGGTCCACTGGGTTTTCGATGGAGCGGTGGGAAGCTCGGGCTCGAGGGCCATGCCGCACTTGGGACACGGGCCCGGGCGGTCCTTCCGAATCTCCGTATCCATGGGGCAGAGGTACGCAGTTGCCGACGCGGCTTTGCGCTCTGTGGAAATGGAAGGCGCTGGCGAAGCGGCTGAGGGCGTGGAAGGCGACAAGAATTTTTCCGGTTGCGCTTTGAACTTCTCACCGCAGCCGCGGGAGCAGAAGTAGTAAGTCTTACCGCCATGCGCGACGGTGCTGGCCGCAGTGGTGGGATCGACATTCATGCCACAGACCGGGTCCTTGGCCAGCTTGCGCGTGCCGCCACTGTGGAGCGGCACATTGCCGAGCTGCACGAAGCCGGTCATGCCCACGGACTTGGGGCCCGGCTCCAGATATTTCCTGGGATCACGGCGGAACTTCTCGGCGCATCCGCGCGAGCAGAAGTGAAAGAGCTTGCTGTCATACTCGGCGGTGGATGCGGCGTTGGAAGGATCGACGGTGATGCCGCAGACCGGATCTTTGTCCAGCTTCTTGGTGGAGGGCGCGAGAGCAGCAGTGCCGGATTCGCCGGCGGGCGCCAGATACTTTGCCGGCGATGCCATGAACTTTTGCATGCAGTCCGGGGAGCAGAAGAAGTAGAGATCGCCCTGGTAACGGGCCTTGCCGCGAGCCTGTGGCGGATCGACCGTCATACCGCACACGGGATCCTTGGCGGAAAAGTCCAGCGTCAAGTTCTCGAGGGGGACTTCGGGCTCGCTCATTTCATTGCTCACTGTAATGGTAATGCGGCGCTATTCACAAGCGTAGCCATGCACTATATTGAACTCGGAGCTTGCGCGGAGGCGAGTCGAGTTGCGAAAGCCGGCGGCGGGTTGCGCAGTTCTTTATCATTGCACGTTTGCAAGAGGTGAGTCGGATGACTGCGGTGGAGGTCATGTTTCGATACGGGATGCCCCCGGGCGAGCAGGAAATGAGCGCCCTGGGACAGGTGAGCGATGTGTATGGAATTCGTCGCGTCCAGTTCGACGAGGAAGGGCGGACGATCCGAGTGGAATACGACGCCAGCCGGCTGAATGAAGCTACGGTAGAGAATCTGCTGCGCCAGGCGGGTTTCGATGTGCGGGAGAGGCTGGCGCTGACTTAGTTGAGTGGTGGCTAATGTCGCATCGCAAAGCGAGGAGGCATAGCGCAGGGGCGTTTATCCGCTGGCAGAAACTGCAACTACTTGGAGAAAAAAATAAGGGTCACTCTGGGAGGCGAACTCTGGCCGAAATTCGCATCCGAGTGACCCTTTGCGCCACTTCGTCTGGTTTTGTTAGAGAGCATTTGACGCGCCAAATCCCATCGTCAGAAAACAAAAAGGTTACCCCACTTCGGCAGGTGCGCCAACAGTGTAAGACTTTCCGATCCTTTGTAAATTTTACCAGCCACTAAAGTGGCGCGCCAGGCTAGCGATTCTGGCTTGCGCTGAGCGCAGTCGCCCGCTCTTCAGCCCGCCGCTCGTCTGCCTCACGTCCTTGCCGTTGATAAAGCCTCGCCAGGTGAGTCCAGGCATCCGCAGCTTCCGGATCGAGCTGCACCGCCTGTTCCTGGAACGAAACCGCCTGGCTCATGTCACCCATGGCCCGCCAGATGGCCGCACGTCCCTGGGCGACGTCAAACTTGAAACTGCGTCCGTCAGTGACAGCCGTCATCTGGGACGGCGCGCTGCGTTCCGCCTCATCCAACGCTTGCAATGCCTGCTTAGGCTGCCGCGTCACCAGGTACAGTCGAGCCAGCTTCACCAGCGCCCTTGTCTTGATTGTCGCATCGGACGTCTGCTGGACCGTTTCTTGCCACGCCTTCAGCGCGTCGGGGATGCGCTCTTGTTGATCGTAGAGTTCACCCAGTCGCGACCACACCGTTGCTGCGTCTGCAGCATTCAGGCCGAGAGCGACGGCCGCGAGCCATTCCTGTTCAGCCTCGACACGGCGGTCCGAGGCATACAGCGCGTTGCCCCTCACCCAACGCAATGGGGCGCTGCCGGGAAAGATCTGGAACGCGTTGTCCGCCGCCGACAGGGCTTCATTGGTACGGCGAAGCCCAGCCAGAACATTCGCCGCATTGGCCCACAGATGGAAAGACTTGGCGCTATGATCCAGCGGTTCCGCCGGCAAGGGCGCGGTTGCGCAATTGATTTGTAGGCGATTGATCAACTCTTCCGTCTCCGGCCGGTGGCGCACCAAAACCACGGACACCTCGTCCAGATAGACCGGCCGCCAGTTCTTGCTGTAGCAGAGGTCTGGCAGTTGAACGAACTCGATCTCGCTAGTGTCGAGTTGCAGGATGATGGTATTGATGTTGTAGCGGTCAGCCGCCTGCTGCCACGTGGCGGAATCGACTGGCGCCGTCACCAGCTCATGCTCATGCAGCAATCCTTCCTCGCCAAAAGGAATAGACCTGCCGTCGATATAGTCTTCGTATCTCTGGCCCAGTTGCCACACCACAAAACCACCTTCATCAAAGTTATTGAAAACCTGCGAGGGAAGGTTTTCCCGCTCGATGAATGCGGCTGCACGTTGGGGAAACCACCACGATAGGCCGGCGCCGAAGTTCGCCTTGGCGTTACTTCCGAGGTAAACGCGATCGGTTACGAAGTCGGCGCTGCGCACACAAGCCACGCCTGCGACCATAACGACCGCGACCATCGCGCCGGCAAACCGCAGTCGGGCATTGGGAATACGGGCCCACGCCAACGGAATAGCGCCAGTAAGAATTGAGCCTGCCACGACAGTCACGACGCAGGCTGTGAGGGCCTCCATTCGCACATGCCTCATGGTCGCGTACAGGGCTCCTGCCAGCAGGATCGCCGCCCCCAGCCTTCGTTGCAAAAGTGCAATCGAAGCGGTGAGCAACACGATCACCGCGACTAAATCGAGAGAATTCTGCATCGGTTGCTGCGAAAAGGCGCCCAAAGCGCGCCACTGGAATCGAGCTTGGCCCCACTCCGCGAAGAGCTGCGAGTGCAAAGCCATGGCGCGATTTTGCCGGACAAGTGCCCGATAGAGTCCCCATCCCCAAGGGTTCACCAGAGTAGCCGCCGCCGTAGCAACAAACCATGGACATGCTTGCCTCAGCCTGCCGAAAGCGACACTCCGCCGTTCCGCTGAAGACAAAATCTCCAGCAACTCCAGGCCTATGAATCCGACCATCAGCGCCAAACCGGCGATGAACCCCAGGTGCAGATTGACCCAGGCAATCATCAATAGCGGCAGAAGCCACAGGCGAGCCCGTCCGCTCTGATAGTTTTCCCAAAGGATTGTGAGATACGCCGCAAACAACATGACGCTGAACAGCTCAGCTCGCGGGCCGGTGCGCTCAGCGATGAGGGGAATCGCGACAATGGCAATCGCGGCGGTGAAGGCCGAGCCTCGCCGCAGCAATAAGGCGACTGCTGCCACGCACGCCGCTGCTCCAAACCACGAAAGCAGAACGTAGCCCCCGAGCCGGTAAATCAGGTACAGCAGGAGTTGCGAGCCCACGGGATAGATCCAGGGCTGGCCGGTTGCCGTGTACGAGAAGATGTCCGTTGAAAAAATCCGATGATGTTGCGCTACCCAGCGCCCGCCTGCCAATTGCCAGCCAAGGTCCGGGTCGTGGACGGTCCGCAGACCGGCCAAGGCTGCATACACCAGAGCGACGACGCCCAGCAACAGGAACAGACGCCGCGCGAGTCGAGACTCGTCCATCGTCGACGCATCTGCCGGAGCCTGATTAGTCAGGAGAATTGGAGTGTTGAACCACGACATAGTACGCAAGCGAACTTCGTCCTCCCTGACAGGCTGCTGAAAAACTCCTGGCGAAGGAGAATTCAGGTAGAGCTGGCCTTCAGGCCAGCGTCTAAGCCCTTTGTCTTTCATCCTGAGCCGGCTTCACAGGCTGCGGAAAAAGTCGCTTTTGGAGTGCCTTTGTGTCAGGGCACGACGTCACAGGCCGCTGAAAAAGTCGGTTTCGGCGTGTTTTGAAGGGGCACAGCTTTAGCTGCGCCGTTGCAAGTCCTTCATACTTGTCATCCCGAGCGGCCTTCAGGCCGCGAGGGATCTGCTGTTCCGATTTTTTCCGCAGCCTGTTCAGTCGGGCACCATGCCCTGCTTCGACTTTTTTCGCAGCTTCCTAAGGAACCCGCAGTCCATCGATGCAACTTCGACTGAACCCGACGGCCCTGCGAAATCCGCAACGATTATCGCAGTTTACAAACCAGATCCGCTATTTTAAGCAGAGCTGGAGTGCCCCACTCATTCGCGGTGCCACAAAATGGTAATTTTCTGGAAGAAATTCAGGCAGGTCATGCTACCCTCGTAGCGCCTACAATCAGATCCTTTGCCGCGTTTCGTGGCACGTGACAACCAATGTTTCGGGGATTGCTGCACAGCCGCTGGGCATGATCTGAGCATTACACTGTATATGATGCTATCGCGTAAGAGTGACTGTAGGCACATTTTCCACCCGGATATATGTCCCAACTTCAGGCGCTTAGAGCTGCCGTGTCGCTCCACGGCGTCGCAAACCTGCTAGGGTTCTCGCCTTCGGCGCTTGCCTACATCGTTTACAAGAATGCGGACAAGTACAACTCGTTCACGATTCCGAAAAGGGGAGGGGGCCAGCGGACTATCAAAGCGCCGACTCCGGAACTGAGGCTCCTGCAGAGAAATCTTTCTGTGCTGCTTCAAAACTGTGTAGAAGAAATCAACGCCAAGCGTGGCTTCCCTGACCAACTTGCACACGGCTTCAAACGGAAACGGTCGATTGTCAGTAATGCAGATAGACACCGCAAGAGAAATTGCGTCTTCAATATCGACCTCCAAGACTTTTTCGGTACGATCAACTTCGGTCGGGTCAGAGGTTTCTTCATCAAGGACGCAAATTTCATGCTGGCGCCGAATATCGCGACGCTGCTAGCTCAGATCGCTTGTGATGACAATTCCTTACCCCAAGGAAGCCCTTGTTCTCCCGCGATATCGAACCTGGTCGGCCACATTTTGGATATTCGGCTGAGTCGGTTTGCAGTAGCTCAGGGATGCATTTATTCCCGGTATGCGGATGTCATCTCATTCTCGACGAACAAACCGGATTTCCCTTCTGCTGTTGCCAAGCAGGTGTCCGGGAACGCGCACAAATGGGAAGCCGGGGTCAAGCTTCAGAAGATTATTGTCAATGCAGGTTTTTTGATTAATCCGACCAAAACTCGTATGCAATACCGTGGCTCGCGACAATCCGTTACCGGTTTGCTGGTGAACAGGAAAGTTAATATTCGCAGCGAATACCGGCGCACGGTTCGAGCGATGGCTCAGAGCTTGTTCATGACTGGGGCGTTTGAGTATGAGTCGGCGATAATTGGCACCAATGGAGTCTCTACTGCGGGAAAAGTAAAGGGCAACGTTGAACAATTGCATGGAATGTTCGGGCATATCGATCTCGTGGATCGCCACAACGAGGAGCAAGAATCGAAATTCGACTCAGGGAGAGACCGCCAAGAAAGCCGCCAAGGACCGCTTGTATTCCAAGCAGGCTGCCTATAGGAGATTCCTCATTTTTAAGGACTTTTATGAAGCAAAACGGCCGGTGGTCGTATGCGAGGGGAAAACGGACAACACATACCTCAGGCACGCGCTTAAGAGTTTAGGGCCCGCATACCCGAAACTCGCGAGCGTGTCGGCTAGTAACAAGGTCGAACTGAAGATTCGAATCCTGCGGACCCTTGGAAGCTGCGTGGGCCGAGTTTTGGATCTTGGGCACGGTTTCTCTAGCTTAAATGGGCTAATCAAGGAGTACGTAAAGGAACTCAAGCGATTTAAAGCACCCGGGATGGAGCATCCGGTGATCTTGTTGGCGGACAATGATGACGGTGGAGATGCTGTGGTGAAGGTAATTAAAGGGATCACAAAGAGCGCCTTTTCCAATGCGGATCCGTTCGTTCATGTCATGGGCAACTTGTATTTGGTGCTCACTCCGCTGCCGGCGGGAAAGACAAAATCTGAGATCGAAGATTTCTTCGATGACAACGTCAAGAATCTAAAGCTGGGTGGAAAGAAGTTCAATCCAAATGACAAGGCAGACTCTGACCTGTATTTCTCGAAGTCTATCTTGGCGGAGTATGTCCGGGACAACGCAGGAAGGATCGACTTCTCCGGGTTCTCACCCGTTTTCGATCGGATCACGCAGGTTTTAGAAGATTACGAAGTACTACTGGCCTCGCAGGCCACGACGCAGGGGGCCGCAGCAGGGGTGCCATAAAGTTCTGTTGTGAGTGCTCGATTCCAATGCTAGGGCTGGGCGATCGAAGAAGGCAAGTCAACAGAGCGTGGTAATCTCGCTCGGCGGATTAAGGACATCGGAGGCGAGCTGCCGGGTGCAACTCACTCCCGGTTTTCGAATGAATGGGAGAACGACCCGCAACACACTCGCGCGCCACGGGCGCGGCATAAGGAAGCCCACCGCTTCAGCGGTGGGAAGACATGCGCAACTTCCGAGTGCCTCGGGCACGACACAACCACTGCCCGATACCGGAATTCGCGCGCACGGATCTCCCGGCCAAGCCTTGCCCACATTGGTGTGTCATCGCCGATAGCTCCAAAGTCCAAAACCAGATCCCCCCTTTTCAATTAACAACTTGCCAGCTACACTTAGGCTCGTAATTGTGGGCTCGCAGCGTGGATGAGTCGCGAATCGCCGCCGTCGGGGCGGCAAAGCGATTGTGCTTGCACCTCAGTTTCTGTCCGCAAATGGAAGTACCATATCGCCACCGAAACGATTGATGGCGCTCTAATCATGATCGTCATTGCTGTCGATACGATAAGAAAAGAATTTGAGGTTATTACCAGATGGAGAGAGCTTTGACGCATGAATGCGACCGCACAAGTAGGCGGGAGTTCTTGGCGACAATCTCTGAGCCGTACCACTTCGCCGATTCAGGACTTAACCACGTTTATCTGATTGGAATCAAATACTACAAGTGCGACTGCGGAAAGACCCTGGCCGACATCCCGGCAATCAAGCAACTGCTTTCTCTAATCGCACGCGATCTCGTAGAAAAGTCGGACGCCTTGGCCCCTGAGGAAATCCGTTTCTTACGGAAGCGCCTTCGCAAGAAGCAAGCTGACTTTGCGAAGGAAATAGGAGTACGACCAGAAACCCTCTCCAGAATGGAGAGTGGAGACGCGCGGACCAACGAGCGGACCGACAAGTTGATTCGGCTAAACTATGCGTTCCAATCGGCAGACCCAGTGCTACTAGACCAAATCCGCAACGCCATATTGGAAATGCTCGCCTCCTGGAAACCGTCTTCTGTCCCCAGTAGAATTGTAGCTACGGTGAAGGATAACGAGTGGGAGGCTGAATTGGCTGCTGCTGCATAGTTCGCCACCGAAATATGTTTCTCCAAGCCGTTCAACTAAGGCGGCTTTTTCTATTGGTCACCCCCTCCCGCAAATAGCAAGCGCTTGCTGTAATGTATACCCATAAATTGCCGGATCCGCAACCCGTTGATGCACGCAGTTGAGCGTTCGGCTAATGGGCTCACAAAGGCCCCCCGCGAGCCACATTCGTGCGCCCCGAAGGCAGCTCCAAAGTCTAACGCGAGATTTCCTCTTTCCAACGAACGATTCCCCAGCTAAACTAAGGCTCCTAAGTGTGGGCTCCTAATGTGGATTAGTTGCGAATCGCCGCGGTGGGGGCGGCAAAGCAGTTGTGCTTGCCCGTCAGTTTCAGTCCGCAGCGGTGGAAGCCCCAACAACCGCAGCCCAGCCGCTGCGCGAAACGGATCCTAGGAATTTCAGCCTTAAGGAGTTGAGTGCAATGTTGTCTCCCAGATTTTTTGCCGTGTGTGTGTTGGCCCTGGTCCTCGCCCTCTGTTGCATCCCGGCCGTCGCCCAAATCTCGTCTCTCAACTTCGCATCGCTGCAACTGAATGGAAGCGCCATTCAGGCCACGAATGGCAACGGCCAACAGGTCTTGCGGCTCACCCAGGATGGCCTGCAACTGCAAGCTGGCTCGGCTTGGTGGATGACCCAGCAATCAATTGCAAATGGCTTTACCACAGTGTTCACCTTCCAGATCACTCACAGCATCGGCGGCGGCCCGGCTGACGGACTCGCCTTCGTGGTGCAGAATGCCACTGGTGACGGGGGGCAATTGTCCGCCCTGGGCGGTTCAGGTGGGAATATCGGCTACGGTCCCATCAATAACAGTCTCGCCATCGAGTTTGATACCTACCAAAACACTTATGATCCGAACGCCAACCATATCGCGGTGCAGAGCTGCGGTACCGATAACAACACGGCAGCCCACAATACACTGTGCCCTTCGGGTCAATCGTCAACTTTGGGCATCGCTTCCACCCTGGGTGTCAACCTCTCTGACGGTAATGTCCATACCGTCATTCTCCAGTATGACCCCGGCACGTTAAGCATCTTTATTGATAATTCCGGGACGCCCGCCCTCACCGTCCCCTTGCAGCTTGCCACCTTGTTGAACTTAAACTCCGGCAACAACAACACCCAGACTGCCTTTGTCGGTTTCACGGGCGCTACCGGAGGGGAGGCAGAGAACGGTGACATTCTGAGCTGGACCTTTACCCCGGGTGGAACCTCTACCCAAACCACGATCACGCAATACTTGACGCCGGGGCCGGGACAGAATTACACCAACTACGTTTTCGGCAGCTATAGCCATAAGTATGGATATTCCAATGCACAATCAGGCGACCAGGTCAGCGTCACCGCCATACCCAGTGACCCGGCAATCGTCAATCCAGTTCTGTCAAGCTTTGCCCCCAACGCAAGCTGCATTGTTTATGACGGCACCGGCGGAGAGTGTCTCGTCTTCCAGGTGTCCTGCCAGGAGCAAACCGGCAGCGATTGCGCCAACCTGCCTTACAACTTGTTCGAAAGCTACAACACCAGTCAGAACATTACCA
>Ga0302326_10030737_pt1 | contig 10742 bp, 9 predicted proteins | sample Palsa_T0_3_FD_202264 | JGI IMG/M metagenome (GOLD analysis project Ga0302326, IMG submission 202264) | Peat permafrost microbial communities from Stordalen Mire near Abisko, Sweden - Palsa_T0_3 | ecosystem: Environmental > Terrestrial > Soil > Palsa > Peat permafrost | place: Sweden: Abisko...
CAATCGCGAGATTCTCCCGTGTTAGTCCTCAGCGGTGTAAACCAGGGACGAAATCAGCGGTGCTCGCGCACCGCCCAGGAGAAGTTTCGCTTGACAACGCCTTCGCTCTTATCGAGGGACACCCGGCCCCGTCTTGACCAGATCGAACTGGCCATCCGGGGAGCCTCGTTGGTTACTTGCCGGCGTAAGTATGGGCGGAACCGATGCCGGTGCACAGGTCCCAACCAACTTTGCAACGCGAATCACCGGTCGTGATGTCGTTGAAGTCAGCATGGTACTCGATGGGACTGGCCAGCTCGTTGTACATTTTGGTGAGCTGCGCCAAGGACGACTGTTGTCGGCTGCCGGCCGCGTTCACGATGCCAGCAAAGGTAGGAGACGCCCAACTGGTACCTCCGACCGAACCCCAGCCCTGGAGGTAAATGGCAGTGCAACAAAAGTCGGAAGCTACATCAGGATAGCCGCGTTGGCTTCCTACGATGCTTGCAATGCCATTCTGATAGCTGGGACGCGACTCGTATGGACTAATATCTCCCCCTCCGCCGCCAGTGTAGTACTGCTCGTAGGTGAAGTTTCCGTTACTGTCGCGGTTAAAATAGGTTCCTCCAACCGCCACAACGTTCGGTGACGCTGCCGGATAGGCGCTCACGCCAAGTCCCGAATCGCCGGCGGCTGCAAAGTAGACGACTCCCGGGGACGTGAAGTATTGATCAAAGCCAGTTTCCTGAGGAATCTCCGCATCGGCAAAGCTCATGCTCACCACGCCGCCGCCGTTCTGAGCCACTAGCTCTCCGGCGAGTTGCACCGCTCCCCATGTGGGATCGGTCGCGCACGCCGGGGCTGTACACAATACCGACACCACCAGGAACAGCTTGGCCTGTGGCGCCATGGCGTGAGCCCACTCGATATCTAATGCCTCCTCGACCTCCCAATCCCCGTAAACGGGTGGCCGTATCGGGCCGGGCCAGACCTGCGTAATGGTCGTAGCCGGAATACCGAAGTAGGAGTCAAAGGCGTCCAAGTCGGACTGCGCGGTCGGGTAGTAGCCGGCGTCGACGATAGCAATAGCGCCAATACCACCGGTGGGCACTGTTGTGCTTGTGGCAATCGGGCAGCCGGTCGGCCCAGTTACCAGCTTATATACGCAGGCTACTGAGCCTGGGGTTTCATCACCCGGGTCGGGATTCGGTTGCGGTCGGTCCGAGTCGACAAAAAAGTAATTCGTGTGTGGGCGACCGGGCCGGGGGATGCCGGAATCCGGATAAATAATCCTGTGTCCGTTGTAAACGGACTCGTAGCGGGTTTGTGCGGATGCTGGGCAAAGGGCTGCACCTGCAAACAAGACAACTGCAACCATCGTTAACATTACAATCTGGGTGTTTCTGCGGAAAGTAGTCATTCATTGGCTCCTGCGTGACACTCCGAAATCATGAAGGGAGTTCATGGAAAATGCAAGCTCGAAACCCAAGCGAGTTGTTCTGTCTGCAAAAAGCGTGGCATGCGCAGTTTCTCCGCAGTTCCTCCCAAACAACTTTCGCATCCGGCTGCCTTTCGAGTTTCTTGACCAGAGTGCGAGGGTCAAACGGCAGTCGGTATCCGCCCTTGATTGTGCTCCAGCGGCTGTCATCTGCGGCCAACATAACCAGCCGAATCTAGCACATAGGAAGCTGCATGGATAACTGTTGTGAACAGGCCTTATCGCAACTAACCCTTCCGGCTCCTCGCCACCGCTTCTTTCGCTTCCTTGTCGGCGGTTTTGCGGCGCTCGGTTTCGCGCTTGTCCCAGTTCTGTTTGCCCTTGGCGACAGCGAGTTCCACTTTCACGCGGCCGTTGCGAAAGTACAGCCGCGTCGGAATCAGCGTCAGTCCCTTCTGCTGGGCCTTGCCGATTAGTTTGTTCAACTCGTTGCGGTGAACCAGCAGCTTCCTGGTCCGCAGAGGCTCGTGGTTGAAGATGTTGCCGTGCTCGTAGGGGCCGATGTGGGCATTGATCAGCCAAAGTTCGCCGTCCTTGACCAATCCGTAAGCGTCTTTGAGATTCGCCCGGCCACCGCGGATCGACTTTACTTCCGTACCTCGTAGCGCGACGCCTGCCTCGAATTTCTCCAGCAGAAAGTAGTTGTGCGATGCTGAGCGGTTGACCGAAGCATCGCGCTCGCCGCTGGCGACAGGGTCGCGGCGCCCGGCGGGCTTTTTCGGTGGAGGATTTTGCGGTGGTCGTGCCATGGTGGCGCTCAACAAGTGTAGGCTTTTCGAGGCTGGATGAAAAATTCGGTCAACGTTATGTGTCGCCGCTCCGCGGCTCAATTGTTTTCCCACTTCACCGCGGGCTTACGCCCGCGGCTAACACAAATGTCGCCGCTGCGCGGCTGTGGGTGATTTCACACTTGACCGGGGGCTAACACCCCCGTCTAACTTCATTCCGCCGCGTTGCGGCTAGTTTGAAGCAAATCTCGAGCGATCGTTGCACCGCCCCATTAGCCTCCAGCGTTCGCTGCCGCCGACAGTTCTGGCTACGCCGAGGATGTTATATCCCGGTCACCGTGAGCGTGGTATTGGCGTTGAAACCGAGGTAGACCGCGGAGATCGTAGTGCTTCCGGCAGCCACTCCAGTCGCCAGTCCGGTCCCGGAAATGGTGGCCACACCGACCTTGCTGGACGACCAGGTGACAACTCCCGTCAAGTCCTGTTGAGTGCCATCGGAATAGGTGCCGGTTGCTGTGTACTGCTGGGTGCCTGCCACGGAAAGCGTGGCCGTCAAGGGGGCGATCGCGATGGAGGTCAGGGTCGCCGAGGTGATGGTTGCAATCGTCTGGGTCGAGCCCTCCTGATAGGTCGCATTGATAATCGATATGCCGGCAGACACCCCCATCAGGAGCCCGGCGGAACTCACGGTAGCCACCTTAGGTTTTGAAGAAGACCAGCTCACGCCTGGGGTCACGTCGATCGTATTTCCGACCGCGGTTGTGCCGGTCGCCGTAAATTGCGTGGTCGAGCCCACCTGCACTGTCGGGTTCGTCGGCGACAGCGCCAGTTGAGTCACGGTGTCATTGGAAACAAAGAAACCACCACACGAAACGAAAAAGAGACATAAGACGACCGCGCAGACATACTTGTACAAAGTCATTTCCCTATTCTAGCCTCAAATCGCGTCCACTTTACAAGTGGTCTTTTCGTATATCGGCAGTATTTTTATTCGGCAATTCGAGCATCGGAGTTCCCGAGAGTTTCCGGCGTCGGAATGGAGCAATCAACGCTAGCGGGAAAGCTACCATCCTGCAGGGGTGGAAAATGCTCGTCGATTGCCGCATCGCGCACGAACCTTGGGTGTTAACACGCGATGAATGCGGCGCCTTGCCTGCAATCTGGAATGCTATAATCGGGCCGTCCGCATTGTCTCCGTACGAGCGGTTGGAGGAGTGCGTGCGCCGCAGACTATGCTCACGTTTGACGTGGGTCCAAGTCTTACATCCGGAGCCTGGCTCTCTGCCGTAACGAGGCGAAAGGTCTGGTCCGTATCCCCGGGGTCTGAAGGAACGTGATGAAACGCTTGACTGCTGTCCTGGCTCTGCTGCTGGTGTTGCTTGCGGCGGCACTCGCCTCCACAGATAGGCAAGCCAAGGCGCTTTATGATAAGGGCAAGCAGGCGGAAGCTCGCCAGGATTACATTTCGGCCTACAATTTCTATCATCAGGCCTACCAGCTAAAACCGACCGACCTTACGTACCGTTCCTCCTATGAATACGTGCGCTTCCTGGCCGCGGCGGCGTACGTTCATAAAGGCCAAATCCTGCTCAGCGGCGGCAAGTTGCAGGAAGCGCTGACCGACTTCGAGCAGGCGCTGGCTATCGATCCCTCAAGTTTCATCGCGCAACAGGAATCCAACAAAGTACGCCTGCTCTTACAGAAGAACGCGAATCCCGGGGCCCCGCTGCCGAGTACGGAATCGGAACTGGACAAGCGCCTGGAACAGGCGACCGGACCGGTCGAACTGGCGCCCATTTCGCAAACTCCGATCACGATGAATATGACCGCAGATTCAAAGACGGTCTACGAAAGCATTGGCAAGCTGGCCGGAATCAACGTTCTTTTCGATCCCGATTACACCTCTCGCAAGATTCACGTCGACCTAAACGGAGTGACTTTGCAGGAAGCGCTGGTGATCACGGCGCTGGAGTCGAAGACATTCTGGCGTCCGGTGACTCCCAACACAATATTTGTGGCTGCCGACACGGCGGCCAAGCGCAAGGAACTGGAACAAAGCGTCATTCGCACTTTTTATCTGAGCAATCTTTCCCAGCCGAATGAGTTGCAGGACATGGTGAACATTCTGCGGACGTTGCTCGACACGCAACGGCTGCAGCAGTTCCCGTCGCAACAGGCGATCGTGGTGCGAGGAACGCCCGACCAGATTGTGATGGCCGGGAAGCTGATCGAGGACCTGGACAAGTCGAAGCCTGAAGTGGTGGTGGAAATTGCCATCATGCAGGTTTCGCGCGACAAGGTGCGCAACCTGGGCATCAACCCGCCGAGCAGCGTCAGCGTTGCAGTGCAGGAATCTCCCGGGGTCACGAGCACGACATCGGTGACAGGCAACTCCGGAGTTGGTGGAACAGCTACAACCTCGACGTCCAATACGGGGAATATCAACCTGAACAGCTTGGCCCATTTGAACGCGACCAACTTCGAAGTGACGATTCCGCAGGCGACGGCGAACTTCCTGATGACCGACAGCAGCAGTAAGCTGATCCAGCAGCCGGAGATTCGGGCTTCCGACGGGCAGAAAGCATCGCTGAAGATTGGCGAGCGTTATCCGGTGGCGACGGGATCGTTCCAGCCCGGCATCGGCGGCGTGGGCATCAACCCGCTGGTCAACACCCAGTTCAACTACATCGATGTCGGCGTCAACATCGATATCACACCTCATGTACACGGCATGGACGAAGTGACCCTGAAGATGGCGATGGACATTTCCGCGGTTGACGGTACGCAGAATCTCGGTGGCATTATGCAGCCGATCATCGGACAGCGCAAGATTGAAAACGAAATCCGCCTGAAGGAAGGCGAGGTCAACATCCTGGGCGGCATTCTGGAAGAGACCGTTACCAAGAATTTGTCGGGAATTCCTGGGTTGGCGTCGATTCCGCTCTTCAAGTACCTCTTCTCGGAAGAGACCAAAGAAGTCAACGACAACGAGATCGTCTTCATCCTGATACCGCACATCGTGCGCGCGCAAGACATCAGCCCGGGCAACATGAAGGCCATCGACGTGGGCACGGCCAATACGATTTCGCTGCGGCGTGACAGCAGCCAGCCGCCGAACAATCCCCAACCGCAAGGCCAACCGGGCAATCCGCCGGGAGCGATGAATAACCCGGGTCAACCCGGAACGCCATCGGTTCAGCCTCCAGGCGCCCTTGCACCGCCTTCGGCGTCGATACAACCGGCCGCCGCTTCGGCACCCATGGGAAGCGCGATCGTCAGCTTCGACCCGCCAACCCTCGACCAGCCCGTAGGTTCCACCTTCACCGTGAACGTGAACCTGGCCGGGGGACAAAATGTCTTTTCCGTGCCTTTGCAGATCATGTACAACCCGCGTGTCCTGCAATTGCTGAACGTCTCCAACGGAACTTTGCTTTCGCAGGATGGGCAAACGGTGGCACTGGTGAACCGGGATGACAGTATGGCCGGAATCCTGCAGGTCACGGCCTCGCGGCCCCCAGGGACGAATGGGATTTCGGGCGACGGATCGGTATTCACACTGACATTCCAGGCGCGGGCTCCGGGACAATCGACGTTGAGCATCAATCGCGCTGCCTTGAAGAATGCCGCCATGCAAACCACCCCCGCGAGTGGCTCGCAGGCGATTGTGACCGTTCACTAGCGCCCCGGCCCTTCACGCCAGTATCACGTTGACCGGGAACCTCGGATTGGCAACTGCCAACAACTAAGAAATGCCTTGGCACGCGATATTGCTGCGTACTACATGCCCTCTGGTAGAGCGTGGCTTCTCCACCAAAATTTTGCGCAGGTACTCGCGCTAGAGCAACGACAGTGTCTAGGTACGAGTGTTGAGTGCCAGTTTCGATTCGGTAGATGTTGCGTTTTTTTGGACTAAATGGCACTAATTGGCCTTGACGCGGCGGTCTGCAATGACTATAGGAGATGTAAGTTAACCTGACGCAGTAGTCGCCGCTCCCATTAACGCGGTTGAGCAGTGAATGCTCTTTGCACCAGCCGTGGCATTAGTGAGGGAATATGCGCAGAACTATTAGTTTGTCTATAGTCGTTTTCTTCGTTGTTTTCTTCGTTGTTTTCTTCCTGAGCGCGGTAGTGATAGCTCAGGAGCAGCAAACGCAACCGAATCAATCTGGCTCGCAGAAAACGGAGAGGACTGTAGCGAGGGAGTCTCCAGGCCCGCCAAATGGGGACCAATATTGCTACAACATATGGGGGCCTGACTTTTTTACAAATTTGCCAAGCACCGGCGGCATCTGGATCGCCACTTGGGGCTACACTGCGAGTGCAGATGGCGGCGGTTGCGGCAGTCCGATACTCCAATCCACCGTTATTTGGATGACAATCGGTTCGACTAGCTGCAATACCCAGGACGGCTTCACTTTTAGCTGCTCCACTTATGTTACGGTTTCGGCGAACACCGGCTACAGCAGGACGGGGTACTTATACGTTAGTTACGGCGCGGCGGGCACATACTACTCCGCCCCTGTATTGCAGTTAGGTCCTCCAGAGACGCTAACGGTAAGCGTAAACGGAGGCGGACGGGTAACGAGTTCACCCTCTGGCGTCAGTTGCCCAGGGACTTGCTCGGTGCAATTCAGCTACGGGACTGTGGTTACTCTCACTGCCGCGGCCTCCTCTGGGTACGTCTTCACAGGTTGGTCGGGCGCCTGTTCTGGTACAGGGTCGTGCATGGTTTCGATGTACGGCCCGGTCAACGTTACTGCCACGTTTACCGCGCTCGAGACGCTTACAGTTAACGTCACCGGAGGTGGTACCGTCACCAGCAGCGACGGGTACATCAATTGTCCCGGTACCTGCAGCCATACCTACCTGTACAACCAAGGGGTAACGCTCTATGCCAATCCAGCGCAGGGCTGGACTTTTAGTTCCTGGGGCGGCGCCTGCGGCGGAAATGGCACATGCAATTTGGTAATGACAAACAATCTATCTGCGTCGGCTAGCTTCGCTCAGATCTATCACATGCTGACGGTGTCGGTGTCTGGCAGCGGAACTGTCACTAGTGCGGATGGCTACATTAATTGCCCCGGCACTTGCAGTCACACGTATGCGTGGGGCACGCCGGTGACGCTGAACGCGATGCCCGCGTCAGGCTGGTCCTTCAGCGGCTGGAGCGGCGCTTGCTCAGGCACTGGACAGTGCAATCTGACGATGACACAAGACCAATCGGTTTCAGCCACCTTCACACAGAACTCTTACACGTTAACGGTGTCGACCTTCGGCAGCGGAACCGTGACCAGTTCGGATGGTTACATCAACTGTCCTGGTACTTGCACGCACACGTACCTTTCACTCACCGACGTCACCCTGACCGCCACGCCCGCCCAAGGTTGGAGCTTCAGCGGTTGGACCGGCCAGTGTAAGGGCGTCGGCTCCTGCACTTTGGAGATCCTAGGAAATTACTCAGTGACGGCCGTCTTCGTCGAGCCTGGACACGGTTATCAGTTCACTCCCGTGACACCATGTCGACTTGTGGATACGAGGACGGGCGGCAATCCCATTCAAGGGGGCACGTATGAAAGCTTCGATATTTCGCAGCTTGGCAGCTGTGGCATTCCCACCACCGCAACCGGATACTCACTGAATGTAACGATCATACCGTCGGGACAGTCCTTGGGCTATGTGACGGTATGGCCAACAGGTCAGGCGTTGCCGAACACCAGCACGATGAACTCGCCGGACGGTCGAGTCAAGGCCGATGCCGTCATAGTGGCCGCCGGCAGCAGCAACTCAGTGAGTATCTATTCCTCGGATACCACCAACATCCTTCTTGACATAAACGGTTATTTCGCCGCTCCCAATTCGCAAACGTATCAGTTCTACCCGCTGGCACCCTGCCGGGTGGTAGACACTCGTACCGCCAATGGCCCGCTCGGCGGTCCGCGCTTAGTAGCCAATACTGAGCGGGATTTCCCGCTGCTCAGCAATAGCTGCATCCCCAGCGGGGTGAATATCGAGGCTTACTCGCTGAACTTCACTGTGATACCCAATCCCGCGGGTCAGCAACTGGGCTACCTGACGGTGTGGGCAACGGGCACCTCGCAACCGGCCACGTCGACTCTGAACAATTACACCGCGACGGTGGTGGCCAACGCGGCGATTGTCGCTCCTGGGACCAGCGGCAAGGTCGCGGTCTATCCGAATGACACTACCGATCTGCTCATCGACATCAACGGCTACTTTGCGGCAGCGGGGACTGGCGGTTTGTCGCTATATCCCGCAGCACAGTGCCGTGTGCTTGATACTCGCCAGAACCAGGGTCAGCCTTGGCAAGGCGAGAGAACGGTTAGCGTAACAGGCAGTGTCTGTGCTGAGCCCAGCAGTGCACAGGCGTATATCTTCAACGCCACAGTGCTGCCGTCAGGAAACATGCCTTATCTCGCGTTGTGGGCTGACGGACAGGCGCAGCCCATTACCTCAACCCTAAATGCCTACGATGGCTTCGCCACTAACAACCTGGCGATCGTGTCGACGACGGATGGTTCCATTGACGCCTACGCCGCCGGCCTGACGCAATTACTGCTGGACATCACCGGCTACTTTGCGCCGTGATCGTAGTTAACACGCCCCCGGGTAGGCCGGACCTCTAGAGGGTCTGGCTCAAACAGCGCGGATGATGCCGCATGGTTCAGGGCTGAGGTTCCCAGCCCCAGCCCCGAACCTGAATTAGTAGATCAGGCGCAGGTGGGAAAACCCGCCATGCAAAGCACAACCCCCAGCGGCTCGCAGGCGGTTGTGACGGTTCACTAGGACAGCCGTCTAAATTGATGGCCGAAGTCCATTTTCCTATTCGCGGGCCACGCCACCAACTCGGGTCAGCCGGGAATCTCCAGAAGGATTAAAATTAGAGCAGTGCTCTTCCGACATTCCAATCGCGCGCTTATTGTTCACGACCCCGGTGGTTCGACCACGAGCGAGCCCTCGTTGTCACGCCTGCGGAAGATTGGTTTCCGCGGCTTCACCATGGTCGAGTTGCTGGTCGCCATGACCATCCTGATGATCCTGACCGCCGCGGCCACGCCCGTGGTCCACGTCGTCATCCAGCGCAACAAGGAGCGCGAGCTGCGCCGCGACCTCTGGCAGCTGCGCGACGCCATCGACCGCTACAAGGACGCCGCCGACCGAGGCTCTTTTCAGGTGAAAGTCGACAGTCAGGGATATCCGCCCGACCTCGAGACGCTGGTTAAGGGCGTGGATACCAATGGGAAGAAAATGCGCTTCCTGCGACGTATCCCGGTTGATCCCATGACCGGCAAGGACGAGTGGGGCTTGCGCTCGATGCAAGACGATCCAGACTCCGACTCCTGGGGCGGGCAAAACATCTTCGATATCTATACCAAGTCCGAGGGCACGGGCTTGGACGGCACGAAGTACAAAACGTGGTAGCTCAACCCATGCGACGTTTGCGACAGCGCGGTTTTACTCTGATTGAGTTGATGGTGGTCATCAGCATCATCGTCATCTTGCTGTCGCTCGCTATTCCTAATTACTCGTCGTCCATTCTCCACGCCAAGGAGACGGCGCTGCGCGATGATCTGTACACCATGCGCTCGCTCATCGATCAATACACGCTCGACAAGCAAAAAGCCCCAACGTCGTTGGACGACCTGGTGCAATCCGGATACCTGAAGCAACTTCCCAAAGACCCATTCACCAACTCGCGCGAATCCTGGGTGCCAGTCAGCGACGAGAGCATCATGTCGCCCGACCAGACCGAGCCCGGCATCATCGACGTGCATAGCGGCAGCGATCAAAACTCCAGCGAAGGAACGGCGTATAGCACGTGGTAAAGGCTATCGCTGGAACTTCATCTCTACCGTGATCTGAACGGGGATAGGGCGACCGTCCTTCTCAGCCGGCTTGAATTTCCATTTCTTCACGGTCGCGACGGCGGTCTGCTCGAAGGCCGCCTCGTCGCTGCGGAGGACGCGGACCGCTGCCACGTGCCCTTTCGTGCTTACGCCAATCAGCATGACTACTGCGCCCCGCGGTTCGGCGTCGGCCGGCAGGTCGGGGAACTTGGGATCGGGCGCCGACGTTGTCTTGGGCGTCTTGATGCCTTTGGTGACGGGCTGAAACGACGCGAAGGCGGGATCGTCAGCGGCGGGCGAAGTTGTAATCGTCGATGACGAATCGGATTGGGAGTTGCCGGTCTGGGCGCGACTGTGGACGGGCAGAAGGAGAAGCGAAATCGCAAGCGCGATCAGTGAGAAGCGCATGAAGTTGACCCTGAGAGTGATGAACGGCTGAGGTGATTCTATTAGAGAGCGAGATCACGCGTCAGCATTGCCGCGTATTGTAAACTGGTTGTACCGGTCCGACTCCCTCCGTTTCGCTGATCGAACGCGGTTTCCCTGGTGTTTTCCGCAAAGCAGGAAAGGACAGTTTTGAGCACGAGTCTTCGCAATATCGCCATCATCGCGCACGTTGACCACGGCAAGACCACGCTGGTGGATGCCATGCTGAACCAGAGCGGCATCTTC
>Ga0302326_10030739_pt1 | contig 10742 bp, 3 predicted proteins | sample Palsa_T0_3_FD_202264 | JGI IMG/M metagenome (GOLD analysis project Ga0302326, IMG submission 202264) | Peat permafrost microbial communities from Stordalen Mire near Abisko, Sweden - Palsa_T0_3 | ecosystem: Environmental > Terrestrial > Soil > Palsa > Peat permafrost | place: Sweden: Abisko...
TCATAGTCGTCATCCTGATGGATGGCCGCCTGTTGCTCGCCCATTACGGCGAGTTCGGCACCTACAGCGGCACGGCCGAGCAGCTTTCGCTCGCGGCGGGCGGCCTGATCGTCTTTGCCGCCAACGCCAAAATCGATGCGGCGCTGGCGGCGCGCCTCACGCGCCTGGGCCAACTGGCATTCGGGGTTTGTGCGCTGTTATTCGGCGGAGCGCATTTTTTCTATATGAACCTCACCATCCCGATGGTCCCCAAATGGCTGCCGCCGACACAGGAGTTCTGGGCTTACGCGACCGGGATTGGCCATATCGCGGCGGGTATCGCGATCCTGACGGGCGTGCAGGCCCGCCTCGCTGCGATCCTGCTGACCGTCATGTTCGCCTCCTTCACTCCGCTGGTGCACCTGCCGATGCTCGTTGCGGATTCCGGGAGCCGTGTGAACTGGAGCGAGAACGCGTTGAATATTGCCCTGATCGGCGCCGCCTGGGTTGTGGCGGATTCGCTCGCGCGGCCGCGGCGCTAGCGCGCGTTTCTAAAAGGTCTTGGCGAAAAGTTCCACTCTTTGGCCGATCGATTAATCGTATTAACGGGCAATGGTCCCTTGGCGCTGTAAGCCATGCATGTAGGCGCGTTACCGAGCGACTGCAACAAATAATCGTTCGACACGGGCCTTCGCCTTAGTGATGGTTCAGGAGAGAGGCCTCTGATACCTGTGCTTTTTCCAAACTCCAGGTCGAATTGTACGAGTCGTACTGAGCATTTATTACCGTACATTTCATACTCACTTGAAGCTGCCCTCACGGGCGATGCCCCGCGGGTGCGGGGCATCGCCATGCTGATGAGATTTTCCTCACGATCAGTAGGGGTTTGGGGGTGGTGTCGTACTGCTCGCACCGCTCAAGGCGATGCTGCCGAACACGCCATCGGTTTGATCGGCAAATCCAGCCGTATAGAACAGAGTGGTCAGTGGCTTGTCCGCATCACCATTTCCAAATTCCAGACTCCAAAGCCCCGCGATGGTGAAGGTACCTCCATTCGCGACTGTGAGCGGACCCTCATAAGTCGCCAGCGAGCCATCCGGCATGAAGATGTTGATGGTGCCGTCGCCGAAATTGCCGATCAGCACGTCTCCGGCCATCGAGCCGAACCCGGACGGTGCCACGGCAATACCCCACGGGGCATTGAGCGCACCGGCTGATGCGAAGCGGCTGACAAAGGTTCCGCTGGGATCAAACACGTCCACGTACCCCAAACCGGCTCCCGTGACCTCACCAATCTTGTTCGCAGTCTGCATGGCGTAGGTGACGTACAACTGCCCGTCCACTGCCGCGATGTTGAAGGGCACGAAGCCCGCCGGGATCGTCGGATCAATGAATTTTCTCTGCATCGCGGCAGGCTTGGAGAAAGTGGTATCGAATACGTCGATCTTATTGTTGAAAAAGTCGGTCGCATACAGATAGGTCGCGCCGTTCACGGTGCCCAAGGCAAGGCCCTTGTAGACCGCGTGCTGGGTGCCGTTGGCTATCCCGTCATCATAGGCGGTGACTGCGGTAGCGCCGCTGTCCTGCGCCCAGGCGGCGATAGTTCCAGCCTCGCCGCCAAATATGAATAGCGCCGGCTCCTGCCCGTTAGGGGTGGGAATCAGAAAGCCGCCCGTACCGTTGTAGACCTGGCCGGTCGGCTTGGACGCGACACCGGCGGCAGAGGCCGGAATCGTGATGCCGGCTGCGTTGGAGCCCGTGATGGTGCTGGTCTCGTTCTGCCCGGTACCACTGTAGAGGGTCGAGAGGTTGCTGTGGTTGTCCGCGATCCAGAAGGGCAGTCCCGGACCGACTGCAATGCCCCAGGGATTTTGCAGGTTGGCGTCGATGGTCGTCACCGTCGCGGCCACGGTGGCCTTGTCCGCCACCAGGGCGGTATCGATGAACGATGAGGTGGCCGGTGGATCCGCCGTAGTGCTGCTGCTAACACTGCTACCACTGCTACTACCGCTACCGCCGCCGCCGCATGCCGCGACTGCCACGACGCAAATGACGCCGAGCGCGAACGGCGCCAATTGACGAGAACTCTTCTTCATTGCTGCTCTCCACAAAGTGAAAACAAATTTGACACGGGCATGAGTACCGCGTCATGGAGAGAGAGTTCTTTCGACGGGGGCGAAGACTTATCGCAAGAAGGCAGCCGCCGCCTCTAGCAAAAACGCTGCCATGTGTTGGCATTCGCGTGATTAAACAAAGAGATAGAGATCCCACGCATCCAAACGAGATTCTGATGGATAAGATTCTTCTATCGGAATCATTCAAACAATCAATCGACGGCGAACTCGGTGCTGGTCCGCGTACTCTTCATCACATTCATCGCAAAGAGACCTGACTGGATCAGATTATCTCAGCGACACTCCCGGCCGGAGGCCGTAGACACCGCAGCAATGTCGAGCATGAAGAACGGCGGGACTAAGATTTCCGGTGTGATGACTGCGCTAGATCCCGATAGCTAGAATGTAGTGGTGCATACTTGCCACCAAGGCCGTCGAGAGTCCTCAGCCAATGGAGGTCTCCATTCCTTATGCGAATTGATAAATGGGCGTTCCTAACTTCAGCGCAGCTAGTTTTATGCGCTGCCACGCCGTGCTTTGCGTCGACGCCTTCTCCAGAGGCTCCTCTGGTGGTGGATCAAAATAGCCATGTCGTCGTCATGGAATACGAGGCCTGGTTCGGACCCAACGCCGTGACCTTTCAAGGCGCTGCAGCCATGCCCCTGTTGCAGTCTGCCGATATGCAATCCGTAGGCGGCGGCTATGATAGCGCCGATGGCGCAGTCATCCGACAGCACGTCGCCTGGATGGAATACCTGAGAGTCGATGCCGCCATAAGTGACTTAACGAACAACGTGAGCTGCATCTTCAACAGCGAGTGGTTCGTAAAGAAATACATCCCAGACTGCAGCTCTTCCTTCCGCGCTTCCAACCAAACCATCCGCGACAACACCGGCAATCTTTACCGCGCATGGACAGCCCTCGGAACCCGACTCAAGCTCATTCCCTTGCTGGGCGGCTTCGACCAGGACGTCTTATACAAAGACCTCGACGGCAAGACCGCCTTCGAGAAGGAGATCGAGTTCTTTGGATCGCTCCTGCAGAAATATCCGCAGCGCCAAGTCGTTTACCATGGCAAGCCGCTCATGCTGATTTTCCTCGGCGCCGCGCAAGACTCTAACCGCGCCGACGATCCCCTCTGGTTGCAACTCAGAAAGTATCTGCAGAACCATCCCGAAATTGCCGATAAGTACACCTTCAAGATGATGGCTGGATATCTCGATGCTCAGCCCGAGCTTTGGGCATCACAAGGTACTCCTAACGGCCCGGTTGAGATTAATCCGGCGTATGGTTTCTGGAGCTGGGTGGATCGGCTGAACAGATCCTGCACGAACCCCACATGCCCTTATTTCCCCTCGTACAACGAAACCACCGGCGAAACTGGCTCAAGGGTTGAGAATTACACGGCATCGATCGCAACTGCAGGAATCGAAACCGGATGGGGATGTCCCAATCCAAACTCGCTCCCCTACTGTCCCGATGATGCCCTGCGTTTCGGAGAGCATGATTTCTACGCCACATTTCATGCCTTCATGAACTACGCGCGAGAGCTGGATCCAATCTTCCTCATCATCCATCAGTTCAACGAGTTTGTTCCACCCGACGAAGGCTTTGACGCAAACACCGACGATGACGTAGAACCTGCAAATCTGTGGGACCGCAGCGCACTCGCTGCCGTACGGAACGAAATCCTGGGGTATCACTGCGGATTCGACTGCAAAGATGCACCGATATCGATGTATTGACCGGAGATCGGATCAGAACTCTTACGATTGCGTCTGCAATAGTTGGCGCCCAATCGCGGCGCCGAGGAAACCGCAGGCATGGCGAAGAAGAAACAAGGACGTTTCACCCCACCCGTGAATTGCGCAACGAGAGCGGAACAAGAGCGCCAGCGAGAGTGAAGGAGGCTACACGCCATCTCGGTCACGCGCATTGCGCTGCGCGCTCATGCACCGTCACCCCGGGGCGCTAGAAGTAGCTCGAAGCTCGTCAAAACGCGGATCGCGAAATCCGTGTACGATTCGGGTTGGGGGATGCTCAAGAGGTTTCTGGCATACAAATGCGAGTACGCGTCCAGAAGCTTTGAAGTTACAGACGAGAGATATTCCACCGTCACCTGTTCGAATTGCGGAGCCCTGAGTGGTCCGCGAGGAGTCAACGGGTTGATTGTAAGGTCATGGGATTGCTGCGTCTGTGGAAGGTCGCACGACCGAGACGTTAATGCGGCTCGGAATCACGTGATCGGGTCCAGGTGTCGGACCTCCGTGCGCGGGAACAAGTTGTCGTACTCGCAGATTCCGCCGAGCAACGCCTATCGCGTTCGTGAGGCAGGCATAGAATCAGCGAGGACGGCGGCATGAGAACCGGTGTGTTCTACCGCCAACCGATTGAGCGTCACGCAGCCGAGCAAAGGACTTCGAGAAGCAAAATGCCCCGAATTCGCAGAGCCGCAGCAACTGGAGCTTCTGTGTCTGAAGCCTTTGAGTGCTATATCTGTCGCAAGGTGATGGCGATATTCGGTGGCGACCCGAACCGGTGCCCCGGTTGCGGGGCCGTGCACGGTAAATTGCTCACCAAGCGCCATGTTGATGGCACTGCGAAGGCTCGCAGTGCCAGCGCGCGTGCGCGCCGGCGCCCGGCGAAGAAGTAATCCAGCTCATCAGCCGGACTTCCGTAGAGTCTCTTTGCGCCCTTGCCTGGGAGTTCTCGCGCGAACCTAGGCGTTGATATGCGTCTCTTGGGCGATCATTTCCTCGAGGCGCTCGAGGTCCGGCACGAGCGGCGTCTCGTTGACCATGCGGATCTGGCAGACGATGGGTGCGCGCTCTTCAATGGCTCGGGAGTTATCCGGTCTCACGACGTCTGAGCTGACGCGCACGAGCTGCGGGAAACCCTGCGACACGATGCCGAAGTAGCCGCCTTCCAGGCGCGAGCCGATGCAATGAAAGATCACGATGCGCGTGCGCCCGGAGGCCGGCGGGATCATGTGTCCGCAGGCTCCTTCGAAGGAGACGAGCGGCACCTGACGGCCCGTCCAGCCGACCGTGCCGATGTACCACGGCGGCGCGCCTGTCATCTCCGAGGGCGTATGAAAGCCGATGACCTCCGCGACGCAGGCGCGCGGAATGATGAGCCTGCCTTCGACGAGAGGAATCAGCAGGCTATAGACCTCTTGGACTCTTTCAGCCATTGCTTGCTCTTTAGTTGACGCGCGCTTCGGCAAGCTTGCGCGAACTCTGCGACGCGCGGTGCCGTTCAACGAGCGGCGCAATCGCATCGAGCAATTGCGCTTCCTGGTAGGGCTTGCCCAAATAGTCGTCGACGCCGATCTCGATGGCGCGCGCGCGATGCTTCTCACCCGATCGCGACGTGATCATGATGATCGGCACCTCCCGCAGGCGCGGATCGTTGCGCACATGGGCTGCGACTTCATAACCGTCCATGCGCGGCATTTCGATGTCGAGCAGGATGATGTCGGGCACGTTATCCTGCAGCAGCGTGACCGCGTCCATGCCGTCGCGCGCCGTCAAAACGCGCATGCCGTTGCGCTCCAGAAGCCGCTGCGTCACGCGCCGCACCGTGATCGAGTCATCGACCACCATGGCAAAGATACGCCGGTCGCCGCGATCGCGCGCCACGAGCGGCTGTGCACGCGCGCGCCACTCGCTTCTCACGAGCGCGCCAATGTCGAGGATGATGACGATGCGGCCGTCGCCCAGGATGGTTGCGCCCGAAATCCCGCGGATCGCCGAAATCTGCGGTCCCACCGACTTCACGACAATCTCGCGGCTGCCGATGAGCTCGTCGGTGATGAGCGCGGTCGAGTGCTCGCCGGCGCGCACCAACACCACCGGAATCGTCACGTCCTGCTCCGGCAGCGGCGCAGGCTCAAGCCCGACGAAGGTGGCCAATGATTGGAACCGATATTTCTGGCCGCCCGACTCGAAGACCGGTGCGTCGGGGCCCAAGTGTGCCTGCACTTCGGCCTTGGGCAGCCTGAGTACGCCCTCCACCGTAGGCAGCGGCAGCGCGTAGTACTCCTGCTCGGTGCGCACCACGAGGGCGTGGCTGATCGCAAGCGTAAACGGCAGGCGGATGGTGAAGGTCGTACCCTGGCCTGGGAGCGATTCCATGTTGAGCGCGCCGCCCAGGCGCTTGATCTCCGTTGCGACGATGTCCATGCCGACGCCGCGGCCGGCCTGCTGAGTGATGAAGCCCGCAGTGGAGAAGCCGGGCTCGAGAATGAGCTGCATCGCATCCTCATCGCTCAACGCCTGCTCCGCACCGACGAGGCCGAGCGCGATGCCCTTGTCGCGAATCGCCCGCAGGTTCATGCCCGCGCCGTCGTCGCTGAGACGCACGAGGACTTCCGCACCTTCGCGGCGCAGCTCCAACCGAATGCGCCCCGTGTCCGGTTTACCGCGCGCCACGCGTTCCTCGGGCAGCTCGATCCCGTGCACGACGGCATTGCGCAGCATGTGCTCGAAGGGCGGTAGCATGCGTTCGAGCACCTGGCGATCAAGCTCCCCGGCGGCGCCTTCGACCACGAGCTCCGCGCGCTTGCCGCTGTCGGACGCGGCCTGCCGCACGATGCGCGCGAGACGCTGCACATGACGCTGAAAGGGCACCATGCGCGTGCGCATCAGGCCGTTCTGCAGCTCGGTGATCGTGCGCGCCTGCTGCGTGAGAAGGTTCTGCGCTTCCTGGGTGAGCGTCTCCAGAAGCTGCTGGATGCTCGCGACGTCGCTCGCTGTTTCCGCGAGCGCGCGCGAGAATTGCTGGATCGAGGAGTAACGGTCGAGTTCGAGCGGATCAAAGTCGCCGCGATGGCTGCCGCCTTTTTCCTCGTGACCGTGCAGGATCTGCGTCTCGGTCTCGATCTCAAGCTTGCGCAGCTGCTCTTTCAGTCGCGTCACCGTGCGCGACAGCTCGCCCAGATTGAAGTCTATCGACCCTAGCTGTTGCTCGAGCCGTGCGCGCGCAATGCTGACCTCGCCCGAGGTATTGAGCATGTGATCCAGAAGCTCAGCATCCACTCGCGCCATCTCAGGCCGATCGCCGGGGGGCACCGGCTCGCGACCCGGCGGCACCAGCTGCGGCGGCAACAAAATGTCTTCCACAGCAGCGCTCGGCGCGGCTGGCATCGCAGGTTGCGACTCAACCACGGCAGCTTGCGGTGGTGGAGTCGCCTCGGCAGGAGTGGCACTCAAATCAGGCGCGACCGTCTCGGGCAGCGTCAGTTGAGCGGCGGTCCACTCGTAGCTCGGCACTTCCGTCTCGACCTCGTCTGTCTCGACCTCGTCGATTCTTTCCGGGATGCCCTCCTCGTGTGCCGCCTCACGAATGAGTTCTGGGGGGGCTTCCGAAATCTCCGCCAAAGAGGCGAGAACTTCGGCCACGACTTCCGTCACGGTGATGTCGGTTGGGGCAGTGTCGGCTGCGGGCGCCGGTGTTTCAGTCACGGCAGCTGGCATCTGCACCGTGGACTCGAGAATCTCGGCGACCCTGGGTGCAGATTCTTCGGGCGAAGGCACGGCCTCTTGCGCTGAGACGGCCTCGGGCGCTGGTGCGGCTTCGTGCGCTAATGCGGCTTCGTGCGCTGATGCGGCTTCGTGCGCTGGTGCGGCTTCGTGCGCTGGTGCGGCCTCTTGCGCTGATGCGGGCTCGGGCGCGGGAGCTTCGGTCACGGGAGCCCGCGTCTGCGCCGTGGACTCCAGAATCTCGTCAATCATCGGCGCAGACTCTTCGGCCGCGGCTGCAGGAGCCTGCGACAGTGCCTGGATGCGCTCGAGGGCATTGCGCGCCGGCGACAGGCCGCGGCCCATCGCAACCGCTTCGCGCATACGCGCGAGCTCATCAATACTCGCCTGTAGAACGTCGAAGGTTGCCGGCATCGCTGCCACCGCGCCCTGATCGATCTGCAGCACGAGACTCTCGAGCTCATGGCTCAAGTCGCCCATGGGGCCAATGCCAGCCATGCGCGCGCCGCCCTTCAACGTGTGCAGCGAGCGCTTCAACGACGCGCGCGACTCGGCGCTCCCAGGGTCGTCCCGCCAGGCGGCGATCGCTGCTTCCGCGCTTTCGAGAAGCTCGGTCGCTTCGTCCGTAAAGATGCTCGCGATCTCGGGATCAAACTGCGAGACAGTCTCTGCGCGCGGCTGCGCCTGTTGAGCTGCACGCGCGGCGTGCGCGGCGTCGGCGATGCGCCGGTCGAGCCCAGCATGCGCATGGGCGATGCGTCGCAGAAGGCTCTCGTGCGAAAGGAAAAAACCGGTCGACTCATCGAGGTTGGACACCACCGACTCCATCGCCACCATGGTGTCCGCAAGCAGAATGAGATCGCCGCTCTCAAGGCCCAATCCACTATCAAACGCCTTGCGTAGCCACTGATCGAGCGGTTGCGCAAGCCTGATGCCGTGGCGCGCCTCGGCCATGTTGGAGCTGCCGGAGAGCGTATGGACCGCGCGATAGATCTCCTCGGGCAGTGCATGCGGCGGGGAGGCGCTGCTTTCACGCTCCAAATAGGCACGCACGACCGAGACGTGGGCGCTCGTTTCGCGCGCGTAGATGTCGGCAAGCACAGCGTCCGCGCCGAATGCAACGGGCTCCGGGACCTGCGGCTCGACAGCCGGGGCGGGCGCGGGCTCGGTTTCCGGCGCTGCGGCGTGCGTGACCTCTAACATGCTCGGCTCCGGCGGCTCCTCCGCCGGTGCAGGAGGAGGAGCAGCGGCAGCAGCGGGCAATTCCCCTTGGTTCGCAGCCAGAGCATTGGCGCGCGCCAGAATCGATCCCGCGTCATGCGCCTGCGCTTGGCCCGTCTCGAGCTGATCAATCAATTGCGGCAAAGTGGTGACGGCGCTGCTCAGCGTCGCGACGATGGGCTGCATGCGCGAGAGGGTATTGTCGAGCAGGCGATTTACGAGATTCTCGATCGACCAGGCGAACTCGGCGAGCTCGCGCGCGCCCACCATGCGGCCGCTGCCCTTCAAGGTATGAAAAGAGCGGCGCAGCGTCGCAAGTGCCTCACGGTCGAGCGGGTTCTGCTCCCACTCGTGAAAATGTTTACTGATCTTCTGCAGCTCCTCGCGAGCCTCCTCGATGAAGAGTTTCAGAAGCTCGGGATCAGCCGTGTCGGCGAAAGCCACACTGGCAGGCTCGCGCGCCGGCAGGATCGGCAGGATCGGATGAGTGCCGGTCAATACCATCTGCGGCGTGTGCGGCTCCTCCCCCGCACGCGCAAGCTGCACCGTGCGCGCAAATGAGCCGGGCGCGAGCGCCTCCACCGTCGGTACAGGGGGCGTGGGTTCCGACTCGAGCGCGCGCAGCGAGCTCTCCGCATTATCGAGCATGTACCACGGGTCGCTGCGCCCCGATTGCAGCGTCTCCATGTAGTACTCGACGCTGACGATCGAGTCTGCGAGCCGATCGAGCGAGCCCAGCGTCAAGGCGCGACCGCCCGGTTGCATGACGCGCCGCAGCTGCACGCCAATCGCCTCGACGATCTCCACCGCGCGCGTCTTGCCGAGCATCAGGAGGCCCGCCTTAAGACCGCGCATCAGCTCCTGCCAGCTATCAAGCCCCGCCGCATCGATGGCGCCGACCACCGCCTGGGTCACTGCCTCTTTGATGCGTGCGAGGTTCAGGATGCACTCGCGCAGCACCGCGTTTTGCACCTGCTGGAACTCGTTGTCTTCGTCACGCCCGGGAACCTGCGATTTCGGCAGGATCATGCCCACGAGCTGATCGTCGAGCTTGTCCTCGACACCGATGAGCGTGGCGGCGATCTCAACGAGGAGCGCCTCATCGGGCTTCAACTCACCTGAAACGATCTTATCCAGGCGCTGCGTCTCGCGCATGATGTTGGTGCGCAGCTCGCCCAGTCCCAATACGCCAAGCGTATCGGCGATCTTGCGCAACAGCGCCGCCTGCGAGCCCAACTCCTTCGGCTGGCCTGAGCCGCGGCGCACGAAGATGTCGAGGACGTCTTTGACCTTGGAGAGATCCTCGCGAATGGCCGCCGCCACCGTCTGCATGAGCTTAACGGAAGGCGCGGAGAGATTCTCGCGCTCCTCCTCGATGTTCTCATCCACCGGCAGGAGCTCGGAGAGACGAAACGAGGCACGCACAGCGACCGCACGCGGTCCCGTCGTCTCCGTGCGGCCGACGTAATAGAGAAGATTATTGAGGAGCTCAACAGGCGGGGACTGCGTGTAGCGCGACTCGCCCTCCTCGTAGAGGCGTTTGATCTCGCGGTCCGCCAAACCCAGGAGGCGCTTGATTGAGACACCACCTTCGAGGGCGCCTTCCTGCAGCGCCTCGATGACCGCGCCGACCACCCACCACAGCTGGAACACCGGCTGATGGGTCGCGATCTGCTCAAGCTTGCTGGATACGGCGGCCAGGATCTCGAGGTTCTGCTCGATACGCTCGCCGCGGATCCAGCCGATGAGCCCGACCTGGAATCGCGTGCGCAGACGCCGGCCCCATTGCTCAACCGTCAGCGGCAGCTCTCCGGGGCCCACGGGAATGGGCTGCGCCTGCTTGTCCGACTTCAAATTCAACAGGAGCAGCGTGCCCTCGGAGAGGAGGGAGCTACCGCGTACGGCGCGCAGATCATTCAAGAGCGGCAAGAGCACGAGCGCAAGA
>Ga0302326_10030740_pt1 | contig 10742 bp, 10 predicted proteins | sample Palsa_T0_3_FD_202264 | JGI IMG/M metagenome (GOLD analysis project Ga0302326, IMG submission 202264) | Peat permafrost microbial communities from Stordalen Mire near Abisko, Sweden - Palsa_T0_3 | ecosystem: Environmental > Terrestrial > Soil > Palsa > Peat permafrost | place: Sweden: Abisko...
CTCCACGCTCTCGAAGAAATCCTTTGGACCACGTAGAATTCATCGTTTCCGCCGATCAAGCTACCCAGCGTTTGGATCGCTTCCTTGCCGTGCAATTGCCGGAGATGAGCCGCACGCGCGTGCAATCGCTCGTTGATGAAGGGAGGGTGCTGGTCGACGGAACCACTGTGAAACCTTCCTATCGGGTTGAAGAAGGCGATGTGATTTCGGTGGAGATTCCCCCACCGCCGCCTGCGGCGGTGGAAGCGGAATCCATTTCTCTCGATGTTCTCTACGAAGACGCGGATATCGCCGTCATCAACAAATCCGCGGGGATCATCATCCATCCCGGCGCGGGTGCGGAGACTGGAACGATGGTGGCAGCTCTTTTGCACCGCTTCGGCGGGATGGCTGGACTATCGAATGTGGGGGGGCCGCTGCGGCCCGGAATCGTCCATCGCCTCGATAAAGGAACCTCGGGGGCCGTCGTGATCGCCAAGACGGACGCGGCGCACAAACGGTTAGTGGACGAGTTCCGCGATCGCACCGTAAAAAAGACGTACGTCGCGCTCCTTCACGGACGACTAAAAGGCGAGGCCGGAACGATTGATTTACCCGTGGCGCGCGATCTGCGCCGACGTTCGCGCATGACGGCACGCCGCCGCGAGGGACGCCAAGCCCGCACGGATTGGCGAATGCGGTTTCGCTTAGGCGCGTACACATTTATAGAAGCGGATCTGCACACGGGAAGAACACATCAAATCAGGGTGCATTTTTCAGCTCTCGGGTGCCCGGTGGTTGGCGACACGCTTTATGGCGCGCCTCGGCAAGAGCGCGTCCAGGGCAAATTGCTTCTGCCCCTCGATCGAAACTTTCTGCATGCCGCGCGATTGGCATTCAGTCATCCGACCACCGGGAAACAAATCGCAGTGCGCGCGCCGATACCGGAGGAATTGCTCAGCTACTTGAGGCTGCTGGGAGGCGCCATTGGCGAAGATTCAAGTATAATTGGGGCCACACTGAAGGACTTCTCGTGAATCGAGTTTCTGCCGGATGCTTCGAACAAAAAAGTTGAACTGCTTTGTCCACAATGACGCCTCCAGCTGAAAATAAAACCGCTCTTGTCGTCAGCGCTCACTCCGCCGATTTTGTGTGGCGTGCCGGAGGTGCGATTGCCCTATATGCTTCGCGCGGATGGGCAGTCACGGTCGTGTGTCTCTCGTTTGGAGAGCGTGGTGAGTCGGCAAAGCTCTGGCGCGAGCCAGGAATGACACTGGAACGGGTTAAGTCTGCCCGACGGGATGAAGCAACTGAAGCGGCGCAGATTCTCGGGGCGAAGGTGGTTTTCTTTGACGTCGGCGACTATCCGATGCGCCTGAATGAAGATGCCCTTTACAAGCTGGTGAAACTTTATCGCGAGATTCAGCCGGAATTCGTTCTTACGCATTCGTTGAAAGATCCCTACAATTTTGACCATCCGCTGGCAGCACATTTCGCGCAGGAGGCTCGCATCGTGGCGCAAGCGCACGGCCACGATCCGGCCACGAAGGTGTTGGGAGCGCCGCCTGTTTTTCTCTTCGAGCCGCATCAGCCGGAACAGTGTGAATGGAAGCCTGACGTACTTCTCGATATCAGTTCGGTTTGGGAGAAAAAGTACTCGGCGTTCAAGGTTATGGCCGCTCAAGAACACCTTTGGGAGTACTATGAGCGCGTCGCTCTGCAGCGCGGCGTGCAGGGAGCGCGCAACTCGAACCGCAAAATGAAATATGGAGAGGCGTATCAGCGTGTTTTCCCCCAAGTCACTGACATGCTCGCTGAGGTGCTCCAATGAACAAGCCTGTTGTCGTGCGAAATGTTGAACGCGCGGCGAGTGACGTTGTCGCGGCGCTCGAGCAATATGGAGTCTCGACCGTTCATGAAGCGCAAGGCCGCCAGGGCCTTCTTGGATCGTATATGCGTCCGATATATGCGGGAGCCGCGATTGCTGGTTCCGCGGTAACGGTATCCTTGCCGCCGGGCGACAATTTGATGATCCATGTGGCGGTGGAAGTGTGCCAGCCCGGAGACATCCTCGTGGTCGCGCCCACCTCGCCTTGCACCGATGGTTATTTCGGTGAATTGTTGGCAACGTCGCTGCGATCGCGCGGGGTGAAGGGACTGGTGATTGAGGCGGGCTGTCGCGACGTACGTTCCCTCACTGAAATGCAATTTCCCGTGTGGAGCCGCGCGGTCAGCGCGCAAGGCACGGTGAAGGCAACTTTGGGATCGGTGAACGTTCCTGTCGTGTGCGCGGGCGCTGGAATCGATCCGGGAGACGTTATCGTCGCGGATGACGATGGAGTATGCGTCGTAAAACACGACTCTGCCGCGGCCGTTATGCAAGCTGCCCAGGAGCGGATCCGCAAGGAAACCTCTTCACGAGAGCGCCTCGCCAGCGGAGAGCTCGGGCTCGATATCTATGGTCTGCGAAAGAAGGTTGCGGACCTCGGCTTACAATACATCTGAGATGCGGTTGTGAAATGGCTCCCAACTCGATTCCCAAATCGATTCCCAAGTCGATTCATCGCATCGCGCTGATCGGCTTCGGCGAGGCGGGCGGAATTCTCGGCGAGGATTTCGCGGCTGCCGGTTTTGAGGTGAGATTCACGGATATCCTCTTGCGACGCGAGTCGGCTCGGGGGCCGATGCTTGAGAAAGCGCGCAAGGCGAAGGTGAGCGCTCACGATTCTCTCAAAGAGGCGGTGCTGAACGCCGATATTGTCATCAGCGCGGTGACTTGTTCGGCTGCGCTGGAGGCTGCGGAAGAGGCAGCCCGCGCAGTGACCTCGGATCAGATTTATTTGGACATTAATTCCGTTTCGCCCGAAAAGAAACGAGCCATCGCCGCCGCGATCAACGACTCAAGCGCGAGTTTTGTGGAGGCGGCCGTCATGGCGCCGTTTCCGCCGCAGCGCCTCAAAGTTCCTATGTTGCTCGGCGGAAGCATCGCCGATGAAGCGGCGCAACTGCTGCAATCGATCGGGTTGAACGCAACGGCGGTGAGTGAACGCGTCGGCGTAGCTTCAGCAATCAAAATGTGCCGCAGTATTGTGATCAAGGGCCTGGAGGCGCTGGCGGTCGAGTCTTTGTTTGCAGCGCGGCGGTATGGTGCGGAAGAGGAAGTCCTCAAGTCGCTCGCAGCTACGTTCCCGGAGATGGGATGGCACAAGGAGCTCCCGGATTATCTCGTAAGCAGGGTGGCGCAGCATGGCCGCAGGCGTGCCGCGGAAATGCGCGAGGTGGCCGAAACACTTAAGGATGCGAATGTCAATCCGCTGATGGCGCTTGCCACCGCGGAACGTCAAGACTGGCTCGTCGACGCGATGGCCGCAAGACATATTTCGTATCGCCCGGTGCCAGACTTCTCGTGGCGCAAGCTCGCCGACGCTGTCGGCGATCAGTCCCGTGGGGATTCTGGAAGCGCTCATAGCGAAGCGGAAGGCGCTGCCATTGACAAGTGAAGCGGTCGTTGACGAACCGATCTTCGATCTGGCGCACTTGGCGCACATGGAGCTGCTCACCCCGAAACCGGACGAGAGCCTCCGCTTTTTTCGCGATGTGCTGGGGATGGCGGAAACCGCGCGCCAAGGCGACTCCGTCTACCTCCGGGGTTGGGACGATTATGAGCACCACACCCTGAAGCTCACCGCATCGGCGGCAAATGGAATGCGCCACATGGCGTTTCGCGCACGCAGCCCGCAAGCGCTCGAGCGGCGCGTGGCTGCGCTAAAAGGTTCGGGCTATGAAATCGGCTGGACGAAAGGCGACCTTGGGCACGGGCCGGCTTTTGCCTTTCATGATCCGGACGGTCACGTGGTCGAAATTTATTACGAAACGGAATGGTATGCGCCTCCTAAAGAGCTGCGGCCAGCTCTGAAGAATCAGGCGCAGCGTTTTCCCGCTCGCGGGGCGAATGTCCGGCGGCTGGATCATCTGAACTGCCTTGCCGTAGATATTCAAGCGAATCGGATCTTTTTTGAAGACTATCTCGGCTGCCGACTCACCGAGCAAATCGTCTTGGACGATGGCACGGAAGCCGGTATGTGGATGACTGTCAGCAATAAAACCTACGACTTCGCCTACACTCGCGATCACACCGGCACGCATGGTCGCTTTCACCACGTCACCTATGCCGTGGACTCTCGCGAAGAAGTGTTGCGCGCAGCCGATATTTGCCTTGAAAATGGGATTTATATCGAGACGGGGCCGCACAAGCACGCGATCCAGCAGACGTTTTTTCTCTACGTTTACGAGCCAGGCGGCAATCGCGTGGAAGTCGCAAACGCGGGCGCCCGCCTGATCCTCGCGCCCGACTGGAAGCCGATCCGTTGGTCGGAGGCAGAACGCAAAAAAGGGCAAGCTTGGGGCTTGAAAACGATCGAGTCTTTTCACACATATGGGACACCCTAGAATCATGGTTCGTAGCAAGCGCGTCCGATTCGATGTATAACTTTTAACGATGAATACCAGCGAAAATAACCTGAAGCGGCCGTTCACATATTGGATTGGTCAAGGGGCTGGCTGGCTGCTCCGGCACGTGGTGAGCGGCTTGGCCGCTACCGGCCTGACGCCCAACATGTTTACGTTTTTCGCGCTGGCAGTGAACTCCTGGGCCGCGGCGCTGTTTGCCTATGGACGATTCCGCAATGCCGCTGCGGTTCTATTCTTGGCGGCCTTTCTCGATATGGCGGATGGTCAAGTGGCGCGACGCGTGGGCCGCGTCACGGCCTTCGGAGCGTTTTTGGATTCCACTCTCGACCGCTACTCCGATCTCGGGCTCTATATGGGCTTGGTGGTCTATTACACATTGGCAGGGCGCACCTTTTACATGACGCTGGCAGCGGTGGCCATGGCAAGTTCGTTCATGGTGAGCTACGCGAGAGCTCGAGCCGAATCGCTCATCCCATCATGCAAAGTAGGATTTATGGAGCGTCCGGAGCGCCTGGTCCTGCTGATTCTCGGCGGAGCGTTCAACCGCATGGCGCAGGCCCTTTGGGTGATTGCGGCCATCTCAACGATTACGGTGATTCACCGCGTTATTTATACCTGGCAGGAATTGCGCGCCGGGCGGCGCTTCCAGAGGCGAGCGTTTCCTAAGCCTTCGGAGGCTTCCAACTTTTCAAAGCCTCTTCCACCGGTTCGGTGACGATCCTTTGTACATGCTGGCGGAGCGCCTCCGCGCCACGCAGATTTGAATTCCCCGCAGTGTCGATCGTTTCATGCAAATACACCGTAATCTTTCCCGGATATAGCATCCAGTTACCCGTTTGAAAAAACTCATACGAACCAACAATGCTCACCGGCACAACCGGAATGCCGAATTTTTGTGCCAGGCTGAATATCCCCTTCTTGAACGGCTGCACATGGCCGTCGCGCGTTCGCGAACCCTCGGCAAAGGCGATCAAGCTGATTCCGGAATCCAGCGCGGCTTTTGCCCGCCGTGTCATCACTTCCAAACCCTCGCGGCTGGGCTTTTCCGGCACGGCCACGTTTCCGAAACGTCTCATCATCCAGCCGTAAACGGGAATTTTGAAATGAGACTCCAGCTCAAAACCTCGACAAAACTGGGGAATCGCCGAGTAGACGACGAAAGGGTCAAAAATATTCACGTGATTGCAGATAAAAATACTCGTTCGGCTCGGATCAAACCCCGGCGAGCGGCGCACCTCGAACCGCACTCCGACGAGCCGTAGAATATTGCGGAAGAATAGCCGCTGCGGCCAGTCGTTCTTCCGAGGATCAACAACAGCTGCGAGTGCTATGAGGAACGTGCACACCACTGCAAAATGGATTCCGCTGATGGTCCACAACAGGAGAGCCCGTAGCGTGAGCCACGCATTTCTCATACAACTGCGTCCAGCGCGCCGGGAAGAGCTTCGATCGACTGGCACTGGAGTCTGACAATTTCGCCATCCACCATGACGTTTACGGGCGCGTCGAGAGCAAATTCCACGCATCGGACTGCGGCGTGCGTCGCGAGCGAGTGCCTTATATGTGTCCCGGTGAACAGCCGGGGAAATAACCAGAGCAGCTTCAGTCGCCCAACAGACGCCCAACGCACATATTCGATAAGACCATCGCTTGTATCCGCTTGGGGGGCAATCATCATTTCTCCGCCCGTAAACTTGCTGTTGCTGAAAGCGAGAAACAAGCAAGGGCTGCGATCCCAGTCGCCTTTCCCCTCAAGACGAAACGGAAAGGTTTTATGGCGGAGCGAAGCGAGGCAGGAGAAAACGCCCAAAATATATCCGTGCCGTCCCCATTTCTTGAAGCGGCGATTTGTCAATTCTCCGACATCCGCGGGGAAGCCAAAGCTCAGCAGATTCAAAAAATAAAGTTCACCTTGTGTGTGCCGCAGCCGGACAATATCGCAGGCTCGCTGGTCGCCCTTCTTGAGGGCGCTAATCGTGTGCTCGATGCCCTCGCTGCTGAAATCTCGCAGGAACGAATTTCCGGTTCCCAATGGCAGGAACGCGAGCTTCGGTCGGCCTCTCTCCAAAGCCTCTGGAAACAATCCATTGATCACTTCAAAAGAAGTCCCATCGCCTCCGGCCACAAGAAACTGGCGATGACCTTGCTCGTAGGCTTTCCGGGCCAGAGTGGTTCCGTCTCCGGCGCCCTTGGTGTACGCAACTTCCAGCTCGATTCCGATCTGCCGGACGCGTTCGAGCGTCGCGTTGGCCAAATCGCCGCACCGCCCCCCGCCCGCCGCCGGATTCACGATGGCAAAAAATCGGTCGCTCATTCGCGTAAAGTTCCCACAGCCAGGAGCCACGCTCGATTCACAGCGGCACCAAAGCTTCCCTTCCGATCGTCTGCCGAATCTGCTGAGCTAACTCGCTTCGTTTTATCTTTAGAGATGCGGTGAGAGGGAAATCCCGGTCCCAGGCCAAATAGGCGCTGATGCGTTTGTAGTTCAGCAGCCGGCGATTCCGCTCAGTCATGTTTGCCACTAACTCCGGAGTGATCGCTTGTCCTGGTTCAGGGTGAATGACGATGACTAACGTTTCACCCAACATTGTCCGCTCCGGCCAAAGAAAATTTGCGGCAAAAACGCAGAACTCTTTCACGGCCAGGCCCTCGAAGGAGGTCTCAATATCCTCGGGATAAATATTTTTGCCTTCTTCGGTGACGATCATATTTTTCTTTCGCCCGAGAAGCTGCAAATGGCCCGTCTTATCGAAACGTCCCAGATCGCCCGTCATGAGCCATCCGTCCACAATGGTTTCCGCGGTCATCTCCGGATCATCAAGATAGTGCGACATAACCGTCTTGCTGCGAACCATCACTTCTCCAATCGCTTCAGCGTCCGGATTAGATAGCTTTACTTCCAACCCGGGAAGAGGCTTGCCAACCGTGTCCGAGCGGAATGGTTTCAGATCGTTCACGGTAATCACCGTCCCCGCTTCCGTGCAGCCATAACCGTTTGCCACAAGGATGCCAAGGTCGTAAAAAAAATCGAGAGTTTTTGGCTCCGTGAACGCTCCACCCACAAAAAAAGCCTTGAGCTCGCCTCCGAATGCAGCGTGAACCTGACGAAGCAACATGCGACTCAGTTTCAAGCGCGGCCGGCGACGGGTGAAAGCACGATTCGCCGCGATCGCGGCATTTAGCACCGCCCGTTTGCCCTTGGGTAGTTCGTCGAAGCGTTGTCGGAGCCCGCGTTCCAAATTCTTCAGCACCAGCGGAACGAGGCTCATGTAGGTAATCTTGTATCGTGTGAACGCGTCGCGAATGTATTCCGGCCGCAATGTCCGCAGATGGACCACCATGGCACCGCAAGTGAATGGTCCGATAAAGCCAACCATAAAATCGATCGCATGATTTGTCGGCAGGATGCTCAGGTACTGCACTCCCGGCCCAAAAGGATATAAAGATGTGAGCGCCACGCACTGTTCAAGATAATTTTCGTGGGTAAGAACGCAGCCCTTCGGCCTTCCTCCCGTACCGGATGAATACACGATGCACGCGGCATCCTTGCGGGTCCGCGGCACGAATATCGGATCGCCCGCGTCATGAAAATCTTCCCAGCGCTTGGCGTCGCCTAAGTCGGCGATGGGAGGAGCGTCTGTCACCACCACCGACCGTATTGTGAGATTTTTAAAAGATGCGTCCTGCGTAATTGCTCGCCACAAGTGATATTCGGTAACTAGGAATTCCGCTTTCGAGTGTGCCAGCAGTTTCAGTTGCTCCGCCGCGCTCAATTTGTAGTCCAGCGGAACGAGGACGCCACCGCAAAAAAAGATCGCGTACGCCGAAATCAACCATTTTGATTGATTTGTCATTATGATCGCGGCCCGCGTGCCACCGCCTAGCCCTGCATTTTGAAATGCCTTGGCTAAAGGTTGCGCCGTCTCGCTGAATTGCCGGTAAGTCAGCCGGAGATTTTCGCGTTCGCGGTCGGCTTCAATCAGGCAGACTTCGTTTGGCCAGCGGCCGAGGGCAGCGCGCAGGGCTTCTCCAAGACAGTTGTACTCACGAAGGTCAAGCATTAAAGGCGGGAGTGAATGCGCTGAGCAAGAGTCTGAAAATCGCTTACGCCTTGCAACTCGTAATCCGGCAGCTCGATGCGCGTCAGCAGATCGAGCGCCTGAAGGCTATTGATCCCCAGTTTCTTGAAAAAGTCATCGTCAGGACGCAATTGTTCGCGGGGTACGCGAAAATGCTCCGCGGCAAGCCGTAGCACTTCGTCTGTCGTCTGTTGAAGGGCGCTCATAAGCTGGTATCTTGCCATATTCCCAGCGAAATATGCATGTTCGTCCAGAGAACTTCCGCGGCGCGCTAAGGTAAAAATGGCATGGGATCGCTGCTTTCAACGAATTTGCGCAAGCCGGCCTCCACAGCTGGTTGAGCAATCAGATCGCAAAAAATATCGATCTCGCGGCGCAGTTCCTCGCGAGGGATGGGTTTCACGAACTTTTTGGCTGTGGTCATCGTCTGCCGGTCAAATTTTCGCATCTGCGAAGCAGTCGCGCGCGCCACGCGCAGGGAGTCGCCTTCACCCGTTACCTGGCTGATCATCCCCGCCGCCTGCGCCTTCGCCGCATGAATACTTCTTCCCGTCAAAATCAGATCGCGCACCAAGGCGTTTCCCACATCTCTTTTCAGCCTTGGAATGCCGCCAAAGCCCGGAATCAGTCCCAAGCGCAATTCCGGAAAGCAGAAACGAGTCATTTTGTCCGCAATGATCAGATCGCAAGCCAGGGCGAGCTCCAACCCTCCGCCAAATGTGACGCCGTGAACCGCCGCAATCGTGATCAGGGGCGAATCGTCGATCGCATTCATCACATGATGGATCCGCTCTAGAAAATCACGGACACCGCCAACCCGGTCACTGTCCGTTCGCTCACGCAGCTCGCGATACAGTTCGCGCAGATCGGCTCCAGCGCAGAAGCCTTCCTGCCGCGCGCTCGAAATGATCAGAGTTCGTGCCTCGCGTTGAAGCGATTCTAACGCGGCGACGAACGCTTCGAGGTCCTTCAGCGTTTCGGAGCCAATCTCATTGCAGGGAGCACGGTCGAGCACAAGCTCGATCGTCTCGTCCGCCAACGTCCAGGACAAATTCTTCGTTTGGAAACGCTTCATGCGCTCTGTTTGTGATAAAGCGGTTCGATTTCAGTGGCGAATCGCGCGGCAATGGCATCCCGCTTCAGTTTCCCGTTCGCCGTCAGCATTCCGTTTTCAATGCTGAGCAATTCGGAGGAAATGTGGAACGCGCGAATCTGTTTGTAATGCGGTAAGTTCGCGTTTACTGCGTCAATCGCGGATTGCACCTGTGCCGACGGAAGTTTATCCGCCTGCGGAGTCGTCAGCAGCAAAGTGAGGTAACTGCGCTGGTTCCCCAGGAGAACCACATGCTGCGCTTGCGGAATTTCCGCTGCAAGTGCTTGTTCAACGGGCTCTGGAGCAACTTTGTGCCCCGAGTTCAAAACTAAAATGTTTTTCAAGCGCCCCGTAACTCGCCAACTGCCTCGCGCATTCACTTCTCCTTGATCGCCCGTGTGAAACCATCCCCCTTCGAGCGCGTTTGCAGTGTCTGCAGGGCGCCCCCAATATCCGGCGAAAATATTCGGCCCTCGAACCACAATTTCGCCGTTCTCCGCAATTCGCATCTCCACCCCAGGAATGGCTTGCCCCACAAATCCAGGCTCGAACTGGTTCGGAACATCCATCGTGCAAATCGCCGTGGTCTCCGTCAGGCCGTAAACTTGAAGCACCGATATGCCCAGCATCATGAAAAAAAGCTGAGTTTCGATCGCAAGCGGCGCGGAACCGCATATCAGCGCCTTTAGATTTGGGCCGATGCTTTTTCGCACCTTTGGGAAAATTGCCATCTTCGCAAGGGACAGACAAATCCTGTCAATCGTTCGACTGCTTCCCTCTTGGGACTGTAGAAATCCCCTTTGTGCATGCGAAAAGATTTTTGCGGCGCCGCCACCTCGCCCCTGAATCGATTCCGTTACTTTTGCGCGCACTCGCTCCAACAGCGTGGGTACATTCAGAAAATAATTCGGCGCCGCGAGCCTCAATTCATCGGGCAGCTTTGTCAAATCTGTCGACAGCGTCAGAACACTATTGCGAGAGAGAAATGAAAGCATCGCGATCCACGATGCCGCGAAGCAGAACGGAGTGTAGTGGAAAACCTGCTCCGGCTCCTTGGGCCCTTCCATCAACCGGTCAAGGCGTTCGTTTGTGCATGCGAGGATGTGGTCTACGTTCCCTGC
>Ga0302326_10030741_pt1 | contig 10742 bp, 11 predicted proteins | sample Palsa_T0_3_FD_202264 | JGI IMG/M metagenome (GOLD analysis project Ga0302326, IMG submission 202264) | Peat permafrost microbial communities from Stordalen Mire near Abisko, Sweden - Palsa_T0_3 | ecosystem: Environmental > Terrestrial > Soil > Palsa > Peat permafrost | place: Sweden: Abisko...
CGTCTTTATAGAAGACTCTCCCCTGAATGACAGCATCAACAAGCGTGCGCGTAAAGCGCGCGCTATTGCGCGGGCCGAATATCGCCCAAAAACTTGGGCCACCTTCTCGTTCGCTAGCAGCTATTCGCCTATGCATGAATGCTGCTGTTTCACCGTCAATTATCCTGCTGGCTGTATCAAAACTGATTCGACCCGTATCACGAGCGCGTATCGCAACGACCGTCCTGCTTACGCGATGAAAAGAAGCTATACGCTGTATGTTAGCTTCGGCAGTTTCCGCGGCGTCCCAATGACTCGCCATGTTGAAATCTGGCACAAGTACCTGAGCCGCAATTCTGTTGCAGAATCTCTCAATGTCGCTCGCATAGTCACCGATTCTGCGTTTCGGGTCGGAATTGGATATACCGCTTTGTCCTATCCAAATGTGTGCTAACTCGTGCGCAAGCGTAAATATTTGAGCGGAACGAGCATCCTTGGTGTTGATGAATACAAGCGGCGCGAGAGGATTACTGATCGCGAATCCCCTAAATTCCCTTACTGGGAGACCGCGTCTGGTGGAGTGTCGAACGACGCTGCTCCGCATGATAAGCACGCCAACCCTTTCGGAGCGATCCACGAGTTCTGTCAAAAATTCTTCCCAGGAGGAACACCTCCGACGCAAGTCATCATTGATTTCTAAGACGGATGTTATGTCCGCCGCAATGCCGTTAATGTCATCGGCTAAATTGAATCGGCCAACAAATGGCAACGATCTAACACCTTGGAAAGTTAATTCGTCTGCATACCAAAACTGTCGCACGAGACAGTCGTTTATGACTTCCAAAAAGTTTAGACTTAGGCGTTCGGGCGGCTCTCCGCTGACCGTGCGCAGATCGGGAATTGGCAGAGACAGTTCAGGCGGATTCTCCATGAAGAGAATGCCAAATGGAACATGTAATTTGTCCGCAATTATTTCGGCTTGGCGGAACGTGGGGAAAGATTCACCGGACTCCCAAGATAAGACGTGGCTTGCGGTGTAGCCTTTGCCGATGGCAGAGGCAAGTTGCTCCGGTTGAATATCGGCACGTCGCCGCGCCCACCGCAGCACCTCTCCGCTGATCCGCGCTACATCTCGTGGCATCTCAAGGGCGTCCATGATATACTCTCCATGGACTGCGGAGACACAAACTTTTCAGTTATTTCGAGCGTGCCAGCGCCCGAAAACAACGAAACGATTTCCAATTGTTTGCGAAGGCCGTGATGCCAGTCACGGCCCCTGAGTTAAAACAAAAATCTCAACTGCCCTGGCGTGCGCGGTTTCACGCGCTTGAGTCCCGGTACATCAACCGCTTTCCCGCCGCGCCCTGCAATGCCATCATTGCGCGTTCGTCATCTTCCATGTGACGGCGGCTGTACCGAAAATCAAACCCGCTCAGATAACGATGTAGGTGCTTCTTGCTGACGTGGCGAAAAGTACCATTCACGCCCCGTTCTACCAAACTGAAAAATCCTTCCACGGTGTTCGTGTGAACGTGGTGCCCGTCGACCCGCTTGGAATACTGGCGGAGCTTGTGCTTGATGACGATGTAGAGAGCGGCACGTCCTAGGAAAGCGGCCGATGCGCCACAGGCTCATTGGATTATCCCTGGCGGAATCGCGGAAAAGTTGCTCGCTGGAATCGTGGATTTGCGAGGAAACGTCACGTCGTACTCGCGAGCCACTACGCGAATCTCGAACCCTCCCGGAACCAATCTCGCCGCGTGGTCCATCCCGTTCTCCAGCGCGAAAATCGTCGAGAGATTCAGCTTCGACGCCTCGACCAGCTCAGTGATCAGCTTCCGCTGCTTCCGCATCACCGTCATTTGCAGCACAATCGAGGCGATAACGATCGCCCACGACGCGCCGGTTATCGTCCACTCCACCCAGGTCCAGTGCATGGTTTTCCCCTCGCGCAGCGCCAATTTAGCTTTGCACGGTGAATTGCTTGCGGCAAGCGTTCGCGGGGAGCGTGCTCACAAAGCTGGACGAAATCCATGAGGTGCTCGTTTCCATTGACATTCACGGTGAACAAGGAGTGCTGGAAAGCATCCTGGAGGAGCTTCGGGAAACCAATAGGAGTATTTCCAGCTTGGAAGACGACGTTGACCTTATCCAAAAAGACGTTTCCAACATTCAGATAAGAATGGAAAGCGACGATACCGTATAGACAAATCCAAATGACACCCAGTACCTCGGATGACTCTCGCTTGACGAAACGGGCGAATTCCAGTTAGGTTTGTGAGTTTGCCGGGGAGCCATGAAAATACTGTTTGTATCATCGGAAGGTGTTCCATATTCAAAAACGGGCGGACTCGCCGACGTAGTCGGCGCGTTGCCGCAAGCCCTGGTGGAACTGGGGCATGAGGTTGCCGTGCTGCTGCCGCGCTATCGCGGCAATCCCGTGGAGAAAATTGCGCAACGCAGCCTGACGATTTCGCTGAGCCGCGCGGAAACGCGTTTTCCCGCGATTGTGAACGCCGGAAAGCAAGGCGGAGTGGCGTATTACCTGCTGGACGACCCGTTCCTTTTTGACCGGCCTCAGCTTTACGGCGATAAATCCGGAGACTATCCCGACAATCCCGAGCGGTATGCCACCTTCAGCCGCGGAGCGATTGAATTCGTGAAGCAGGTCTGGATGCCGGACGTGTTTCATTGCCACGACTGGCAGACGGGCCTGGTGCCCGCGCTGCTGCGCACCGTGTACGCTTCTGATCCCGCCGTGAATCATATTCCCGTGATCTTCACGATTCACAATCTGGCCTATCAAGGCGTGTTTGATCGCAGCGTCCTGGAACGGGTGGGCTTGCCCGACAGCCTTTTCGCCCTGAACGGGATGGAATTTTACGGCCACGTCAGTTTCCTGAAGGGAGGACTGGTTCTCTCCGACTTTCTGACCACGGTGAGCCGCACGTATGCTGAGGAAATTCAGACGGCGGAATATGGCCACGGGCTGGAATCCGTCATACGCCTCCGCGCGGACCATCTGGAGGGAATCCTGAATGGCGTGGATTATGCGGTGTGGGATCCGAAAGTGGATACGAAGATTGCCGCGAAATATTCCACCCGTTCGATGACCGGAAAGCAGGCCTGCAAGAAAGACCTGCTGCAAGCGATGGGTCTGCCCGCGGACAATTTGAAGCGCCCGGTGGTGGGAATCGTTTCGCGATTTACGGATCAGAAGGGATTCGACCTACTGGCCGAAGTGGCCGATGCTTTGTTGCAGGAGGATTTGGCGTTGGTGGCTCTGGGCACCGGAGCGCCGGAGTATGAGGAATTATTTCGCGCGCTGGCGGTGCGTGCGCCGGATCGCGTGGCCGTGAAGGTGGCGTACGACGACACTCTGGCCCATAAAATCGAAGCGGGGGCGGATATGTTTTTGATGCCGTCGCGATTCGAGCCTTGCGGGCTGAATCAGATCTACAGCCTGCGGTATGGCACCGTCCCGGTGGTGCGGGCGACGGGCGGCCTGGAAGATACCATCGAACCGTGGGACTCGAAGAGCGGGAAGGGAACGGGATTCAAATTTTCCAAATATACCGGACAGGCGCTGCTGGAATGCCTGAAGCAGGCTCTTGCGGTTTACAAGGAACCCAAAGCGTGGCGAAAGATTCAGACCCGCGGCATGGGGATGGATTTTTCCTGGAAGGCTTCCGCCGCCGCTTATGCGAAACTATATGAGCGGGCGCGCAAGGCGCGCATCGCGCAGGCAGCCCCGGCATCCAATCAGGGGCGCGCTTAGTTCCTCGGGCGGCGAGCCGTGCCGGGGTGGAGTAAGTAAGAGGAGACTATGTCGAACCTTGCCGCGGTTACGGATGCAAATTTTCAGGCCGAAGTGATTGACGCCAGCAACGCCCAGCCCGTGATGGTGGATTTCTGGGCCGAATGGTGCCGCCCGTGTCACATGCTGGCGCCCACAGTGGATGAGATTGCCACGGCGCACGCCGGCAAGCTGAAGGTCGTGAAAATGAACGTGGACGAAAACATCAATTCGCCGGGCCGTTTCAATATTCGCGGCATTCCCACGCTGCTGGTTTTCAAGGGCGGGCAGATGGTGGAGCAGATTGTCGGCGCGGTGCCCAGGGACCAGATTGAAAAAATCCTGCTGAAGCATATAAGCTGATTTCGTTTCCTGACTCCCAGCCTCGATCCATGCTCGTTGCAACTCTTATGTTTTTTTCGCTGACTCCATCTTGCTTGCGGACGGATGTGGCCGAATGAAAGCCATCGCCGTGGTGGGAGCCCAATGGGGAGACGAGGGCAAGGGCAAGGTTGTTGATTACCTCGCCGGATCCTTCGATTTGATCGCGCGATATGCCGGCGGGCACAACGCCGGCCATACTGTAATCGCCAACGGCCAGCGCTTCGTCCTTCAGTTGATTCCCTGCGGAATTCTGCGTCCCGGGAAAAAGGCCTTCATCGGCCCGGGCGCCGTTATCGATCCCGCTGCGTTGGTCGATGAAATTGAAAATCTTGAAAAAGCCGGAATTGAAGTCCGCCATCGCCTTTTTGTCAGCAATCGCGCGCACGTGATTTTTCCCTATCACCGGCAGATCGAGCAGGCGGCCGAGGCTGCCTTGGGAATAGCAAGAATCGGCACTACTTGCCGCGGGATCGGGCCGTCTTATGAAGACAAGGCGGCGCGGCGTGGGCTGCGCATCTGTGATTTGGTGGATCCCAAGAAATTCCACGAAAAGCTGAAAGCGGTTTTGAAGGAGAAGGAGCACCTCGCCTCGACTGCTTATGGCGTGAAATTGGATTCGGCGCAAATCGAGGAAACTTATCTGCGGCTGGCCGATCGCATTCGCGAATATGTCGCGGACGTGGCGTCCCTGCTGGATCGCGCGATGGATGCCGGGCAAAGCGTGCTCTTTGAAGGTGCGCAGGGAACAATGCTGGACTTGGATCATGGCACCTACCCGTACGTAACATCCTCCAGCGCCACGGCGGCCGGCGCCGGCACGGGGCTGGGAATTCCGCCCACGCGGATAAAAGGAGTGATCGGCGTTACCAAAGCCTACACCACGCGCGTGGGCGCTGGACCGTTTCCCACGGAAATGCCGGATATCGAAGCTCAGGACTTGCGCGATCGCGGACGGGAATATGGCGCGGTCACGGGACGCCCACGGCGCTGTGGCTGGCTGGATCTCGAAGTGCTTCGCTATGCGCGGATGATCAACGGAATCGGTTCCCTGGTTGTGACCAAGCTCGATGTTTTTGACGCGCAGAAGGAAATTCAAGCCTGCGTGGGCTACCGCTACAAGGGAACAAAACTGACGGAGATGCCGCCGGATGTTGAAACCTTGGCGGAAGTCACGCCGGAATATCGCAAGCTGCCCGGATGGCGCTCCAGCACCGAAGGCGTTTCCGAAATAGACGATTTGCCGGAGGCCGCTCGCGATTATCTGAAATTTATCTCCGACTCGCTGGAAGTGGAAATTGGAATGATTTCCACGGGACCGGAGCGCGAAGCCACCATTCTGCTGCCGGGGACAACGCTGGCCTCCTGGTTGTGATTTCCATGATTACCTGGCAGGAAGCGCGCCGCATTGTATGCGAAACTGTCGCCGCGCGGTGTCAGCCATCCGTCCTCGGATCATCCCCTGAATCGCTGCGGCTGGAAGAAGCCTTGGGCCGCGTGCTGGCCGAGACAATTATCTCGGACCGCGACTATCCGCCCTTCAATCGTTCCACGCGTGATGGCTATGCGGTGCGTTCCGCTGACTTGGCGCAGGTGCCGCGCAGCTTGCGGCTGACTGGCGAAATTCGCGCCGGTGAATCCTCCCAGCTTGTTTTGGAATCCGGCGAGTGCGTTGCCATTATGACAGGCGCGCCTGTTCCCCCAGGCGCGGACGCCGTGGTGATGCGCGAATTTGCGCGCCAGGATAACGGTACTGTTGTTTTCGACAGGCCGGCGGTGCGAGGCGAGAATATCGTGGCCTGCGGAAGCGAAGCGAAGGGCGGCCAGACATTGTTGGTTCCGGGGACGCGTCTAGATTATCCCGAGTTGGCTTTAGCCGCACAAGCGGGCCATACGCCGGCCTTCGTGCGCGCTCGACCCCGGTTGGCCATCCTTTCGACGGGCGACGAGGTTGTGGCGCATGATCAAACGCCCGGCCCGTTTCAAATTCGCAACAGCAATTCGCTTTCGTTGGGGCTGCTGGCGGAACTTTCCGGCGCCGAGGTTGTCGTCCTGGATAATGCGCCGGACGAACGCACGGCGTTACGCGAAGCCATCGAACACGGGCTTGCGGAAGATGCGCTGGTACTGAGCGGCGGCGTTTCAATGGGGAAATACGATTTGGTGGAAGACGTGCTCGCCGAATTGGGCGCGGAGTTTTTCTTCGATGCCGTGGCTATTCGCCCCGGGCGGCCGGCAGTCTTCGGATATTGCCGGGGCGTACCGGTTTTCGGGCTGCCGGGAAATCCGATTTCAACGATGGTCACGTTTGAATTGCTCGTGCAGCCCGCGTTGGATATTCTCAGTGGCGCGGAGCCGGGGCCGCTGCCGCTGGTGGGTGCGAAATTGGCTCATCCCACCAAGCAAAATCCTGCATTGGCGCATTTTCTCCCCGCGCGCCTTAGTTGGGAGAGTGAAGAACCGGTTGTGGAAGAACTGCCGTGGAAAGGGTCAGGCGACATTGTCGCATTCGCCCGCGCCAACTGCCTGCTCTATGTCCCGCAGGAGCGGCCGCACATAGCGGCTGGCGAGTGGGTGGGAGTGCTTCCACGGCGAGGCGTATTCTAAACATGGCGAAACTTTCTCATTACGCGAGGCGGGGCGCGGTACGCATGGTAGACGTCAGCGCCAAGCCCCAAACCGCGCGGATTGCTCGCGCCCATGGATTCATCCGTATTTCTCGCGAAGCACTTCGCCTCATTAAGCGGCTGAAAACCCCCAAGGGCAATCCTCTGGAGATTGCGCGCATTGCCGGTATTGCCGGCGCGAAGCGAACCGCGGACCTGATTCCGCTTTGCCATCCGCTTTTGTTGACCAATATCGAAGTGACCGCGAAATTCCAGCCTGGAGGCATTGAAATCCGGTCGGAAGTTCGCACCACGGGGCCTACGGGCGTGGAAATGGAGGCGCTGACGGCCGTGGCAGTGGCCGCGCTGACGATTTACGACATGTGCAAGGCCGTGGACCGCCAAATGGAAATCGGCAAAATCCATTTGCAGGAAAAACTGGGCGGAGCCAGCGGCCGTTTTCTTCGCCGTGCCGAAGCCACACGCCGAAAAGGAAATTGAAATGCGCGTTGCAATTTTAACCATTAGCGATTCGGTGAACACCGGCCAATTTGAGGATCGCTCCGGGCCGGCTTTGAAATTTGAATGCCAGGCGCGGGGGTGGGAAGTGGTACGCACGGCCGTGCTGCCGGATTCCGAATCGGCCATTCGCGAGCGTCTTCTGGCGGATTGCGCCGAATTTTCGCACGAATCTTCCGTTGACATAATCTTCACGACGGGCGGAACGGGCCTCGGTCCTCGCGACGTGACGCCCGAAGCTACGCTCGCTGCAGCAACCCGTGTCGTGCCGGGTCTGGCGGAACTGATGCGCCGCAAGGGCGGCGAGACGAATGCGAGGGCCATGCTATCACGCGGGGTGGCCGTCCTGCGGGGCACAACCCTTATCCTGAATCTACCCGGCAGCCCCGAAGGCGTCATTCAATCGTTTTATGCCGTGGTGGATCTATTGCCCCACGCCGTCGAAGTGATCCACGGTGCGCGCCACGACACAGGCCATGACGTTCACCGTGGCACAGCCTGACCGCCGATTCTTCCCCGAAACATTTCTATTTTTCGATTCATCATTGCCATTGGCCGTCCCGTGACGGTTGTGCTAGGATGGCGCGTCCGCGAGACATGCCGGCCCAATACATCCCGGTCTTCATTTTCGCTTTGCTGGCAGGAGCTTTTCCCGCCGTCACCCTGATCATTTTTCGTTTTATCCGCCCGAAGATGACGGCAGTGGGCGACAAGCTGAAGCCCTACGAATGCGGTGTGCCCGCCGAAGGTGGCTCGCGCGGACGCTACTCGGTGCGGTTCTACATCATTGCTATTCTATTTGTGATTTTTGACGTGGAGACAATCTTCCTGTTCCCCTGGGCCGTGAAATATCAGGAACTGGGCCTATATGGATTGCTTTCCATGCTGGTCTTCCTCGGGATTCTCATCGTGGGATACATCTGGCTCTACCTGAAGGGAGCGCTGGATTGGGTCTGACGGGCGGTCTCCCGCGATGGCCTGCGTTTGACGCTGATTTTTGCATTGTGATAAAAAGTGATGAGTTTTTCCGGCCGATAGAGGTGCATTTTCCCTCTTTTGGCCATTGCCAAGGGTGAACTATGGCTGACGATTCTCCCGAAAAAGATCGCCCGGTCGCTCCAGCAGGTGGCTCGGCGGAACCTCCTAAGAGCGATCCTAACGACACTTCCGCCGGGCCTCCAAGCGCTGAACTGAAAGATGCTGCCAAGCCCGTCGCGCCCTCGACGCCGACCGCGCCCGTCGCTCCGCAGGCTTCTGCAACTCCCGCGGCAACAAAGCCGGCCGCACCTGCCGCGCGACCCGTAGCTCCCGCCGCGCCGAAAGAGCCGGCCATCAAGCCGCTTCCGCTCGACAACGAGTTGGTGCAACGCATGAAGAGCCGCTTCGGCTCCGCGATTCAGGAAGCGTGGCTGGATCGCAAGCAGTCCATCATCGTCGTTGCCTGCGGCTTGCTGGCGGAGGTTGCGCGTTCCTGCCGCGACGATGAAGAGTTCGACATGCTGACGGACCTGACCGCCGTTGACTGGCCCAAGAGAGAGAAGCGCTTTGACGTGGTGCTGAACCTTTATTCCTTCGCCCGCAACGAACGTCTGCGGCTGAAAGCCATGGCCGCCGAAAATGAAAGCGTGCCCACATTGTGTGCGGTGTGGCCGGCGGCGAACTGGATGGAGCGGGAAGTCTTCGACATGTTCGGCCTCGTTTTCGAGGGCCATCCCAACTTGCAGCGCATCCTGATGCCTGATGAGTGGGAAGGCTATCCGCTGCGAAAAGATTACGACATTCTGCGGCAGGATACGGCGTGGGTGCGCGAAAACTTGGGAATTGAGAGCGGCCAATAGAGAATGGACGAGCGCTCCATCCACGGAATGAGCGGAGCCAGCGCGACGGTGCTGGGCGCGGACGAAATCATTTTGAACATGGGTCCGCAGCACCCCTCGACGCACGGCGTCCTGCGCGTGAAGTTGAAGCTGGACGGTGAACGCGTCGTGGGCACCGAATGCATCATCGGGTATCTGCATCGCGGCGTGGAAAAGATCGCCGAGCATCGCAGCTACCAGCAGTTCGCGCCTTACGTGGACCGCATGGATTACGTTGCTGCGGTTTCCAATGGGTTAGGTTATTGCGAGGCCGTCGAGAAGCTGCTGGGAGCCGAAGCGCCGCCGCGCGCGCGAGTGGTCCGCACAATTCTCACCGAATTGCAGCGCATTGCCAGCCATCTGCTGTGGCTGGGCACGCACGCGCTGGATATTGGTGCACTGACTCCTGTCTTTTACTGCTTTCGCGAACGCGAAGAGATCCTGAAGATTTTCGAGAAATACTGCGGCGCTCGCCTCACCACCCATGCTTTCCGCATTGGTGGCCTGCAATATGAGACTTACGACGGATTTGAGGCCGATACCAAGCGCTTTTGCGACGATTTTGCCCATAAAATTGATGAGTACGAGACGTTGCTGACCGAAAATCGAATTTGGGTGGAGCGCACCAAGGGTGTCGGCATTCTTTCCGCGGAAGATGCCATCGCGTTAAGCGTCACCGGCCCCGTGCTGCGGGCCAGCGGCGTGAAATGGGACATTCGCAAGGCCATGCCCTATGCCGCCTACGACCAGTACGAGTTTGAAATTCCCACGCGGGAAAATGGCGACACGTATGACCGGTACCTGGTGCGCATGGAGGAAATGCGGCAGTCGCGACGCATCTGCCTCCAGGCTGTCGAGAATATTCCCAGCGGGCCCATTATGGGGAAGGTGGGCAAAGTCCTGAAGCCCCCGCCGGGCGAGGTGTATCACGCCATCGAAGCGCCCAAAGGCGAGTTGGGTTATTACATCATCAGCGACGGCACCACCCAGCCTTACCGCTTGCGTGTTCGTCCGCCATCGTTTATCAATTTGCAGGCCTTTGATAGCATGGCCCGCGGTGGCCTGGTGGCGGACGTCGTCGCCATCATCGGAACTATTGATATTGTGCTGGGGGAAGTGGATCGCTAGGAAGCGCGAAAGAGACGCATCTGAAATATGAGCACGATTAACAATTTGCTGCCGTATCTGTGGCCCGTGATTTTCGGCGTGATCATTGTGGCGGTATTGCCACTCCTGGCCGGCTACGTGGTGTTGCTGGAACGCAAAGTAATGGCCGATATGCAGGCGCGGCTGGGCCCCATGCGCGTGGGACCGCACGGATTGCTGCAGCCCATTGCCGACGCGTTGAAATTGTTGATAAAGGAAGACATCATTCCCGAAAACGCGGACCAATTCCTTTTCTGGATTGCACCGCTGATTTCCGTGACGGCGGCGATGGTCGCCTATGCCGCTATTCCCTTCGGTCCTGGTTTTCAGATTGCCGACCTGAATATCGGCCTGCTTTTCATCCTGGCGGTGAATTCGCTGGGAATTTATGGGATTGTTCTGGGCGGCTGGGCTTCCAACAGTCACTATTCGCTGATGGGAGCGTTGCGCAGCGCGGCG
>Ga0302326_10030742_pt1 | contig 10742 bp, 5 predicted proteins | sample Palsa_T0_3_FD_202264 | JGI IMG/M metagenome (GOLD analysis project Ga0302326, IMG submission 202264) | Peat permafrost microbial communities from Stordalen Mire near Abisko, Sweden - Palsa_T0_3 | ecosystem: Environmental > Terrestrial > Soil > Palsa > Peat permafrost | place: Sweden: Abisko...
TGGCGGGCGGAAGCGCGAGCGCGCGGGTGCGCGAACAGTTTGGGCTGATTCACAGCCTGTATGGGATTACCGAGGTGGTGAAGCTGGTGCTGGGGATTGCGCTGGCGGTCTGGGTGATCAGCAAGCGAACGGTGCGCAGGGTGCGGCGATCGTCAATCGAAGCGCTGGAACCGACCGCGCCCGATCGAGACTTTGCGCGCTGATGCGAATCAATCCATGCGCAGCGTGATGGTGGGGTCGATGCGCGCGGCCCGCGCGGCGGGAACATAGCAGGCCACCGCGGCAACGAACAGCAGCAGCAGCGGAACCAGCGCGAACGTGAGCGGGTCCATGGCGTCTACGCCGAAGAGCAGGCTGCGCAGAACACGGCAGGCCAGGAACGCGGCGGCAAGGCCCAGCACCACCCCGGCAATCGCGGGCTTCAGCCCTTCGCGCATGATGAGACCGCTGATGTCGGAGCTTCGGGCCCCCAGCGCCATGCGGACACCAATCTCGCTGCTGCGCTGCGAAACGCCATAGGACAGCAAACCATAGAGCCCAGTTGCGGCGAGCACCAGCGCGAGGCCGGCAAACCCGGCCAGCAGCAGCATGCTAAAGCGGCGATCGGCGGACGACTGGCCGAGGATGTCCTCCATGGTCCCTACTTCGTAAATCGCAAGATCGGGATCGAGGCTGTCGATCTCGCGCCGGGCGGCCGCAATCACCGAGCGCGGATCGCCGGCGGTGTGCACGATGGCGTGAAGGCTCTGCGAGCCGCCATCGAGAAGCGGCAGATAGATGGTGGGCTCGGCCCGCTGGTCAAGCTCCGTCAATACGTCGCCGACCACACCGACGATCTGATGATACGGGACCGGATTGCCGGCCGCCGCGCGAAGCTGGGCGTCGGTGCCGAACCACACTTGTTTGCCGAGCGGGTTTTCATCGGCGAAGAACTTTTTGGCGGCGGATTCGCTGATCAGCGCCGCGCCGAGGCGCGGATGCTTGTCGTCGAAGCCGATGCCGTCCTGAGGCTGGAAGACGCGGCCATGCAGAAGAGGGATGCCGGCGGCGGCAAAATACGTGGCGTCCGCGGAGCGAGTGAGAGAGTCCATCACCTGACCAGCAGGCAGCGGATGGCCGACGATGGCAAACACGCGGTCGTTGCAGTGGCCGGTGACCGGCGCGCAGGAGACGAGGCCCGCATTGACGACTCCGGGGAGGCTCGACAGACGCGTGGAGAGTTGCGCGGCGAACGCGGCCATCTTCGCGTGGTCCTTGTAGTGGACGTCGGGGAGAGAAAGCGCGAGCGTCAGAGTGTGATCGATGCGCACTCCGGGATTAACCGCGGCCAGGCGCATGAAGCTGCGCAGCAGCAGCCCGGCGCAAACCAGCAGGACGAGCGAGATTCCAACCTCCGCCGTCACCAGCATGGTGCGGAGACGGGCGTGCGTACGGCCCGCGGTTGAAGAACGGCTGCTCTCGCGCAGGCCACCGGCGAGATCGGCGCGGGAAGACTGGATGGCGGGGAAGATGCCGGCGGCGATCCCGCTCAGCAGCGCGATGGCGAAGGCAAACAGAAACACCGGGAGATCGATGGACGCGGGGCCAGCGGGAAGGACAGCGTCGGCGCCCGGTGCGTGGGCGGCGAGGTACTGGATGGTGAAGGACGCCGCCATCAGACCCGCGACCGCGCCGGCGAGCGAAAGAAGAATGCTCTCCGTGAGCAACTGGCGCACGATTCGGCCGCGGCTGGCGCCAATGGCCGCGCGAATGGAGACTTCGCGGGCGCGGCCTGAGGCGCGGGTGAGCAGAAGATTCGCGACATTCATGCAGGCAATCAGCAGAACGCAGCAGACCGCGGCCAGCAGCACCAGCAGCGACGTGCGCACATCGCGCACCAGCGACGCGTGAAGAGGGACGACGTTGGCGCCGTGGCCGGTGATGGTGTCCGGATGATCGCGCTTGTAGCGGGCGGCGATGCCGTCGACTTCGGAGCGGGCGGCGGCGACGGAGACTCCGGGCCGCAGCCGTCCCACCACCTGCAGAAAATGCGTATCGTGCCGCTCCAGAAGCGCGGGAGGAACCGACTGCAGCAAGGGCTCCCAGACCTGCACCGTGCGGGACGGAAAGGCGAAGCCGCGCGGCATGACGCCGACGATCTCCGCGTTCACGCCATCCAGCCGGATTTGGCGCCCGATAATCTGCGGCGATCCGCCGAAACGCCGCTGCCAGAGACCGTAACCGATCACCGCGACGGGCGGCGCGCCATAGCGATCTTCAGCAGCGCGGAAACCGCGGCCGAGCGCGGGATTGACGCCGAGGGTGGAGAAGAGGTTCCAGGAGCATGCACAGCCATCGACGCGCTGCGGATGAAAACTGCGGCCGGGAGTGGCGAGGTTGACGGGGTTGATGGTCCATGCCGCCATCTGCTCGAAGCTTTTCGAAACCTGCTGCCATTGGAGAAACGTGCCCGGCGCCACCCAGTTGAAAGGCTCGTCGCCGAGCACGTCTCGTTCGTATAATGCGGTCAGCCGGCCGGGGTCGCGGAAGGGAAGCGGGTGCAGCAGAAACGCATTTACGACGCTGAAGATAGCGGTATTGGCGCCCAGCCCGAGGGCGAGGATCAGAATCGCCGTGAGCGTGAAGCCGGGCCGCCGGCGGAACTGCCGGAGGGCAAAGTGGACGTCCTGAAGAAAGTTCTGCATCGCCACCTGTTAGACCCGCACGTGGACAACCGTTGCAAACGAGTGATTTTCCTAGGGCGGTGAGAGCGAGCCGGCCAGCGGCGGGATTGCGCTGTGCGTTGTCGAACAGTTACATCACGCGGGCACGCCGCGCTGGCGAAGGGCCTCGTCGATCAGCGCCAGCAACTCCTCGCGGGTGATCTCCAGCTTTTCCGCGGGGCGGTGTTCCTCGGCGACAACGGGAGAGCCGGGCTCCATGTGCGCGTTCGATTTTACGCAGTAACGGTCACGCGCATCGAACAGCTTGCGCACCTCTTCGCGGGGCAGAACGCGGGCGCCGCCGAGCATCTCCGCTACAAACGTGATGCGCGCGAAATGTTCCACGGTCTCCATGTTGAAGAAAGCCTTCCAGACATCGGTACCGTAGGAGACCACGCCGTGGTTGGCCATCAGAATGGCATCGTACTTCGGAATGTACTGGCGCATGTCAGCGGTGAGGGCGGGCGTGCCGGGAAGCCCGTAACCGGCCAGAGGAACCGAGCCGAGGCCGATGATCACCTCCGGCAGCAGCGCGAGATTGAGCGGTCTGCCGGCGACCGCGAAACCGGTGGCGACGGGCGGATGGGCGTGCACCACGGAGGTAATGTCCGGCCGCATTTTGTAGATGGTGAGGTGCATGAGGATTTCCGAGGTGCGGCCGCGGCTGCCCTCCAGCATGTTGCCGTCAAGGTCGCAAACGGACAGCTCCGCGGCATCCATCATGCCCTTGCACACGCCGGTGGGCGTGCAGAGGACGCGGTTGGCATCCAGACGAACGGTGATGTTGCCATCGTTGGCGGCAACCCACCCCTTCTGGAAAACCAGCTTGCCGACTTCGATGACGTCGTGCCTGTGCTCCTGTTCACTCTTCGCCATCTGAGGGACGATTGTATCAAGCAGAGCGCGACGTTGTTACCGTGGAGCGGAGAAATGTTTCAGGACGAGAAGAATAATTACGAACAGAACGGCTAAACCGCCCGCGGCGCCGAGGACGATCAGGACGGTGCGCAGGATGCGTTTGCCGCGCTTCTCCGCGGTCATGATCGCGGGCATGGCCTGGGAAAGAGGAGCGGCCGCTCGAGAGGGAACCGGCGCGGCGGCCGGAACCGGCGCCGCGGGGCTGGATTCCGCGTCGCCGCCGAGGTTGATCATTTTTGTATACTCGCCCGGCTCAGCGCCCACCGCATTCTGCACCGCCTTTTGTTCCGGCGGCTTTTCTGCGTCGGGGTCGCGGTGCATAAACGGCGCGTCGAAGGAGAACAACTGCGACGCGCGCATGTTGGTGGTGTTCGATCGCGGAGGCGGAGGCGGGGGTGGAGGAGCCTTGGCGCCGGGCTCGGGACCGAACACGCGAGTGAAACCGCCGGCCGCCTGAAATGGCGCAGATTCGTCGCGCACGCCAGCATTCTTCGCCTGCTCGGCGGCGATATCGATCTGCTCGCCGGGAATCGCGCCGCCGAAGAAACGCGTGAAATTACCCTCGGCGGCCTCCGGCTTGTCGGATGGGGCCGGCTTGGTGTCGTACTCAGGCCAGAGCGGTTCTTCCTTGCCAGCCGGCGGCGGCTCGGGTTTTGGCGCAGGAGCGGGAGGATTGAAGACGCGGTCGAACTCGCCGATCCCGGTGTCGGGCGCCTGCGGACGCCATGATGGCATGGATGGCGCAGTGCCGGGGCGCAAGGGCGGAGGCGGAGTTTTAGCTCCCGGAAGAGTTGACGCGGACGGCGGCAGGGAATCGGGCGCCGGGCGCGTGGACGGCCGCGGCGGAACGGATTTGGCGGGTGACTCGCCGCTGCCGAACAGCGAGGTAAACTCGCCGGCTTTGCCTGCCGGGGGAGTTGCCGGCGCGGATGGAGCGCCTTTTCCGCCTCCGCTGAAGTATGCGTCAAAGTCGTCCGCGGGCTGGCCGCGAGTCTCTTTGCGCGGTTCGTTCTTGTGCTGCTTGTTTCCGAACAGCAGAGTGAATTCGCTCGGTCCGGCGCCTGGCGGTGGGGTCGGCGGGCGGCCGGATGCGGGCGGCGGCTCGGAACGCGGACGGACCGGCTCGGGCATCCTGATCGACGGCGGTGGCGCTGGCGCCGGCTTTCTTTCAGGTACCGGAGTGCGCGCGCCAAGAGGATTTTTCGCGGACGATCGATCGATGGTTTGCTGCAGCCAGGTACGCAATCCGTGGAACGGCTCGATGGGTTCGGTCACCACGTAGCGCGTACCGGCGAAATCGCCCGTGTCGATGATCGACCCAGTCCGTTCGGCCTGCCGAATCAGGTCCGCCAGCGCCGACGTCTGGGGGCTGCCCGCCCCTTCCGCGATCAGGTGCAGGAAGACGGCGCGGCCGGTGTCTCGCTGGACACCCGCGAACGTCTTTGCCTCCTCTTCGCGTATGAGTCGGGAAAGCTCATACCGCATGTAGAAGCTCATCAGGTGGTCTCCCGGCTGTTGTATGATTATGACACTTATCGGTGATGTCAACCGGTTAACGGTTCACATATTAATATGACGAGTCTGTCGCGAGTCGTGTGGTCGGAGGGTATGTACCTCGGTCCACATCACTTCCAGGCACAGAATCGCTACTTCGAGGAGTGCGTGCGATTCACGGTGGAGAACCTTTGGTTCGCGCCGTGGGGCCTGCTCGGATATGAGCTGGACGCGGAGGCGCTAAGGAATGGTACGCTCGCTCTGGTGCACGCGCGTGGGATTTTTCCGGATGGCCTTCCGTTTCAAATGCCGGAGTACGATGCGCTGCCCGCGGCGCGGCCCATTGCCGAGCTGTTTCCGCCCATGCGGGACACCATCAGTGTTTCCCTGGCCGTTCCGCGCTATCAGCCCGACAACATCAACTGCGTTGTCGCTCCAGCCAACGGATCATCGGGAACGACGCGCTATGTCGCCGAGCAGGTGACTCTGCCCGACGAAAACACCGGCCGCGACAGCAAGCCGGTACAAGTGGGCCGCAAGAATATTCGCTTTCTCCTGGACGTGGAAACCGGGGACGATCTGGTGTCGGTGCCGCTAACACGGATTCAGCGCGATGCCACGGGACACTTCGTCTACGACGTCCGCATGATTCCGCCATGCATGCAGATCGGCGTTTCGGAGCGCCTGATGCTGATCCTGAGCCGGCTGCTGGACGTGCTGGGGGACAAGGCGCGCGCGGTGGTGAGTCCCAAGGATCTGAGCGCGGGCGCGGCCTCGGGATTTTCGGCGGAGGGAATCGCCAACGCGTGGTTTCTGCATTGCGTGAATTCCTCAATCGGCCCGCTGGAACACCTGCGGGCGGGACGCCGGGTGCATCCGGAAGAGCTGTTCAGCGAGCTGTCGCGGCTGGCCGGCGCGCTGTGCACGTTCAGTCTGGAGTCGCATCCCGCGGACCTGCCTAAGTACGATCACAACAATCTGACGGAGTGCTTCGAAACGCTGGACAAGCACATTCGTACGCATCTGGAGCTGGTGGTTCCCAGCAATCGCGTGGTGATTCCGCTGGAGCGCATCGCGCGGTTCTTCTACACCGGAAAGATCACCGATGCGCGCACGGTGGGCCGGTCGCGCTGGATTTTTGCGATCCGCTGCAAGATCGGCGAGTCCGACCTGATCGAGAGCACGCCACGACTGGTGAAGATATGTTCGCGTGAGTTCATCCCGCGTTTGGTGGAACGGGCGCTGCCAGGACTGACGCTCACGCATTTATCGGTGCCGCCTCCCGCAGTGACGCCAAAGATCGACTTCCAGTACTTCGCGGTGGACAAAGCCGGGCCGTGCTGGGAACACATGATCAAAACGCGCGAGGCCGGCGTCTATGTACCCGGTGAGTTGCCCGAGCCGGAAATTGAATTATCGGTGATTCTGGAATCGTGACACCTTCCGTTTCGATGGACGCGCCCCAGACCCTGACCGGGATCCCCGGCGTAACCGGCCGGACGGAGAACCTCGCCCTCATCTTCCAGGAGATGCTGACGGCTACCGTGCGGCTGCGGTCAGACCGCCAGCAGGTGACCAACGCGGACACGTTCCGCTCGCAGGTGCTGAACGCCATCAAGGTGGCGGACCAGCAGGCGCGCGCGCGCGGATACACCGAGGAAGACATCCAACTGGCCACCTTCGCCGCAGTGGCGTTCATGGATGAATCGATTCTGAACCTGCGCAAACCCATCTTTAAGGACTGGGTGCGAAGGCCGCTGCAGGAGGAGCTTTTCGGCCGTCACGTGGCCGGCGAAGTGTTCTTCGATCACGCCAATCAGATTCTGGGAAGGCGCGACGCGCCGGAGACCGCGGACCTGCTGGAGGTTTACCAGCTATGTCTGCTGCTGGGTTATCAGGGCAAGTACAGCATCAGCTCCAAAGGCGATCTGCGCGCGCTGATGGGCCAGATTGAAGACAAGATCCAGCGCATCCGCAAGGGCACGGCGTCGCTTTCACCGGGATGGCCTTTTGAGGGCGACGGCGCGCTGGGCGGCCGCATCGATCCCTGGCTGCGGAGGCTGACGATTCTTTTCTTCGCCATCCTGGTTCTCACCATTGTGTTGTTCGGCGCATACGAAATGTCGCTCGGTTCCGGCGCACGCACGCTGCAAGAAATTGCCACGCCCGGAGGACACTGATGGGCGGCATGTACCTGGCTTCCACGGTGTCGTTGTTCATCTTCATGGGCATCGCGTGGTTCATCACGGGCGCGCTGCACCTGACGGGCAGCTCCGAAACGATGGCGCGCACCGTTCTGATGACCGTCGGCTTCGGGGCCTACGGCTTCGTTGTGTGGGCCATCGGCAACCGAAAGCAGAAGAAGGAGGCGGCGAAGGAGGCTGCACAGGCCGGCGCCCCGGCGGCCGCGGGTCCGGCGACGGGCGGCGACATCGATTACCTGGTGCGCCAGGCGGAGACGCACCTCGCGTCGGCGCGGTTCGGCAAGGATGCGAAGCTGAGCGCGCTGCCGGTGGTGTTCATACTTGGCGAAGCGGGAAGCGCCAAGACCAGCGCGTTCGTTCATTCCGGCATTGAGCCCGATCTGATTGCCGGCCAGGTACTGCAGGACAACGCGGTGGTGCCCACGCGGCCGGCCAATTTCTGGCTGGCGCGGCGATGGGTTTACGTGGAGGCCGGCGGCACGCTGCTGAACAGCCAGCCGGAGTGGCTGCACCTGATCAAGAAGACGCAGCTATCGAGATTCAAATCGGCGTTCAAAAGGAAAACGACCGCGGTGCGTACGGCGGTGGTTTGCGTGGATGCGGAGAGCTTCATCCGCTCCGGCGGCGACGATGCCATGACTGGCACCGCGCGCAACCTGAACGCGCGGCTGGGCGAGATTTCGCACACCCTGGGCATTCAGTTTCCTTTTTACGTGCTGTTCACGCGGCTGGACCGCCTCAGCTTTTTTCCGGAGTTCTTCGGCACGCTGACGGACGAGGAAGTGAACCAGGTGTTCGGCATCACCCTGCCGGTGCGCAGCGCGACGCAGAACGGCGTGTACGCGGAGCAGGAAGCGCGACGGTTGACGGGCAGCTTCAACGAACTGTTTTACCGGCTGTGCGACAAGCGGCCGTTGTATCTGGGCCGCGAGCACGACGAAGCCAGGCTGTCGCGCATTTATGAGTTCCCGCGCGAATTCCGCAAGCTGAGGAACTCACTGGTGCGGTTTCTGGTGGAGCTGGGACGGCCCAGCCAGTTGCGCGCGAATCCCATGCTGCGCGGGTTCTATTTTTCGGGCGTGCGTCCGATTGTGGTGAATGAAGGGTCGCCAGCGGTTCGCGGCGCTGACAGCACTCCGGCTCGTTTGCGGCAGGCAGCGACGGTGCTGTTCGACGCCGACGCCATAGTGCCGCAGTTCGCGGCGCAGGACCGCTCCGCGCGCACGCGCAGGGTTCCGCAATGGCTGTTCCTGGGGCATCTGTTCGGGAATCTGCTGCCTTCCGATCGCGCCATCGGCGCCAGCTCCGTGAATGCCCACGGCGAGTTCCTTCGCCGCGCGCTGCTGATCGGAGGATCGGCGCTGCTGGGCATCCTTTGCCTGGGGATGACTGTGTCATGGTTCGGCAACCGCGCGCTGGAATCGCATGTGGAAAATGCGGCGCAGCAGATCTCGAGGTATGAGACCGGCGGAGGGGCGCAGCAATTGCCGTCCATCGATTCGCTGCACCGGCTGGACACGCTGCGGCAATCGGTTCAGTTGCTGTCGCTGTACAAGCGGGAGGGCGCGCCGTTCAGCCTGCGCTGGGGCCTGTATGTAGGCAATACGATTTATCCGTCGGTGCGGCGGCTTTACTTCGCGCGCTTTTATCAGCTTCTGTTCGGCGCCACGCAGGCTTCGCTGCTGGAGTGGATGCGCAAGCTTCCCGATCAGCCCGGCGCGACCGACGATTACACGTACACCTACAACACGCTGAAAGCGTATCTCATCACCACCAGCAATCCGGATAAGAGCACCCGCGCTTTCCTGACGCCGGTGCTGATGGATCGCTGGTCGGCCGGCCGCGATGTCGATTTCGAACGGCGGGAACTGGCCCGCAATCAGTTCGATTTCTACGCCGATGAGCTTCCGCTGGGCAATCCGTTCTCGGGCGATACGGAAGGCGAGACGGTGGAGCACTCTCGCGCGTATCTGGCGCGGTTCAATGCCATTGAGAGCGTGTATCAGTTCATGATCGCGGAAGCTTCGCGGCAGAAGCCATCGGTGAACTTCAACAAGCAGTTTCCGGGTTCGGCTGGTTACGTGGTGAACAGCAAGGACGTGGTTGGCGCGTTCACGCTCGAAGGCTGGAAGTTCATGCAGGATGCGATTCATCACGTGAAGCGCTATTTCGGCGGGGAGCGGTGGGTGCTGGGCGAGCGCAACTACGGCAGTCTGGATCCCGACAAGGTGGTTCCCGACCTGCAGGCGCGCTACGAAAAAGATTACATCGGCAACTGGCGGCAGTACCTGGCTAACTCATCCGTTGTCCCTTATGCCAGCATTCCTGACGCGGTGCACAAACTCGGCCAGCTTTCGAGTAATCAATCCTATTTGATGGCGCTTTTCTGTTTAGCCACGGTGAACACCATCGACACCTCCGATGAAGCGAAGGCGCCCTTCCAGCCGGTGCATTTCGTGGAGCCGTCGGGCTGTATGGATCGTTTCAGTAGCGAGCACAACACCGGCTATTTGACTGCGCTGGGAACGCTGGATTCATCGATGGACCGCGTGGCGAAATCGACCGTGCCCGACGATGCCACGGTGCAGCAGACCATGACCGACGCCACCAATGCGTACGGTGTGACGCGGCAGGTGGCTCAGAATTTTCGCATCGACCGCGATGGCAACGTGCACGGCATGGTGCAGAAGCTGATGGAGGATCCCATCCGGTACGCGGAGGGATTACTGGGGCGGCTGGGTCCGGCGCAGTTGAACAGTCAGGGGCGGCATTTCTGCGAGGACTTCTCCGGGCTGGCGCACAAGTATCCGTTCAACACGTCATCGCATGTCGACGCGACGCTGTCGGAGATCGACGGCTTCTTCCGCCCAGGCGACGGACGTCTGGCGACATTCTACGAACAGGTGCTGAAGAACTACGTGGACAAGCAGGGCAGCCGGTACGTGGCGCGCAGCGATTCGCGCGTGCAGGTGACCGGCGGATTCCTGAATTTCCTGAACCGCGCGCAGTCGCTGAGCGACGCGCTGTACAAGGGCGATTCGAAGTCGCCGAAGCTGATCTACTCGATGACCTCGCTACCTTCCGAAGGGCTGCAGACGGTGACGCTGACGCTGGATGGCCAGGCGCTGCACGCGACGGGGAAGGGCGGGGTGACGCACGAGTTCACGTGGCCAGGAACGACGTCGCAGGCAGCGCGGCTGGCCGGCAGCCTGGGCGGACCGGAGCTGGGCTTCATCAGCTATGACGGCTTGTGGGCGGCGTTCCGCTTCTTCGGCGATGCGGACCGCTTCCAGGAAAACGGCAACACGTACATTTTGGAGTGGGTGCCGCGGCAGGGTGTTTCGGCGCAGCCTATAAGACTGCCCAATGGTAAGACGTTGACGCTGCCGTTCTCACTCGACCTGAAGGGCGCGCCGCCGATATT
>Ga0302326_10030745_pt1 | contig 10741 bp, 8 predicted proteins | sample Palsa_T0_3_FD_202264 | JGI IMG/M metagenome (GOLD analysis project Ga0302326, IMG submission 202264) | Peat permafrost microbial communities from Stordalen Mire near Abisko, Sweden - Palsa_T0_3 | ecosystem: Environmental > Terrestrial > Soil > Palsa > Peat permafrost | place: Sweden: Abisko...
AAAATTCTGAATTCGGACGGAAACCGATTCTCGCATATTGGAGCAGCGATTGACACCGCGAATCCGCACCAACAAGAGCGCCGTCGCATGGGAAAATTGGTCCATGGATGGCCGCCTACCCCTGCCTACCCTGCTGTCGCAAGCGCTGGTTGCTCTTACCATCGAGTTCGACAATGAGTTCGAGCACCAGGTGCCGCATCGGACGACGAACCATGGCGCGACCACTCGTTCTCACCCAGTCCCCTGGCTGGTATCGAGGGTCATGTGGTCGAACTTCATGCGCTTTATCGATGAAGACGGAACCGCCGTTCGCGATCTGCAGCAACGGCTGCGAATGCCCCCTAAGAGCATGCGCATCTGGTTGACGCGCATGGGGGAATGGTGGGGATACATCGCCGTCGCCCCCAACGCAATGGTTCTCCCTACCCCCGGGGGGCGAAAGGCGATGGAGGTCTGGCGAACGCTGGAGAGCCTCATAGAGGCGCGTTGGCGGGAACGGTTTGGTGAGGACACCATCGACCATCTTCGCGAAGCACTGGCCACCATTGTCAGCCAGGTGGAGGTTGTGTTGCCCGACAGTCTCCCGATCGTGGGGTACGGGCTTTTCAGCAGCGGGCCGGAAGAGGCGCAGGGTGCGGTGACGGATGCACGAACGACCACCAGTCTTCCTCTGGCTACACTCCTCTCTAAGGTCCTGCTGTCCTTCGCCATCGAATTTGAGCGCGCATCGGAGGTGTCGCTTGCTATCAGTGCCAATGTCCTGCGTCTCACAACTCAGGAAGGGGTAGAGGTGAGCGATCTCCCGCGACTGTCTGGAGTGTCGAAGGAGGCGATCGCGATGTCGCTGAGCTTTCTTGGCAAGCGCGGCTATGCCGTGATCCAACCGAAATCGGCCGGCAGGCGGGGAAAGGTGTTTCTGCTTACTCCCAAAGGCCGGAAGGCACAGGATGGGTACCGTCAGCTGGTTTGGACTATGGAAGAGCGTTGGCAGGCACGCTTTGGCGAGAAGTCCATCGGCCGTCTACGGGAGTTGCTTGAGCAATTGGCCGTCGGGCATGGAGCGCAGCAATCTCCACTTTTTCGTGGATTGGAGCCCTATCCTGAAGGTTGGCGCGCATCAGTTGCCAGTCCAGAGGTCCTTCCGCACTACCCGATGGTCTTGCACCGCGGCGGGTTTCCGGATGGCAGTTGACCTCCATCAGGCGTTCGAAACTTCGAACGCCGCGCGGCGCCGCTCCAGGAAACGGCGAACTGCGGGATCGCGTTCCAGACCGATGGCGATCTCGTATGCATGCAGCGCGTCCCCGTGCGCGCCCGTAGCGGCCAGTAGCTCCGCGCGCGCTGCCCAGTAGGGCTGATACTCGACCAGCCGGGCATCGCAGGCAGGGTCGGGCATGGCGTCGAGAGCTGCATGCGCGCCCTGTAGTTCCGCCAGAACCAGGGCGCGGTTGATGGCCACCACGGGCGAGCCGGTGAGGGTGAAGAGCGCGTCGTAGATCTGCAATACTGCTTCCCAGTTGGCGTGACCGGTAAGGCGGCGATGCACGTGCGCCGACTGGACCGCGGCCTCGAGTTGGTAGCGGCCGATGGCGCCGAAAGCTCGCGCCCGAAGCAGGAGGGCTTCGGCCTCATCGATCATCTGCAAGTCCCAACGGGCAACATCCTGATCAGCCAAGGGGATATAGTCTCCTTCATCGCAGCGCCGCGCGCGAAGCCGGGCTTCCGCGTGCAGCATCAGGGCGAGCAGGCCGAGCGCCTCTGGCTCGGTTGGCAAGAGTTCGGTCACGAGCCGGGCCAGAAAGAACGCTTCGCCGGTAAGATCGCGTCGCGAGGAGTCAGTCCCTGCCGCATCGCTCCACCCCTCTGAGAACGCGGTGTAGATAGCCTCGAGAACCGTATCCAGGCGTCCGGGCAGATCTTCGCGCTCGGGTATGCAAAATGGAATCGCGGCTTCCCGGATCTTGCTCTTGGCGCGCACCAGCCGCTTGCCCATGGCCGTCGGAGACATCAGGAACGCCGATGCGATGGTCGCTGCATCGAGTCCCAGGATGACCTGCAGAATCAAAGGCGATCGAATGCCGGCGTCAATAGCCGGATGCGCGCAAGCAAACATCAGCGCCAGCCGGCGGTCGGGAATTTCCCCGTCGGCAGAACCCACAGGGGCGTCCACCACCGCGGCGATATTCTCCAGGTCTTCGTCGACCAGGTCGCTGCTATGCTTCCGCCGCGCCGCATCGATGAGCTTGCGCCGGGCGACGGTGAGCAGCCACGCTTCCGGATTGGCCGGGCAGCCTTTGCCTGGCCAGTCTGCGAGCGCCGACGCGAAGGCCTCGGAGAGGGCGTCCTCAGCGGCGGCTACGTCATGGGTGCGTGCGGAGAGAAAGGCGACGAGCTTGCCGTAGCTGCGGCGGGCGACTGCTTCCGCCGTGCTGCGTGCCTGCTCCTCGCCTTCGCATGAATGCATCGGCAGTTTCTCAGGCCGTAGCGTGTTGCAGATTTTGTGCCCGGCTGTACTCGGGTATGCTCCAGATCGGGCGCACCTCGATCACCCCATGGTTTGCGGCCGGGCAGCGCGCGGCCCAGGAGAGTGCGGCATCCAGGTCGGGCACGTCGATCAAATAATAGCCGCCCAGCTGTTCTTTCGAATCCACGTAGGGGCCATCCAGCACCTGCGCCTTGCCGTTAATGTTGCGCACCGTGGTGGCTGTCGAGATTGGCTGCAGGCGGTTCGAACCCTTCCAGACGCCCGCCGCCTTCAGAGCTTCACCGTACGCCATGTATGCGGCCACTCCCTGTTCCTGTTCGCTCGTCGACAGGTTGGACCAGCCTGCTTCGTCCGCGTAGAGCGTCAATAGATATTGCATAGAAAACCTCCGTCATGGATTTTAGTCGGACTTTGTCATCCGCTACTACCATGACGCGCCGGCGGCGGCGTTTTGGACATCTCCCACCTAATGGCGAACAATTCTCAACGCAGAGCGGCGACGCGGTTACCTACTTCCGCTCTCTCCTTCACCATGTCCTGCTTCAGCATGGCTCCGTTCTGCACCAGCAAATCGCCGCCCACGTAAACCCGTTCCAGATCGCGCTCCCCGGCAACAAAGACCAGGGAAGCATAAGGATCGAAAATCGTCCGGAAGCGGGTTGGATCGATCAGCAGGAAGTCGGCAAACTTTCCCGGTTCCAGGCTGCCCAGACGGTCCGCCACGCCCAGCACATCCGCGCTGCCCATGGTGTGCAGCCGCAGCACGTCGTAGGGACTCATGATCGTCGCATTCTCATACTTGTCGCGGATCGCGTAGAGCCCGGTGCGCATATTTTCAAATGGGTCCGCCAGGTCGGCGCTGGCTTCGCCATCGACGCCCATGCCCACCCGGATGCCCGCCTTCAAATAAGCGGGTATATCCGCCACTCCCGATGCCAGCCGTCCATTCGATAGCGGATTCCAGGACATCGCCACGCCTGCCTTCGCGCTCTCCGCGATGATGAAGCTGTTGGTATGAATGAAATGCCCGAAGATCAGCTGTTTCGAGAGCAACCCGCTATCCATGAACCAGCGAAACTTGCTCTGCTGCTCATACTGCGTCTCCGGTGGCTCCAGGTAGTGCGTTTCGTTACCTAAGTGAAACTCGTCTCCCAGCTGCTTTTCCATCAAGGCCTGTTGATACGTGTCGTTGAACGCTGTGCCGCCACTGATCATCACGGATAGAAAGTTGCTCGACTTGGGCTGCTTGCCCGTCCAGTCCTGAAAGGCCTTGAGCCCCACTCGCGCTTGCTCAACTCCGTAGCTGGGCTGCACACCCAAGGCGGTGGCCCGGCCTACGGAAAGTCCGTGGACAAAGCGGATGCCGGAGTCCATCTCCGCGCGAAAATCGTTTCGGTCAAATTCATCCAGGGCTACCGTGGGGTTTGTTCGGCCGCTGGACCACGCTCCGTAGTTGAAGTTATACGCCGCAGTGATGCCATGCTGCAGATGGTCGAGAGCGCCATCCAGGGTGAACCAGTACATATCTTCCGGGCTGTATTTGGCGGCGGGTTTATAGAGCGCGTCGATCCATCCCATCAGCGTCTGGTCCGCCCCCAGCCCGCGGAAGGCGCTCTGCCATAAGTGGCTATGAGCAGAGATAAAGCCTGGGATCACCCAATGGCCGCCGGCATCCAGGCTTTCCTTGGTCTGCAGTCCGGCTGGAGGATCGCCGGCCGCAACCGTCAACAGCCGGCCATCCTCTCCGACCACCAGGTAGCCCTTCACCGGCTCGCGCTGGCCCGGCGCCATGGTCAGAATGAAGGCATTCTTCACCACCAGCTTGGCTGGAGTCGTGGGCGGCGCTTGCGCGAGTAGCGCGGCTGCGCTGGCCAGTGCGGCCAACAAACAAAATGTCCTCAGCGTGGAGGCACGACGGGAGCATTCAGAAGTCATGCGCCATTACTAAATGAGAGCGCATCACAGAACAACAACAAAGTGACCGTCCAGTCTTTCGGTCACGGCAGTTGTGGACGAAATGATTGCGGCAATCACAGTCCGCCGCTGACGTGGGCTCAGCAACATTCAGCCGTCCCCGTCGCAAGCACTCAATAAACAAGACGAGTGCCCCACGTTCGCCAACCCGCCCCGGCTTGCCGTGGGAGCGTACGTGGGCCGAAGATGACATGTTTCGAATGCTTTCTGCTGGTCGATATCGCAAAAGCGGCCTGCATCCACGCTATTATGTAACCTCCAATGACAGCCTCAGCTGACCCAGAGGTAAGCATGGGCCCTAGCAACCCGGCGGCGCCCGGGTCTGCCTCCATGGCGGCCTCAGCCGACGCGATCGATCAGGTCGAGGGGCTTCCGCAGTTGTTCTTGTTCGGGCTGCAACATGTGCTCGTGATGTACGCCGGCACCGTAGCGGTGCCGCTTATCCTCGGCAGCGCGCTCCAGTTCACGGCCAAGCAAGTGATTGCGTTGATCAGCGCCGATCTATTTACCTCTGGTTTGGCGACTCTGCTGCAAACCCTGGGCTGGTGGAAGTTTGGCGCACGTTTACCACTGATCCAGGGCTGCTCCTTCATTTGCGTCGCGCCCATGATCCTGATCGGCAGCCACTACGGCATTCCTACCTTGTATGGCGCCGTGATCAGCTGCGGGCTATTCACTATGCTGGTGGGGCCCTGGTTCAGCCGTATGCTGCGCTTTTTCCCCCCAGTCGTAATCGGCTCAGTCATCACAGTGATCGGCCTATCGCTGCTGCCGGTAGCCGGCGGATGGTTGGGGGGCGGCGACCCCTCGGCGGCGGACTTCGGTAGTTTCGTCCACTTGGGCCTGGGGTTGGCAACGATTGTGCTGATCGTGTTCATCCAGCGCTTTGGCCGCGGCATGATCGCTCATCTCAGCGTCTTACTGGGGCTGACGGTTGGCACCGCGCTGGCAGCGTTGGCTGGCCAAACCAGCTTCAGGCAGGTACCGGCAACGCCGTGGTTTGCCATGGCGCATCCCCTCCTCTTCGGTCCGCCGCATTTCGTGCTGCTGCCGGCTTTGGTGATGAGTCTCTCCATGCTGGTAGTAATGACCGAGACCACCGGCAACTGTCTCGCGATCGGAGAGATTACGGGCCGCCCGATCGGTCCGGCAACGTTGACGGCGGCCTTCCGCGCAGATGGCCTTTCGACGGTGCTCGGCGGGTTCTTCAACAGCTTTCCTTACAACGTATATTCCCAAAACACCGGTCTGCTTGCGCTCTCAAAAGTGAAGAGCCGCTTCGCCGTTGCGGCAGGCGGCGGATTGTTGGTTCTGCTCGGTTTCCTGCCTAAACTGGCCGCCGTCATTGCCGGCATCCCGCGGCCGGTCCTGGGTGGCGCGTCGATCGTGATGTTCGGTATGACGGCCATGGCCGGCATTGAGGAATTGACCCGCGTGCGCTACCGGGGCACCAGCAATGCGATCATCGTGGCTATCTCCGTCAGTGTGGGGGTGCTGCCCATTGCGTCGCCCCAGCTCTTCGCCCACGCTCCGGACACGGCGCGCCTCTTTTTGAACAGTGGCATTTTTCTGACCGCCGCGACCGCGGTCCTTCTCAACCTTTTCTTTTCCTCGAAGACGGAGGCTTGAACCATGGAACAAGTGACCGAGCAGGACTTGGCTTTCTTGAGGCAGGCAATTGACTTGGCGCGCAAGGCGCGCAACGACGGGCGCCATCCGTTTGGCTCGCTGATCGTCAATGAGCAGGGCGTGACGGTCGTTGCCGCACGTAACAATGCGGTGCGGCCCAACGGCGACCCGACCCAGCATGCGGAGATGCTGGCCTGCGGCCAGGCTGCCCGGCTGCTCACCGAAGCCGAGCTCGCCAAGTGCACTTTGTACACCAGCACCGAACCCTGCGCGATGTGTGCCGGCGCGATTTACTGGACTGGTATTGGCCGCGTGGTCTTCGCCCTGGCGGAAACCGGCCTTTTGCGGTACACCGGGAGCCATGCCCAAAACCCCACCCTCGATCTGCCTTGCCGCGAAGTCTTTGCCCGCGGGCAGAAGCCAATTGTCGTAGCTGGCCCTTTCCTGGAAGAGGAGGCGGGCAAGGTACACGAGGGTTTTTGGGTTTCCTAGGGAGCCCGCGAGTCTCTCCATTTACACTGGCTAAATGACGAAGCCGTCCAAGGTTGACCTTGTCGGTGTTGGCCTGAATGCGACAGATACGCTCATCGCGCTCGCGGATTACCCGGCACGGGGTTCCAAAGTTGAATATCGTTCTGCCAACGTACTGCCTGGGGGCCAGGTCGCAACCGCAGTCGTGGCTTGTCAGCACTGGGGCATGTCGACTCGATATGTGGGCATACTCGGCGACGACGCTGCGGCGACTCTTCATCGAGAGGCGTTTGCCCGTGCAGGTGTGGAGACCCAGATCATCACCGTTACAGGCGGAGCGAGCCCGCACTCGCTCATACTGGTGGACGGTGGGGGCGAGCGGACCGTACTTTGCCGGCGCGATGAGCGGGTTACCCTCGAGCCTGCCCACCTGGATCGCCAATGGGTCGTGACTGCACGAGCCCTGCACGTCGACGGCTACGACACTGAGGCCGCGACTGTGGCTGCCGGTTGGGCTCGCGCCGCCGGCATACCGGTGATCGCCGATCTGGACGAGCTGTATCCAGGGCTGGAGAAGCTCCTGGTGAACGTGGACTACCTCATTGTGAGCAGGGACATCCCCTCCCGGCTGGTGGGTGAGCCCGATTTAGAAATAGCGTTGCGTCAAATGCAGCGCCGCTACGGATGCCGGCTCACGGCGGCGACCTTGGGTCACGATGGCGTGCTGGCGTGGGATGGGAAGCACGTACATCACACTCCCGCTTATCGTGTTCCGGTGGTCGATACCACAGGCGCGGGGGATATCTTCCACGCCGGGTTTATCTATGGACTTCTTCAGGATTGGCCCCTGGAGCGGCAACTCGATTTCGGTTGCGCCGCCGCCGCAATGAATTGCATGGCCGTCGGAGCCAGGGGTGGTATTCAGGCGATCGAGGCGATTGAAGAGTTCATGAAAACGGGCGTTCGATACGACGCTGTCTATTGCGTTTCGAATTCGGACTAGTCCCTCAACGGCCCAATTGCTCCAGAGCTTGTTGCGCAGCGTTACGCAGGGCAGGGTCGGGACTCTCGAACGCTTTCTGATACTGCGTTCTCGCTTCCGCCGTTTTTCCCTCGCGCATCAGGATCATGCCCAGCCCCAAGTGAGCTTCATAGTTGTCCGGGGCAAGCTGAACACAAACCCTGAGCTCACTCTTGGCCTCATCGAATTTTTCCTGGGCGCCGAGTAGATTCCCGAGACTGCAATGGGCATCCGCCAGGTCCGGCTTTAGCCGGATGGTCTCCCGGTACTCGCGTTCCGCGCCTTCCGCTTGCCCTTGGGCGAGAAGGATGTCCGCCAGGTCATCATGCGTCTGGGGATCGTTTGCGTTGAGCTGAATTGCTTCTCGGAGTTCGGCGATCGCCTGCTCGTACGACTGGGTCAACGCCAGCACCAGCGCATAGCTGTGATGGGCCTCGGCATACTTTGGGTCGATCGTCACCGCCCTCTGGAAGTGGTACTCAGCCTCGGTGTAGTTGTGAACTCCCGCGAGTACGTTGCCCAGATTGTTATGGGCTTCGGCAAAATCGGGTTGGCTGCGCAATGCAGCACGAAAGCGGGCTTCCGCCTCTAGGGAATCATTCTTTCGGACGGCGACCAAACCGAGCAGGTTTTGCGCCTCCGGCTGCTCCGGGTTGATCTCCAGTGCCCGTCGCAGCGCCTGTTGTGCCTGTACAAGCATCCCCTGGCGCAAATACGCATTGCCCAGGTCGGCGAAGAGTGCGTCATCCGCCGGCGGAGCAGCAACCGCATGCCGTAGCACATCGGTCGCGCGCGCATATTCCCCTTTGCCCATCAGCACTGCGGCTAGCTGCTTGATCGCAGGGCGAAACTCTGGCTTCCTGCGCAGCGCCTCCTTGTACCAGCGGATTGCCTCATCACTGTTCTCAGCTCGCGCATAGCCATCTCCCAGTTCAAAGTAGAAGTCCGGCGCAGCGGGTGAGTATTTCAGGATCGCGCTTTGCAGATGGGCTATACCGGAAGTAGTTCCATGCTTCACCTCCGCGGTGGCGAGGTAGAGCTCATTCTCTGCCGTGCGTGGTAGTTGCGCAGGATAATAGGGCACGACTCCTTCGCGGCCCTGCGGCTCGTTGGCCACCTCCGCCATCGGCGCCAGCAGGTCGCGGTCCGGCTTCACGCGCTGGATGTAGTGGTCCGTCATCACGACATGCACGACGTCGTCCGTTCTCCTCTTTGGCATGTGGCATGAGAGGCAGTCCGTTCCTGCAGGCAAACTGGCCTTATGAACGACCGATTGATGGCAGCCCTGGCAAACCGCCACGTAATGTGCCGTCGATGTCGAAGTACGGTATTCCTGGTGAGGATCGTGGCAGGTAAGGCACGTCATCTGGCTCGAGCGAAAGCAAGCGGACATGCGCAGGCGATATCCCGCATGCGCGATCTCGAAGCCGTCTTTTTGCCCGGCGGATGCCCGGTCGAAGTAGAGCTTGTATTCGCTGAGCGGTTCTCCTGGCCGGTAGGAATCAATGGTGCGGTTGTAGCGGCGAATCTCATTCGGCATCAGGCTGCTGCTGGTCTCGAGATGGCATTGCATGCAGACTTCAAGCTGGCGGTCACGGCTAAGCCGCGCAGGGTTTACGATCGCCTGCCGTATTTTTTCTGTGGGAGTCTTCGGCGTCAGAGCCGCGCGTACATGCGCGCCGCCAGGCCCGTGACAACGCTGGCAATCGATCCCTTCCGGAATCTCCGTCGGGAATACAGCCAGGCCGCTCACTCCGCGCTCCGGGTAGCTCCCTTTGAGCGGCAGACCGTTGTGGCAAAGCAGGCACTCGCCGGGAATCGCGCGGCGGAAGTCCTCCTGACCCTTGCGATCGTAGCCCGGGCTCATCGCCCAATACCCTGAATTCTCCACATACCAGGAGACCGGCAGCTCGATCAGTCTGCCATCGAGGCCACGGTGCAGGTAGCTTCGCGCGTGGTTGCCGGAACCAATCACGTAGTCAACCTGCTCCTCCACCACGTTGGTCCCCTGGCCATCGAAGCCAACTTCAGAACGGCGCTGATAAAACTTACCGTCGTGCTCCACCATCGTGTAGGTGAGGCCCGACGGTTCGTTATGGACCGTATTCTGAGTCGTGTAGTCCTCCACCGTATTTCCCGGCCTTGGGCGGTAGAAGGACCGACCCATGCCCGTGAGTTGGTATGACTTCGCAATGCCCTGATGGCAGCCTGCGCAAATCGCCGGGTCCACATAGTCGGATTTAGCCGGAGTCGAGGCAGGCGCGCTGACCGGACGAGCTTGAGGGGCAAGCCGCCACGCAGCGGCCAGCAGAGCGATGCCGCTCAGCAACGTACGCAGGCTGCCGGCGTTCAAGACGGGCGCCTCTCCGCGGCACTCCACATCGCATCCCTGCCGGTCATCGGAGAGAGTCTCGCAGCTTCCCGGGCCGAAGACAAGAAGGCAGGCATCGCTTCGCGCGGGCCTCAAGATTGAATTCCGTCAAAGGGGCTGAGACGTTTATCATTCTGAAAGTATGATCAGGCGTATCTTGCAGGGTAAGTTGTTGCCTGCCTTTGTGTTTTTCGTTTTTGCGACCTTGGTTGCGGCCGCCGCGCCGCCGGAGCCTTTAAACATCCACGGGCTGGGCAAAGGTACGGTCGCCCTGGATGGTGATTGGCAATTCCATTTAGGAGACAACCCGGCCTGGGCCTCACCTGCGCTCGATGACTCAGGCTGGGAGCGGATCGGAGTGGATAAACCCTGGGGTTACCAGACGCACTTCGGTTACACCGGCTATGCCTGGTACCGCCGCCATGTGAATTTTCTCCCTGTGGCCGGGGTTGACTCCGATCTGGCGCTCTTGCTCCCGCCTATCGATGACGCCTACGAGGTCTACTGGAATGGGACCCTGATCGGCCACCTGGGCAAGTTGCCCCCGCGCCCTTTCTATTACCGCAATCTCCCAGCCCAGATTTTGCAGCTGGGTCATCCAGGAGCGGGCGTGCTTGCCTTCCGAGTGTGGAAGGCGCCTTATTTCTCTGCCGACTCCGGCGAATCCGGCGGCCTCCATAGGCCACCGCTGGTGGGACCAGCCGACGCCATCACCGCCTACAAAGGCAATCTCAACTTCCAGTGGCTTCGCGGGCGCTTATTTGCCTTCGCAGTCCAGCTCATCTATGCG
>Ga0302326_10030746_pt1 | contig 10741 bp, 8 predicted proteins | sample Palsa_T0_3_FD_202264 | JGI IMG/M metagenome (GOLD analysis project Ga0302326, IMG submission 202264) | Peat permafrost microbial communities from Stordalen Mire near Abisko, Sweden - Palsa_T0_3 | ecosystem: Environmental > Terrestrial > Soil > Palsa > Peat permafrost | place: Sweden: Abisko...
AGGACACTGTCCCTGAGTAATCTGCGCCGGCCCGGGTCTGAGGAAATTGGTCATCTTAAATCCGGGTACCCACCCGGAATTTGACCTGAGCGACGAATCCATCCCAACCCGAACGAGCGGTCGCTTGACGGATGATTCACGAAACCACCCAGGTAGTTGAGTGGGGTGGTAGCATCTCTACCAATGTTTCCGAACCGCTTAGAGATTGCACGCATTGTCTCCCTTCTGCCGGTTCTCAGAGGCATCGCGGGACCCGCGTTAGAGCAGTTCGTCGAACAACTTTCCCTGACCAGCCTGCAAAATGAATCTCTGCTCCTCGAGCAAGAAACCGAACCCGCGATCCTCATTGTTTTGTCGGGACAACTGTTGCTCTCCGGCAGTGCGGGAGAAACAGTGCGTGATCTCTCACCGCAGGCGACTGTATTCCTGAACCGGGATCCCGCAGCCCGCGCACATCCCGTTCGCCTGACGAGCCGCGAAGATGCCCTCGTAGGCATCATCACCAGGAAAGCGCTGGGTGAAATCGCAAATCGTTATCCCGATTCGCACCTTACCTTTGCCGGCCTGATCCATGCGACGTTAGAACGCGAGACGCTGCACGCTTCTCTAAACGACGGAGACCTGCTGGGCCCGCTCAGCGATCCATTTCGTCAGGCGTTGGAAGCGGAACTTGAGCCCATGACGCTCTACAGTGGGGAGTTTCTGTTCCGGAAGGGGGATGCAAGCGACGCGCTGTACATCATTCTCAGCGGACGGCTGCGGGTGTTGCCGGAAGATACCGCTCACGAAACCTTGCCGGTCGAACTCGGACGGGGTGAAACGGTTGGTGAACTTGGGCTGGTTACCGGCGAGCCACGATCGAGATCCATCTGCGCCGTCCGCGATACCTATCTGGGCCGGTTGTCCTCTTCCTCGTACGACCGGTTGCTGACCAGGTTTCCCCAGGAGGTGATGCGCGTTTTTATCTCCCGGATTGCCCGAAGGGTGCAGCAGATCACCGCAGGCACGCTAAGGGCCTCGTCCCGCATTGATAATATTGCCCTGATTCCGGCCTCCCCGGGTGCAGCCTTCAAAACCTTCTGCGACCAGTTCTGTGAAGCTCTCGCAGTTTACGGTTCGGTCGCGCGGGTCTCCAGCGCCCGCGTCGATGCGGCCTTCGGGGTCGAGGGATTTGCGCAAACGTCAGACTGGGACGGCAACCGGATTCTTTTCATCGATTGGCTAAGCGGTTTGGAGAATAACCACACTTACGTCGTGTACGAAGCCGACGATCGCCTCACTCCCTGGACCGAGCGATGCGTCAGGCAGGCTGATCGTGGAGTCATCGTCGGGAATGCCAGTCAGAACCCCGAGCCGAGTGAAACTGAGACGGAACTCATTGCCCGTCTGCCCGCCGACGCAAACCAATCGAAGACCCTGGTGCTGATCCAGGAAAACGGCAATCCATCCGGTACCCAGCGATGGCTGGCTCCGCGCAATGTCGACCGTCACCATCATGTACGGCTCGGCAATCGGGGAGACTTCGCTCGGGTAGTACGATTTTTGACCGGCCGTGCCGTGGGGCTCACCTTGGGCGGCGGTTTTGCCCGTGGCTTGGCGCACATAGGCGTCTTCCGCGCACTCGCGGATTGCAACATTCCTCTCGATGCGGTGGGAGGAGCCAGCATGGGCGGATTGATCGGCGCTCTCTGGGCCAGCGGGTGGTCGAACGAGCGCATCATGAAAGAGATCAGCACCGGATGCCGCGATTCTTTCAACGACATGACGCTGCCCTTCATCGCCTTCAAAAGCGGCCGGAAATTCAGCGATCTCGTCGCCCGCTTCTTCGGGGAAGCTCGTATCGAAGATCTGTGGCACCCCTTCTTCTGCGTCTCCGCTAATCTAAACCGCGCCGAGCTCACCTTGCATAAGAGCGGCGGGTTGACCAAGGCGACTTTGGCCAGTAGCCGGGCACCCGGAATTTTTCCGCCGATCGTTTATGGCGGCGAATTGCATGTCGACGGCGGCTCTATCAACAACGTGCCCGTGGATCTGATGCGCGTCTTCTGCGGCAATGGAATTACCATCGGCGTGGATGTTTCCCCTCCCCACGAATTGGAAGATGTGGAGGACTACGGTTACACCGTCAGCGGCCTTCAGGCGCTGCGCAGCCGTTTCGGATTGTGGGGTGCCAAGAAGTCTTTTATGCCCAGCATTCCCCTGATCCTGATGCGCACGCTCGAGTTCGGTGGAATTTCTTACCGCATGACTCGCGAGGGCTCAGCTGATTTAATGTTGCAGCCGGAAATGCTCGGCTTCAAGCGGACCGACTGGCACTTGGCGGATGAAATTGTCGCCCACAGCTATCGCCATACCATGGAGAAAATTGAAGGTCTGAACGGAACTCTGGGCGAAAGGATTCGCGAAATCAGGGCAGCACAATCGTGAGGTCCATCCATGAAGATTCATCTCGATGAGTTGGAAATGGCCCGGGAATATACCTCGGGCCAGGCCTTCGAAGATCTCAGTCGCGATCAAACGCGGCTAATCCTGGACCGCGGCCGGGAATTGTACAAATGGTTCAAAGCCCATCCCCGTACCCACGCGCTGATCAATGCTCTTGTCATCGTCTGGATTCTGGGAATGGATGCGGTGGTCTTGCTGTGGCTTCCCCACTGGGTCCTGCCTTCGCAGGGGCGGCCGGGAGCGGGATGGTTGGTGACAGCGGCAGTATGCACTGGCGCTCTCCACAGCTGGCTACTCTACTCGCTGGCCATCTTTACCTTGCACGAGGGCGCCGCGCACAAGCTTATCTTTCCTGGAAATGGACGGTTTAGCCGGGCCGCACAGTTCCTGGCTGTGAATCTGTGCCGCCTTTCGGCTGCCGAACCCAATTACTATGCGGCGTGCCACATGGCGCATCATGCCAGGTTCGGCACCGAGCAGGATTCGGAGTTTCTTAACTTCGTCCAGCCTCGCCGCTTCTGGCGCATGCTGTTGCCCCTGGGCAGCTTTCTCAACTACAGCGACTTCGTCATCCATCGCCCGCTTGGCTACACCCGTGGCCGCGTGATCTCCGGGCTAATTGCCGGGCTCTATAACGGAATCTACGCCTACTTGCTCTACCGTCTTTTTGGAGGGTTGTTTGTGCTCGTCGTGCTCCTGTTGCTCCCGCACGTAGGCTTCTACTTTGACCGCATGCGGCAGTTCACTGAGCACAACCTGATGCCCCTGGAAAACAAGAGCGGCGCGCGAAGTTTCGGCGCGGGTTTCTCCGGGCTGCTGGTAGGAGGCGGGCCTTGGGGACAACCGTGCCACATGGTGCACCATCTGGTCGCGAGCATCCCCTGGTATCAGCAGATCGCTCTGCACCATTTCATGGTAGGCCTGCTTTCTGAAAAACAAAGGCGGCAGTTTCTGCTGCCACCGGGCCTGGGGTTTCCGCAGTTGTTCTGGCGTGTCGTGCGCGATGCCAACGCATTCTCCAGAGCTTCCGGAAGATCAACATAGCGAGGCATACACCATGCTGGGCAAAAGTCGGGACGAATGGATCAGGCAGTATTCGACCAGCCATCAGAACTCGGTGAATCGCGCATGCCACACCATCGGCATCCCCATGATCGCCATTTCCCTACTCATGATTCCTCTGGCCGTCTGGCGGCCGCATGTTTGGTGGTGGGCGGCTGCTTTGTTCGTGGTCGGATGGGTGTTCCAGTTTATCGGTCACGCCTTTGAGGGCAAACCACCAGAGTTCCTCAAAGACTGGCGCTTTCTGTTTGTCGGCCTGAGCTGGTGGTTCGCCAAGCTGGCGGGTAAGGCATAACGGGAGAGGCCCCAATGCACATTCATCCGGAAGAAGTCCGCTGGGCGCAGGTGAACGAAAAGCAGTTGCCGTTTGAGCCCCTCAACCGCGATCAGGTTCACTCCATCATGGAGCGCGGCAGGGAGCTGCATCGCTGGTATAAGTCTCATTACGTACTCCACTGTCTGGTAAGCCTGCTGGTGTTGGTTTTGCTGCTGGGTGGTGACTACCTGGTGTTGCTAAGGCTTCCCGGGCTGTGGCTGGCACAGAGAAGCCGTAACCCCACGGGTGCCATCTTGATCGCGGGGATGATCTGTGGCCTGCTCCACTGCTGGTTGATGTATTCGCTCGGCGTGTTCACCATGCACGAGGGCGCGGCCCACAAAATCATCTTTCCGCCCCGCGGTCCGCTGAGCCGTTTCGGCAACTTCGCTACCCATCATCTTGGCCGCATCACCGGCGGAGTTCCCGACTTCTATTCCGAAAAGCACATGATTCATCACTCCAGGTTTGGCACCGAGGAAGATGCGGAGTTCCTGAACTTCGTTACCCCGCGCCGCTACTGGATGACGTTTCTACCCTTTGCCGTGGTGATCAACTTCTCCGACTTCGTGCTCCACCGTCCTCCCACCTACACCAGGAGCCGTTGGATCACCCTGGTGGTGGCGCTTCTCTACCACGTACCCTATATGGTTCTGACTTACAAGTTATGGGGAGGTTGGTTCACCATCCTGGTGCTTCTCTTGTTCACACAGCTTGGGTTCTACCTCGATCGGTTGCGGCAGTTCACCGAGCATAACCTGATGCCGCTGGACAATCTGAACGGGTCGCGCAGTTTTGGCTTCGGGTTTTGGGGTATGCTCGTCGGCGGAGGCCCATGGGGAACCCCATGTCACTGGGAGCACCACTTGGTGGCCAGCATCCCCTGGTATCAGCAGCTTCGGTTGCACCGCCATGTGGTGAGCCTCCTGACGCCTCGCCAACGCAAGCAATTCCTCATCACTCCGTTCATCGGCTTCCCCATGCTTTGGTGGAGAGTCTTGCGCGAATCGTATTCCCTGATGCGCGCAGCTCCAAACGGGATTGAGCCAGTAGGTTCTTAGCTGAGCATTTTGCGAAACCGCCACACGCTCAGCACAACCAGCATAAGCGTGAAGAGGCCCAGCATCAGAAAGTCGGGCCACAATGCGGCGAAGCCGGTGCCCTTGATCATGTTGGAGCGGGCGATCACGCTGAAATGACGAATCGGATTGATAAATACCAGCGGTTGCAGCCAGTGCGGAACGGCCTCCGCCGGCGTCACCGCGCCCGAAGCTGTGGTGAGCAGCGGGTTAACGAAAAAGCTGGTGAGCTGCGCCTGCTGTGCGGACTTTGAAAATGTCGCAATGACTGTGCCCAGCGCGATGCCCGAAAGTATGCACAGCGACGCGCCAAAGAACACCACCAGAAGGTTTCCGTTAAACGGAACGTCAAACGCGAGCTTCATGAAAACCGTCGCAAGAATCACCATCAGCAACAGCAGCAAAAACAGCGGCGCAATCTTGGCGACAATGATCTCAGATGTGGTCGCCGGCGACATGACGAGTTGTTCGATCGTGCCCGCTTCGCGCTCCTTTACCATCGCGGCTGATGCCACAATGGATCCGTTCAGGATGATGAGCAGGCCAAGGATTCCCGTCACCACAAACCAGCTGTTGATCAGGCCCGGATTAAACAGGAATGCTCGCGTCATCAAGACCTGTCCCTGGCCCCCCGGGGACGCGGCCACCTGCGAAAAGCGGGCGTGCAAGCCGCTTCCCGCCAGGTCCTCGTTCCACGTCCTGATCACGCCCTGCGCGTACGATCGGGCGATGGTGGCGGTGTTGGCATTCATTGCGTTCAGAAGGAACTGCACCGTCACCGGCTTTCCGCGTTCGAGGTCGCGTGCGAAATCCCGCGGAATGTTCAGGCCCGCATCGATCTCTCCGCGGCTGATGGCGTCCCCCAGGGTATTCACTCCGTAGTAGTAGCCGGCGAGGCGAAAGCTTCGGCTCTCCGTCAAGCTCGCCACCAGGTCGCGGCTCTGGGGCGTGCGGCTGTCGTCGATGACCCCCAGCCGCAGGTCCGACACGGTGGCGTTGAGCACCACGCTGAACAGCAAAAGTTGCAAAAGCGGCGGAACAATCAGCGACAGGGTGAGGCGCCGGTCGCGCCGGATCTGCTCGAATTCCTTGCGCAGCAGCGCGCCAAATCGAACACTCACCAGACTTCGCACCAGCCGCATCATCATTATGCCGCCAGCTGCATGCGCCGCATCTTGCGCCACGCCAGCATGTAAAGACACCACCCCATGATGCCGATGATGATCACTTTCCACCACACTGCCGGCCAGCCGCCGCCTTGTAGCAGAAAGTCACGCACAATATCGATGTAGTACCGGCCCCAGATGAAATTTGAAAGCCAGCGAAGCTGGATGGGAATATTCTGGATGGGAAAAATAAGACCGGAAAGCATGAACACCAGCAGGAACCCGCCCAGCGCAACCGCCTGCATCGCCGCCGCCTGGTTCGGAATGACCGCGCCAATCATCGTGCCGAACGCCGCCACGCAGAACGCATACAAAACCGTCGACACCAGAAAAGGCGTCGGGTCTCCGGCGATCCCAAGGCCAAAGTAAGTGAACAGCAGCACCAACAGCAGAACTACGTCTGCCAGCGCCACAACCATGAAAGCAAATATCTTTCCCAGCAGAAATTCGTGCGCTGAGATACTGGAGACATACACCTGCAGAATGGTCAGCTGTTCTCCCTCGCGCGCCATTGCCAGCGTGGCCAGCAGGGGAGGGAAGAGCGAGATCGCCAGGACGAATACTCCGGGTCCGTAAAACTTCTTCGATGAAAGGCCCGGGTTATACCAGAAGCGGATAGAGGCTCGCACGGGTGCGGGGTTCGCTGCTCCCGCGTTTGCATTGTTGAACCCGGTCGTAATTTGTGCGGCATACCCTTCAATCAGCCGCGCGGTGTTTGAATCCGACGCGTCCACCAGCACCTGTATCGGCGTCTTCGCGCCCCGCGCCACATCTCGTCCGAACCGTTCGGGAATAATCAACACAGCGCGGGCATCATTCGTGATGAACGACTCTTCCGCCCTCCGGTCCACGGCAAACGGAATCACTTTGAACGAGATTGATTCGCGGAACGCCTCGACCAGCTGGCGCGACGCCGGCGAATTATCGTAATCCTGTACCGCCAGGGGCAAATTCTTGACGTCCAGCGAAATGGCCGAGCCCATCAGCACCAGCTGCGTCAACGGCAGAACCAGCGCCATGGCTAGCGCTCGCTTATCGCGCAATATCTGGATCAGCTCCTTGCGAGCCTGGGCTAGAATCCGCCGCATGCGCTTAGTCCTCCGCTCTCACCTTGCCCTTGGCCCGGGCCTTTTCCACTACGCTGATGAACACGTCTTCCAGTGAAAACCGCCCTGGCTTGGCCGAAAGCACCTTGATCCCCGCGGCCGCCAGCTTGTCGCGATAGATTCTCTCTCCGTCGGCTTGATCCTGGTTAAGAATGACGTGCAGCCGGTCGCCGAAAAGCGAAATTCTCCATCGTTCCGAAGCATCTTTCAAAAGATCCAGCGCCCGTTGCGGTTGGTCCGTGACGAATTCCATCAATTGACCTTCCTGTGCCGCCTTGATCGAGGTCGGAGTACCCTCAGCCACCAGTTCGCCCGCCACCATCAACCCCAGCCGGTTGCATTGCTCCGCCTCCTCCAGGTAATGAGTAGTCACCAGAATCGCTGTGCCGGCGTCTGCCAGTCGATTGATCATCTTCCAGAAAGACCGTCGCGCCAGCGGATCGACCCCCGATGTCGGCTCATCGAGAAACAGCACGCTAGGTTCATGCATGATCGCGGCGCCGAAAGCCACTCGCTGCTTCCATCCTTGTGGAAGGCTCCCTGTGAGCTGCTGCTCCCGCCCTTTGAGCCCGGAAAACTCGAGCACCCATCGCTTCTTTTCTGCGCGCTCCTCGCCCGGTACCCCGTACACCCCGGCAAAAAATTCCAGGTTTTCTTCAATCGAGAGGTCGTTATACAGGGAGAACTTCTGCGACATGTAACCAATGCTCTGGCGTACTTCGCTCGATCGCAGTTGCTTCGTCCACCCGGCCAGTTGCACGCTCCCGCCGGTCGGTGCGACCAAGCCGCACAGCATCTTAATGGTGGTGGTTTTCCCCGCGCCATTTGCTCCTAGGAGTCCATAGATCTCCCCGTAGCGCACTTCCAGGGTCACCCGGCTCACCGCGGTGAATGATCCATACTGCCGGGTGAGCTGCGAGGCCCCAATTGCCACTTGACCGGTAAGTTGTGAGTGGTCATGGCGGGCAGGGAAGGGCTCATCGTGCACTTCCTGTCCCAGGGCCCGTAGCCGCGCTACAAAGGTGTTCTCGAGGGTCGGCTCATCCAGCAATATCTCCTGCGTGTGCAGTCCGGCGTCGCGCAAATTCTCCTCGATAATCACGCGAGCCGCATCCGGATGGGGCGCCAGCAGGTCCAGCCGGTCGCCAAAGCGTTGTACGTCCAGAATCTCCCGCCCGGGTCCCGCTATGGTCGAGAGAACTTCTTCGGCCACCGCGAGATTCGAGGTGCGCACCTCCATGCGCCGCGCCCCCAATCTTTCTCGCAGTTCTCCGGGTGTTCCCATGTCGTGGATTTCCCCTTGATGCATCAGAGCAACGCGATGGCATCGCTCCGCTTCATCCAGATACGGGGTGGCCAACAGGATCGTTAATCCGTCAGCGGCCAGGTGCGCCAGGGCGTCCCAGAACTCACGCCGCGAAACCGGATCCACCCCCGTGGTCGGCTCATCCAGCAGCAACACGCGCGGCTCTGGCACCAGGGCGCACGCCAGCGCTAATTTCTGCTTCATTCCGCCGCTCAGTTGTCCGGCCAGCCGCGCGCTGAAGCGATCCATGTCGAACATCCGTAGATAGCGCTGCCCCCGCGCCACAATATCTTCCCGGGGTACGCGCCGCAGATCCCCGATGTAGCGAATGTTTTCGTTGACCGTGAGATCCGGATACAAGCTGAAGTTTTGTGTGAGATAACCCGTTTGCGCGCGAGCCTCGCGTGCCGGGATGCCAAAAATCTCAACCCCGCCGGAAGTGGATTCCATGACCCCGGCGGCAATTTGAAAGGTGGAGGTCTTGCCTGCTCCATCAGGCCCGATCAGACCGAAGATTTCGCCTTCGCTCACGTCGAAGCCGATCCCGCGTACCGCCTCCATCGAGCCGTACCGCTTTACCAGGCTGCGGATCCGGATCGCGCTTGCCGCCAAGGCAACCGCGGCCCCAAACGGCGCTGCGGGCGCTAAGGTCACCACCGGCGTCTCATCGGTTAAACCGGCCGGGCGGCCATATGCTGCCCTCAACCAGAACCGCTCCATCGGCGGGCATGCCCGGCTTGGCGAACCCGATCCCGCTCTTTAGCCGTAGCTTCACGCCTACCACCTGCTTGATCCGGTCATCGCGAAAATAGGTGTTTTCCGGCGTAAATGTGGCCTGCGGATCAATCCGTTCCACATACCCGTCGAGCGCCTTAGCCGGATCGGAATCCAGGTAGACCCGAGCCGGTTGGCCGACCCTCACTTTGCCGATCTGCCCTTCGGGGATAAAGCCCCGAAGGTACACCCGGTTGAGATCCAGCAGGGTCACAATCGTAGTGCCTGCCTGCACCACCTCGCCCGGCTCAGCGGCCCGCGTCATCACCGTGCCATCGAAAGGTGCCTTGACCGTCAAGTCGCTGCGGGTCGCCTGCGCTTCCGCAAGCTGGAAGCCCGCCTGCTCCGCTAACGCCTTAGCATAGGCAATCTCCGATCGCTGCTGCGCGAGTTGCTTGCGTACCGTCGATGCCTGGAACCCCCGAATCCCCGGATTGGAAAGTGTCGCCTGGGCCATGGTCAGCATGCCCCGCGCCGACTCGAGTTTCCGCCTTGCCGCGGCCACCGCCGCTGCCTGCTGTTCCGCCGTTGCGTTGGCCTGCCTGGCCTGGCGCTCTGACACCGCGTCTGTCTTGCGCAACTTGTTGTAAGCGGTCCGGTCGAAGTCGGCAATCTGGAAGGCAGCTTCCTGGTTCGCCAGCTCAGATTCCGCGGCCGCTACGTCTGCCTCGGCCTGTCGCACCCGCCCACTGGCATCGAGTTTCGATTGCTCGGTTTGCAAATCGTTTTGCTGCAGTTGCTCCTGAAATACCGCGACCTGGTCGTTGGCGGATTTCAACCGCGCCTCGGCCACCGTGACCGCCGCACGAGCCTGGTCTTCCCGCGCGAAGACCTGCGCGTCGTCGAGTACCGCAATCGTATCTCCCGCCTTGACCGGGTCTCCCTCCCGGAACCGGACTTCCAGGATGCGCCCAGCCGCCTTGGGCGCAACTGCCGAATCGTCTCCCTCGATGCGGCCGCTCAGCGCCACCACGCTACGCGGGATTTTCGGCGGAGCGACGAATTGACTCCAGAGGAAGTAACCAACCAACAGCAACGCCGCCACCATACCTACCCTCGCGATGACGGGAACTGGCTTGCGGTGCTGCGGCGCGTTGCTGTCGCCCGCTGATATGTCGGAAGTCGATGTTGAGGATGGGGGTTCCGCGCTGATCGTTCTTGTCATCTCTTACTCCACCTGACCGGATGCAACAGCGCAGTAAACTTCGGCCTTTCCTAAGCGGTAAGGCGTCGTCGGGGGGGAGCGGCCTGATTGTGAATCAGCTTATCTTAGCTGATCTACGAATCCTCCGGTAAAGCTTACGCCGGGAAGGGAGCAATGCGGGCGACGGGCGTGAGCGCTACCTGGTACCAGGGACCTATGATGTAGTGTCTGTGGCGCTCCCGGTGACCATAAGGTCCTCATCCCCCCGGAGGCAAGATAGGGTCGGCAATTCACCCTGAAGGGTACGGCCTTTGGGGTAAGTCGGGCTTCAGCCCGTACCCTA